>Ga0181527_1000483_pt1 | contig 45833 bp, 44 predicted proteins | sample PEATcosm2014_Bin_30_FD_119762 | JGI IMG/M metagenome (GOLD analysis project Ga0181527, IMG submission 119762) | Peatland microbial communities from MTU Mesocosm Facility, Houghton, MI, USA - PEATcosm2014_Bin06_60_metaG | ecosystem: Environmental > Terrestrial > Soil > Wetlands > Peat | place...
AAGGCATGGCTGAGTGAATAGCCCAGCTCGCCGCCCTCGTGGATCGAGCCCGGGCACTCCGGCGATGCGTGGCTGGGAATGCCTCCGGGAAACGAAAATTGCAAAAAGAGCTTCCGCAGCCCGGCCTCATCCTGGCTGATGTTGGGATAGATCTCGCTGTAAGTGCCCTCGAGGTAAGTGTTGCCCACGACGGCCGGGCCGCCGTGCCCGGGGCCGGAAACGTAAATCATATCGAGGTCGTATTTCTTGATGACCCGGTTCAAGTGCACGTAAATGAAGTTCTGCCCGGGCGTCGTGCCCCAGTGTCCCAGCAGCATGTGCTTCACATCCGCGAGTGTCAGCGGCCGCTTCAGCAGCGGATTGTCGTAAAGATAAATCTGGCCAACCGAGAGGTAGTTCGCCGCGCGCCAATAGGCGTCGATTTTGGAAAGCAGTTCGGTTGACAATGGTTTATTCGTTGCATTCTTCATGATCACTTTCCTTTCCAGATGGATTTGCCCACACATAAGTCCCGGACTATAAGTAGGGCGTTAGCAATCGCGCAATGCCGTCGCGCAGGCGAGCCGGCAGTGGGCGGCCATCGATCTCCTCCATCGTCACAGGATGGGCGCCATGCCGTTTCGTCTCGACCCACCGATCAAGCCGTTGGGCGAGTTCGGGGTCGTAGCATTCCAAGTTGAATTCGAAGTTAAGGCGCAAACTTCGCGCATCCCAGTTGGCCGATCCGAGCAGCACCCAGCAGCCATCCACCAGCATGAGTTTTGAGTGATCGAATGGAGGCGGGGTTAGCCATATCCGGCATCCATGCTGGAGCACTTGCGACCACATCGCGCGGGAAGCCCACAAGACAAACGGCAGGTTGATGCAGGAGGGCAGAATGATATCAACCTGCACACCCCGCATTGATGCCAGATTCAGCGCGGATACCACGGCGGGGTCGGGCAGAAAATAGGGAGTCACGATCCGGACTGAACAGCGGGCAATCGAGAGGGCTCCCAACAGCGTCCAAAGAAGCTTCTCGAAATTCTCATCCGGGCCATCGGTCACGCCTCGCGCCAACACCTGCCCCGCGCTTTCGGTTTTGGGAAACCACGAATCACCACGCAAAGCTTCGCCGGTCGTGAACAGCCAATCATCAGTGAACACTTCTTGCAGTTGGGTCACCACAGGGCCCGTCACTCGGAAATGGATGTCCTGCACCGGGTTTGACGGTTGGCGTTGAAGGCAGTGTCCTACTCGAATATTCATGCCGCCGGTAAATCCCACGCGCCCATCCGCCACCAGGATCTTCCGGTGTGTGCGCATGTTTATCGACATCAGATGCCACAAAGCAAACGACGGGAGAAACCGTGCATGCTTCACTCCCTCTCGTCGCAGCGTGTGGAGAATGCTGGGCCAGGAATACCGAGTCCCCGTCGCGTCAATCAGCACCCGCACTTCCACGCCCCGGCGCGCGGCCTCGCCAAGCGCATGCGCAAAGGCCGTCCCGACTTCGTCCCGATCGAAGATATAGGTAACGAAAGAGACTGTTTGGCGTGCGTGTTGGATTGCTTCCAGCATGGCCGGATAGGCTTCATCTCCGTTCACCAACGGATCGATCCGATTGCCGGGCAGCAAGGGTCGCTCTACCACACCCCCAACGACCCGAGCCAGCATCATGAGATGCCCTCCGTGATCCGGCAGATGGCGCTGCAACTCTTCCGGCAGACATTCGGGTTGCGCGGCTTGTGCCCGGTACCGCTCAAGGTTCCTTCGCAGCAGAGCGGCCTTATGGCGAATGCGATTCACTCCGAAGATGAAGTACAGGAGAGCCCCGACCAGGGGCACGAGCCAAACGAAACCCACCCACGCGATGGCGGCGCGCGAATCACGCTTGTTGAGAACCGCGTGCCCAGTCGCCAACACACAGAGAAGCAACCCAAGTCCGATGACAGCGACGTGCCAGACGTCGTGCACCAGATTATCAACGGCCATCGTCATTGCGGTCTGTCCCTGAGGTTAGTCCTCTTCGTCTTCATGGCACATTTCCTTTCCACCCGAGAGTCCGAGAATGCGGCAGACCGAGCGCGCAATCATCAGTTCTTCGTCCGTGCGAATGACGCGAACCGTGACCCGGCTGGCGTCCGCGGAAATCACCGCCGCATTCTCCGCGTTGCGCGCCTCATTCAGTTCGATGCCGAGGAAGCCTAGTCCATCGCAGATGCGTGCGCGAATGGACGGGCAGTTTTCCCCAATGCCAGCGGAGAAAACCAACGTGTCCAGTCCGCCGAGGGCGGCGGCGAATGCGCCCAGCCACTTCTTCGCTTGGTAACAGAACAGCGCGACGGCTTCCGCCGCCCGCACGTCATCGGTTTCCCGCGCGAGCAGGTCCCGCATGTCGGAGCTGATTTCTGAGACTCCCAACAGACCCGACTCGTGGTTGACCATTTCGTAAAACTGTTTTGTGCTGATCTGTTCGGTTCGCGCCAGATACGGCGCCAGGCCGGGATCCAGATCGCCCGAGCGGGTGCTCATGGGCAACCCCGCGGTCGGCGTGAAGCCCATACTCGTGTCGATGCTCTTCCCACCATGCACCGCCGCCAGGCTGGCCCCATTCCCCAGGTGCGCCAGGATCACGCGGCCTTGGGCCACTTTCTCACCTGCCACCCGCGCGAGTTCTTCCATCAGATAGGCATAGGACAAACCGTGGAAACCGTATCGTTGAACTCCCTTGGCGTCGAAACGCCGTGGAATCGGCAGTAGTTTGGCCACACGCGGCATGGTTTGGTGAAACGCCGTGTCGAAACAGGCCACTTGCGGCAGTTTCGGATGACGCTGGCGGAACGTCTCGATCAGTTCGATCTCGTGGGGCAGATGATCCGGGTCATACGGCCTGATGCGATGCAGTTCATCCAACAGGTCTTGGGTGACAATCTCGGGCTGGATGTGTTTCATCCCATGGACCACCCGGTGTCCCACAGCCCGGACCGATTCGAGATTATTCTGCTCTTCGAGCCAATCAATCAGGAAATTCGTCGCCGATTTGTGATCGGAGGCGGCGAGACCGCGGCTGTCCTGCTGATTCCTGGTCGGGTCATTGAACGTCAGGTTCGTCCCGCTCAGGCCGATGCGGTCAACCTTTCCATAAAGCCTCCGCTTCAGCGGTCCACCAACCTGGTATAGCACGAACTTGATGCTCGATGAGCCACCATTGATCGTCAGGATGCGTGGGTTAGCTGGTTTCATGCGTGACTCCTTCGTCATTCTGCAATCCCAACAAAGCCAGTTTCGCGCACGTGGACCTGTAATCCGTGTGAAGAATGCTCCGAATCCCCAAACCTTCCGCGATCTGGACGAACATCGGGGTGTTTTCGATATAGACTACCTGCCGGGCTGGCGCCTGGGCGATGTCCAGCGCGAGCCGAAAGATGTCCGCGTCGGGCTTGCGCACGTGGACGAAGGAGGAGGAAATAAAAGAATCCACAAACCCGTCCAGCTTGAACTTTCGAATCCGATACGCATTCAGTTCGCGCCCTTCGTTGCTGACCACGGCGATCTTCAGCCCGTGCCGGACCTTGAGCTGAGCGACCAACTCGATCATCTCGGGGTAAGGTTTCGATTGCGCGAACATGAAGCGCCGAAACTGAGCCCGGGTGAACGGTCGCTTTTGGTGGAAGACCACCCGGCCTAAGTATTCTTCCAGCGTGAGCTTTCCCTCCTCGTAGGTGTCAAAGGTCAGGTGATGCCGATCCTCCATCTCGGCCAACTCCAGCTTGAAGGTCGTCGCGGCCCGTTTGCGGGCACGATGATCCCACCCGTCGGTGAGCAGGACGCCACCGATATCCAGAAACAATGCCGTGATTGGTGCGTTTCTTGTCATGTGGTCGGGAGTGGGGCAGCCTGGAGGATCGGTTTCGTCATTGCCTGGTACATCATTTCCTCGCTGAAGAACGGTGGACCATATAGTTCGTACCCAACGCTTAGTTTTTCGTTAACTTTGCGCGCAATCTCGTCATGGGTTGCGGCATCGGCGTGAAAAGCCACCGCGACGATTGTATATTCGATCTGAGTTTTCATGTTATGTTGAGTCCTGTCGCTATGAGATTATCGCTGCCACAGCATGTGAGCGGTTTCGAGGGGAACTGCAACGCCGTCGCAGTGCGGTATCACTCGCGGCGTATAGTCCGCGGGCGGGCGGGCCGCGGACACAGCAGCGCTGTAAACGTAGCCGCCCGACGCGCCGGCCAGTTGGCGAACGCGCTGCATCTCCTGCCGTACCGGGCTGCCGCCGTTAACTCCGTCGGCATAAAGCTCGACTCCCACCGCATTCGGGTCGAGGTCATTGAGATAGACTTGAACCTCAAACAGGTGTTGTTTGCCTTTGGTCTCCACCCTCACTTCTCCGAAGCGCAGCTTGGCCCATTTCTGTTCCAGACTGTGCTGCCAATCGACCATTTGCCTGCCGATTGCGCCTTTATTGGTCGGGTTCCTGGCCGGTGGTTGTTTGTTTGTCATAAAATTTCCTGCGCTCATGGCTGGTTTTCCAAATTGGCCACTTTCGCCAGCCGGCGACGAAAACGCTCCGCACCGGTGAATTGCGCGGCGAGAAATGTCTGCACCAATTCCCAGGCGAGGGCGTGGCCGACCACGAGGCCGCCAAAACAAATCAGGTTCAAATCGTCGTCCTCGACGCCTTGATGCGCCGAAAAGTTTTCGTGAATCAAGCAGGCCCGAACCCCCGCCACTTTGTTCGCGCAGACCGATGCTCCAACCCCGCTTCCACAGATGCCCACTCCGCGATCCACTGTCCCGGCAGCAACCGCCCGTGCCAGTGGCACGATAAAATCCGGATAATCATCGTCCTCTTTCGGCCGGCTGTCGCCGAAGTCAACCACTTCATGACCGGCTTCGCGCAATTTCCCGGCCAGATATTCTTTCAGTGAGTAACCGCCATGGTCGGCGGCAATGCCGATGCGTTTCGGTGTCTTAGGCAAGAGGGTCAAGGTATCAGCCTCGTGTGTATTCGCATTTTCAATGGTTACGCAAAAAGTTCCTTCAGTTGGATTAAGAACCATTTCAGCCTGGCTGTTTGCCAGAACTTGATTCCAATTTCGGCTTTAGGTTTTTGGCGGCGGTCATGGCGCGATAGGTCACCGGCACCTGCCACTCGGCGTAATTCGGACTGAAGGTTTTCATGGCACTGACGATTTGCTGGCGGAAAGTTGTTTCAATCAAATTCCCTTGTCCCGGCCAGATTTTGAAATGGACACGGACAAAATCCCATCCGCCGCCCGGTGCCGTTTCCATCGGGCCGATGACCGGCTCGCTCAAAATGATTGCGCCGAATTGCGCCCACATGCCCCTGGCGGTGTTCCCGATGGCCTGGAAGGCATTGTCCCGGTCCGCGCTTGCCGGAATCTGGATGTCCGCATATGCAAACACCCCACCGTGCGGAAACCGGCTGACGTTTGCGATAGTGCGGTTGGGAATGAACACAATTTGGTTGTAAAAATTGCGGAGCGTGGTGAAACGCAGGCCGATTTCCTCCACCCGGCCCATGACGACAACCGTGCCTGCAATCTCCACCATGTCGCCCACGTCCATCGTGTCCGAAAAAATCAGCGTCAGGCTGATGACCACGTCCTGCACCAGCCCTTGCGAGCCGAAGCTGATGGCCAGCGCGATGATGGACGCGCTCGCCAGATAACCCGTCAGGTTCACTCCCAATTCCTCCAGCACCAGTCCAATCGCAAAAAAATACAAGATGAACGTCACGCCGTTGGCGACAAGCTGGATAAGCGTGATGAATTTCGGCTGTTGCGTGACGAAGTCGAGCGGGCTTTTCTGCGCGTGACTTTTGTGGATGAGCCATTCGCTGATGTGCCGGATGACCTTGACCGTCAGATGCACCAGGACGGCCAGGGCCACGATGAGCACGAGCCGCGTTCCGGTGGACGACTCGTGGCCGGAGAAATTGGCGTAAAGGCGGCCCATCACCGTTGTATCCGGCAGAACCGACAAAAAAACTGGAGACTGATTTGTCATGTTTATCAGCAACCGCGCTCAACTTGCGGCAGAAAACCGGCAGCGCGCGGGAACATGCGATTGTGCGGGACTTATCCCTTCACTTTCTTGTTATTTCTGGCCGCTCTCTTTGATCTGTACACCCAACTTTCGCTGAAGTGCCGTGATGACCACCTCTGCTGCCGCCTCGACACTGAGCGCGGCTGTGTTGATGATTAAATCGTGGCTCAAAGGGGCAGTCACATCGCGACCAAAATGGCGACGAACCGATTTCACTCGCTCACGATCGATTCTTTCTACCTCAACCCGGGCGGCATCCAGACTCAAACGCGCTTTGTCGGCGATCCGCCGGATGCGTACCTCAATCGGCGCAACCATCCGCACACTCAAACCAAACTGACTGGGCAAAATGTACCGTGCTGCGTGGCCGACGATGACTACGTCCCCCTGATGACCAAGCGTGAGCACTACTTGCTTCAAATAAACCAGGTAACCTGATGTGCCGATCTCCTGGGGATTCAGCAATTGGCCAATGATGTCCTGGATCGCTGCCTGATCCCGCTCATCCAAACTCTCGATTAATTGGCGGCGAATGTGCGCCTTTTTTGAGATTTCATCCACGATTTCGTTGTCGAACACCTGCCAGCCCAGTCGTTTTCCGACAAATCGGGCAACGGCATTCCCGCCAGCGCCCTTCTCGCGGGAAATGATCACGTAGGGTCCATAGAACAGGTCACCCTCTTTGCCCCGCCCGGGTCGCCGCTCACGATTTTCCAGGCGATTTTCCAGGGCTTCGTTGGCTTGAAAAACGGCGATTTGCCTTTTGATAAACTCTTCAACGTCAATCATAACAATTTTGGGAATCCATAATTCTCGCCTGTAGCCATTATATCCGGCCGGGCGCTCAATCCAACCTTAATTCCGGTAGTGGGTCAATTTGGTGGGGCGAGCGTCCTCGCGAGCCGGGACTGATGGGATTTATTGCCAAAATCGGCTCGCCGGGAGTCTCGCCCCACCAATCTTGGCTCAAACTGACCCACTACCTTAATTCCGATAACCGCTTCCAAGTCGCGTTTTACGTTGCCAGACGCGGATACAATCGGGCGCCAATGAAGACCAGGATGGTCGTGGTCAGGAGGATGACAGCATAGTCGTGACTTAGCCCGAAGGTGCCCGTGCTGCCGGCAAGCATGAACGTGCGCAGGGCATCGACGACGTAGGTCAACGGATTCAGATGAGAAATGGTCTTCAGCCAGCCGGGCATGATTGTGGTGGGGTAAATCGCATTGCTCGCAAAGAACAGCGGCATGGTGAGCACCTGGCCGACGCCCATGAAGCGTTCGCGCGTCTTCACAATGCACGCGATGACGAGCGAAAACGTCGAGAACAGCGTCGCGGCCAGGACGACGATGACCAGGACGTTGAGGAGCGCGAGCGGGCTCCAATTCAGCTTCACCCCGAGCAGCAACGAGAGACCGTAAACAATGGCAGTTTGCGAGAGAGTGCGGATACCTGCGGAGAAGCCCTTGCCGAGCACCAGTGCCGCGCGCGGAGTTGGGCTGGCGAGGAATTTCTGCACAATCCCGAGGTCGCGCTCCCAGATGACGTTGATGCCGTAAAATATGGCCACGAAGAGAACGCTTTGCGCCAGGATGCCGGGAGCAATGAAGTCCAGATAGGGAATGTTGCCCGTGTGCATCGCCCCGCTGCGTGAGAACACTTGCCCGAAGATTACCAGCCAAAGCGCGGGTTGGAGGGCGCGGGTGATGAGTTCTGTGAAATCGTGACGCAGCTTGCGCAACTCAAACTCAGTGATGACGAATGTCTTCTCGATGAAGCCGGTTAAAGGGTGGATGAAAGCGGCGGTCATAGGTTATGCTGTTTGCCATAATTCTTTCCCGGTGCGGGCGTTGAAGCGGGCTGAAGCCCGCGCTCCGGAGCGCGGCCTTCACGCCGCTTCACCGTTCGACAGCCTGCAAGGTCGCGTTCGATCTGGATATTTATTTTGTAAATCATTTTAACCAAGACGCTGGGCCGTGGCGCGTTCGGCGGATACGTCGTGGAAGTTGCCGCCGGAATCGAGGGCGCTGCCGGCATAGTGCACGAAGACCTCATTCAGCGTGTGGCCGCCGCCGCCAAGCGAGGCCTCGAGTTCTTTGCAGGTGCCAAGCGCAGCCACCTTGCCCAGGTGCATGATCGCCATGCGATCACAATGGCTTTCCGCCTCCTCCAGGTAATGGGTGGTGAAGAAAAGCGTCGTGCCGTAGTCGGTCCGCAGATCAACGAGATGTTTCCATACAGCGTCGCGCGCAATCGGGTCCAGCCCGACGGTCGGCTCGTCGAGGAACAGCACCCGCGGTCGATGCAGCGTGGACAGGGCGATTTCCAGGCGGCGGACCATGCCGCCGGAGTATTCGCCCACAAGGCGGCCGCAGTCGGCGGTCAAGCCCATGAACTCCAATGCCTCCCGGATGCGCGCCTGCTGCTCGCGGTGTGGCAGGTCGTAAAGTTTGGCGAAGATGAGCAGGTTCTCGTAACCGGTGAGCGAACCGTCCACGGAGACCGCCTGCGGCACATAACCGATGGCGCGACGAACGCCGACCGCCTGGGTGGTTATCGAGAAACCGGCCACGCGCGCCTCGCCCGAGGAGGGCGGCAACAGCGTGGTGAGCATCTTGATCGTGGTGGTCTTGCCGGCCCCGTTGGAGCCGAGCAAGCCGAAGACCTCGCCGGCGTTGACCGAAAGGGTTAGAGAATCGACCGCCGTAAACGCGCCGAAGCGGCGGGTAAGCGTTTTAATTTCCAGAACGATGTCGCTCATGATCAATTCTGGAAACTGTACCTTTTGGACGCGGAGAAGCGAATGGGGTGAATACCCCATAAGATTCAAAAGACCGAAGCAGGATCGTCCTCGTTCTCATCCTCGTCCTCGAAACCGGCCCAGAGAAAAGCGATTGCGAGAACGAGGACGACGAGGACGAAATCAGTCGGAAAGCACTGCGCTTCGAGAACACCATTCCTTAAAAAATAGTGCGGGCGTCTCGCCTGCTGCATCGGGCAACCCGCAAAATCCCGCGGCGTTGCCGCGCCGAAACGAAGTGAAGGCGGAATTGACGCTGCTGGATTTCCGGCTCACACTCGCTTTCATTATGCCAGCCGGGTTCCGCCTTCATCCGCTTGCATCTGGTTCCAGCGCGACGAGTCAGATTGTCTGAATCTGAGGGATTGAGAGGGAGAACCGTTCGCCGTCCCCTTGAGAATTCGCGCGACTGGATTTGCCGGACGGTCAGCCGCAAAACCAAAACCGGACAAGCCGCCATTTCCTCTCCCCGGGGGAGAGTATAAAAGGTGAGGGCGAGCGTAAACGAGACGGCAGATTGATTCAATCAACCGGCAGAGGCGTCACATTTTCCGCTGATGGCATCCCTTATTTCTGCTGCTGTTTTTTGGGAAAAAGGCGCGCCAAAAACCCGGATGCGGCATGTCTGAAAATCACGGCGAAAACCACAATAACCATCCCCGCGAGCATCAGGTAAAGCGCCGTGGGCCCCAGCCAGGCTTCGAGCAGTTTCCACTTCTTCCCGAAAAAATATCCGATCAGGATGTAACTGGTGGTATAGGCTGCCGACCCCGTGAGATTGTAAAAAAGAAAAGTGCGCCATTGCATTTTCGCCATGCCGGCCAGCAGATTGGCCGCGACAGGCGGAAACAAGAAGATGAACCGCGCGATAAAAACGGCCTTGGCGCCATGACGTTCGAAAAATCGCCCGGGCCACCTTAACCTATCGGGCGTGAGATGGAGCCAGCGGATTTTTTCCAGGCGGCCCTGACCCAGCCGCCGTCCCAGCCAGAAGGCACAGATGCCGCCCAGAAAACAGGCCACGGTTCCGGCCACAACGGGTTGCCACAGCGAATCCGCAGTTTTCCCCAAAACAAATCCGGCCCCCAAAAGAATCGTTTCTCCCGGCAGGGGAACGCCGAGGTTGTTCAAAAACACGACGATGAAGACGAGCACATATCCGTAATGAGGGATATGGGGCAGTAAAGAATGCAGCCAGTGGAGCATATTCACCGCTCTTGCTTTATACCGTGCGGTTCCGCGCCGTGGGCGACTCCACGAAATACAGCGAATGGAACGAACAGCACATCACGCGAAAAGGCTCAACTCAACTTCACCACCATCTTGCCAACATTTTTTCCTTCGAAAAGGCCGATGAACGCGCCCACTGCTTTGTCGATTCCTTCCACTACTGTTTCCTTGTTCTTCAGTTTGCCGGCTCGGAAATAGCCGCCCACTTCCTGTTCAAACTCGCCCTGACGATCCAGCCAATCGCGAACAATAAAACCTTTCATCGTCAACCGTTTGGCAATCATGTTAAACAGATTGGAAGGTCCGGGCCGCGGCTTTTCCTCGTTGTAACCCGAGATGCTGCCACAGGCGATGATCCGGCCATGCACACGCAAAGCCGAGAGCGCCGCTTCGAGCGTTTCGCCTCCCACATTATCGAAATAAACATCGATGCCGTCCGGCGCCTCCAGGTTCAGTTGTTCGAGGACAGGGCCAACCTCGTAATCGAAGGCGATATCAAACCCACATTCCTCCCGCAGAAACATCACCTTCTCCATTGAACCGGCCGACCCGATGACACGGCACCCGCGCAATTTCGCCAGTTGCCCGGCCACACTCCCGACGGCACCGGCGGCTCCCGAAATAAAAACGACATCGCCGGCTTTCACCTCCACTAAATTCAACCCGACCCAGGCGGTCATGCCCGTCATGCCGAGGGCACCGAGGTAAACCGAGGGCGGCTGAACCTCGCGGCTGACCGGATGCAACTCTTTCGGCGGAGCCATGAAGTATTCCCGCCAGCCAAAGTTGGAAGTGACGGCATCGCCCGGCTTGAATTCCCTGGCGCGCGACTCGACGACCTCGCCGACGGCGCCGCCGTCGAGCGGTTTGCCTAACTCGAACGGCGGAACATACGATTTCCCGTCGTTCATGCGGCCACGCATATAAGGATCCACCGACATGAAGAGATTGCGAACGAGCACCTGCTGGTCTTGAAGCGGCGCCAGTTCGACCCGTGCCAGCGTAAAGTTGGCTGCGGTTGGAATTCCCTTTGGGCGGGAGGCCAGCCGAATCTCGCGGCTTGAAATTTTTGACATAACAATAATCTTGGTAATCTTAAGCCTTTGGTCGCGAGGCTCTCATTTATCCTTCATTGGGGCTTCTTTCCTCCATTCTCGACTGCGAGGAGAGATCTTCGACGGACGGAGAGCAGTGCAAGCTGAAACCTGCAGGTTGGCCATCGGACCAAATCTACGCAAAAGAGAAGGAGAACCAGACAAGCAAGAAAGAGCAAGTAGAGCAGTGCACGCATAGTCATCAATTTTTTGCAGGTCTCTCGTGCCGGTGCATTCCATTAATCGCTGCTGCGCGCTTCTGTGAACTGACCGGGGGGCAAAGCTGTGGTTGCTGGAGTCTTCATAAAGACTCTTTTGCGGCTGCTCTGGCGGCTTGGCGCGTTTGATCATGCTCCGCTCCGGCGATGCCTTCATCCACAAGTCTCTCATTATCGCTTCGTGCGCAGATCAAATGCCGCCCGCTCTCAGGTTTCTGGCGCGCGGGAAGGTGAACGCCGGAGCTTCCGACGCAAGGGCGAAACCGAAATTGAGCATCGCTTCGTTGCCGGCGGGTTCCACCGCGATCGGCTTGATAAACAGGTTCACCGTGGTCCCCTTCAGGCCCCCCATGAGGTTCTGCCAAAAATTGTCGCCCGCGTCTTTCCGCTTCACCGACGCCACCGTAATATCCATTTTCGTCGGACCTTGATTTCTTCTAAAAATCAGGGTGTTGACTCGGGCAACACTTTCATTGCGGAGCCGGATTGCGCCGTCGAGATACCGGATGTCGTAGAGACCAATGGTCACGGGGCTCGGCCGTCCGCGGTCATTGAATCGCAGCCGAACCTCGGTGACGGTCGGAACGCGGCCGGTCATCGTTCCCTCCACCTCGATGCTGACGCTGCCTGCCTCTTCGACGTTGATGGAACCGAGCTGATGGTTGAGCGAGCCGCCTTCCTTGAGCTCCCGCTCGTGCCGGCGGACTTTGTCCGTGTGGTCAAAAACGTTCTGTTGATTGCCTTCGCCGGCGAACTCGAATTCGCAGATCACCAGGAATGACCTGGCCGTGAAGGACCGCGTGGCGGACACCATCCGCGCGCGTTGCGTGTTGCCGGGACTCTTGACGACGGAAACCGGCTCCAGCGAGATCAGCGGCACGAAATACATGAATTCGGCAACCGGGTTGCCTGGCGATTCGCCGCGACCGTAGTCCAGGTGGAGGGTTGGCCCGGCCGATTCTGGCGCCGGGTTGGCCTCGGGTTTGTCCGTGAGTGGAAACAGTGGCGCGCCAGCCAGCCGCGGGGCCGGAGTCAAACATCCAATCAGCAACAGCAAGCTAAGAGCATTGAACCGGTACAACTCCGAGTCGGAAACACCCGCCACACCCACAAGTCCGAGCAGCCCCAGCAGGCTGGCAAATCCGGGAATCCGGTCAAGTGACTGAATAGTCATAGGTAACCTTTCTCAATAAGTGTTGCCGGCAACGGCGAAATCGTCTCAAGCGGCCGCACTGAACGGAGACACATGGTGTGCGGGACTCTGCTCGACGGCTTCCTTCGTCAATTTCACGAACACCGTGGATTCATCCCAACTGATCCGGTCAACCTTGCTCGACGGTATCTGCACCTCTTTGCCGGAAAACCGGTGCCCGGTTTTGATGACCAGTTGACCGATCGCCCAGCTCTGGGCGTCCATCATAAAATCACAGACGTGGCCGATCGTCCCATCGCTCGCCTGGAGGTGGTAGCCGTTCACCGCTTGCGTGCTCCGCAGATGCGCATCGGCATATTCGGATTGCGGGCCGCTCGCGGAGGCCGGTTCGCTCGGAAGAGGTTTTGCCGGCAGCTCCAAAATCGGGAAGCCGCTCATGCCCCACAACGCATTACCCCGCCAGTAGTAGGGCCAGCCGTAATATCGGTAATACTCCTCTTCATATTGTCGGGACACCAGCTTGTGCGACTCAATCGGCGGGCTGTTCTCGATCTGTTTCCGGGTCAGGTTCACGCGCAGGACTTTTCCAGCCTGATCGAGGCTGCCGCAGGCATGGGGAGAGAGGAGCACCTGGCGACCCGGCAACCAGGAACCCGTGTCCGCGACCAGATAACGAACCGCCCAGTTCTGATCGTCAAAATAGAAGTCCTTCACATGGCCGATTTCGCCATCCGACGCGCCGAGTTTGTCTCCGTACAACTGCTTAATGCTTCGCAACATAAATCTGCCTTTCTTGATGATTGCATGGGCCGCTACCCAAACCATACCGCCACACATCTGAATTCGCACCCGTTTGACTTTCCATTTGGGAAGAGTCTTCTGGTTCCTGTGAGATAATAAACGGGGAAGTTATGCGGCCGCCATGGGGTGTTACCCTACCGAACATTCATGCATCCAGCCCTGACGAGCAGGCTGGGATGATTACAGAAATCGAATTGGGAGATTCAGGCCGGCCGCTGGCGGTGGCTCGACGAAGATTTTGCGCAAGGCCAAGTGGGTGGGAAGAAAGACGACGAGCCGCAGCACGCCAAGCGGAAGAATGAAAGTACCGCGGGCGTCGGAGACGTTGAGTTGAACACCCTCGCTCATCCCGGCCTTCTCCCCACGGAGAAGGAGAATCGTTCCCCGTCTCACTGAAATTCGCACGACTGAATTTGCCGGACGGTCATTCGCTGTATTCAGCGCTGTCGGCGCGGCAGCGACACGATTGCGCCGGGGACTCTTGAGCGACTCGCCCGTTCAACCTGTCGTCGGTCCCGGGCTCACGCTTCCAAACTGAAACCAAGGGTTCTCCCAGTGGCGGCAAGGAACGCCCTAGTCGCGGTCCGCTTTGCGGAACGGAACATTACCTCATGCCCTTTTTTCACAGACGGAGAGTAGATGGAGGGGGAGCGCCTGAATCGACTACCGGTGTTGCACCGGTTCTGAAGAACTCGTTTCGCCAGCCGCGCGTTTTGCGCGAATTCCAACGGCATCGCGCAGACGATGCTTTGGGCCGGGCTTTCAAAATTCCCGGACTGACGAGGTTCCTGGGAGGAATCTTGTTCTTCGCCCTGCTCCACAACCCCTTCCAAGCTCTCAGCGCAACTGTTCCACCAGGGCAAAGCGTGACTTTGGCCTGGAACCCAAGCCCCGACACTAACGTTGCAGGCTACAACGTTTACTATGGTGTGGCGAGCCGCACCTACACCAACGTGATTAATGCCGGCAATGCAACGAACGCAACCGTTTCCGGCCTCGTCGAAGGCGCGACTTATTACTTTACAGCCGCGGCGTATAACACCCTTGGGCTGGAGAGCGACTACTCGAATGAAACCAGCTATACAGCATCAACGGCATTCGCCAGACTGCAGATTCGCGCCGCCCCCGCCAGGCAGGTCGTTCTGACAGTGACCGGCCAGATCGGCCACACGTATGACATCCAGGCGACGCAGAGTTTCACCACCTGGACAGTCATCGGCACGGTGACGGTGCCAGCGGGCGGTTCGTTGGATTTTGCCGACACGAACGCGGCAAGTTTCCCGAAGCGCTTCTATCGCACACGAGAATAGCCGTGAAATGATCCACTAGGGCAGGTGGCTGGCTTTATCAGAATCGAATTTCCAGCCCGGGACGACCAATAAACTCAACGCTGCTTGATTTCATGCGATTTAAAAGCACACGGACCGCCTGGCAAACCCGGCAAGCAGTCGGGCGGTCAAAAACGGAAAGGAAAGTTATGAAACTCAAAGTGCAGTTTGGCGGGGAAACTCGCTTTACTCAGGCGTTAGTCCGGGCGGGCGCACGATTACCAACCAGTGCGGGACGATTGTCACCCTGCTGCGGCAGCTTGGACTGCGGATTCAGGGTCGGGGTCAGGCGTTCTGGAATCAACCGAGGCAGGAATTGGAGTGGTTGCTCCACGACGCCAGGGAGCAATATGAGCGCCGACGCATCAGTTTAATGCCAAGGCGGGTGGAGGACGAACGCGAACGCGTGATCGAGAGCAACCTGATCTTTTTTGGCGGACAGGCGGTACCGGCATAAGGGAATTATGAATGGATCGACAGCCCAAGCTCTGGTTAAAGGCAAGTATGTGCGCAGGCGTATTCATTTCATGGCGCAGAAGCGGGATTGGGGGAGAATGCGTCCAGCGACGTGCTTCCGAATTATTGGCCTTCCCGAGGCGGGAATTTTCCCGATCACAGCACGCACCTTTGAAGCTGCGCGGGCGCTTTGGATACGGAGCAGCGTTGAGGCTCGCGCTAATGGCGATCACGAGCGAGAAGTGGCCATAAATGTCGCCTGGCAGCATTTGAAAAACTGGCATTGCAGAGTCTGTGGCGGACTGAAAAAGCGGACAAGAAATGAATCCTGCGGCTGGCAATGTGCCACCAAAGCGAGGGCCTCGGCAATCCGCAGGCGTAATGGTCCCATCATAGTGCGCCTGGATCGGAATGGCAGAGGTTTAACCGGCCGCAGCTACCGCGGGCACGCACTGCGGCAGGCACAGGTGACGGTTTTAAAAAATGCGCTTGATAGGAACAACCAAAACGTGGCTGCTACCGCCAGAGACCTTCGGATGTCCTACGGCACGCTGAAGTACTATATCAGGAAGTTCGGCGGTTATCATCACGCGCCGATTTCTGAAGCAGGATTGTCCACGATAAACGCATGACAATGGGACCCCTCTTGCTCCGTCGCCGCCGATACCCGCGCTGGCTCGCGTGGCTCCAGCACAGGGCGCGGCTCCGCAGGTTAATCAACCGGGTCGAGTGACGCATTATGCAATTCGTAAACCCAATGCCATTTCGGGAAGCAGTTGGCAAGCTTGGCGACCGAACCCGGGTCGGCAGTCAGTTTTCCTGCGGAATCAGTCCTACCCGCAAAGCGAACCGCACCAGTCCCGGAACATCATGAACGTTCAGGCAGTCCATCAACTTCATACGATGGTATTCGACGGTCTTTGGGCTGACCTTCAGGATTTCGGCGATGCATTTGGTGTTCTGGCCTTCGGCAATCAGTTGGAGAATCTCGCGCTGCCGCCCGGTCAACTGTTCGAGCGGGCTTTTCCGGTTCGCGATCCCAGCCAAAGGGAAGCCCTTGGGCAGCCGGGTGGAGATTTCCTGGCTGAGATAGATCTCCCCGTGCACCACGCGTTGCAGGGCGGTGGCTAATTCGGCCGTCGCCGCTTTTTTGAGCAGGTAGCCGGCCGCGCCCGCCTTGAGCGCCCGCCAGACATATTCTTCATTGTGGTGCATGGAAAGGATGATGACCCGAACGTCCGGAAATTCTTTGGCCATGCGCGCCGCCGCTTCCAGGCCATTCAGACCGGGCATGGCGATATCCATCAAAACCACATCCGGCCGGTGCGTCCCGACCAGATTCAGAACCTCGCGGCCATCGCTGGCCTCGCCCACCACTTCCACCCCCGGCAATTTTTCCAGCAAGGCGCGTATGCCCGAGCGCACGAGTGTATGGTCATCGGCCAGCATGACGCGAACGGGTTTGACGGGGTTGTTCATGGGTTTTCGGATCCGGATGGCGGTGTCTGCCACTTCAAGGGGAACCAGGCCTGGACATCGGTGCCTTGTCCCGGGGTGGACTTGAATTCCAGCCCGCCACCCGCCAGCGCCGCCCGCTCTTCCATGCTCAACAAACCCAGACTGGCGCCGCGCACGGCTTGCTCCCGGACCGGCGCTACCTCAAACCCAACGCCGTCATCGCGCACGCCCAGGTGGAGGCGTCCATCCTTGGTGTGCAGTTCCACGGTCACGGTACGGGCCTGAGCATGGCGCACTACGTTTGTCAGCGCTTCCTGGGCGATGCGGAAACACTCGGTCTCGATGATCGGATCGAGCCGGTGCTCCAACGGGTCCATCGCGAACTCGGCCTGCAAGCCGGCCAGCGCTGCCTGCCGGTTCGTGTACCACCGCAACGCCGGTTCCAATCCCAGATCGTCCAGCATGGACGGGCGCAGGTTTAACGAGATGTCGTGCACTTGTTCCAGCACCCGTTCAACCACCTCAAGGCTCTCAGTCAAACGCGGCACCGGGGCGTCGGCGCCCGGCGACTGCAACACCGCCTGCAGGTTCAGTTGCGCCACCGTTAGAGCTTGGCCGATTTCGTCGTGGAGTTCGCGCGCGATGTGCCGGCGTTCGGTTTCCTGCACTTCCACCAGCCGGCGGGAAAGCACCTGAAGTTTGAGGCTGTATTCCTTGCGTTTTTCCTCGGCCTGCTTGCGCTTTGTGATGTCGCGAATGTTGCATTGAACGACTTTGGCGCCGTTGACCTGATAGACATTGCTGACAAACTCCACGCTAACGGTCCGGCCGTCGCTGGTTTCCAGCGGCAGGTCCTCGTAACGGACATAGGTTTCACGCTGCAACTCCCTGAACTCCGCCTTGGACGCTTTAATGTCTTTGAAAGGGCCAATCTCCCAGATTCTATTCCCCAGAAGCTGTTCGCGAGAATAACCCAATAGATCGGTGAGGAACGGGTTGACATCGTCAATTTGCCCGGTGCCCGCATTGAGAATCAGGATTCCGTCCTGGGCGGTTTCAAACAGCCGGCGGTAGCGCATTTCGGAAGCCTTCAGCGCGTGATCCGCTGACTGGCGTTCCACTTCGCGATGTTCCAAGGCTTGGGCCATCTGATCGAAGGCGCGGGCGAGCTGACCCAATTCATCTCCCCAATTAGACATGCCCGTGCGCGTGCTGAGATCGCCCGTGGCCAGCCGCGCGCTGGATTTCACCAGAGTCCGAACCGGGCGGAGGACCAGGAAGTGGCTGGCGATCCAGCCGAGCACGAAAGCAAAGCAGGCGGCAATCCCCAACCCGGTCAGGTTTCCGGTCAGCCGGCGGTCGGCTTCGGCAAAGAGAACCTGCCTGGGGATGCTGCCGAGAATGGTGACCACGTCGCCGGGAACGAGCTGGCTGCGCATGGCGGCAAACGCATGATAACCGGGAATTCCGTCCGAAGACATCGCCTCCACCACGCCGTGATTCTGACGGAAGACAGTTTTCAAAAGCGATTTTTCCGGGAAAGGCTGGCCGATCCATTTTTCCGGCGAGGGATAACGAACCAGAATTCTTCCGGCGCGCTCAACCTCGGTCCACGTCGCCCCTTGGGGTAATTGCGCCGGTAGCGCGGACTCGAATCGGTTGACCCAGTCCAAATCCAGCGTGGCAAAGACCACCGCCTGGACCTGCCCGGCGGAATTGAAAGCGGGACAACTGAAATTGACGGTGGGCTTGCCGGCCGTGTGTGCGTCCGGAAAATCGCCAATCGCGAAGGCATGCGTTGCGAGCGCTCGGCGGAAAAACAGACGGTTCGTTTGGTTGGCCGGTTCCACCATCGGGCGTGCGCTGGCCAGAACCATTCCATTGATCCCGACCACTCCCAAATTGTCATAACGCGGGTAACTCCCGAACAGCTCGTCCAGCAATTTCTTGCAGTCCCGCCGGTTGCCCGAGCGCACCGGAGACGACTCCGCCAGGGCGAGCAGCAGTTGGCGCGTCTGGCCGATCACCTGACCCTCTTCCCGCATGGCCAACTCCATCATCTCCTGCGAACGCTGATTCCATTCCTTCACCAGTCGCCGACGCTCTTCCGACGCCGTGCGCAGCATCAATCCCACCAATGGGGCGCACGCCAGCAACACCAGCAACAGCAAGCGCAAACGCAAACCGGAAACAAGCCGGCTGATGATCTTTCGCATACCACAATATATTCCACGCCAAACTTGACGAATCCACTACGGCACAGCGTGTCGGCGCTGGTCTGTACCCCAAAAATGTCCCACTATGATCTTGCTTTTGGCCGCGGGCGGAACTCCGACCAGAGCGATCCGGCCACCGCCGCGATGAGTTTACTCGCTACAGGCAGGGTGCTTCGCGCCTGACGGATCGAGGCGGTGGCGGCGCTCTTGGCGAACGGGGTGTTCATGGGGACTTTTCGCAGATATTTTTTCGACCGTCCTGGTGCTGACGCTCGGTTGCGCCGCCTGAGGCCGGGTGGTCTTGGTGGCGGGCTGAGGTGGCAACCAGAAGAAACCGGCCGAGCGTGCCGGGGTCATTGAAAGTCAACCGGACTCTGAAGACTCTGAACTGGGGATTGGAATCATCATAGCCGCAAACCATCGGCTGGTGGCTGGCTTCGCCAGTCTGGCAGCAACTTGACCTGCGCACCGGCACTGTCGGTCGTGCGCAGAACTTCTCTCACTATTCCCAACAGTTCTTCGATGGTATAGGGCTTGAGCAGCGTGGCGGCGGGTTGGAGCCACGGGTATCGGGTGAATTCCTCCTTTGGCAATTTTCCGGTGGCCATGATGACCGGCAGTTCCATGCGGGCGGCACGCAGCTTCTTGACCAGATCCAGGCCTGACAATCCCGGCATGTCGTGGTCGGTGATCAGGAGATCGTAGCTGTCGGGGGCGTAGCTGACGGCATGAAGCGCCTTCCAGCCCGCTTCGCCGTCTTCAGCGGTGTCCACCTGGTAGCCGGATCGCTTCAGCACTTCGGCGTTGAGAAAACGGATGTCACTGTCGTCATCCACCACGAGAATGCGGCGGGGCAGATTCGTTTGGCTTTGAGCGGATGCGCTGTCTGCCATTTCCGTTGGTACGACGTTGTTGGTTTTCATCGCACCGTAACATTAAGTCCGACGACCGGGCGGGCGCTATGGGGTGTTTTCCCATGGGGTGTTTACCCCATGCCAGACTGGCTCTCTTTTTGGTGGCGACCCTGCGCGCGAAATGCTTCGACGAAGCACCGAATTGCCCGACGTTGTCGGTGGCTGGTTCCATGACGGGATCAGTCGCAATTGCGGGAGCACCGTCGAGCGACGAAATAACCGATGAGCGCCCCCACACCGAAGGCGATGCCGATGGCTTGATAAGGATAACGGGTTGGGCACGGTTTCTCTGGCGAGCAGGCTGGGATGATTAAAGAAATCAAAAGGGGATCTCTTGCGAGATCCCCTGCGTCTTCCAATATTCAAAACGATTCAGTCTTTAGCGTATCAAAACTCGAATGCACACGGCGTCGGTTGCATGAAGTTGGCGCCGTGCGTGGCAGATCTTGTCGAGGATGTTTTCACGCGCTCGAAACCAATTTAATTTTTGAATGACGATGGAAGCGTTGACGTTTATTTGTGTGCCGCGCGCCGGGTTACGGATACTTTCATTCGAGTCGCACAATTACAAGATGCGCCGAAACAGGAAGTGTTCCTCCTGCAACGGGCGTAATGGTTAACGCAGTCGAATTGCCTGCAGGATTGCGAACCGTGAGCGTCGAGCCTGGGACCGTCGTTGTGACCAGGCATGTGCCTACAATTTGACTTGTGCCGGTCGCCCTTCCGACAACTGTGTATGGAAGCTCAGTAGCTCCTGTTGTCGAGTCGAGACCGAGCACCAGTTGGCCGGGTTCGCTCACGCTGACCTGAAAGTTTACTTGATAGGTGCCGATGTCCGGTAATGTAAACTGACTGGTGCTTAAACGGGAAATGATGTTCGTAGGTCCATCTTGTGGAAACTCAACAGCACTTCCCGCCGCGATGGTCGCTGCATTGTCATCGGGCATCAATGCATAGAAATCGGCATAACTGCTGGTTACGCTGCCCAGTCCGTTCGTTCCTGGCGGTCCTGCTGGCCCCGTTGCTCCAGTTAGTCCCGTCGCGCCTGTGGCTCCAGTGGCTCCAGTTGGTCCTGCTGGGCCCGCTGGCCCTGCGGCTCCATTCAGTCCGTTCGTTCCTGCCGGTCCTGCCGGTCCTGCTGGCCCCATTGCACCTGCGGGTCCTGGCGGCCCCTGTGGTCCAGTAGCTCCTTTTGCACCTGCGGGTCCTGCCGGTCCCTGTGGTCCAGTAGCTCCTTTTGCACCTGCGGGTCCTGGCGGCCCCTGTGGCCCAGTAGCTCCTGTTGCACCTGCGGGTCCTGGCGGTCCTTGCGGCCCAGGGGGACAGTTACAAAGAAAAACATTTGTCGAGGCAAGACACAAGCCGTTCTTCCAGATGCCCAGCAAGTAAGTGCCAGGGGGGGATAGGCTGGCAGGCCGACACGCGGCGAATGTTTGATTCTCATAATTATAGGTGCCATTAAGGGGCACCCCGCCACATTTAACCACCAAGGGGCCTTGGGGAAACTGGCTCAATTGAACGGTCAGGTTGGTGCTACTACAGTCCGTGACGCCGACGATGGAGCTTGCCCGGGCGGTTGATGCCAGCGCCACAAGGGCGAACAGGATCAGCCAGGACCGAGAGAAGGAGCGGAGCAGCCGCGCGGAGGACTCACGCCATCTTGAGCGCTGCAAATGCGGTTTGGAGCTTTCTAATGTGATGGTATTCATAATTCCTTTTCCTTTCTGCTTACTGGATTCAACTGTACTTGGATCGCGCCCTTGTGGGCGCGCTTCGATTCAGATAGGTGTGGTGCGTCTTCATGGACACCTCGTCTTCCATTTTGAAGAATCTCGCTTTCTGAACACACGCATGAGATTAACCCGGGAAAACCCTGCAAACGCAATGGGGTGTTTCCCTATCGGGTGTTCACCCGACAAGAAATTTCTTGCATTCTGCGCCGACACCGATGTCGGGGTGGCCGTGGGCTCAATTCGAAGCGAGGAAAATGCTGGATTTGCGATCCATTGCCACGGCGTGAAGCGCACCGCTTGCCCGGTTGAGGTACAAAAGCGCGGCGGCGAACCGCAGACTCAGTTCAGGCAAGCGCGGCGGCGCGGTTGCGCAAGAGTTCCGCAATCGGGGGAGTTTGTTCAATGGCTCAGTCGGATTTGGGTGGGGATGGCTTCAAACCCGCCAGCGCTCCCAAAATGGTCTTTTGCACCGCCGGATTGAAAAGATTCCCCAAGTGACCGCCCTGCTGGAAAACCGTCAATTGTTCCGGGGCAAACGTGGCGTGGAGCCAGGCCAGATCCTCGTCTGCCAGGAGAAAATCGTTCTGATTGACGATGATGCGGATGTTGGGGTTGGCGCGCAGACCGGCGTCATACGTCCGTAAATCACCGGCTTTTTCCAGCGCTTCCGCCGTCGAGTCAATGCCCAGGGTCCAATAATACGGAACCGCAAACTTCTCAAAATAATCCTGGTAGGAATACTGAAGAATTTCCTGATACAGGGGGGTGCGCCTTAAATTCCTGATCGGGTGTTGCAGGACTCCCTGATTGTTTCGCCGCTGACTGCTAAAAATAATATCCCGCAGCATGAGGCGAAACGTCAGTCCGATGAGAAACTCGGACTCGACGGCACTGAAGGGCAGCGAGGTTTGCGGCGTGAGGGTGAGTTTGCTCAAGGCGGCCACCTTTAAAAAGGTGTTTTCGATGTTGTCGGTTCGTTCCGCGCCCGGCCAGCTCAGGGGTGCCCGGTAAAATTCGTCCAGCTTGGAAACCCCATGGAGCAACCGGACCGGGGTGTTGATGGCAACGTAGCGGTCAAATTTAATCAACGGTCCGCCTTCGCCAAGGCTTCGGCGGACAGGCAACTTACTTGTCGTGCCGAAGTCAGACGGTGGCGGATTTGTCGGTTCGGTGGCCGCGACGAACAAAGATTGGAATGCTCCCAGGGAATAGCCCATCAACGCTTTGTCGCCCAACCGACCTGGATACGACGTACTCAAGCGGTGATCAATCTCGGTGAGAGCGACGTGCAAGTCGTGACCATCCACCGGCAGATAAGCCGGCATCGCCGCAGTCGAAGCGTGTTCCATGAACTCGGAGTTGAAGGGGCTGCTGACGCACACGGCGGAGAAGCCATTTTTGTAAACCAACTCGGCCAGCGCCAGGGAGGGTTCGGCCAGACGATGCGAACCCAGCCCGGGGACGATGTAAACCACGTTCGCCTTTCCCGGTTGCAGCCAAAACGTAAATTTTAATTTCCGCCCCGTTGCTGGAATCAAAACCGACCGGGTCTTGCCTCGGCCCGGGAATTCAGGGTCTTTGTAGGTGAAGAATACGGATTCGAGGGTTTCCAGCGAGGCTTCGTCCTGTTTTCCCTTCACTTGGAAATCCGCCACCCGGTTCTCTCTCGCGAACGTCCAGGCGTACTGAATCTCGGAATACGGATCCATTTCAGCCTGGCTGAATCGTACATATTCGCCCACGCTGTCGGCGAGGTCGTTATACATGACCGCGTAGGTGAAATAGGTGTAGGGGCCGAGATAGGTCAGCGGATCGTTCGCGACGAATTTGTAGGGAGCGATGTAGAGCAGCGGATTGGCCGCCGTGTCCGCGGCCAGGCCAACGGTATCGCGTTCGTTGCTCGGTCCATAAATCGGCAGCATCAAAAAGCACTCCGGCTTCCAACCCCACTGGCCGAAAGTCTGGCCAAAATCCGCGTCCGATTTTGGAATCTTCCATTTACTCCCCACGTCGAAGAACCCGGCCACCCCGACGGTGGTATTGCAAACGAACCGGTAGGATTCATCGCGCGCTCCGCCCCACTTTCCCTGGAGCAGATTGTTGATCAGTCGTCCCGGGTAAGTGAGGTTCTTGCCAAAATTTCCGATTCCGGTTCGGACCGGTTTCACCACGACAAACCGATAAACCCTGCTGGTCGGCTTGATGACGCCGGTCATAAGCCCCTTGTTGAAGGCCCACATCACCCGATTGAACGGTTCGATGGGGTCGGGGACGGATTTGGGGAGAACAACGGTCTCCGCTGCCGGCAGCCTCGTGAAGCCAACGGCCGGTTCCTGCCCGTGGGCGAACGGCGAGCAGCACAACGACAGGACCACCAGCGCCGAACTGCGAATTCTCCGGCCCGGCTGGATTTTCAAGTCGCTCGCCTTCCTGGCCTTGAGGCGAGAATCTTTGGGGCTTCGGCGTCCAACGCAAGCTGCGCGTGGTGTCCTTGCCGACAACCTCGTTTCAAGTTGATGCAGCAAACCAACACAGCTCGGAGCGGCCTTGATTCGGAGGGCTTCCGTTTGCTTTCCGGAGGACCCCAAGGTCGTCGTGGCGAAGGTCAACCGTTTCGGCTTCGTGGGAAGGAACTTCAAGGAGAACGTTCATATCTTTGCTCCTGGGTTGAAGTCTTCAAGAAATCACAAAGCGTTGTTGTCCACGAAACTCAACCCAGTGCGCCTTGACGGCGAGCCGCACAATCCCTTTGGCCTTTTGTCTGCCGCAGGCGTCGTACACCCTCGCGATGAACTCACCAAACGTCAGGGCCTTCCTCTCTTGATTGGCTTTCATGACACGAGATTAGGACAGGCAACCGCGCGGGCGCTATGGGGTGTTTGCCCCATATGGGGTTTCTGCGAATCCGATGTTCTCGGCGCGCGGCTGAGGCGCAGGCTGCGGGCTGAACCCGGAGCGGGAAGAGGAAACCCCAATACGGCGTACCGGGCTAAACGATAGTCAGTTGAATGCCGAACGGTGGAGCGGAATCATCAAAGCCGTAAACCACTGGCTGATGGTTGGCTTCGCCAGTCTGGCAGCGGATCGATCTGCTCGCGGGGACTGTCGGTCGCGCGCAGGACGTTTTTCACTGTGTCCAGCAACGCATTAACGGCAAAGGGTTTCAACAGCGTGGCCGCAAGCCGGAGCGCCGGGTTTCGGGCCAGTTCCTGCGTGGGTAATCTTCCTGCGGCCATGACGACCGGCAGCGCCATGCGCGCTGAGCGCAGCTTCTTGACCAGTTCAACGCCGGTCAGGTTGGGCATGTCGTTCTCGGTGATCAGAAGATTGTAGCTGTTGGCCTGAAGCGCCTCCCAGCCGGCGGCACCGTCTTCCGCGGCGTCAACGTGGTAGCCGGGGCGAACCAGCACAGCGGCGTACAGCAGGCGAAGGTCGCTGTCTTCGTCGACCACGAGAATGCGTTGGGGCGGATTCGTTGGGCATTGAAGTGGCCCGCAGTCAGACTCTCCCGCTTGCAAGATTGTGTTATCTTTCACAGCAAGATAAATAATAAGCTGACAAGCCTTGCGGGCGCTATGGGGTGTTCACCCCATGCCAGACTTGATGAATCCAGCCCCGACACGGCGGTCTGAAATGGCGGTGAGCGAAGCCTGTGAAGCGCGGGGCGGGAGGTAGCGGCGGGCGTTTCCTTGTTGGCTTTGCCTTCGGCAATCAATTGGAGCACCTCCATCTCGCGCGAACTCAGGCGGGCGTTGCGCGGCCGCGGCATTCCGGCTCGAACCGGGGACTTGCCTTCCAGTTCGTGAAGACGCCTGGCAACCGTAGGGCTGAAAAACGTGTTTCCCTTTTGGACTTCCCTGATCGCCTCGCGCACGATCGTGTGGTCTTCGGCCAGCAGAACAGTGATTCGTTTCTTAGACATTCAAGGTTTGCTTCCAGCCGGCTCCATCAGCGGGGTTTTCGCCCTCGCGCGCGGGCGTTGCCGGGCGGAATCTGCGCAAGAATGGTCGTGCCTTTGTCAGGTGCAGATTCGACAGCCAATTTGCCGCCGACCATCTCCAACCGTTCCCTCATCCCGAGCAGCCCGAGGCGTTTGCCGCCGTTGGCGTGCAAGGCGCGTTCCACGTCAAAGGATTTGCCGTTGTCTTTAATTTTCATGCAAATGCAGTCCGGCAGTTCCTGGATGCTCACTTCCACCCGGCTGGCATGGGAATGGCGGGCCACATTGGTCAGCGCTTCCTGGGCGACGCGAAAGAGCACCGTTCGTTTGGCCGTGTCCAATCGTTCCACCGCCGCAAAGGCCGTCAAACTGGCGCGGACGCCCGTACGCCTGGTAAAGCTTTTCATAAACGAATGGAGGGCGGGAATCAGCCCCAGGTCGTCCAGCACCGTCGGGCGCAGTTCCCGGGCGAACCGATGCACAATGTCCACCGATTTTTCCACCAGCCGTTGCGTCCGCGCGATCTTGTGTTGGAACCCCCTGGGGTCGTCCACGGCCTCCCGGGTCAACGCCGCCAGATGGACATTGATGCCCACCAGGGTTTGGGCGATTTCATCATGCAGCTCGCGGCTGATGCGCTTTCGTTCCTCCTCCTGCGCGTGCAGAATTTGATGGGACAGATGCCGCAACTGTCCCTGCATGTGACGCGACTGCTTCAGCAACCGGCGTTGGTGTTGCTCGCTTTTCTGGAGGGCTTTCTCCACCGTCTGCCGCCGGGCAATTTCCCGGTTCAACCCCCGGTTGGTGGTGGCCAGGGCCTCCAGGCGGCGTTGCGCCTCCTCAGCCTGCTTCCGGGCGCTAATGTCCCCGAACGCGACCCGGCACCATTTCCGCGCCCCCTTGGGGAAGACTGCGGACGTGGCCCGAAAGCTGGCCCAAAAAGTGCCGCCGCCCTCCTTCAGAAGCAGCGCCTCACAAACCTGGTACTTGGACCCGGCGAATACTTTTTTCAGGAAGGCAAGAAAGAACGGCCGACTCGTCGGGGACACAAAAGGCAGCAAGCGCCGGTTGACCAGTCGGGACCGTTCAACGCCGAGCAAAGCGGCGCCCGTCAGGTTCGCCTCCAGGATCACGTCCGATTCATCAATGGAGAAATAGCCCACTGGGGCGAAATCGTAGAGGTCGGTGTACTTCTCCAGCGCCACCTCAAGCTCATCCCTGGCTTTCTGCAGCTCGGCGTTCTGCATCTCCAGCTCGATCTGGTGGACCTCCAATTCGTGGAGCAGCCGCACGGTGTCGGCCGCTGACTTCTGATCTCCGGCCTTTGACCACTGACCTTTCCGCTGGTCGCTCAGGCGGGCTTCGGCGCGGCCGCGCAGTTCGGCGGGATCGTCGGAGATGTTCGGCTTTCCGGGCATGGCGTGATCCTTTCCGGGAGGTGCGAGTGATCGGTTATCAGTCATCAGTTATCAGTTATCAGTTCCGTCAGCGAATACATCTCTTGTCCGGGGAATCGATTGGTAATCTCGAAAACGCCTTTCGCCACGCTTCCGGCCTTCCGATAAACAATCAAGTCTCTGAAGCTGCGCGCATGTTGCAATGGGCTCATCGTGCCGCTCTCTTTCTTGGTGTCAGTTACTGGTCACTGATTACTGGTCATTGATTGCTGGTCATTACCACTCCGGGTTTCACTTCCGTCGCTCCATCTTCGCAGATTGTTTCGCGATGTGCTTTTCCAGAACGGCGTGCTTCTCCCGCAACTGCGCTTCCAGCGTCTTGCCTGCGGTGATGTCCGCGAAGGTGATCACCACGCCGTCAATGCGGTCGTCGAGCGTCCGGTAAGGCATGATGCGCACCGTGAACCAGCGTCCGTCGCGCGCGTTGATCGGTTTTTCCGCGAAGCCCAGCCTTTGCAACACCTCTCGCGCGTCCGCCGCCAGTTCAGGGTAGAGCAGGTCGGAGGCAAGGTCGGTGATGGGCCGGCCCACGTCGCCCGGGATGAGCTTGATGATTTTCGTCGCTTGCGTGGTGAACCGGCGCACTTTGAGGTCGTTGTCCAAAAACAACGTGGCGATGTCCGTGCTGTTGAGCAGGTTCTTCATGTCGTTGTTGGACCGGGACAACTCGTCCACCCTGATCTGCAACTCCGTGTTGACCGTCTGGAGTTCTTCGTTCAGCGATTGCATCTCCTCCTTGGAGGTGGTGAGTTCCTCGTTGGTGGACTGGAGTTCTTCATTTGTGGACTGGAGTTCTTCGTTGGTGGACCGGAGTTCTTCCTGGGAGGTCTGCATCTCTTCGCGGGTGGTCTGCAACTCCATGCAGACCTGCTGGTGTTTCCGCTCGAGTTCCGCCCGCCGGGCGCTGCGGCCCGGACCGATCCGGGACCGTCCCGGCGCTTTCGTTTCCAGCGGCGCGGCCACGTCGGCAAAAACGATCATCACCAACCCCCGCAGCGGCTCCGGTTCTTCGAGCCGCTGGACGGTCAGATTTACGAAATGCTCCCCGCCGTTGGATTGGATTCTGAGTCCCTTGAGCGCCACGGTGCCATTCTGCCGGAGCACTTTCTGGAAAGCGTTGGTCAGTTCGTAGCGCAGGCCCTCGCGGGCCATGGCAAAAATATTCCAGTTGGCTTTGCCCGCGGCCGGTTCCAGGTATTTGCCCGTCCGGCCGCTGACGTAAAGGATGTTGCCCTTGTCGTTGACGAGCACGGCTGGCGGGGAGTAATGCTCCAGGACCAACTGATCCGCGAGTGACTGGAGACTGAGCGGCGTGTTCGTTTCCGGGCGTGCCTCGGTCCCGGCGTGCAAAGACGGGGCAAAGGACGAGGGAAACTCGATTGGCTCTGCCGGCGTGGCGGACTCGGTTCGCCGATAGAGCCTCGTCTTGCCGCCGAGGGAGGCAAACAGGTCGGTGAAGCCGCCGGCCGTCTCCGCGCTGCCGAGAAACAGGATGCCTCCGGGACTCAGGCTGTAGTGAAACAGCGGAATGAGTTTCTTCTGCAGCTCCGGGGCGAGGTAGATCAGCAGGTTGCGGCAGCTCAAAATATCCAGCTTGGTAAACGGCGGGTCCATGATGAGGCTCTGCGGGGCAAAGACCACCATTTCCCGGATCTCCGTGCCCACCCGGTAGCCGCCTTCAACTTTGGCAAAGAACCGGTTTAGTCGCTCCGGCGATACGTCGGCGGCAATATTCGCGGGATAAACGCCCTGGCGGGCCTTGTCAATCGCGTCCTTGTCCAGGTCGGTGGCAAAGACGTTCAGCGTAAATTTCTTCGGGGGCTTGATCTTCCCCATCGCCTCCTCGAACACCATGGCCAGGGAATAGGCCTCCTCCCCGGTGGAGCAGCCGGGCACCCACGCCCGCAGTGCATGGCCGGCCGGCCGGCTGGCGAGGAGCGCCGGGATGACGCTTCCGCGCAACTCCTCCCAGGCGGCGCCATCGCGAAAGAAACTCGTCACCCCGATCAACAACTCCTTGAAAAGCAATTCCAGCTCCTGCGGGTTTTCCTGCAAGTACCGAATATAGGCGGCAATCCTGTCAATCTGGTGGATGCCCATGCGGCGCTCGATCCGGCGGTAGAGGGTATTTTTCTTGTAGAGCGAAAAGTCATGGCCGGTGTGGGTGCGCAGCAGGATGATCGCTTTTTCCAGGGCGCTCTGCGTCTTGGCTTCCAGCGCCAGTTCGGGGGTGTGGACAAGCGGAGTGCGCTGTAGATAAGCGAGGATCCTCCCCGGCAGATCGCCCACGGGGGCCACAATATCCGCCAGCCCCGAGTCAATCGCGCTGCGCGGCATGCCGTCGAATTTGGCCGTCGCGGGATCCTGCACCAGCACCACGCCCGCCTTCTCTTTGATGGCCCGCAGCCCCAGCGTGCCATCGGAGCCCATGCCCGAGAGAATAACGCCGATGCAATGTTCCTGCTGGTCTTGCGCCAGGGAGCGGAGGAAGAAATCAATCGGCAGGCGCAGTCCGCGCGGCGACGCCGGTTCGAGCAGGTGCAGGACCCCGTGCAGGATGGACATGTCTTTGTTCGGCGGGATCACATAGACACGGTCCGGCTGGACCATGGTACGATCCTTGACCTGGATCACTTTCATGCCGGTGACGCGCTGGAGCAGTTCGGGCATGATGCCTTTGCGCGTCGGGTCCAAATGCTGGACGATGACAAAAGCCATGCCACTGTTCTTCGGCACGCGCGACAGGAAATGTTCCAAAGCCTCCAATCCTCCGGCAGAGGCGCCGATGCCGACGATGGGGAACGAACGGCTCGCGGGCGAGACGGGGGGTTCCGGTTCCGGGGGAGCAACTTTGGCCGGCTTTTTCCGCCGGCGTGCCGGTGAAGATTTCTTTTTCATGCGCTTATTCCCTGCGTGTGTCTCCGGCGTCTGTTTCCTGCGCTGCCAGAATCCGGTGGGATAGGTGCCGCGACTCTTCCTGGCCGAAACGCGAATGCTCCAACATCTGGCTTAGTTGATTCAACTCGAATTTCTTTTCCATAGCCAGCGCGGTGATCATGTTCGATTGGAGTGATTGTCTCAACAAAAAAGTCTCCGTCCGCTTGATCATCGGGCGCATCTCTATTTTTGCACATTCGCGTTCCGGTGCCGTGGTGGTTCATGGTCCCGATGCGCACTTCTGGAAGTGTGGAGGCTGCCCATGAACCTCGACAAACAGGTTCAGGGGTTCAAGGCGCGAAAAACTGATTAGGAGAATTGTCACCCCATTGTCTCCGCAACACACCGCTGAAGCCTCGCAACCGGCGCCACCGAAAGAAGCGAAGAACCTGTTTTGGCATCCGTGCTAAACGATGGTCAACTGGACGCTGCTCTCAATGATTCCCGCGCTGATGGCGTAGCGGGTGAGTCCGGCGGTGTCGTGGATGTTGAGCTTGCCCATGACCTTTTCGCGATGTTTCTCGACGGTCTTGATGCTGATGCCCAGTTCGGCGGCCGTTTCCTTGTTGGCTTTGCCTTCGGCAATCAACTGGAGCACCTCCGTCTCGCGCGAACTCAGGCGGGCGTTGCGCGGCCGCGGCATTCCGGCTCGAACCGGGGACTTGCCTTCCAGTTCGTGAAGACGCCTGGCAACCGCAGGGCTGAAAAACGTGTTTCCCTTTTGGACTTCCCTGATCGCCTCGCACACGGCGTGGGAGGAGGTTTGTTTCAGCAGAAATCCCACCGCGCCGGAGTCGGTCGCGTCTGTGATATACGCGTCATCGCTGTGCGCGGAGAGAATGAGCACTTTGGTGGCGGGGACGGCTTTGAGCACCTGGCGCGTGGCTTCCAAACCGTTGAGCCGCGGCATGGCGATGTCCATCAGCACCACGGCGGGGCGAAGTTTTTTGACCATGGCGACGGCCTGGCGGCCGTCTTCGGCTTCGCCGACCACTTGAAGATCGTTTTCCAACTCCAGCATCTTGCGAAAACCCTCGCGCACGATCGTGTGGTCTTCGGCCAGCAGAACAGTGATTCGTTTCTTAGACATTCAAGGTTTGGTTCCAGCCGGCTCCATCAACGTTCTCCCCCCCCCCCGCGGCCTTGCCGAGGGGAATCTGCGCTTGGACGGTGGTGCCTTTGCCGGGTGAGGATTCGACAGCGAATTTGCCGCCGACCATCTCCAGCCGCTCGCGCATGCCGATCAGCCCCAAGCGCGTATTCCGTTTGGAGTGCATGACGCGTTGCGCCTGAAAGGATTTGCCGTTGTCTTTGATTTTCAGGCAAATGGCGTTGGGGAGTTTCTCGAAGTTCACTTCCACGAGGCTGGCCTGCGCATGGCGGGCCACATTGGTCAGCGCTTCCTGGGCGACGCGGTAGAACACAGTGCGCGTGGCGTTGTTCAATTGTTTAATCCTGCTGGAAGTAAAGGTCGTGAAACGAATGTGGATGCCCGTCCGTTTCGTAAATCCTTTCATAAATGAGTGCAGGGCGGGAATCAGCCCCAGGTCGTCCAACACCGTCGGGCGCAATTCCCGGGCGAACCGATGCACGATGTTCACCGATTTCTCGACCAACCGCTGCGTGACGGTGATCTTTTGCTGGAGGCCTTTGGTGTCGGCCGCGGCCTCCGTTTTCAAGGAAGCGAGCCGGACATTGATGCCAGTCAGGGTCTGGGCAATTTCATCATGCAGTTCGCGGCTGATCTTCTTGCGCTCTTCCTCCTGCGCCAGCAAAAGCTGGCGGGACAGCAGCCGCAATTGTTCCTGCATCTGCCGCGATTGCTCCAGCAAGTGGCCGTAGTGTTGCTTGCTTTTCCTGAGGGATTTCTCCACTGACTTGCGTTGGACGATTTCCTGTCTCAGCCGCCGGTTGGAGGCGGCCAGATCCACACTGCGCTGGTTCAGCGTCTGGATCATCTGGTTCAAACTGGCATTGGCCTCCCGGGCCGCGCGATGCGTTTTCTCGATTGGGGTGATGGCCTCGGCAAAAAAAGTCCCCGCCCGCCGGACCATCGCATCCCGGGTGCCGGGCGAGTAGCGCGGCAACACCAGGGTAATCAGCGCCTGCTCGTGAAACCGGGCCAGATCCAACGTCTCCAGCCCAAGGGCCATGGCCCGGCGTCCCAGTCCCTGCGCCGGCTGCAAGTTCGCCTGTGGACCTTGCTTCAGGTGCTTGCGCAGAGCTGCCACATATCGTTGCGACAGCCCGTTTAGTTTGCGTCCCATTTTACGTCCTGTTGTGAATGCTGAATTCACGAGCGAACCGTTTTATGCTCTTCACCGACTTATCCACCAGCCGTTGCGTGCTGGCAATCTCTTTCTTGAGGCCGCTGGCGTTGATCGCGGCCTCCTTTTTCAACGTCAACAGGCGAACATTGATGCCCAACAAAGTCTGGGCGATTTCATCATGCAGATCGCGGCTGATCTTCTTTCGCTTGTCCTCCTGCGCCGACAGAATCCGGTGGGTCAGGCGCTGCAAATGGTGTTGCAGGCTACGCGATTCGGCCAAAAGTTTCCGGGAGTGTTCCACGCTTTTCTTGAGGGACTGCTCCACGGTCTTGCGCTGGACGATGCCCTGTTTCAGGGACCGGTGGGAAGCCGCCAGCTCCACCGTGCGCCGGGCCAGCGTCTGGCTGAGTCTGCTCAAGCGGACGTTGGCCTCGAGAGCGGCGCGATGCGTCTCCTCGATCGGGGTGACGGCCTCGGCAAAAAAAATCTCCGCCCGCTTGATGAGGCCGTTTTTACTGCTGGAGGCTTCCATTGTGGCGAGGGCTCCCTCGTGAATCCTGGCCACCTCCAGCGTTTCCAGATCGAGGGCCGCAGCCTGGCATCCCAAATCATGCGCCGGCTGCAAGCTCGCCCCCGGGCCTTGCCGCAAGTGTTTTTCCAGCGCTGCCACATATCGTTGTGACAACCTCGTCAACTTTCGTTTCATGTTGTATGCCCGATTCAGGCGCAATTCTCCGGGATGCGTGTTCCCTCGACGGCGCGCCACGAATCCGATTCAACTATCAGACGATTGTTTCAATCTGTCTATGGGGTGAACACCCCACCGCGCCGCCGCCCGCATTGACTCATTGGTATCCGCACATTTTCAGGCTGGACCGGAAAAGTCTTCGTAGCGCAGGTTTCCAAGCCTGCCAAGTCGCCGACTTCCCAGCCGGCCTGGCGTGCGCCGTCGAATGTGCGCGGGTTTGGAAGACCGTGATACAGCAGACTTGGAAGTCTGCGCAGGCTCGGGACTCGAACAAGTCCACCGTGGCCAGGCAAGACCTGCCGGGTGCTGGGCCTGTGACTCGGACAAAGCCGCCCCCACACCGCGAATCCTCGAGAGGGTTGTCCAGTTGGCCATCGTTGGCCCGGCACGCCCTGTCGAAACCGGATTCATAAAATCTCCAATGGGGTGAACACCCCATAGCGGCCGACACGATTCCCGTTCATCGTGATTGCATGAGAAGCAGAATGCTTCGTGCGAATGAAAAGGCAGACAGCGCGGTTCCACCGGCTGCGACTCCGAGCCCAAGCCGAACCGCGACTGATGTCAGTCCGTCACGAGACGAGGCGGACGAGTTGGGCACAGCCGCGGACGAATCGGGATACGCGTTGAGCATCGCCGGCGTTTATCAAGACAACGTGACTTGGAACTGGGCCGTGCAGATGTGTCGCCCGGCGACGCGACTCGCAGGCGAGGCGAGCGTCCGAAGTGCCTGGTACCATGTCAATGGCCTGAGTGATCCGGCCACCCTGCTCGATGCCGTTCGAGCCACTCTCCGGGCTGACGTGATCGTGATTTCAGTCCATGCAGCGGAGGAATTGCCGCTCGAACTTTGCGTGTGGATTGACGCCTGGTTGTCGCGTCGGCCCGCACGCGCGGGCGCGTTGGCAGCTTTAATCGGCGTCGCTGAACAGCCAGCCTCGCAATCTGCCCGCACGCAGGAGTATCTGCAGGCCGTGGCGCGCAAGGGCCAGTTGGATTTCGTGCCGCAGGAACGCGAGTTGCCAGCCGAAGACGCGGCTTGGCTCTCTTGCTCGCACCAAAAAGCGCAAAACCGAAACACAACGCCCGAATGAATGCAATGTGTCCACTAACGCTCCGAGTCGGAGACCCGCGCAAGTCCACTCAATTATGAACGCCTCCAACCTTTCCCAAACTCCTCTGGGCCGCGCGGTGCTGCACGTGGCTTGCCTCTGGCGTAATCCCGCCGCCGCCCGCTTCTTTCTCGCGGGCCTCACGCGAAACCTGCGCGAATGGCGCGATCGATACGTCCATCGCTGATCAAGTGCTGGATCCATGTCGTCTGAGATCCGAACCATTGCGTTTCTCGGCGATTACCTGCCGCGCAAATGCGGCATTGCCACGTTCACGTCCGATGTGCTTTCCGCCGTGGCGGCGGAGCATCCCCAAAGCCAGTGCTTCGCCGTGCCGGTGAACGATCTCAAGGGTGGCTACGAGTATCCGGCTGTGGTGCGTTTCGAGATCGAGGAGCAGGATTTGCCCTCGTACCAGCGCGCGGCGGATTTTCTCAACATCAGCAACGCGGACATCGTCTGCGTGCAGCACGAGTTCGGGATTTACGGCGGGCCGGCGGGCAGCCATCTGCTGGCGCTGTTGCGCGAATTGAAAATGCCAGTCGTCACGACGCTCCACACCGTCCTGCGCGAGCCGAACGACGACCAGCGGCGCGTCATGCAGGAATTGCTCGCGCGCTCGACGCGGCTCGTGGTCATGTCCGAACGCGGCCGGCAGATGTTGCCGGAGATTTACCAGGCGCCGCCGGCCAAGATTGATCTCATCCCGCACGGCATTTTCGACATCCCGTTCGTGGATCCGAATTACTACAAGGACCAGTTTGGCGTGGAAGGCCGCGTGGTGCTGCTCACGTTCGGGCTGCTGTCGCCGAACAAGGGGATCGAACACGTGCTCAACGCGCTGCCGGGCATCCTGGCCGAATTTCCCGACGTGGTCTATATCGTCCTCGGGGCCACGCATCCCAACGAAGTGCGCGAGCAGGGCGAAGCCTACCGTCTCGGCCTCGAACGGCTCGCCAAGAAAAACAAGGTCGGGAAGAACGTCATTTTCTACAACCGCTTCGTCGAAATCGAGGAACTGAAGGAATTCATCGGCGCGGCGGACATTTACATCACGCCGTATCTGAACGAGGCGCAGATTACGTCGGGCACGCTGGCCTACGCGTTTGGCTCCGGCAAAGCCGTGGTCTCGACGCCCTACTGGCACGCCGCCGAATTGCTGGCCGACGAGCGCGGGGTGCTCGTGCCGTTCGGCGATGCCAGGGCCATTGCCCGTGAGGTGATCAGCCTCCTGCGCGACGACACCCGCCGGCACGCCATGCGCAAGAACGCCTACAAGCTCGGCCGCGAAATGGTCTGGAGCAACACGGCGCGGCTCTACCAGCGCTCTTTCGAACGGGCGCGGCTGGAGGGGGCAGTGTTGTCGCGAAAAACGTTTGCCACCAAGACCCTCGATCAGGCGCCGCGGGAACTGCCGGAGCTGCGGCTGGATCATCTTGCGCGGATGACCGACTCGACCGGCATTTTCCAGCACGCCATTTTCACCGTTCCGAATTTTTCCGAAGGCTACTGCACGGACGACAACGCGCGCGCTTTCATTCTCGCGGTGTTGCTCGATGAATTGGAGGAGGAGCCGGAGCGCGCCCGGACGCTGGCCACCACTTACGCGGCCTTCCTGCATCACGCGTTCGACCTGGGAACGAAACGGTTTCACAATCACTTGAGCTTTGATCGCCGCTGGCTTGATGAGCGCGGGTCGGAGGATTGTCACGCGCGGGCGCTCTGGGCGCTGGGCGTGGGGGTGGGACGTTCGCCGCATCGGAGTTTTCAGATCATGGCCGGACAGCTCTTCGCGCAGGCGCTGCCTGTGGTGACCGAGTTCACGTCGCCGCGCGCGTGGGCCTTCAGCCTGCTCGGCATTCACGAATACCTGCGCCGGCTGGGGGGTGATCGCGTCGTCAACCAGGCCCGCGAGAACCTCATGACACGGCTCATGGGCCTCTTCGACCGGACCGCCAAACCGGACTGGCCGTGGTTTGAGGACGAACTGGCCTACGACAACGCCAAGCTGGCCCACGCCCTGATTGTGAGCGGACGCGCCGCCGGACATCCGGCGGTTTTTGAGCGCGGCCTGGCCGCGCTGCGCTGGCTGACGGAGGTGCAAGCCTCGGAAAGCGGCCACCTGCGGCCCATTGGCAGCAACGGCTTCTATCGGCGCGGCGGCCCGCGCGCGCGCTTCGACCAGCAACCCATCGAGGCGCACTCGATGGTGTCGGCCTGCCTCGAAGCCTACCGCGCCACCGCCGACGCGTGCTGGTTTGAACAGGCCCAGCGCGCCTTCGACTGGTTCCTCGGCTGGAACGATCTCGGCCTGGAATTGTATTCGCCGAACACCGGCGGCTGCCGCGATGCGCTGCACGTGGACCGGGTGAACGGGAACCAGGGCGCGGAATCCACGCTGGCCTTCCTGCTCTCGCTGGCGGAAATGCAGCTCGTGCAAAACGCCGTCACGGTGTTCCACCAGCCCCCTTCGTCGTAACGCCCTTCTTGAAAACCACCCCTGTCCAACGCACGAATGTCGTGCTCCATCCCGACCACAAGCGCGTGTTGCTCCGGCCGTTTCTGCTCCCCACCGACCCGCGTGCCCGCCGAATCTGCACCCAGGTCATGGCCCTTTCCGAGAGGGAAGTCCACGCGCTCTGGCAGCAGGTGCGGACTGAATTCGGCGAACGGCATGCGAAGACCCATGAATTCCTCCGGCAACGATTTGAGCAGGTCCGCCCGTGTTTGCGCGCGAACCAGAAGCTGTCCGAAGAACGAGAGTTGTTGCTCGGCGCGTATTTCAGCCATGAGTATTCGCTTGAAGCCGCGGCGCTGTTCAATCCCTCCATCGTGCCGCACCCGGACCAGGCGGACCTCCCGCCCGGCTCGCTGCGTTTCATTCTGAGCCTGCGGGCCACCGGCGAAGGGCACATTTCCTCGATCACCTTCCGCACGGGATTCCTGGATGCCGGCAGCAGAATTACGATCAACGCGCCCACCCGTTACTGCCTCGAGCCGGCCCAGGTGCCCAATGCGTCGTATGAGAAATGCCTGTTCGAGCGGAAGCTCCAGGAGCTCGAGCTGGCGGGCGACTTCACCCGCGAGACGCTGCAGTCCCTGGGAGACTCGTTCACGCTCGAGGAATTGCGCGCCGGCGTCAGTCGCGCCGCGGAACACCTGGGCGCGCGCGATCGGCAAACCGCGGCGGTGGCCCGCAAAACCCTCATGCTGGCCCGGTCGAATTACGAGGTGCAGTTCGCGGCGGACTCGCGTCTGTCCGAACGCGTGCTGTTTCCCGTCACGCCGTCGCAGAGCAACGGCATCGAGGATGCCCGCTTCGTGCTGTTCCAGAACGACGACGGCACGCGGATCTATTACGCGACCTACACCGCCTACGACGGCAAGATGATCCTGCCGCAATTCATCGAGACGTCCGACTTTCTGCATTTCAAATTCATCACGCTGAACGGCCCGGCCGTGCAGAACAAGGGCATGGCGCTCTTTCCGCGCAAGATCAATGGCCGCTACGCGATGCTGGGCCGGCAGGACCACGAAAACATCTACCTCATGTTCTCGGACCATCTCCATTTCTGGAACACCGCGCAACTGGTGCTGAGGCCGAAGTTTCCGTGGGAATTCATCCAGTTGGGCAACTGCGGCTCGCCGATCGAAACCGAAGCCGGCTGGCTCGTGCTCAGCCATGGCGTGGGGCCGATGCGGAAGTATTGCATCGGCGCCTTCCTGCTCGACCGCGACGATCCGGCGAAAGTCATCGGCCGCCTGCGCGAACCGCTGATCACGCCGAACGAAAACGAGCGCGAAGGTTACGTCCCGAACGTGGTTTACTCCTGCGGCAGCCTCCTGCACGGGCCGCAACTCATCATTCCTTACGCGACGTCCGACTACGCCACCACGTTCGCCACGCTGCCGCTGGAGGACGTGCTGGGCGCGATGGATTAGTCCGTCCGGCCACGCCGGTAGGGATTCACCCCATAGCAAAGGGCCAGCCCACGGACTAGTGTGGCACCTGCGATAAAACCAAAAACGCAAAAACGAAAGAACAAATATGATGACCAAGAACAATGCAGTCGTGGCGATCTACAAGTCCCACGCCGAAGCCGAAGCCGCCGTCAAGGAACTGCAGCACTCCGGTTTTGACATGAAGAAACTCTCGATCGTCGGACGCGACCAACACACGGATGGGAGCGTAGTTTGAGCACAGAACGCAATCACTCAATCCAACGAAATTCACAACTATGAAAAATAAGACATTGGTCATCACACTCCTTTCCGCCGCCGCTTTTGCGGTGGGCTGCAACAAGGAGCAAACCACCTCGCAGCAGATCGAAAAGGTCAAAACCGAAACAAAACAAGCCGCGCAGGACATGAAGGATTACACCTTCGCGCAAAAAGCTGAATTCGTCGAAAAGATGCAGGGCCAGTTGGCCGAGCTCAATCGGGATTTGGACCAACTCGCCGCCAAAATCGAAAGCTCCAGCGACGCGGTCAAGGCCGAAGCCAAACCCAAACTTGAGGCGTTGCGCGACCAGGTGGCCCAGTTGAACAAACAACTGGAGGATGCCAAGAACGCCACCGAGTCCACCTGGGACAGCGTCAAAGACGGCTTCAAGAAGGCCTACGAAGCGACGAAGGACGGTTTCCAACAAGCACGCCAGTGGGTGAGCGACAAAATCGCGCCCTGACGTGAGAAGGAAAATTTTGTGAATAGAACCAAACGGTTAGGCGGCAAACTCGGAATCGTCCTGTGCAATGCGCTGCCAGGAGGCGCAAGCTAACCGGCCTTTGCCCAAAGGGTAAGCGATTGCCGGATGATTTCGTCCAACTCCTCTTTGGTCGCACCGCTCCCGAAGGTGAATGTGCCGGTGAGATGCGTCCAGTCCTCGAGGCTCAATCCATAAAGTTCGCGGGCGATGAAGACCTCCAGCGCGGCGCGTTCCTTCACGTCACGCGGGTTTTTCAATAGCGTGCCGGCGAAATCGGCGAGCTTCGTTTTCTGCGCGGCGGTCAGCTTGGGAATCGGCGATTCGTAGAGCTGGTGAATGTTGACGTGCGTGGAAACTTTGTTGCGGACGTAGTAATTCAGCGCGAGCGAATTCAGCAAACAGAGAAGCGAATGCACCTCTTCCGCATCCAGTTCAACTTGTTTCAGGCCGCCTTTATCGTCCAGAGCGTAGCGGAAAGGACGAAGGTAGTTAATCGTGTTGCCTACACAGACGCGCCGATCCATCAAGGCCGCAATGAGCGTGCGCTCGTTCGTCGAACTTCCAACGTCTCGCACGCCGAGCCGCTGAAACTCGTATTGCAGTTTCAACCCGCGCTTGTCGAAGATTTGTCGCAACCGTTCCTCACACTCCTGGCGAGACTTTGGGAAGTTTTTCCCTTCGAGCTGTTCCAGCCTTTGGTCGCGAATGAACTGGCCCAGTCTGTAAATCTCTTTACGGAGCAGTTCTTCGCGAACCGCGTGTTCTTCGACTGCTAGGGCCGCCGGGGTAAAATGGGCGTCAAACTGCCAAATCATCTTCCCTTCGTAGAGCGGAAGCTGACCTTTACCCACCTTCTGGCTAGCCAGTTTGACGAACAAATGGTTGTCATCTGTCATGTGGAGCTCGCGTTGGAACGTGTAACCATACTCTTCAAGCAGGCCATGATTATCGCGGATTTTGGCGGCCAGCGCGTAGTCCGCCGACGAACGAAACTCCATGAACGACTGGTTATGAGGCGAAAAGCGGCGAATCATCTCAGCCGCGTAACGAATCGGCGGCGAAAAAGCATCCTTTGGATCGTGGAGATAAAACCGCGCGTCAAAGGCGTGGTCTTTCGGCGTGGGCACACCTTTGACCACCTTGAAGAAGCCGAATTTGAAGCGGTTGTCCACGTCCGGGAAGATGTGCTTGGTCTTTTCCTTCCCGTCTTCGATGACCGTGTAACCTCGATTCTCAAACGACGTCAACTCATCTAGCCGGTGTTCGGTGATAAACCAGCGGCGAAGATCGGCGCAGCCTTCGTCGGTTTGGAATCCGCTGGGCACGAGCAGCGAGAACTGCCCGCCCTGCCGGACCAGTGAGAGGTCACGCTCGATGAAGAGCTTGAACAAATTCCAGTCGCCGGTGCCCTGCCGCACATAGTGCCTGCCGAAGAATTCCTTGTATCGTTCGTAGTACGCCTCGTGTTCACGCCAGCGGGCCGCAAATTCCTTGTTCGCCTTCAACTCTTCTTCGAACCACTTGTCGAACGTCGGGCCGTCCATGCCCAGTTTGCTGAATTGCGGTTTGCCGCGATAAAAATTGGCGGCGAACTCCTTGCGGAAGGGCTTGAAACCCTCCCACGGCGGATTGCCGATGATGCCGTCAAAGCCGGCGGTGTTCTGGTAGGGCGCATCACTCCGTGCGCGCCGGTCGAAGTTCGACTTCCCACCATCGGCGGGCAGAGGACTGCCCGCCCTACCTGAAGAACGTGCGCTCCCATCCGCATTAAACCAGCACGGCCAGAAGTGGAGCGCGAAACCACCCGGCTCGCACGGCAGGTTTTCAGCTTGGAAATGCTCGACGAAATCGGCGCGGACTTTTTTCCGCAACGCCAGCGCTTCGTCCAGCGCCTCGTGTTTCATCGGGTTCTCAATGTAACGGGCGCGGAGTTCGGAGAGTTTCTTCAACTCGGCCTGATGGTATTCGGCAAGCCACGCGGCCTGTTTCTCGAGTTCCACGTCCACGAGGGAGTCGGCGCAGTGGAAGTTGAGTTCGAGGTTGGGCAGGATTTTGACGACATCGGTTTTGAGTTGCCGATAGTTGTAATCGGGGGGCGAGAGTTTGACGGCTTCCTTCCAGATGTTGGTCTTGGCAACTTCGAGCGCGCCGGGGTCTTTGTCCACGCCGAATACGTGGCGCAGGAGAATCTGGGCGATGAGGACGCGGCGGTTTTCAAAGTTGTGGCGCCGGCGGAAGGCGAGCGCGGCTTCGACATTCGGCGGCAGTTCGGCCAGATAAAGTTCGCCGTTGTCCGGTTTGAGGATTTTTTGCACCCACGCACAGGCCTGGTCAATGCGCTCGTATTGCCGCCAGAAGGCGCGAAGAACTTTGATGAGAAAACCGCCCGAACCGCAGGCGGTGTCGGCGACGCGTATTTCCGCCAGTTGCGCCATGAGTTTTTCGGCGCGGGTAAACTCGCATTTTTGATTGCCGACAGCATCGCAGATTTCGTCCGCGAGTTTTCCGGCGAGCGAGTTGACCAATGAATCAGCCATCGGGCCGGTGATGCCGGCGGGCGTGTAATAGATGCCCTCGTCTTTCCGGTTGGCGGCAAGAAACATTTCGTAACTCTTGCCGAAGATGTCCTCGTCAATGCGCCGGTAGTTGTAGTGGACGATGCCGCGGCTGAAAGTCTGATCCCAGGTATTGATGCCGAGGACGAAATTGAGCTTGCTGCAAAAGCGCTGGAGGTTGGCGGGATCTTTGTCGAGCCGGTCCCAGACGCGGGTGGAGAAAATCTCGGTGTCGTAGTACTCGTCAAAAAACTCCTCAAAGAAGTCGAGGAACTTGGGAACCACACGATGCGCGCCTTTTGGCTCCCAGAGTTTAGTGAACCGGGCGTATTCATCCTGCGTGAAGCGGTATTGCACCAGGCCAAAGTCCTCGATGGTGCGGGCAAAGATGAGCTTGTTGATGAGCAGGATGATGGACTCGGCGGCCTGTTCGGCCGGCGTCCATTTGACCTTGTCGAACTCGTTGAACCAGATTTTCAGGTCTTTAAAAAACTGCTGCTCCAGTTCCGGCTTCTCCGCCGTGTCCTCGACGCGGCGCAACGTGTCGAGCACGCTGCCCGTTTCGCGGCAGCGCGCAAAAAAATCGGTGAACGGCAGTTCGGCAAACGGCTTGTTCTCAAAGAAAAAATCACGCGCGCTGAAAAACCAGGCTGTCCGAAGGTCGGTCAGAATCAGATATTCGTGGTCGCGCAGATATTTTTTAACCTGGGCGACGTGCTGCTTTGGGTTTGCGTCGCTGCGCCAAAGCGCATCCGGGCCGTCGCGTTGAAAGAGCGGTTTGAGTTCCAGCGGCAGCGGTTCTCCCATCGGCTCCGGAAGCATGAAGTCCACCCAGCCCTCGCCGCTGCCGACCTGGCGAGTGGGTTGGAAACCCAAAACGTCATTGCAGAGCGCGGTGAAAAGGTCTTCCGCGGCGGTTTCGGGCTTAACGACGTTTTTCAAGTCGAGCACATACTTTTGGATGGGCGTGTAATCGGAAATCGGCTTTGCTTCGAGCGCCGGCGGCAGAAATTCAATTCGTTCGCGAGCGGTGAACTCGCGCAAGGCGTCGAGGATTTCGGTATAGTTCACGAACAAGTCTTGAGTTTCCGGTTTTCCGAACGCGACGAGATTAACCCGAGCGAGCAGCGGTTGCAAAGGCGGGAATTGTGTTCGGCGAATCGCCCGCGCTGCCCTTCGAACCCGCCGCCCCTCAATCCGCTGTCCGAAACCGCAGTGTCGGAAAAGAAGCCGGTGAAAGGGCACCACTCGCTGAACGGTTTTCCGAACTGATGTTCAAGCTAAATCAGTCTTCGCCGAGCAATTTGCAAAATGCGCGGTAGGGTTACACCCCATAGGGTTACACCCCATAGCAAATGGCCAGCCCAGGTCGTAGCGTGCATGCAGTATGAATAGCCAAAAGAAAAGGAAAATTATATGTTGTACACAATTGCGATAGTATTGCTCGTTCTGTGGCTGCTCGGTCTCGTGAGCAGTTACACGATGGGCGGGTTCATCCATCTCCTGCTGGCGGTTGCCATTGTCATGGTGCTGGCCAACTTCATTTTCCGGCGCAAGCAAGCGTGATGCGAAACGAAGAACGCGGATCACATGGCAATAAATCACAAACTCATTGAAAGGTCTTTATGAATAAAATTGTTTCTCTGGCTCTGCTCATCGGTGGAGTCGCACTCATGATCTACGGGATCAACGCCACAAACTCGTTCGGTTCCGACGTATCCCGGTTCTTTACCGGATCACCGACGAACAAGGCCATCTGGATGTTCCTTGGAGGCATGGTCGCCGCCGTCATTGGTCTGGCATCAACGTTCCGCAGTTGGAAACAAGTCTAAACGGTTTGCGGCAGCGCTGAAGGACGAAGCGCCAGACAGCGCGTAACGATTCATCTCTAACATGCAAACCAGAACCCAGAATGTCGGGTGCCAGCGGCTCAACTCAGCTTGGGTCCGCAGGCAGCACGACCTATAGAAAGAAGAACAGGTAAAAATATGTCACTAGTTACAATTGTCATCACACTCATCGTTGCCGGAGTCTTGCTCTGGCTCGTCAACACCTACATCCCCATGGATGGTAAGATCAAAAAGATCCTCAATATCGTGGTGGTGGTGGTAGTGGTCCTTTGGCTGCTCAATGTGTTTGGAGTGTGGGGCCATCTCCGCAGCGTTCGAGCGTCAATTCAGCCGGCGACGCTGGGCGTGTCCACCTGCTGTGTCGTCACCCAGTACCGGGCGCAAATTTGAAGCGGATCCGGCGATATGATACCAAGTCACAAACAGTTCATCGAAGCCATCCACGCGAAGAAGAAGGTTTGCGTGCGGTTCTATTCCACAGCAGACGAATATATATGAACACACTCCTTGAAACTCCCTGTGCCAAAGCCGCCGCCGCGCCAACGCGAATCCCGGCGAATCCGTCTCCGCGCATCCTCGTGGTCGAGGACGGCGCGGTCATCCGCCAACTCAATGCCGGTCTTCGCGAGGGGGTGGTATGGTGAAGCAGATAGCTCGGAGGGACTTTCTGCGTTATTCCGGGGTTGCATCCAGCGCCTTGACCTTCAGCCCGTTTTTTCTCGAACGGCTGACCGCCATGGCCGCAGCAGTGCCGCCTTTAACCACAGTGTACAAGGTGATGAACGGCGCAGACTGCTTTCAAAACATCGCCAAGTTATGGCAACTGCTGGGCGGGCCGGCGCAGTACATCGGCGCCACTGACATCGTCGTCATCAAAGGCAACGCCCAATGGCCAAACCAGGGCTACACCCATACGGGTTGCATCAAGGCTGTCATTGACGCGATCCTGGCCATCCCCGGCTTCTCCGGGGAAGTCCTGATTTGCGATAACATTCAAGGTGGCGGCGGTGGGTCAGGAACTTATGGGTTTGATGTGCCGAGTTCCAGTCGGACCAATAACTGGCCTACCATGAATTGGACCCAACTGGCGGCGTCTTACCAGAGCCAGGGCCAGCCGGTGGCTCTGGTCCAATGGCAAAACGACAGCACCTGGAGAAGCCCGCAGTCTCTCCCTTCCTTTTCGGTGTGGAACCCCGCCGGCGGCAATGGCTGGACCCGGTATTTCCTCAACTACAACGGCAGGAACACCTATCTCTCTTATCCCGTCTTCCAGTCGCCGCTCACTCCCGGCCGGATGATCGACATGAAAAATGGGGTTTGGGAAAACGGCAGCTACACCGGCCGGAAGGTCAAAGCCATCTTCATGCCGACCCTGAACAACCACAGCTACAGCGGAGGCAGTCAGGACTATGCCGGCATAACCAGCGCCATCAAGTCATTCTTCGGCGCGACGGAGATATTTCATGGTGCCCCCTATATCAGCGACGATTACGTTTGGAACGGCTACTACGCAATCCATACCAGCAGCTTCACGCAAAATGATGCCCTGGCCGCGGGCACCCTGGTCGGCGATTTTATCAACAACCTCTACGCACCCGTTCTGTACATTACCGCGGCGATCTATTCCGGGTGGTTCAATCGCACGGCCACGAATGGCGCGGCTTACACCAACACGGTCCTGGCCTGTACGAACCCGGTGACGCTGGATTACGTCGCCTGCCGGGATGTCATTTCGCCTTACGCCGCGTGGTTGAACCCCGACCAGAACAACAATACGCGCAACCAGATTGTGGGCTGCAACAGCCAGGGAATAGGGACGATCGATCCTTCAATGTTCGAGATCGTCACGTACGACTTTAATGATCCCGCGACAACTCGATTGGACATCGACCTGGAAGTGCGTGACTTCAAGGCCGGGACGGCAACCGAGCAGGATGTGAAGGATGTGATCAGCCAATATATGCAAGGCCAATAACCCAAAGGAACTGGTATGCTTCAAAAGACACTTTCGCTCATGCTTTGTGCATCAGGGCTTTCGATCTCCGCCGCATTGGGATTTTCAACCGATCCTTCTTCTCTGGCGAGGAACTTCAACACGACTTCGGCTACCACGAACGCGCCGATTGTGGTGACCTCGACTTTCACCAATGGTGGGGGGGTTGCATTGCGCGGGTTCTGCTACACCGAGCAGATACCCTCCGGGCTTAATGTGACAACGCTCGGCCTCAGCTTAAACGGACAGAGCGTCGCGAACTACACATTCGAATTCGGCCTCGATAGCGATGTGTATCCCGGGTGCACGCCTTACCGGTGGGTGCTGGAGTTGCCGACCGGTTTCACGGAGAACAACCCGGTTCCCCCGAATGCCACGGTCCAGATTCAGTACTCGATTACTTCCCCGGCCGTCGGTAGTTTTAACCTGCAGCAGTTCAGTTGGGCCGGATACAATCCCGCCAACACAAACGCTTCCTTCGGTTACAGCGAAAGCAGCGACGCCCAGTCGGTGAGCTTCAATGCCGGGTCGCCTCCGTCGTACCCCATATTGACCACCGCCACGTCCATAATGAATTTCAGCACGAATCCTGGGACCAATCCGGCGAGCCAGACGCTGGGGATTACGAACAGCGGCGGTGGGACGATGAGCTGGACGGCGGTGGCCAATGGGAGCGCCCCGGCGTGGCTGAGCGTCAACCCGACCAACGGAACGGGCAACGGCGCGGTGAGTGTTTCTGTGGCCAGCGCGAGTCTGGCAGCGGGCACTTACACCAAGAGCATCACGGTCACGGCGGTTGGG
>Ga0181527_1000484_pt1 | contig 45649 bp, 38 predicted proteins | sample PEATcosm2014_Bin_30_FD_119762 | JGI IMG/M metagenome (GOLD analysis project Ga0181527, IMG submission 119762) | Peatland microbial communities from MTU Mesocosm Facility, Houghton, MI, USA - PEATcosm2014_Bin06_60_metaG | ecosystem: Environmental > Terrestrial > Soil > Wetlands > Peat | place...
GGACATCTCTGTTTTCACATTTTTCTTTCTTGGTAATTCCACGGGCTGGTTCAACAACGGATTGGAATGACGCTCCGCGCCCCCCTTCACCCTCGCGCTCCGGTCATTTCAATCCTTTGGTGGATAGGCTGCATAACCGGATCCTGATCCTGATCCCAAGCTTGTGCAAACAGCAGCAGCGATGCCAGCCGATTCGCCTTGGAGGGATGATTCCGCACGCTGCTTGCGGAGCGCGGGCCGGTCCATGGGTAGGGTTTCCTCCGCGCTGCAAGGCTTTGGCGTGAGTCATGGTCAGCCGGTTCGACACGGCTGAAGCACGAGCATTCCGCTCAACCCAGGGTTTTCACCTTCTTCACGATCGCGGCGGCATCAATGCCGAATTTCGCCAGCAATTCCTCGGCTTTGCCGGAATGCGGCAATTCCGTAACCGCCAGCTTGTACACCCTGATCCCGTCCCTGCTCAACTCACCGGCAACCGCGTCGCCCAAACCGCCTTCGGCGTAATGGTCTTCGACCGTGATCACGGCGAGGTTGGTTCTCTGGGCCGCAGCCCGGATCACGTCTTTCGCCAGCGGTTTGACGCTGTAGGCGTCAATCACCGTGATGCCAACGCCCTCATTCTTCAACGAGTCGGCGGCCTTCAAGGCCTCGAACAAGGTCACACCCGCGGCCACAACCGTGACTTTATCGTTTGGGGATTGGCGCAACACTTTGGCTCCGCCGATGGGGAACGGCTCGTCGTTGCTGTAAATGACCGGTGTCTTCGGCCGGGAGGTGCGAAGAAAACAGAGGCCCCTGGTCTGGGCCATTTGCTCGACCAGTTTCTCGGCCGAAACCGCGTCGCAGGGATACAACACCTTGCTGCCGACCACCGCCCGCATCATGGCCATATCCTCCAAACCCATCTGCGTCGGGCCATCCTCTCCGATGCTGACGCCCACGTGCGAACCGGCCAGCTTCAGGTTGGCCTGCGAGATCCCCGCGACGCGGATCTGGTCGAAGGCGCGAGTAAGGAAACACGCGAAAGTCGACGCAAAGGGCACCTTTCCGCGCACGGCAAAACCGGTGGCGACACCCACCATGTTCTGTTCCGCGATGAAACACTCCGTGAACCGTTCCGGGAATTTCCCGAAAAACTTTTCCGAATAAGTGGAGTTTTTTGTGTCGCCGTCCAGGGCCACCACGCGCGGATCGACTTCGCCGATGCGCAGCAGGGCGTTGCCAAACGCTTCCCGCGTCGCGACCGAATCGCCGATTTTGTAGTTGAGCGGCGGATAATTTGCGGGCGCGGCGTTGTTCGGCGCGGGCAACTGGCTCGGGGCGAATATTTGCACGTCGGTCCCCGTTCTGGCTTTCGGTTGAAGCTCCGCTATCGCGCGTGCGGCTTCGTCTTTCGACAACGGTTTGCCGTGCCAGCCCTCTTTGTCTTGAATGAAGGAGATGCCGGCCCCCTTGATCGTCTTGGCCAGTATCACGAGCGGTTTGTCACCCAGTCCGACGGCGGCCAGCACTTCGAGGATTTCATCCATGTCGTGGCCGTCAATTTCCTCCGTGCGCCAGCCGAACGCTTCGAAACGTTTCCTGTAAACGTCAAGGTTTTGGCCGAAAGCCGTGGCTTCGCTTTGCCCGAGACGGTTCACATCCACGATGGCGACCAGGTTGTTGAGCTTGTGAACGCCGGCGAGCGAGGCGGCTTCCCACACTGATCCTTCGGCCAATTCGCCGTCGCCGAGCAGCACGTAAGTCTTGTAATCGAGCTTGTCCAGCCGCGCGCACAACGCCATGCCGACCCCCACGCTCAGGCCCTGGCCGAGCGACCCGGTCGCCACATCCACGAACGGCAGCCGCGGTGTGGGATGCCCTTCCAGATCGCTGCTCAACTGGCGGAGTTTGAGCAGTTCTTCCACAGGGAAAAGGCCGGTTTCCGCCCAGGCCGCGTACAGCAGCGGCGCCGCGTGGCCTTTGGACAGAATAAAGCGATCGTTGTTGTAATAGTGCGGGTCTTTGGGCAGGAAACGCATGTGCGCGAAGAACAGCGCGGCCACAAGGTCCGCCGCCGAACAGCACGAAGTCGGATGACCGCTGCCCGCCGCCGTCGTCGCCGCAATCGAATGAATCCGCAACTGATTGGCAATGCCCTGCAGTTTCTCGATGTCAATGTCGTTCATGAATCTGGAAAATGTATTCGCAGAGGGATAAAAGGAAAGTAGAAAGAATCCCCCGCACCGGCTGCGCAAATTCTTCCAAGCGCCCCTCCACCCGGCCGGAGGCCACCCTCTCCCATCCGATGGGAGAGGAGCGGGGTGAGGGCGTCTTTCCACTTTCCCTCCTCAATCTCCTTTGCTCGATGGTGGTCTGCCGGCTCAATTGCACAGCGACGGCCGTGACTGCGGTTCAATACTTCGGCACGCCGGGGTCAATTTCCCGCGACCAGGCGAGAATACCGCCCCTGACGCTCTCCAGATGCTTAAAACCCTGTCCGCGCAGGAATTGCAGCGCCTGGAGCGAACGCTCCCCGCTCTTGCAGTGGAGGTAATACTGCCGGTCTGGATCCAGCTCGGTGAACCGCTGCCGGAGCGTGCTCAGCGGGAACAGCGGGACACCATTCACATGCGCAATCTCGTATTCCTCCGGCTCGCGCACGTCGATGACGCTGATGCCGAGCTGCGGATCCTCCAGCGCCCGCTTCATGTCCCGCACCGTGACTTCGTCCGGATGGCCCGCGGGCGTGGCCGACCCGGCCCGGATGCCGCAAAACCGGTCATAATCGACAAGCTGCGTGATCGTCGGATGCTCCCCGCACAAGGGGCATTCCGGATCGCGGCGCAGTTTCAGTTCGCGGAATTTCATCTCGAGCGAGTCCAGGAGCAGCAACCGCCCGATGAGTGAAGTGCCTTTGCCCAGGATGAGCTTCAGAATTTCGGCGGCCTGGATGCAGCCGATGATGCCGGGCAGCACGCCGAGCACGCCGCCTGCGGCGCAGTTTGGCACCATGCCGGGCGGGGGCGGCTCGGGATAAAGGCAACGATAGCAGGGGCCGCCGAGGTGCGGCGCGAACACGCTCGCCTGCCCTTCGAATCGATAGACGGAGCCATAGACATTTGGCTTCTGGAGCAGCACGCAGGCGTCGTTCGTGAGATACCGCGTCGGGAAATTGTCGGTGCCGTCCACCACGATGTCGTACGGCTGGATCAGCTCCAGCGCGTTCCCGCTCGTGAGGCGGGTATTGTGAACGGCGACTTCCACATTCGGATTGATGCGCTGGACGGTTTCCCTGGCCGATTCCGTCTTGGGCCGGCCGACGTCGGCGCCGCTGTGCAGAATCTGGCGCTGCAGATTCGAGTCGTCCACGTTGTCGAAATCCACAATGCCGAGTTTGCCGATTCCGGCGGCGGCCAGATACAGGGCGATCGGCGAGCCAAGCCCGCCCGCGCCGATGCAGAGGACGCTGGCGGCGCGAATTTTCTTTTGGCCAGCCAACCCGACTTCGGGCAGAATCAAATGCCGCGAGTAACGGCGCATTTCGTCATCGCTCAATTGCGTCATAAGCCGTGCAGCGAAGGTATTGCAGCGGCAAAATAAATCAAGCCAGGCCGGCAGTGAATCAACCTGATCCCAACGTCGCCGCGGCGCTGCTCAAAAGGCATTCGCGACTGCGGCCAACCCTGGCAGTTATTCTGGGCAGCGGTTTTCAGCAGGCATCGGGTGAGCTGGAAACCGTCGGAATTGTTCCCTACGAGAAACTGCCCGGCTTTCCGCCCACGGTGGTGGAGGGGCACGCCGGTGAATTGTTGTTCGGACGCTCGGGCGACACGCCGGTCCTGGTTTTGCGCGGGCGCGCGCATTACTACGAGGGTCACGCGATGGAGCGTGTGACTTTCGCAGTGCGGGTGTTGGCGGCATTTGGCATCCGGGAGTTGCTGCTGACGAACGCCGCGGGCGCCATCAATCCCCGGTTTCGTCCGGGTGACTTCATGCGGGTGACCGACCACATCAACCTCATGGGTGTGAACCCGTTGCGCGGCCGGCCGGTTGAAAGACTTTCGCCGTTTGTGGATTTGACCGATACCTATGATGCGGATTTGGGCCGTCGGCTGCATCAGGCTGCTCGCCGATGCGGGATCAAGCTTCACTCGGGCGTTTATCTTGCCGTGTGTGGACCGACCTATGAAACGCCGGCGGAGATTCGGGCCTTCGCGCGCCTGGGAGCGGATGCCGTGGGGATGAGCACGGTGCCGGAGGCGGTGGTGGCGAGGCAATGCGGCATGAGAGTGGCTGCCGTTTCGTGCCTCACCAACCTGGCGGCCGGAGTGGGCGGCGGAGAATTGTCTCACGCCCAAGTGCTTGAAACGGCGGAACGTGTGAAGGGATTGGCAGCGCAAATGCTGAAAACATTTGTGGAATCATGCGGGCATAAGAAGAACATGAAGAAAACTATTGAGAAACAGCGCTGAGAACGGACGCTGCGAGCCTGGAATGCTGTAATGAAGTCCGAGGTTGTCTTTGCGTTGGAAAATGCCGGCTGGCCTGCGCTGGTGATCGATGGGACGGGTACGATACTCCGTGCCACGGCGGCTGCGGTGAAGGTTTTTGGCCCCGTGCTGGAGGGAGAGGCGCCGCGGCTTTCCGCGTTATGGGCGCCTGAGAACGGCTCGACGGCGGAACAATTCCTGGCGCAGTGGGAACGCTCGCCCGCGCCCGCCGTCGCGTTGAAGTTTCGCGTCAAAGGCGGCGGCACGGACTCGTTCACGGTTGCGATCTGCTCCTTCACCAAAGAGGAACAGAAATACTTTGTCGCCCAACTGCTGCCCGCAAGCGCGCCGCCTCCCGCGAACCCGGAGGACGCCTCGCCCGAATCCGGCACGGACCAGAAACAGAAACTGGAATGCGCGCTGCAGATGGCCCGCAGCGTGTCGCTCGATTTTAACAACGCGCTGACGAGCATTCTGGGGCATACGTCGCTGTTGTTGAGCCAACTGGACCCGAACCATCCCTGGCGCAATTCCTTGATGGAAGTGGAGAAGTCGGCCGCCAAAGCCGCCGAAATCGCGAATGACCTGGGAACCTTCAGCCGTCAGGAAAAGGAGCCGCGGGGCCAGTTCGCCGGCAATCTGAATTCGATTTTGCAGCGCAGCGTCGAGTTGCTCCAAAAATCCCAGAAGCAAAAGATCGAGTGGGTGCAACAGTTGGAGCGCAAGCTCTTCGCCACGAAATTCGACGAAGCCAAATTGCAGCAGGCTTTCATCAAGATCCTGGAGAACTCAGTGCAAGCCGTCGATGCCGGTGCGCGGATTATCGTTCAGTCCCGCAACGTCGAATTGAACGAGCCGGCGCAGGACCGCGATCTGCGGCTGGCGGCGGGCACCTACGTCTGCATCGAAATCTCCGACAACGGGTGCGGCATTTCGGCCGAGGTTTTGCCCCGGATTTTTGAGCCTTTCTTCACGACCAAGAAGGAGGGCAACCACCGGGGACTTGGTTTGGCGTGGGTCTATGGGATCGTGACCAACCACGGCGGCGGCGTCGCCGTTTCCAGTCAACCCGGGGTCGGCACCTCCGCGCGCGTTTATTTGCCCGCGGAAAAGAGAATCGCCCGCGACAGCAGCATTGACGCGGGCAACCTCAACGGCAATCAGACCGTTCTGATGGTGGACGACGAGGACCTGCTGTTGACGATGGGGCAGACGGTTTTGTCGGCTTACGGATACAAGGTGCTGACCGCGAACAGCGGCCACAAAGCGCTCGAGATCATTTCCCAGAACGCGTCGCCGATCGACCTGGTGATCACGGATATGGTGATGCCGGCCATGAGCGGGCGTGAACTGGCGGAACACATTTGCCGCATCTCGCCGCAAACGCGCATTCTTTGCACCAGCGGCTTCGTGCGACCCTCCCATGACAGCTATGACGATTCGAGCTACCTGCAGAAGCCTTTCACCAGCCAGGAGTTGCTTGGGAAAGTCAAAAACGCTCTGACATCTTCTGGCTGACATGGGTTGACGCGCCGGATTGAATTGTGTATTCAATCGGCTTATGCAAATCGAAAGCCTGAAAGTATTCTGCGATTTGGCGGAAACGGAGAGCTTCACCAAAGCCGCCCAAATCAACAACGTCACCCAGTCCGCTGTCAGCCAGCAGATCAGCTCGCTGGAGCGCCTGTTCAAATCGTTGCTTATCGAGCGAAGCAAGAAGAAGTTTCGCCTCACGCGCGAAGGCCAGGTGCTGTACGATTACAGCAAGCAGATCATTCAAACCTACGATGCCCTGCACAGCAAGTTGCAGGAGATCAAGGACATCATCTCCGGCACCATCCGCATCGCCACCATCTACAGCATCGGCCTGCATGATTTGCCGCCTTACATCAAGAAATTCATGAAGGATTATCCGACGGTGAACGTTCACGTCGAATACCGCCGCGCCAACCAGGTTTATGAAGACGTCCTGGGCAATGTGGTGGATCTGGGATTGGTGGCCTATCCCACCCGCGATTCCAAACTGGAGATCGTCCCCTTGCGCAAAGATCCGCTGGTGCTCATCTGCCATCCCACCCACCCGTTCGCCAAACAAAAAAGCATGAAGCTGAAGGCCATCGCCGGGCAGAAATTCATCAATTTCGAACCCGACATCCCGACCCGGAAGGCGCTGGACAAAATCCTTCGGGAAAACAACGTGGAAGTGCAAACCGTGATGGAGTTCGACAACATTGAAACCGTGAAGCGCGCGGTGGAAATTGACGCCGGGGTCGCGATCGTCCCGCTCGGGACCGTCAGCCAGGAAGTGGCCAAGCAAACGCTGGCCGCGGTGCACCTGGACGACGGTGATTTTTACCGGCCCATCGCCGCCTTGTATAAAAAGAACAAGGTGCTCTCACCAGCGATGAAGCAGTTTATTTCCATTCTCAAAGAAGGGCACTGATTATTTGCGATCTGCGATTTGCGAGTGACGAGCCGGTTGGCTGATTCAACACGCCAGTCGTTGTTGCTATCAACGCCGACCCGGTTCCGCCGCGTGGCGTTCGCTCCCGGGAAGCGGGCGGGGTTGACCTTTGCCCGTAAATCGTGAATCGCCATTCGTAACTTATCTCAGACGGGCCGGATTCAACGGCTTCAAATCCTTCGTCACAAACAGGCCGTCCTTGCGGATCAGTTCGCCGTCGAACCAGACTTCGCCGCCTCCCCATTCGGGCCGCTGGATCAGCACCATGTCCCAGTGCACCGCCGACCGGTTGCCGTTGTCGCATTCCTCATAAGCCTGGCCGGGCGTCAGGTGAAGCGAGCCGGCGATTTTTTCATCGAAGAGAATGTCGCACATCGGGTTCAGGATGTAGGGGTTGAGTCCCAGCGAGAACTCGCCCGTGTACCGCGCGCCGCCATCGGTGTCCAGGATTTCATTCAGGCGTTTCGTTTTGTTCGAGGTGGCTTTGACGACTTTGCCATCCTTGAACTCCAGGCAGACATTTTCAAACCTGGTTCCCGAATAAACCGTCGGGGTGTTGAACTGGATTCGGCCGTTGATCGAATTTTTTACGGGGCAGGAAAACACTTCGCCGTCCGGGATGTTGCGGTCCCCTTTGCACATTTTTGCGCCTGTGCCTTTGATGCTGAACGTAAGGTCGGTTCCGGGACTTTTGAGGTGGACGCGATCGGCGCATTTCATCCGGCGCTCCAGGGGGGCCATCGCCCGCGCCATTTTGCGGTAATTCAGCGTGCAGACATTGAAGTACAGGTTTTCGAATGCTTCGGTGCTCATGCCTGCGGCTTGCGCCATGCTGGGCGTCGGCCAGCGCAGGACGCACCAGCGGGTCTTGTTCACGCGGTAATTGAGGACGGGGCGGACGACTCGTGAATACATGGCCATGCGGCTGGCCGGCACATCCGCATTCTCATTGGCGTTTTCACTCCCGCGAATCGCGATGTAGGCCTGCATCTTTTTCATGCGGAACAGTTCGATGTCGCGCGCCAGCGCGGCGTGTTTCTCGTCGGTCCCGAGCAACAACTCGCGCCCGATCCGCGTCTGCCGCGTTTCGACAATGGGGATGGCCCCCGCCTTCCGCGCCGCGCGGATCAATTCGATGGCAAACTCCCCGGGGATATCAATCAAGTCGAGCAGGATGCGGTCGTCCTTCTTCAGCGCGGTGGAGTAGTCCACCAACAATCTGGCCAGTTTGGTGTATCGAGGATCGGTCATAATGGTCCCAGGATAGCAGAACGCCTCGTGTTGGAAACGCCGGAAACGCGACCGGGCTTAAGCGCGCGAGAGCTCTTCACCGCGCTCGGCGTTTTCATCCGCCAGCCGGCAAGCCGGTCGATCTTTTCAACGCCATTGATGAACGGTTCTTTCCTGGCGTGCCCAGCATAAGCCCGCCGACTCAAACAAGGCAAAGCCATGCGGCGCTTGGACAGTGCCCTATTTGCCGGCTGCAGTTTTGCTGGAGCCGCCAGCGCGAGCCATCCGCGCCTCCCGCTGTCGCCAGATGCGTTCCCATTTCTTGATTTCGCGGTGCAGCAGCTCTTCCGCTGACCAGCCGTGTTGTTGAGCCAGCAGCGCGAATTTAAAAAACTTCCCGCTCAGAGCGGTACTGGAAAACAATCGCTTTGAAGGATGGCCCTCCGGAAGAAGGCCCGCCTTCCGCGCCTTCTTGACGAGTTTTTCCGCGCGCAGCAGCGCCGGCAGGTGTTTGGGAATGCCGTCGAGGACCGAAGGGCGTGCGTGCCGGGTCCCACGCTTCTCGGCGCGTTTGATTTGTTCCCAGTTGGCCCAGACCTGGTCCACGCTATTGACTTTGAGCCTGCCGAAAACGTGCGGATGCCGGCGGATCAGCTTGTCGGTGAGGTGGCGGGCGACCTTGTCGAAATCGAATGCGTCCCGCTCGCTCGCCAATTGACAATGAAACACCACCTGCAGCAACAAATCCCCGAGTTCCTCCTCCATCTCGTGATCGTCCCCGGCTTCGATGGCATCCATCAATTCGTACACCTCTTCCACCGCATGCCATCGCAGGGAAAGGTGGGTTTGCTCGCGGTCCCAGGGACAACCCCGGGGGGAGCGCAAACGGGCCATTACTTGCAGCAGGTCAGAAATCGCAGGTTTCTTTTTCATTAACGATTTTCGATTGACGATTGAGGCGTGTCGTTGAGGTTCGCGCGTAAATCGTAAATCACATCATCCTCAGTGGATCGGGTCCAGCCGCGTTCTTACGAACCCGGCTACAGGATCACCAGATTGTCCCGATGCACGACTTCCACGCGCTGCAAGGTGCGCGCCTTGATTTCGCCGGATCCGAACCCGGCAATGCCCCGCGCAAATTCCGTCCCGTCAAGATCGCAAATGCGCACCACCTCGCCCTTTTCGAAATCGCCCTCGCAGCGGGCCACACCGGGCGGCAACAAACTTTTCCCGCCTTCACGCAGCGCCGTTCTCGCGCCCGCGTCCACGAACAAAGCGCCCTTCGGGTGGTGGAAAAAGGCGATCCAACGTTTGCGCCCGCGCAGTCGGAACGGCTGCGGCACGAACAAGGTGCCCTCCTCTTCGCCGGCCAGCACCCGTTCCAGCGCGCCCTTCTTTTTCCCCGACGCGATCACCAGCGGGATTCCGGAGCGCACGACAATTTTCGCGGCTTGAATCTTGGAAGCCATGCCGCCGACGGCGGTGACGCTGTCGGTGCCGCTGGCCATTTTTTCCACGCCGCTGTCGATGCGTTCGACGGTGCAAATGGTTTTCGGATTCGTTTTGCCGTAATTCTCGATCATGCCGTCCACGGTGGTGAGAATGACGAGCAGGTCCGCCGGCAGCAACGACGCCACCAGCGCCGAGAGCCGGTCGTTGTCGCCGAACTTCAATTCGGTAATCGACACCACGTCGTTTTCGTTGATGATCGGGACCACGCCGCGGCTGAGGAGGGTGACAAGGGCATTGCGCGCGTTGAGATGGCGTTCGTGGTGTTCCAGATCTTCGTGCGTGAGGAGCACCTGGGCCACCGTCAGGCCAAAGGCGCCAAACAGCTTCTCGTATATCGCCATGAGGCGCGACTGGCCGACGGCGGCGCAGGCCTGCAGTGCCGCAACGTCGGTCGGGCGTTTCTGATAACCGAGCAACCCCATGCCCGCGCCGACCGCGCCGGAGGTGACAAGCACGATTTCTTTGCCGCGTTGGTGTTGTTCGGCGATCGGCGCCACCAACCGTTCCATTTGCGCAAGGTCCGGTTGGTTCCGGGCATCCGTCAGAACGCCGGTTCCCAGCTTCAATACGATGCGCGCAACATCTTTCAGCAATTCGCGTCGCATGCAGCGAAAGTAGCGCGCGGAGGCGAAAAGGTAAAAGTTAAAGTTCCAACAACACGGCGTAGGGACGTGCTGCTGCGCGTCCAGGCCGCGGCGCGGCGCGGCCCTGCCAGGCTCATGGAAAGCCTCGCCTCACCAGGAAAAGCCCTGGAAATGATTTGGTCAACAGGCCCTCCAGAGGCACCCTGACAGGGGCGCAACTTGAGAGTGCCACCGTAGCGGCGGGCGTCTCGCCTGCCGTAGAACCGGGCATCCTGCCCGGCGGACCCACACTGGCTGTTGCCTCAAGCCGCAATCCGCGTGCGTCATTCCGGGCGGCAGGATGCCGCCCTCTTTGGCAGCCAAGATGGTCGCCGCTACAATCCCATGGTGGTACTGCCCGGCTGCGCCCCCTGACAGTTGGCGCCAAGCCGCGCTTGCAATCCGCCGGGCACCACTCCATGCTGAACCGGTTACTTGATCATCATGACCAATCGAGTCCCGAAGCATTCGGGGCTGAAGTGAAGGAATGAGCACATTGCCTGAAAACGAACTGGACCTCGAGCGACTCTTTCTGCCTGCCTGGGCGCAGGAACCGCCGTCGGCCAAACATTACGCACGCTACGAAGGCGAGCAAGAAGACACCAAAGATCGCAGAAGGGAGCAGGGTCGTCGACCGTCCAAACGGGAAGGCGGCGGCGACCGTCCACCTGAAGGTCGCCGGCGCGGTGGCCCGCCGGGCCAACCCCGCCGCCAGTTCGACCGGAAGCCGCCCTTCTCCAAGGAACGGTTCGTCGCGCGCGGTGAGCCACAGGAGCGTCGCGAGCCGCCTCCGCCGCTGCCGGAAATCAATGTGCTGTTCTTCCCGGACGAGAAAGGGGTTGAGTCGCTGGCCCGGCAAATCAAGACCACGGGTCGGGCTTACCCGCTGTTCGACATCGCCCGCCTGATTTTGCAGAAACCGGAACGTTACTCGCTCACCTTCAAAACCAAGAAGAAGCCCGATGGTCAGGCCGCTCAACCGCTGTTCGTTTGCGCGCTCGATGAAACGCTCTGGCTCTCGGAGGACGAGGCGGTGGAACACGTGCTGAAGAACCATTTTGCAACTTTTTATCAGACCGAGCGCACCGCCACGGAGCCGCCTAAAGGCAAATACACCTTTGTCGCCCAATGCGGCATGAGCGGCGTGGTGCTCGGGCCGCCCAACTATCACAATTATCAAAACCAGTTGCGCAAACTGCATGCGGAGCGGTTCTCACGAATGCCGTTTGACGTGTTTAAAGCGCGCGTAAAAATCGTGCGGGACGAAGAGGTCGTAAAGAAATGGATCGACGATCAGAGTTGGAAGACCGAATACATTTGCCTGAACATGCCGGAGCCGCTCCACTTGGGCAACCGTGAGGCGGTGGAGAAACATTTCCGGGAAGTGCACAAGGAAGCCATCATCAAGGCAGCCGAATCGCACACGCTCAGCGGAACGGCGGCCCGCGCGCTGCGCAGCCACGAACTTGCCCGGCTCGCCCGCCTGGCGTGGGAAGACCAGAAGCGGTTTCCACTGCAAATCGCGACGGCCCTCAGCCAACAGTTCGCGGCGCATGGGTTGCAGTTCTTCAAAGTCAACCGGGCCGTCACGCATGTTTCCGTGGCCCGACCGCACTTCCTGGACCTCGAGATGACGCCGGTCTCCGACGGCGTAAGGCGGATCGTGGAGTACGTCAATCAGCACGTGAAATGCAGTCGACGCCAGCTTCTGGAAGCGCTCGCGCCGTCGCCCCTGCCCGGACCGATTCCGGTTTCAGCCGCGCCCGCAACCCCGGCGCCTGCGGCTGCGCCCGGGGCCGAGGTCACCGAAACCACACCGGAGCAAACGGCCGTGATCGCGGATTTGCACTGGCTCATCCATCAGGGGCACGTCATCGAGTTCGCCAACGGACTTCTGGAAACCGCCAAGAAACCCGTGCCCAAACCACCCCGGCCGGAACCGAGGCTGCCCGCCGAACAGCCGGCTGAATCGGATGCCGTGGCCGAACCGGCGGCAACACTGGAGACGCTCCCGGAACGGAATGCAGGACCGGAACCGGCGCCCATTGCGCCCGAGGCGCTTCAGCCAGACGCTGAGGTGTCGGCCCCGGTGATTGCCGATCCCGGCTCGCCACCGGCCATCGGCGAGGCACAGGTTGAAACACCGTCAACTCCCACCGGGCTGCAGCCCTGACGGATTCCCGTCGGCATCCAGGAACTGAATATCTCCCCAGCCCAGTTGCCGGATGGCGGGCTCGATTCTGGCGCGGTCGCCGACGATCACCCATACCAGTTTGTCCGGGTGCACGACCTCTTCGGCGGCTTTCGCGAGGTCACTCACCGTGAGCGCGCGGATCTTGTCAGGATAAGTCGTGAAATAATCGTCCGGCAGACCGAAGCGCACGATTTGGCCGATGGAATTGAGTATCGCGCGATCGGTTTCCCACGAGCCCGGCAACTGAAGGGTTTCATGCATTTGGGCGGTCTTCAACTCCGCATCCGTAACGGGACGCGGTCCCAGGATGGCCCGCAGTTCCCGGTCCATTTCGATCATGGATTCCCCGGTCTTGTCCGTTTGGACCGACGCGTAGGCGATGAAAGGTCGCTGGCCACGGGCAGGCAGGATCCACGTGCGCGCCCCATAAGACCAATGCTTGTCTTCCCGCAGGTTCAGGTTGATGCGCGAAGTAAAGGAGTACCCTAAAACGTAATTCATGGTTTCGATCGCGATCTCTCCGGGGTTGGCTTTGGGCGGCGCAACGTCCCCGGCGAAAATGATGGATTGGATGGAGCCGGGCCGATCGACCAGGAACACCGCCGTTTTCGCGGGTTGTTCAACCCGGCTGATATTCTTTACCGGCACATCGCCCGGTTTCCAGCGCCCGAACAGCTTTTCCACTTTCGGCAGGATTTCCCGCAGGGTCGTGTCGCCCACAACCATCAGCGTAGCCTCGTTCGCTTTGAACCAGGTGTCATGGAACCGCTGCATGTCGGCCCGCGTCAGTTTGGCCACCGATGCCTCCGTGCCCGAACCGGTCAGGGGATTGCCATAGGCATGCTGGGGGCCGTAAAGCAGGCGCGGGAAAACCCGCAAGGCCATGCTCACCGGCTCGGTTCTCTCCCGTTGAATGCGCGCCCGGGCCTGCTTTTGCAGCCGTTGAAAATCGGCTTCCGGGAACGACGGGTTCAAAATGACGTCGGCGTAGAGGTCCAACGCGCGGTCCAGTGTCGAGGTCAGCGACGACAGATTGACAAAGCAGGTGTCGAGGTCCGAACTCGCATCCAAGGTGGCGCCCAGGGAGGCCAGATCGTCGCTGATTTGCAGCGCAGTCCGCCGGGCGGTGCCCGCGTCCAGCATCTCCATCGCCAGGCGGGCCGTGCCGGGAACGGCGAACTGATCGGCGGCCGACCCGGCGTCCACCTGCAGACTGAAATTGACCATCGGGGTGGCGCGCCGTTCGGCGAGGATGATTTTCAAGCCGTTGGCGAGGTTCGTCCGCTGGAGCGCGGGGAACTGGATTGCCGGTGGCGCGCCCGCCTCCGGCAGCCGCGAACGATCCACCGTGCCGCCGGAGGTTTCGTATTCCGGATACGGATGAACTTCGAGAATATAAACGTCGTCCGTCAACCACTGCTGCGCCGCCTGCTGCAGATCGCGTGGGCTGGCTTCGCGCGCGTATTTCAGCCGGGTTTTGTAGAAATCGGGGCTGCCACGATACGTTTCGCCTTCCGCCAGGACGTCCGATTTGCCGCCAAACCCCCCAAGGCGCTCGATGCCGCGCACAAAATCGGCAAGTTCCTGCGCTTTCACGCGTTCGAGTTCCTTTTGAGACGGTCCGCCCGCCACGAATTTAGCCAGTTCCTCATCGATGGCTTTTTCGATCCTGCTCAAGCCGACGCCCGGCCGGGCTGTGGCCCTGATGGTGAACCGGCCGCTGATTTCATTCGGCTCAACGTACGCCGAGACATCCGTCGCGAGCTGGTCGTCATAAACCAGGCGCTTGTAGAGCCGCGCGGTTTTAGTCCCGCCGTATGACAGAATGTCGCTGACCAGCTCGAGGCAAACCGTGTCGGGTTCGCCATAACGCGGGATGTTCCAGACCTTGTAGAGGCGCGCTTGTGGAACCCGGTCGGACACACTCTGGCGGCGAGTGCCGGAAATCACGGGAAACCATTGGTCGTATCTGGCAATCGGCGGGCCGGGCGGAATGTTGCCGAAGTATTGCTCCGCCTTGGCGAGCGCGGCGCCCGTGTCGATGTCGCCGGCCAGCACCAGCACGGCATTGGCGGCTCCATAATAAGTCTTGAACCAGGTCTGCACATCCTCCAGCGAAGCCGCGTTGAGATCTTCCATCGATCCGATCACCGTCCAGGAATAGGGATGTCCCGCCGGCGCGGTGCCTTTGGTGATCAACTCCCTGGTGACTCCATAAGGCTGGTTTTCTCCCTGCCGCTTTTCGTTCTGGACCACGCCGCGCTGCGCATCGAGCTTCGTCTGGTCGATCGCGCCCAGCAGATGTCCCATGCGGTCGGATTCCAGCCACAGGGCGATGTCCAGGGCGTTCCTGGGCACATTTTCGAAAAAGTCGGTGCGATCCTCGCTCGTCGTGCCGTTGAGGTCGGTGGCGCCGATCCGCTCCATGGCCTCAAAAAAGGCCCGCTGATTTCCGCCTACTTTGAAATGCTCGCTGCCGGTGAACATGAGATGCTCGAACAGGTGCGCGAAACCGGTCTTCCCGGCCTTCTCGTTTTTGGAGCCGACATGATACCAGACATTGACCGCCACAATGGGAGCTTTGTGGTCTTCGTGCACGATCACCGTGAGTCCGTTCGTCAGCACGAACTTCTTGTAGGCAATGTCGGTCTCGATGTCGGTTGCAGTCCCGGCCGCCATGGCCAGGGAAAGTGGAAACAACAAAACACAGCCCGCGAAGATGGAATTGGCCAACGATTGGTTCGGCATAATGCTCGGTTCGTTCAGTTAACAGACTTCCAACAATATCGCTTTTGTATCCTCCCGGCCAGAAAGAAGAAAAAACGGTAGAGGCACAGTTCAGCCAAACGGTGGGTAGCCCAACGGTGGGGCGAGTGTCCTCGCGAGCCGCGCCTTGATTGGAGGGCACTGCTCCGTCAGTGCCCAAGAAATCAGGGAAGCGACAAAGCGCTTCGCTCCAAAGCAATCGCTGCTCGCCGGGAGTCTGCGCCCCGCCAAACTGACCCGCTGCCGGCGGATTGGGCGAGCGTCTTCGCGAGCCGCGCCTTGATTGGAGGGCACTGCTCCGTCAGTGCCCAAGAAACCAGGGAAGCGACAAAGTGCTTCGCTCCAAAGCAATCGCGGCTCGCCGGGAGTCTGCGCCCCACCGAACTGTACCACTGTTGTCCTCAATCCCGGTTTGATGACCGGGACAGTTTGCGGTAAGAGAATCAGCATGAATGACGTTATTCACCTCTTTCAACCACTGACAATCAAGTCTATCACGCTCCGCAATCGCATCGGCGTGTCGCCCATGTGCCAGTATTCATCCGCAGACGGCGTTGCCACGGACTGGCACCTGGTGCACCTGGGTTCGCGCGCGGTGGGCGGCGCGGGGCTGGTCATCGCCGAAGCCACGGCCGTCTCCCCGGAAGGGCGAATCACGCCCGGCGATGCGGGCATCTGGTCCGATAAACACGTCGAGCCGATGTCGCGGATCAATCGGTTCGTCAAACAACACGGCGCGGCGCCCGGCATCCAGATCGCTCACGCGGGCCGCAAAGCTTCCGCGGCGCGTCCGTGGGAAGGGGGCGCGCACCTGCCCGACAACGCCGGCGGCTGGCCGACGATGGCGCCGAGCGCGCTGGCGTTTGGCGGCGAGTTGCCCAAAGCGCCGCGGGCGATGACCGAAGCCGATATCGCCCGGGTGCAAGGCCATTTCGTCTCGGCTGCCGGGCGTGCTCTGGCTGCCGGCTGTGAATGGCTTGAACTGCACTCGGCCCACGGCTACTTGAGTCACGAGTTCCTTTCGCCGCTGACCAATCAGCGCACTGATCGTTACGGCGGCGGCTTTGAAAATCGGATCCGGTTTATTCTCGAAACCACGAGCGCTGTTCGGGCCGTTTGGCCCGAACGCTTGCCGCTCGCGGTGAGAATCTCATGCACGGACTGGGTGCCTGGTGGCTGGGACATCGAGCAGAGTGTGGAACTCGCCCGGCGGCTCAAGGCCGAAGGCGTGGATCTGATCGATTGCAGTTCCGGCGGGCTGTTGCCGGATGCGAAGATTCCCGTCGGACCGGGTTACCAGGTGCCATTTGCCGGGCGCATTCGGAGAGAAGCCGGCATTGCCACCGCAGCCGTCGGCGCACTGACCGCGCCGGCGCAGGCGGATCAGATCGTACGGAACCGCCAGGCCGACGTGGTGTTGCTGGGGCGTGAGTTCTTGCGCGATCCCTGCTGGCCGCTGCGCGCGGCGCGAGCGCTCGGGCATTCCGCTGCGATCACTCCCCCGGTGCAATATGCGCGGGTGTGGTGAAACCGGGCGGGCCTATCGATGAGGGGCGTGTGGCCCGCAGGCCGGAGCCCAACCGCAGCGGCTTGGCGCCTGTCCCGGCAAAGTCCCGCAAATGCGGGACGAAGACGGATACTCGCGAGCCGAAATTCCGTTCGATCGCTTGGGCGAGCGTCTTGCCGAGCCGAGGATGATCGGTTTTGCACGCCACAGTACCTTCCAGGAACGCTTTATATTTTGCCCCTGGCGTGGCCGTATGCAATTGTTGGCTCGCATTATGCGGTCTCTGGCGTGAAAGCAACGCGATGGCCTCACCGACAACCGGAAATGCAGAGTCGGACACTCACCGCACGACGGCACTCATCGTGGAAGGCGGAGCTATGCGCGGGGCATGGGCCGCGGGCGTGCTGGCCTTTCTTCACGAGCAAGGGCTGAGACAGTATGACCTCGTTTACGCGGCGTCCTCCGGCGCCTGCTCGGCGGCTTATTTTGTCGCAGGAATGTGGGAATCTGGCCTGACCATCTGGCGCTCACAGGCCAGCAAAGTAGTCCGCAAAACGAATTTCCTTCGCCACAAACCCATCATTGATCTGGCTTACCTGGTGGACCACGTGTTCCGGCAGCACGTTCCCCTCTCGGTCGAAGCTCTGAAAAGGGCGCCAACGCGCTTCTTCATCGTCCTGACCGACTGCCAAACCGGCGAACCCGTTTACTTCCACGCCCGGGATGAGCGCGTTTTCGCCGCTCTCCGCGCCACCTCCTCAATGGCCTTGGCGACGCGCGGCTTTGATTACGTGGATGGCCAACCCTTCGCCGACGGCGGGGTGGCTGATCCGATTCCCGTTCAACGCGCGCTGCAGGATGGCGCGACGGACATTACCGTGGTGCTCACGCACAGGCTTGATCTCCGGCTCAAGCCGATGCCGCACTGGTTGGGGAAGTTTGCTTACCCGGATTTTCCCAACGTGGCGCGGGTCTGGACCGACGGGCAATGTCTGAAATACAACGCCGCCCTGGATCTCATCAAACAGCCGCCGGCAGGAGTTCGCCTCCGGGTGTTCAGTCCCCTCAGGCCATTGGCGGTCGGTCCTTTAACCATCGAGCAGAAACGAATTGATGCGGCCCTTGCCTTGGGCTACGACGAGGCGCTGGAACAAACCATAGCTACTGGCCCCAGCCTCGGCCCGCAATCGCCGCATGGCCCGGTTTCTGAGTAAGTCATTGTCCCACGCGCCTCGGCTTTCAACCCCTCAGCCTTCGCCCGCTCCTGTTTCATCAAATCGCCAAGTCGAAGTTCGGCGACAGACACACGGTCTTGTCTTAAGCGATTTTTGAATGAGCTTGCCCCCTGCGCGAAACCGTGCGTAGATTTTGCCCGATGGAACGTAGGTAACGGGATATGGCCTTATTCGCATCCAGGTTGACTGGCTTTTTTCTCTCTCATGCAGCCGGTATGTAAAGTGCGTGCTAAAAAATCAATCTGTGCTCGGACTGTCTATCGTAAGCAATCGCAGGTAAACGGCGGGAAGGGTGGCTGAGTGGTTGAAGGCACCTGACTCGAAATCAGGCCTAGGCGTAAGCCTAGCGGGGGTTCGAATCCCCCCCCTTCCGCCATTTGCACATCTTCCCCACTCGGGACATCTTCGGTCATACTTGCTTGTTTACAATCAGTTGCAACAGCCGGTCCATTTGTTTTACAAAAGGTGTTTTGGTCAGAATTAGGCCCTTCGAGACACGAATCCTCACTTTTTTGTGAAGCTATAAGTGAAGGTATGGATGGGTACAGTTTTTCCAATTCGCCAAAAAGGGGCAGGTTCATTACGTCGGTGTAAGTCTTGGCTGTGAGCCTCATGTCGCTGTGACGCATCAGTTCCATCGCCACGCGCGGCGAAACTCCAGCATTGGCCAGCATCGTGGCGAACGTGTGCCGCAGCGAATGGAAATCCACATGACGGCCATGTTCATCCACGCCCTTGATGCGGGAAGAGGCAAGGTCCTTCAAAAGCATTTTCGTTGTGGGTACGCCACGGCGAAAAACATTCCCTGAAGCATTCTGCTGGCGTGCCCGCCATGCTTTAAGCCCTTCAACCAACGGCGGCACCAAAGGCAGAACAGCGGTTTTTTTGTTCTTCGTCGTGGACGCACGCGCCAAAATGTAAGGCCGCGCTTGATCCCAATGCACATCTTCCCAGGTCAACTTTTGAATCTCTCCACGCCGCAAGCCGGTGTAAGCTGCCAGCATATACGGCAACGCGCGTTTGCCGCTCTTTTGAATAAGTGTGGCCAGCTCGCTCTCTGTCAACGCGCGGCGCACATAACGTTCTTTGCCCCGCGTCTCCGACTTGCCTACGATTTTAAGCGGATTACGCTCTAATCGCTCGTTTCTCTCCATCCAATTAAACAGGGCGTTAGCGTGGCCAAGAAATTCATTGGCCGTCTTTGGCGAGAAAGTCTGCTGGGCGCGCCATTTGACGAATCCATTCGCCGAAATCTCGGGGATGAACCGCCAGTTGCAGTCCGTGAAAAGCCGTTGCAGGCGGCTTTTGGTGTGTGAAAGATGTTTTCGACAACGACCGCGAGCGGAAATGTCTGCAATGAAATCCGCCAGGTGTTCCACAAGCGGACGGTACGTGGCGTCGCGCAAAGCTCTTGGCTTGATCAAGCCAAGTTTTTCCTCTTCCAACTCCTTTACCAATTGCCGCAATTCGGCTTCCGCAACGTGCCTTTTGTCCGTGTGTAGTGGCACATCAAAAATTTGGGGATTGTTTCCGATCCGATACCGTCCGCGAAAAACGCGGCTGCCTTTGGGCTTGAAAACGAAACGCAGCATATTATTAAACTTGAGGTTGCAGCAGTTTCTGCAATTCACTCCAGCGAATCAAACGCAAGCCGCGGATTTTTTGTGATGGCAGTTGCCCAGCGTCAATCATGCGTCGGACTGTTTTGTCGGACATGCGTAAATAGGCGGCGACTTCTTTAATTCGCAGCAAACACTCTCCGTCGGGCATGGAAGTTAATGAATTCATTTCTTGGAAGCGGCTTGAAACAATAAAACCAGGGCGGCAATGACCCCGGCGGCGATGAGCACGTTTTTCAATTCGTCACGGACTATTTTGTTTTTGGCCGCAGCCTGGAACTGACTCATAAATGCTCCTTGATAGTCCGTGGGTGAGGTAACGCCTCGCTCCCATTTGCTGACGGTAATGGGATGCACGCCCAGAAGCTGGGCGAACTGAAGTTGATTGAGCCCCAGTGCCTCACGAATCGATTTGATCATTTGCGCTTCCATAACATGAATAATCTGTCACGTGAGCAATCATATAAGCCTTTGCTTATATGTCAAGCGCCATTTTTGCTTTTTCTGGCCAAAATGCTGAAAGTCCTTGAAACCACGGCTCTTCCACAGGAAAACCTCGGCCTGTTTCACTTTCAATCCGGGGCACGGGCCCTAACCCGGAAAGCAGCGGTTGTGGCTTTGACAAACCTTGGCTTTGGCCAAAACAGCAGCTTATGAGGCACTATCAGCGGAGGGGCGCTTTGTGTCTTGGCTGCAAATCGCGCCGGATGGGACAATTACGTGGAAGGGCTGACTTGGAACCAAACAACCCGGAACGTGCCGGCGGAAATCGTTCCGGCACCACTTCCAGACAACGTTTCCAGCGGAATTTCGCCAGGGCTCGCCGCGGAAACTACGGGTTTGCGGCCTGTCCTGCCGGAATGCACAGAGGCCGGAAAACACCGCGCGAAGACATGTGCGTCTCCACTCTCACTTCTTGTCGCTGTCACTGCCGCGCCAGCCACTGAAGGCCCAAATCATGATCGCAATCGCGATGAGCAGGATGAAGAAAAGCAGTGCGGGAGCGCCGTGGCCGAATCCGCCGTGGAATCCGAACCAGGGATGACAATGGCGGAGCACGATGAAATAAACGTGTCTTAGCATACGTTGACCTTTCTGTTTTGAGTCGTTGTTTCCTTTAGACGGGCGAGCTCTGTCCGAGATTCATTGCGGAAGCGATTTGCGTCCCGCTCCGTCATGGGGTCCAGCGTGTGGACTCGCCTGCCAAAACAGCAGCCTACTAGGCGCTGTCAGCCGACTGGCGCTTTTCCAATTGCCTGCAATTCGTGCTGGATGGAACAATTACTTGGAAGGACTGACCCGGAGGCTGGCAGGCCGGACCGCGACGATGGAAATCGTTCAGGCACCACCTCCAGGCAGCATTTCCGGCGGAATTTGGCGGAATACGGCGGAGTTTACGGGTTTCCGCCGGTGTTCCGTGGAATTCCGCCATGTTTTTGCCGGAGCAGTTCGGGTGCTGTGGCGGTCTATGGAGCCTACGGCAAGCGTCACGGTTCCAGCACCGCCGCCGAATAACGCCGTGCCACGCGTCGGTGTTTTCCGGCAATTTTGCGTTGACCTTTCTGTTTCGGAATTATCCGCTTCACATGAGTATGATATTTGAGCATCGGTTTAACTCCCGCGAGAATCCTTGCGCGATGTTCCCCTCTTTGGCTTGGAGGTTTGTGAAGCCATAGACTTGATGACGCCATGAAAATGGCGTCTGGTAGCCTGCGAGTGGGTTTTCTCGTGCTCTTTGATGAACTGAGCTATCTTGTTTTTTTCTCTTGCTTCTTTGAGGTGCAGAATCAGTAAGACTCTATTATCACTGGATGCCAATGGGTGATGTTGGTTTGTATTTCCGATGAGGAAATTTTTCTGGATTGAGCGTCAAAGGAAATTGGAACGAGAAAGTATTGCTTTTGGGGCTTGTTTAGCGCCTGAAACTGATATTCCCCTTCCAAATAAAAACGCAGTTCATTGGTATCCGCAATTGTGCTTGGATTTGGCGGGCTTGCCCAAAGCGGTGTGTCAGCGAATTTAGTATAGTTTGTCACGGCATCGGAGTCCGATGTGAAAAATAAAACGGAAGCATATCCAAATGGTGGCAGCTTATCTATCGTCAGTTCCCAAATCCCGCTCACCTCACCTGATCCCGCGATCATAACTTCTTGGCCTCGGTATCCCTTATCAGATGGGAATGGGGCAGTATAAGGATTAAACGCCATTTCAGGATACAAGAAATAATTTGTGGATGCCGGGCCAAGCCACATCCCCCCCGCCGTGCGCCCCGCAGTTCCGGTTGTCAATATCTCAATTTTCAGGGACCGCCAGCCAACCAATGTTCCAATACTTTGATTGATTTCTTTCGTAGAAATTATTGGTTCCGGAATTTGCAATCTGCTTCGGAAATTATCAATCTCCACTTCACCAACGTTACGTATCCTCACGCGATGCAATTTAAGATATTGCTTGTTGGTTTCACGATTCGGCAGTCCATCAATAGGCAATCCGTTCAAGGTTTCGATTTTGATGTAAGGGAGATTCGGAACCGCAAAAGCAAGAGCATTGGTAACGAAGCTTATGCTTTGCGCCAATAAATCAAGTCGTTGATCAATTGAACCGTTAGTAAATCTGGTAAGTGCCATCGCTTCAAATGGAGCTAACATTACTTGATATTTATCGCGTTCCTGTCGCATTACATCTTCGCTATGTTGTGCGTCTGCCAACTTCTGACTTAAGGCAGTACATTCATCATGCAGTTTTCCTATCGCCTCACTGAAAAAAACATTCGTTGCTAGGATTTCAGAATTGGAGACGCTTCTATCTCTGTAATGGACACCCACACAAAGCAAAATAGAAAGAACCGAAGCCAAAGCACAATAAAAGACCCACCTTTTTAATTTCATACCTTGCATCCTATCAACAAGGTATTCTCGCCAGGGTTTTGCTTCTGGACGAAGTTCCAAAAGGGAATCTCGAAGCGTATTCAAAAACGTCCTCCGTTGCTTTGGCGGGGGTGTGGGTGGAGCTTTTTTCGGGGCTTCCGATTTTGACAATTCAGGCTCCGACATACAGGTAAATCATCCGGCAAAGTCGGAAACGCGTCAATTCCGCATTTACTTATGCGAAGGGGATAATGCCGTTCTGTTTTGAGTTGTTGTTTCCTTTAGACGGGCGAGCTCTGCCCGACATTCATTGCGGAAGCGATTTGCCTCCCGCCCCATCATGGGGTCCAGCATGTGGACTCGCCTGTCAAAACAGCCGCCTATGAGGTGCCTGTCAGCCGAGTGGCGCTTCTCCAATTGGCTGCAATTCGTATCGGATGGAGCAATTACGTGGAAGGACTGACCTGGATGGGGGCAGGTAGGAACGCGACGGTGGAAATCGTTCTGGCACCATCTCCAGGCAGCATTTCCGGCGGAATTTGGCGGAATACAGCAGTCTTGACGGGTTTCCGCCGTATTCCGCGGAATTCCGCCTGTTTCCGCCAGAACAGTTCCGGTGCTTTGCGGCGGTCTATGGAGGTTGACTACAATTCCCGTGGTGAATCCGCGCCATTGCGGGCATTCTTGGTAAAGTTGCCGGGCGGTTGCTGGAAAAATGCGTGAGAACTGCGTGTTGAGGGCTGTGATTGCCGCGTAAATATAGGGCGAGAATAGATTTCCTAAAGACTATTTCAAAGAAAGCCTCAAAAACAACGGCTCGAAGAAAGGAAGAGCGGCGAAACTAACCGAACTTCCCCGGTTTAAGCAGCGGTCAACTCGCGGACGTGGCTAATGTCGCGTTTGCTAACCGGACGCAAATTGGCAGCTTCCACCGTGGCGACGGCCACGGTTCTGCCAGCGAGCGTGGCAAACTCGACTTCATAGGCTGCGCCGTTTTTGTGGATATGAACGATCGTGCCCACATCGCCGGCTTTCAGCCCGGTGCCAGGCAAGTCCGCCCTCAACACCACACAGTCATGTTCTTTGATTTTCATCAATCTTCCAAAGGATATACCGTTATCAACCGAGGCGCAACTGCTCCATGATCCAGTTGCCAAACCGAGCGCACGCGTGGCGCACGGCCATCAGGCGCGGGCATTTTACCTTCAACCTCGTAACGCGGGCCGAAGCCGGTTTCATGCACCCGCTTTACTTCATGGGTTGTTGCATGGACACGCAAGGCTTTGGCAAGCTGTTCCCACTTTTCAACGCGAAAACCAAACCGGGCGAAAAAGCGTGCCTTACTGGCACCAAAACGATGTGCAGGGTTTAGCAGATAATCCACAATTTTCTCCCGCTCAACAATGGTCTTCTCAGCATTGAGCAATTTCATTTGGCTGCTCTTTTCAAGATTATTTTGTAAGCATAAGAGCACAAGCAGGACGGTAAGGGAAGTTTGAACGGGGCGGCGGGAGAACTGCTGCTAAACCCCATAAACAAATCGTTTCGCCAGTGGCATTGAAGCAGCAGTTCTCCAATGACTTGCAGGACCGTTTCGCGTGGCGGGTGATTCTTCGGTCGGGAGCTTGGTTTTTGCTGGCTCTTGGCTAGGGAATTTGCATCGGCCAACGCACGCTGCCGCCGCCGCAGTCCGATCTCGCCGAACAAACACAAAGACCCATACAATTTCGATTTCCTCACGATCCGCAGCGACGCGCATGAGCGTGACCTCGAACAAGGTCTGCTTGACCACAGCCAGAAATGTCTGCTCGAACTCGGCATTGGCTTCGCGTTTGTCGGTCGGCAATACCACATGTAAATCAGCGGCCAGGATTATTATCTCGACCTCTTATTCTATCATCTCCGGCTGCGGTGCTACGTCGTGATTGATTTGAAAGTGAAAGCCTTCGAACCGGGGTTCGCGCGCAAGATGAATTTTCACCTTTCAGCAGTGGATGACCAACTCCGTCACACCGACGACAGACTGTCCATCGGTCTGCTGCTGTGCAAGGAACGTGACCATGTGACCGTTGAGTATGCGTTGCGCGATTTTAAAAAGCCCATCGGCGTCGCTCAATGGCAGACCAAACTTGTCGAATCCCTGCCCAAGAATTTGGAAGGCAGCCTGCCGACTGTGGCGGAAATTGAAGCTGAACTTGACAACGCACGCACTTCCGATCTTGACCTGGAGAATGCGTTCACTGATGGTAGATTTCATTTCGACTCCAAAACCTGAATGCGCTGTCGAGCTTTGGCAATAGATTCCAACTTGTCTGGCGATGCAAGAGCAAGAAACTTCCGATAGCTGGTTATCGCTTCCTGCCGGTACTCCATTGCTAATGGCGTAGTGCCAAACATGCAGATCACCTCCCACGCCACAGCCCTGTCAAACCAGACGCCTGCAGATAGCGGGTCAATCGCAAGTGCCTTGTCATAACATTCCACAGCGTCTTCCTGTCGTCCAAGTTTTGCGAGGGCAACACCTTTGCTGTGCCAAACATCCGTATCTTTGGGATTAATCGCCAACGCACCATCAAAACACGCTGTTGCTTCTTTGTATCGCTTCAGCGAGAAAAAGCACCTGCCTTTGTTATACCACGGATTCGCATACTTTTTGTTGATGGCCGCCGCCTTGTTGTAGCATTCGATTGCCTCGTCATACCGACGAAGCGAATCAAGCACGGTACCCTTAGTATTCCAAAATGTCTCATTTTCTGGATCAATAGCTAACGCTATATCTAGACATTCGATAGCTTCAGCAAACCTTCCTAGATTTCTGAGCGCGATGCCTTTGTTATTCAAGACCACAACGTTAGACGGATCAATTGCCAACGCTTTGTCGTAACACATTATTGCTTGCTCGTCTTTGCCAAGTGACGAAAGCGACTGTCCCTTTCGGTTCCAGAAATTCACTCCCCGTTCCTCTACTATTGGTTGCACAAAATCACTGCCGACTGTCTTTCGCCACATTAGTTCCAATACACGACGAAGCTGGTGAAAGTCCGAATAACGTTCTGACCTCTTTGGGGAGAGGCAACGAACCACTACCGATTTGAGCGGCGAGTTGAAACGCGGGAGACGACCCCTAATTTGCTGTTGATAGTTTTCGCGCAGAAATTCCTCAAGGTTTCCCTTCCAAAGAACAATAAACGGCGGCGTGGTGCTTCCGGTGCACATTTGCCACATGACCAAACCAAAACTGTACATGTCACTTCTTTTGTCCCAAGCCTCTCCGCGTAACACTTCAGGCGGAATATAGCCAGGAGTGCCGCAGAATTTGTTGTCAAGGGATCTTATCAGGCTTAGGCCCAAGTCTGACTTCTTACCCACGTACAATATTATTTCACCGTGACCATTGCGTTGCCGCCAAGCGGCCTCTGCCGCAGCCGCCAATCCAAAATCGGTAATTTTAAGCGCTCTATCGTTACCAATAAGGATATTTCCCGGTTTAATATCGCGATGGCATTCGATACCGTGCGAGTTTGCGTGTTCCATCCCCGAACAAAATTGGATTGACCATTTTAGCACTTGGTTAGTGTCCAGCGGATGCCCTGTCAAATAATGACCAAGATTAATTCTGCCTTTGCTGTCGGGTGCCACATAATCCATTTCGACAAACAGTCGCCCGGAAAATTCCACCACCCAGCGCGCCGCCAAAATGAATGGATGATTTTCGAGATTCACCCAGACACGAGTTTCGTTTTTGAAAGCTTCACGAGCGGTCGCACTTGTGAGAAGATCGTCGCGGAATGTTTTAAGAGCACAAAGTCTTTTTGTCTCACGGTCAAGTGCAAGATAAACAACTCCGCAACCACCTTCTCCTAAAACGTCGCGAATTTCATACTTTCCGCCAATCAAATCCCCGCTCTTATAGAGTGTAATTTCATTTCGATGCGTCAACTTCATACCATCACGGTCAGGCAAGAATGCCATTGGTGTTCCATAAACCGCGTTGAGAATCAGGCCAAGTAAGATGACGGAAGCCTGTTCTATCTTGCGGTAACAGCCCCTTCATCACTCTCGCCCTTTCAAGCGCTGCAGGCGATGGCGCATGTAAAGCCCTCCGGAATCCGGGAACAGTGGGACACAGAAACTCATCTGGAGTTTCAGCGATGCGTGCCGCTGTCGAAGAGCACACAGTCACCCCAAACGGACCTGAAAGCGACTGCATACGTGCACCGCAGTTCAACGGATAACCTAGAAAGTCGATCTCGTTCATCTCCTTGAGAAATGTTTCGGGCTGGATGCGAATGGCGGGTCCTATTGATATGCCGATGCCATACCCACTGGGCGTTTCGTAGGGTAACTCCCTTGCAAAGTACCAGAACTTCTTGTGGATTTCGAACGCAGCATCGATCGCAAGTTTCAAGCATAGAGGGCCGTCCAGTTCCCCGTCTGCCTCCCAAAGCAGCAGGAAGCCATCGCCCAAAAACTTATGGAAGCAGGGGTGTTGGTCGTTCGAGATCTGAATGACCCGCTCGTACTGCGTCGTGATGACATACCCCACGTGATCGAGACTGGCGCCGGAGTTACACCAGTTGGAAAAGCCCCGGATATCTGCAAAGAGAACCACGACGTCAGACTTGCTGCCAGATACCTTACTTGTTCCAGAGGTAAGGGTAAAGTCGACATTCTTGGTGTACATGCGCGGTTGGCCTAACGACGAGGTCGGCGACGGCAGCCAGCCGCCGATGTCGTTCGATTTGTCTCTGAGCGAATCGGCGGGCTCCCGTTTGCTGGTCCGCCTTGTCGGCAGTCTATATCGGTGTTGATGTATCCCATAGTATGTCGAATGATGCTGTCACGGTCTTCATGTGACAACCCATTGCCCATGTCTCAGTTCGTTCCGAGTTATAGTTGGCGAGACCAGATGCATTCGTCTCGCGAATCGAGCTTTCTTGCTCGTTAACTCAGGCTAAGACGGCCGCACATATTGGCAAGCGGAAATTTCATGCGTCGCAACGTTGAATTTTAACCGGGTTGGACTGCTGTTGTCCGTCCTGCTAAATTATACCGCTAAAAATATGTATGGACGTTACTCCTTTGCTAAAGATTTGTCGGAATTGGCAACGCTCCTTGCCTTTATGAGCCGCGCGCCGTTCTTCGTGCCGCGTTACAACATCGCCCCGCGCCAGCAAGCCCCGGTGATTGTTCTGGAAAATTATCAGCCGGCTTTGAGACTCATGCTCTGGGGCTTGATTCCGTCATGGGCGAAAGAGGAAAGCCTCTGCCACAAATTGATCAAGGCGCGGGCGGAGACGATTTTTGAAAAGCCGAGTTTTCGGAAGCCTATTGAGCGGCAACGGTGTTTGATTCCAGCAGATGGATTTTACGAATGGCAAAGACAACAACGGGAATTGACGCCGTTTCGATTTACGGTGCGGGATAACTCGATCTTTTGTTTTGCCGGTACTCACGACAAATGGATTCACCCACCCCGAAGCGGTGAATTTGAGTTTGACGATCTGGACGAACCGCCGCCCAAGCAGGTGATTGAAACATTTTCAATCAGTACCACGTCAGCAAACAAAATGGCTGCAGCGGTACACGAACGGATGCCGGTGATTGTTTCCCCGAATCATTATCTTTGGTGGATTGACGAACGGCGCGACGGTGAAGCGGTAAGGTTCATGCTCAGGCCATACCCCGCCGAGGACATGGAATGTTGCCGCGTTTCAAGGCTGGTGAATGAGGCCAAAAATGATTCGCCAGATTGTTTGAAGCCGGGGTAAATTTGTTGGGCGGGCGACACCAAGGCGGATGAACTCGCCCGGAGTCGCACAAGTGAACTAAAATGGTACGAAGAGTGAAAAATGTGGTTTACATATTCGGAGCGGGAGCTTCTGAGGATTTTGGGTTACCACTAGGAAATAGATTGTTCGATTGTGCATATGGTTTGTTGAGTATCAGCGACGATTCTCTGGGCGTCGGCGAGTTGAAGTCGGTGTTGATGGATGTTGAGAAATACATGCGGCAGATTTTTACGAACCTGCCCGGTGACAAGAAGGCGTACCCTCCGCTTGAAGAGGTACTCACATTTCTCTGGGATTACAAAAAAGTTGAACGGTACGACTACACCAAACAGAAGTTAATTTCGCTCTTCGACAATGAAAAAGGAGTGGAAGGTGTATTTGATGTTTTTGCGAAAATGCTGGGATTAACACTTGCCGGCTGTATGCGGCTTAAACAATTCGGAAATCATATTCAAGCGTTCAACAAATTCATCAAATCCCTCGATTTTCAGGAGCGGAACATTGCGTTCATTTCGCTAAACTACGATCTGCTTCTGGATAACGCCCTCTACGAGTGCATCAGCCAAAACATCATCACAGACTTTAGTTACGGTGTACCACTTTCGGATATAGAAAAAAAATACCGCGATGCTTCAGCTCAGAAGTTTTGTAGGGAAAAAGGAGTTCTCCTCCTGAAACCGCACGGTTCACTGAATCTGGTCTTGTGTCGTCGTCATCGGCAATGCGACTGTGGCGAGGGGTTTTATTACAGCAAAAGTGACTTTCTCGCAGTTAAGGCCAAAGACCTGAAATGTCCGTGCTGTTTTGCTCGCCTAGAGCCTCTCTTGATTCCCCCGCTTTATAACAAAGCCGGTTACATAGGAGAAAAATCCGTCAGGCGTCCCGGCACTTGGCGTAGCACTGCTGAAGTTTACAGGCACCATGTTGACCGTAGGATCACAGAAACATTGCAAGCGGCGGATGAAATTACAGTTATCGGTTACTCGTTGCCCGCGTATGATTACGACTTCAAAACCTTGTTAATGACCAGTCTGATGCAGAACCAAAAAAGAAATGAAGTTTGTCTGAAGATAATTACAAAAGGAAACGAATTTGAAACGCAAAATGTGAAATTGCGATTTGGACATTTCGTGGGTTCGGTTGTGATTGAAAGCGCGGACGGATTTTACAACTTTTTGACTAACGTCAGCACCTAGTCAGTGCGTGGTCAGCATCCGGCCAGTGCATGCCGAGCACCCCGGAGCGGCGGGCAACTCGCGGAGAAACTTTGGCAACTTGTCGTTTGCGGGTGAGAGCCACAGAAAACACGGGTGAAAGCATTACTGCCACGATGGAATTCCGCTTTATTGCGCACTTTCACTGAAGCAAGGTCCGCAAGAAAACTGTGGAAGAATTTTTTCCTCATCCGTCGGTCGTGCTGGACGGAAAAAAGCCTCGTCATCCGAACTAGTGACACGCCCGGCATCTTCTCCTTTCACCGCAAAATGGATCAGCCCTTCCAAGTGATTATTCCGTCTGGTGCGATTTGCAGCCAAGAGGCAAAGCGCCCCTCCGCTGACAACGCCTCATAAGCTGCCGTCTTGCCGAAGCCCAGTCCCTTCAAGGACGCAACCGCTGCTGTCCGGGTCAATGCGCGTGCGCCGCGATCAAAGGAGGTTGCCATGTCTTCCCGCGTTACGATCCTCCTCTTAGGCGGTTGCGGAACCTGTGCCCCGTCTTTTCTGAGCGGAATGAAAGCAGGCACAAAGGCCGGTGAGGGATTTTTAGGCGGAGGCGGAATGGAAGGTGGCGGCACAACGGCAGGCTTAGGAGCGGAATACTCAGGAGCGGGGGCAGGCTTGACACGGCCTTCTGCCCCGGCGTTCGCTGGCGCAGATTCCGATTTCTTTTCCTTGTCTTCATCGGTGAAAAGGCATTTTACTAGCAAGTAAACTGCGCCGCCTATCATCAAAGGCGGTGCAAGCGTTGCGATTACTGGAACAATTTGTTTTGCATTCATATTTTGCCTAATTTTGCTGTCCATCATCGTCCAGTCGAATTCAGCGCGGGGCGAATAAGAGCAAGAATCGCCGTCCGCACATTCGCTGGCAACTTTGGCCACGCTTGCGTAAGTTCCGACAGCTCTGGACAGGCTTGAACGGATTTTTGTGAAGCAGTTAATGAAGCTGGGGCTCCATTATTCAACGAAGTGCCTTGTAAAACGGCGGGTTGCGGATTAGGCTCTGATTGTTCGAATCCCCCCCCTTCCGCCAGTGTGAAATTTCGGATTTTGCGCCGCAAGCGGCGAGATTGGTCGTGCGTGCAGAATTGAATTCGGCCAATAAATTCCACGGGTTTTTGAACTCCACCGTCAACGATTTCTCCGCCACATGAAAGTTCGAACCGATTTTTTTGAGGAAATCGCGGTTCTTTTCCCGATTTCCTTCGGTGAGCAAAATAGTGGCGTTTTTAGCCTGTAAAACGAACTGGATGGCCGGTTCGAACCAGTTGTGGCGATTGCGTTCAAACGCCTCCAATTTGCCCTCCAATTCCGCTTTCCGGTTGACCAGAACGTGTTTCTTGGAAACGTATTCCGGTTCGTTGATTTGCTCGTTCAGGCGCATATCGAGCAAAAGGTCGATCTGCTTGTCGCACGTCGCCAAGTCGGCCTTGCAGCGCGCGATGGCGGCTTCCTGGCCTTTGACCGCCGCCTTGCGCTCCCTTTCAAGCCGACGGATCATTCTGTCGGCAATGGTGGCTTCCAGCGCCACCCGCTCAATGGTGCGGTCAACCTGTATGGCAAAGCGATTATGAAGATCGCGGTGCATGATGTAGCGGAATGATTCGCCGTAAGCATCTGGCATATTGCGTATGTAGCCTTCGATGGTGTCGAGCAACGGCTGCACGTCCAGTTTTTCGGTCTGTGCATTCATTTCCGTGCTTGTGCTGAACGGATATCCATAGTCTTTTTCGCCCAACTGGTGCGGGAAAAGCCGATCATGGATTTCCAGGTTGATACGCCACTTAAACAGCTTTTGGCGCATGCGTGTGAAGAACGATCCGGCTGTGTTTTTCATCAGAAACTCCTCGTGGTTTCGTGGTTGACAGTTGAAGAAACCAATCACTTCGTGTGACGGGCTTCATACGACTGCCAACGTGAGTGGGGAAAAACACCCGGAACAATCTGCACATATTATATCACACAATCGGAATTAGTACAAGGGGTATGGCTCATGTGACCGAGCGCCCTGTTGAGCCGATTCTCAAGGCATGGTTTAATGGTGGACGGAACATTCGTTCCTTACACCCTCAACAAAGGATATTCTTGTGACCGCATGGATTGACTTCAAGGCGCTACGCGGAAGCCTCGACTTCGAACAGGTGCTTCGACACTACGGCATCGAGGTAATAGATTTAACGACCTTTGCGATGGCAGCGATCTGTTTTGTAGTCTCCGCCGGAACAATTGTGATATGTGCGTCTCCAGGTTCACTTTTTCTCGCTGTCACTGCCGCGCCGACCGCTGAAGGCACAAATCAGGATGGCAATCGTGATCAGCAGGATGAAGAAACCCAGTGCCCCAGTGCCGTGGCCGAATCCGCGGTGGAATCCAAACCAGGGATGACAGTGGCGGAGGACGATGAAATAAGCGGTGTGCATTAGCATACGTTGACCTTTCTGTTTTGAGTTGTTGTTTCCTTTAGACGGGCGAGCTCTGTCCGAGATTCATTGCGGAAGCGATTTGCCTCACGCCCTGTCATGGGGTCCAGCGTGTGGACTCGCCTGCCAAAACAGCAGCCTACTAGGCGCTGTCAGCCGAGTGGCGCTTTTCCAATTAGCTGCAATTCGTGCCGAATGGAACAATTACGTGGAAGGACTGGCCCGAAGGCAGGCAGGCAGGAACGCCACGGTGGAAATCGTTCCGGCACTATTTCCGGCGGAATTTGGCGGAATAAAGCGGAATTTAGGGGTTTCCGCCGGTATTCCGCGGAATTCCGCCACGTTTTTGCCGGAGCAGTTCAGGTGCTGCCGCGGTCTATGGAGCCCACGGCAAACGCCACGATTCCAGCACCGCCGCCGAATAACGCCGTGCCACGCGTCGGTGTTTTCCGGTAATTTTGCGGGAATTCTCCGATTAATTATCAAATACGGGTAGTGGGCTATTTTGACTTTGGATTTCCATTCCCCGCTGGTTGTGGCAAAGTTTGGGCATGATTACCGTGGTTCCACAGTCTGTGAATTTCAGGGAGTGAAACCAAAACACCATCACTAAAACGCGGCCTTCAGCCCCTTGCGATACTGCTCAAACGCCACGCGGCCGGCACGCGTCAGCCGCAACAGTGTCTGAGGCACTTTACCGCGATACGTCTTCTCAATTTCGACGTAGCCAGCCTCCTCCAACCGGGCGAGATGGCTGGAAAGATTACCCTTGTTCATCTCGGTTTCGTGCAGCAAGTAAAGGAAGTCACATTCCTTGACCGCCCCGAGCAGGGCAACAATCATCAGGCGCCCGGGTTCGTGAATGACTCGGTCTAGTTCGGTAATGGCTCGAATCTGCTCGTTCATTCGGCCTCCGGGGCGGGCGGTTGGGTGTATCGAATGTACGAATACAGAGTGGCTCCGCCGGATCCAAGCCAGACAAGACCAACGAACAACAACGCAGGGTGTGACAACCAGATAAAGTCACCGGGAACGATGAGAGTAATCGCCAAAAGCCCCAGCGCCATGAAAATTAAAACCAGCCATTTCCACGGGTCTTTCTTGCACATGAAGAAGACCCAAAACGCATACACCGCTATAATGCTGGCCAACATGCCCATTCGTGGGATGCTCATCGCATCATGCCGCCTTGCGAACCCCATCAGACATGCCCCAGCGGCCGCTATAACTGCCGCAATGAGGAAGGTTGCGACGATCCCAATCCACCAAGACTTTCTGCCACGGCGAGGGTAGGCGGCATACCCGGTGCGCGGCCAGGTGATATGCTTCTTGATGACTCTGCGGACCCAATAGCCGAAACCCAGTACCGGTATCAAGACCCCGTATAGCACGATCCCGTGCATCCACCTCGACGAATTCTCTGGCAGGATGGCCTCCAGGTAACCCGCCAAGGCAAAGCCCAGTATCATCAGACCCATGAACATCTCACCAGTCCCGTCGATATTGTCATACCGTTTGGGCCGGCCCATGTAATTTTGAAGTTCATCATTCATACAATCTAGTTTGCAGTACAAACCACTTTGTGTCAACAATATTTTTTAACTTTGTTTCCAAGAGCGAACGCTGGGGTGACCCTCGGGCCAAGCACCTGCGGACAATCGCGCCGCTACGCCTGGACACCAGAGGCGGGAATCAACCTTTGAAACCAGCCCCGCGAGCGTCAGCGATTCCAATAGCTCAAGCATGAGAGCGAAACGAATCGACATCCCGCCCGGTACCCCAGGGGCGGCACGGGTGCTCTATGAATGTCGATTGACCACACACCAGCCATTTCAGAACACCTAGCCCAATAATCCCTATTGAATTGATAGAGAATAGATCGGGCTATCTCACAAAACGGATGTTTTACAAGGAAAAATGACTTAAAACTAATCACAATAATATGACTTGACATACTAATGTATTGGCGTATTATCGCTCTCATCGAATACAGAGAAACTATGAGTTCATCGACCAGAGCAAACCAGATCGAGCCGCAGTGGCTGGACATCGTGGAAGGCCAAGTCGCCTCATTACGCTTTGGTGTCGTGCAGATCGTGGTGCATGACGCTCGCGTCATTCAGATCGAGCGTACTGAGAAGCTGAGGTTGGATAAACCGGGGAAGGGCCGCTCTTTGTCATCGTGCGATGCCGGCGGTGCCGCTGGCCCGGGAGCATTCGACCAGACCCAGCATGCCGGCGGATGATTTTTTTATGAAAACCACCTTGTTAAGATCAAACTCGGAAGCCGTCGCGGGACCATTGGCGGAACGGCGGGCCTTGGCGCGGCTGTTGGCCCCCCTGGACCAACTCGCGGAGCAGTCTCCATGCTTCGTCGCCAGGTCGCTCGGGCAATTCGAGAGCGCCGGCCGGTCCTGCGCGCTGCCACGTTACATTTATCTCGGACTGAAAGGAGGAGGCGACATCATCCGCGTCGGCATTTTCGCCGCCATCCACGGTGACGAACCGGAAGGGGCGCGGGCACTCACGCGCTTTGCCGGAGCGCTTGAGAAAAACCCGGAGATCGGCAGGGGTTACGCGCTCTTCCTCTACCCGGTGTGCAATCCGACCGGGTTCGAGGACAACACGCGCCACTCGCGCAGCGGCAAGGATCTGAATCGCGAATTCTGGAACAACTCGACCGACCCGGCAGTGCGGCTCCTCCAGAGCGAACTCGTTGTGCATTCCTTTCACGGCATCATTTCGCTGCACACCGACGACACGTGCGACGGGTTTTACGGCTTCGTGCACGGGGCGACATTGACGAAGCACCTCATCGAACCGGCGTTACGCGCGGTTGAGACGTTTCTGCCGCGCGATGGACGCCCGGTGATTGACGGCTTCCAGGCCCGCAACGGTGTCATCCGCGACAGCTACGCTGGCATGTTGAGTGCGCCGCCCAACGTGCGCCCGCGCCCGTTCGAGATCACCCTCGAAATGCCGAAGGCGCCGCCGTCATTTCTGAAGGAATCCGCTTTTGCGCTGGCGTTGAAAACGATCCTGACCGAATACCGTAAATTCATCGCTTACGCGCCGAACTTGTGAGGCCCAACCAGGAAAAGGCAGAGCTAACAACCACTCGATAAAAGAAAGGACACCAACCATGGCAGTATATCCGGACATCATCAGCACCGTGGGACACACCCCGCTGATCAAACTGAACCGTATCGCCGGCGGCGCGGGAGCGACCATCGCTCTTAAAGGCGAGTTCTCCAACCCTCTCGGCAGCGTGAAGGATCGCATCGGCTACGCGATGATTGCCGCCGCTGAGCGCGACGGCATCCTGACGCCTAAAACAACGATCATCGAACCCACCTCCGGCAACACCGGCATCGCCCTCGCCTTCGTCGCCGCGGCGAAGGGTTACAAGCTCGTTCTGACGATGCCCGAGAGCATGAGTTTGGAGCGGCGCACCCTGCTGGCGTTGCTGGGGGCCAGACTGGTGCTTACGCCCGCCACCGAAGGGATGAAAGGCGCCATCAAAAAGGCGGAGGAATTGAACCGGGAAATTCCCGACTCATGGATCCCTCAGCAGTTCAACAACCCTGCCAACCCGGAGATTCATCGCCGGACCACCGCTGAAGAAATCTGGGCCGACACCGAAGGCCGCGCGGACATTCTGGTTTCGGCAGTTGGCACCGGCGGCACGATTACCGGCGTGAGCGAAGTCATCAAGTCGCGGAAGAAGAATTTCCAATCCATCGCCGTCGAGCCGAAGGATTCACCGGTCATCACCCAGACCCGAAGCGGCCAGCCGGTTAAACCCGGTCCGCACAAAATTCAAGGGACAGGCGCCGGCTTCGTGCCGAAGAATCTCAACCTGCAAATCGTTGATGATGTCATCACGGTCAGCAATGAAGACGCCATTGCCACTGCCCGGCGGCTGGCGGCAGAAGATGGAATTCTGGCCGGCATCTCGACCGGCGCGAACGTTTGGGCGGCCTTGCAGGTCGCGAAGCGCCCGGAGAACAAGGGCCGATTGATCGTGACCATCGGTTGCAGCACGGGTGAGCGTTACCTGAGCACGGCGCTGGCCGAGGAAGCGAGACGGCAGGTTTCCGGGTAGCGCCAGCGGCGGAAGAGATAATTGTACCTACCCATGGCCATTGCTGTTCGCCAAACCCAACCCCAAGGGCACATCCGCTGCGGAAAGTGTGCCGCCTGGCTGGAACCCATTTAATCCCACCAGAAACCTGGAGGAAAAATCAAAAAATTAGAACGCTACGCCAAGCTGACCCTGCCATCGGAGGCTGGTTGCGATTGAGAATCCATAAAGATGAAAACGGGCCTGTTTGTCCTAGCCAATAAATTCTTTGACCCTGAATCCGTCCGCCGTTCGACGCTGCCAATCGCCCTGTTGCTCGCGACGGCATCCGTTGCCGGCTTGAAAGCAGACGACGCGACCGAACCTCCCGCGCAACCCGCGGTCCAGGCAAAAGCGGAAAAACCGCCGCCACTTCCTTTGCACCAAATTGAAGGCAACGGTGGAATTTTCTCCACGCTGTCGGCCTACATCGTTAATCCGCCGCGGGACGGGGAACCTGTGGGCCGACCCAGCGTGGGCTTCGCCTATGTCAACCTGGGCCACGAAGTGAACCTGGAAGCGCTCACCATCACCGAATCGCCGTTCAAGCGGCTGGAGCTGGGCTACGGCTGGGATCGGCTGGGACTGGGCGATCTGCCGCTGGCGCTGGTCAACGCGGGCGTCACCGGTTTCCATGCGCACGAAGTGCAATTGCACAATCTCAACGCCCGCCTGCAGGTCCTCAAGGAGGGGGAATTCGATCAGAGCTGGCTTCCGGCGCTGACAGCCGGCGTGCACTACAAATACAACGACGGCATCAGCGAGGTGCGGAATGAAGTGAGAAACGGGGCTGGCGCGGACTTGTTAGGCAGTGCGGGACTGACCGGGCACGATGGCGTGGACTTCACGCTCTATGCCTCCAAGCTCTTCACACAACTGCCGCGACCCGTGCTTCTGGAACTCGGCGGACGCGGGACCCGCGGCGTTTGGGAAGGCCTGGGCGGTTTCACCAGCAGTTACAGTTTTGTCTTTGAGGGCAACGTGGTGGTGTTCGTCACGGACAACCTCGCGCTGGCGGCCGAATACAAGCAGCAACCCAACGATTACCGGCCCATCGGCAGCCTCGTGCGGGCCGAAGGCGACTGGTGGACGATCGACGCTGCTTATGTCGTGAATAAGCACATGACACTTGCGGTCGGTTACGGGCATTTCGGCGGCGTGTTGAACCACGATGCGAACTGCGTATGGGGCCTGACGACCAAATGGGAATTCTGAAGCGAAACTGGCCCACGTGATCGGCGTCCGCGGGCAGACAGTCAGTCAACATCATCAACCACTGAGAACAAACCTATGAGTACTCCAAACTACAGACTCGGCACCCGGGCGCTGCACGCCGGTCAGGTGCCCGATCCCACAACCACCGCCAGGGCTGTGCCGATCTACTCGACAACCAGCTACGTGTTCCACAACACCGAGCACGCCGCAAATCTGTTCGGCTTGCGCGAATTCGGCAACATCTATACCCGGCTGATGAACCCCACCACGGACGTCCTCGAACAGCGTCTGGCGGCGCTGGACGGCGGCGCGGCGGCGCTGGCGTTCTCCAGCGGACAGGCGGCGATCACGGCGTCCTTGCTGACGATCGTTCATGCGGGGCAGAACTTCGTCTCCGCCAACAGCCTGTACGGCGGAACCTGGACGCTGTTCACGCAGACCTTTGCGAAACTCGGCGTCGAGGTGCGCTTCTTTGACCCTAAACAGGCCGAGAACATCAGCCGGTTGGTGGACCAGAACACCCGCGCGGTTTACATCGAAACGCCCGGCAACCCGAAAAACGACGTGCCGGACTACCGCAAGATCACGGATATCGCGCACCGTCACGGCCTGCCGGCGATCATCGACAACACCGCGCTGACGCCGGCGCTGTTCCGCCCGATCGAACACGGCTTCGACATCGTGGTCTATTCGACGACGAAATTCATCGGCGGCCACGGCGTGCATGTCGGCGGCGCGATTGTGGACAGCGCCAGATTTCCGTGGGCCAAAGACGCGAAGAAGTGGCCGGAATTCACCGCGCCCGACCCCGCCTATCACGGCGTGGTGTTCGAGGAGGCGTTGCGGCCCCTCGGCAACATCTCATACGTCATCCACATCCGCACCCATTGGCTTCGGGACACGGGGAGTTGCCAGAGTCCGTGGGGATCATTCCTGACGCTGTTGGGATTGGAGACATTGCACCTGCGATTGGAACGACATTCCAGGAACGCGCTGGCGGTGGCGGAGTTCCTAGAGAAACATCCCGCCGTGGAGTGGGTGAACTATCCCGGCTTGCCGAGCCACCCCGACCACGCCAGCGCAAAGAAATACCTGCCTGACGGGCAGGGTGCGATCGTCGGCTTCGGGATCAAAGGTGGAAAAGAAGCCGGCGCGAAGCTGATCAACAGCGTCAAGCTGTTCAGCCATCTGGCGAACATCGGCGATGCGAAATCGTTGATCATCCATCCGGCGACGACGACCCATTCGCAGCTCACGCCGGAAGACCAGGCGCAGACCGGTGTGACGCCGGAATACGTCCGCTTGTCGGTGGGCATCGAGGACGTGCGGGACATCATTGCTGACCTGGACCAGGCCCTGCAAGCCTCCCAAAAATAGGGCCGTGTCTTGATTCTAATGGTAGGGACGCGCTGCTGCGCGTCCGGCCGCGACGCAGCGCGGCCCTGCCATTGCATTCATTCGATGAAATTTCAAATTACCAAAAACCGGGTCGTGGTACGGTTCAGCCAGCAAGACGGCGGGCCGGGCGTCACGCCTGTTCACTTGGGCAAAGGTGGGGCGCGGTGTCCTCACCGCGCCGCCGGAGGTGCTGTATAGGGATGAAGAGTGAAGAAAACCGCGCGAGCAATAATCTCTTCGAAAGCAGCGACAGTGTGCGGCACGCAAAACCATTGCGTTACGCTCAGTCCGTCACTTTCGACGAGCCGTTGCAGCTCGAGCTGGGCGGACGTCTCGCCGGCGTTACCGTCGCTTACGAAACGTACGGCACACTGAACGCGGCGGGCGACAACGCGATTCTGATCTGCCACGCCATCAGCGGCGACTCGCACGTCGCCCAACACGACGAGGGCGACGATCCCGGCTGGTGGGACGTTGTGGTCGGCCCGGGCAAGCCGGTTGACACCGGCCGTTTCTTCGTGATCTGCCCGAACCTGCTGGGCGGTTGTCGCGGCACGACCGGCCCGGGCAGCGTCAATCCGGCCACCGGCAAGCCCTACGGCCGTGATTTTCCGACCGTCACCATCGGCGACATGGTTGAAGTCGAACGGCGCCTGCTGGATCATCTCGGGATTGGGCAAGTGCTTGCGGTTATCGGCGGCTCGATTGGCGGACATCAGGTGCTCGCCTGGGGTGTGCGTTACCCCGGCCGCGTGCGCGGCGCCGTGGCGGTGGCCACTTCCCCGCGCCTGGCCAGTCAGGCGATCGCCTTCGACGTGGTTGGGCGCAACGCGATCCTGCGCGATCCGCACTTCCATGGCGGCCAATACTACGACAAACCTCACGGTCCCGGCGTCGGTCTCGCCATCGCACGCATGATCGGCCACATCACTTATCTTTCCCGCGAAGCCATGACGCAGAAGTTCGAAGCCAACCGGCTCCAACCGCGGGATGCCGCCATTGAATTTGAAAAAATCTTTTCGGTCGGTTCGTACCTGGGTTATCAGGGTACGAAATTCGTCGAGCGCTTCGATGCGAACAGTTACATGGCCCTGTCGCTGGCCATGGACTTGTTCGACCTCGGCGGGGCGCCCGAACAACTGGCTGCGGCTTTGCGTGGCGCCCGGTGCCGCTGGCTGGTCCTCAGCTTCTCGAGCGACTGGCTGTTTCCTCCGGAACAATCCCGCGACATCGTCAATGCACTCGTTGCCAATGAGGCCCCGGTCAGTTATTGCGAAGTTCGAAGCACCTGCGGCCACGACGCGTTTCTGCTGCCCGACGACCTAGCCAGTTATGGCGAAATGATTCGCGCCTTCCTGGAGAACCTTGACACAACTCCCAACGCGGGCGCCGCCGTGAAAGACGAGCCGCCCGGCCCCACGAGCATTTTTCACCAGCGGCGGCTCGATTACGATCGCATCGTCGAATTGATTCCGTCCGGCGCGAGCGTTCTCGACCTTGGCTGCGGCTCGGGGCGGTTGCTGGCGCGACTCAAGCAAAAGAATCAACGACGGCTCGTTGGCGTGGAGTTGGATGAACAGAAAGTCCTCGCGGCCCTCCGTCGCAACCTCGACGTGATCCAGGCCGACTTGAACGACGGTTTGCGCGCGTTCTCCGATCACCAGTTCGATTGCGTGGTGCTGTCCCAGACGTTGCAGGCGGTGCAGGACGTGGAGGGTGTGATTTTCGACATGCTTCGTGTCGGACGCACCTGCATCGTCAGTTTTCCCAACCTCGGTTATCACAAGTTGCGCCAGATGCTGGCCCGGGAAGGGCGCGCGCCCAGGGCCTGTGGCTGGCTGCGTGACAAGTGGTACAACACCGCCGACATTCGTTTCCTGGCCATTGCCGATTTCGAGGAGTTCTGCCGGGAGAAGAATATTCTCGTGCGACGGCGCATCGCGCTGGATACCGAAGCCGGTTCGGAGGTGTATCAGGATCCAAACTTGAATGCCGACCTGGCCATTTTCGTCATCGGCCGCGCCGACGGAGCGCTTGACGGGAGCGCTTAGAGCATCTGCCGGAAGTAAACTCCAGATCGTGCAGGGACGCGCTGCGTCGCGTCCAGGGCCGCGCGCAACGCGGCCCTCCCATTCATCGGAAATGAATTCTGAGAATCACTCCAACCCAAGGGCGCCAGGGCGGCTGCGTCAACCTGCACGCTGGCCGCCGTCGCCTCGTGCCGGCGCTTGGGCGCGCCGCAGAAGCGGCAGGCGCCTGAAAGCCCAGGTCATGGCGCGGAAGGTTGTTGTGTATCCGGCCGAGGGAGCACATCTGCCGGGGTGTGCTCACCCGCCGTTGCAAACTTAGGAGTCGGACACTCCCGCTGAAAAAACTTTTCTCGCGACGCAACCCATCCCAGGTCCGGCGCTGATCGCTTAAGTTTTCAAGGAATCAGATCTGTTTGACTTTTACGACTCGGCATAATTCGAACTTTCAAAACTCCCAATGCAATCGTGCGCCGAATACTGACACCGGGCCGCGATCACGATTGTATGCCGGATCGGCGATGAACTGGTAATCCAGCGCGCCGTGCAGGCTTTTCCAGATTTGGAAATCGTAGTAGGCTTCCAACGATTTCTCCCATCCATAGTTCAACTTGCCATCCCCGGCGAGAATGCCAACGCCGCCGTCAGCCAGGAATTCCTGATGCACCCGGCTGATGGCATTGACGACACCCGCAAGGCCGAACGTGTCATTGGGCCGATTCCACGGTTGGCCCTTGACGCTCACACCTGCGGAGGCCGTGCGATCCACGTCGGAATATGCCCACGCCTCAGTATGTCCGTCGCTCCAGCCCAAACGCGAGAAGACGCCGACATTTTTGCAGAGCTCCTGTTCCACATTGAGCCCAAACCCGTATTTATAGCGGTAATCGCGTGTTGCTTCAATATCTATGCCCTTCCCTTGATCAAAGTTATTGATCGCGCCCTGGTAACTGCCCATGTGGGCGTGGTTGAGGTAGCCGAGCAAGCGGATCGCACCGGGGTGACCTTTGACGGTGTAGCGGCGTTCAAATTCCGTCACCATGCCCCAGGCTTCGAGATAGTGCGCGTCCTGAGCCATGCCGTTGGAAACGCGCGGAACCTGAAAAAAGCCATAACGAACCGCCCAGTGCGGCTGGTTCAGCTCGGCCGCGAACCCGGTCATATATCCGATGCTGTCTGCCGGATAATCCCACGCTTCGTTGGCGACCAGTGCCCAACTCATGAATTGAGTGCGCGGGTCATGAGCGTACATGTTGTTATCGAAAATATCGGTCACGGCCATCTTCCCCACCGTGAGCGTCAGCCGCGACACATCCTGTTTGCCAGCGAGCGACAGTTGGTCGTCCTCGACCGAGTCCTGTTCGCCGCCCAGACCGATGGTCTGCCGGACGAACAGGCGTGCGAAGGTGATGTTGGGAACCTCAATGCCCAAACGGTATGCCTCTCCGTTGGGAAAGGCTTCGATGCCGAGAGTCTTGCTCAGGCCAAACCCTTGCCACATCAATGCGTCCACATGCGCTTCTGCGCCATGCCACAATCGGACACCAGCGAGCAAATCAAGGGAAACGGTTTCACGAATTTCGCCGCGACTATCGAGGCTGTTCGGCCCGGAATACTTTGCGGAGAAGCCCGGATCGCCTTGAACAATGTCGGTGTTTTGAACGTGCCAGTTCCAATCCTGCTGTACATCACCGGGTCTGTTCATGACCGGCTCGGTCATGGAATTCGTGGAGTTTTCCGAGGCCAAAGCCAGAGTCGTGGCTGTGCAAGCCAAAACAGTGGTTGTGCCTATTGTCTTAGAGGAAAACACGCAGGATGTTACTTAGGGCTTGGTTTCGACAGTCACCTGGTTGGTAGTGACGGTCGCCGCTGCCGCGGAGCTTGTGATCGCTTTGTCGTGCTTTTGCGAATTGGAGAAGACGCGCGCGAACTTCAACCCGATCAGGGAAAGGAGGACCAGCAGGTAGATTCGTAGTGCCCATAGGGCAATTCGGACCATTGGAGTCGTTTTGATGCGTGCCATATATCAATCAGCTTGAGACTCAAACTTTGCGCCTTTCATGATGTCCCGGTTGCGGACGATGCCGAGCAGCCGGTCCTGGGCGTCCACCACCGGTAGCATGTGGAACTGGTATTTGGCGAACAGCGCCACCAAATCTTCGCGCAGGCTATCATGGTCCGCCGTGACGACGGGCGAAATCATCAGTTCACTGAGGCTGGCGTTCTCCGGCGCGACCACCAAATCGCGCAAGTCCACCACGCCTTGCAGGGTATTTCCCTGGCCCATCACGATGTAGAGATAGGAAATGTTCCGGTGATCCCCGGCAGAATTGCGGAGCGAATGCAAAATGTCACCCGCCTTCGCTTCTGGTGTGAACGCGAAATACTTCTCGCTCATCAACGTCGCCGCCGGCACGTCGGCGTTGGACATGATGGCGTTGACGCGCGTTGCCCGGGCCTGCGGCAATAGTTTCATCAGTTCGGTGGCTTTTGCGTGAGGCAACTTGGAAAAAAAGTCGGCGATTTGCAGCACGGACATTCTGGCCAGCACCTGGCACGCTTTTTCCTCCGACAAAAAGGCGATGAGCTGCCGTTTGGCACGGGGTTCGGCTTCGACGAGCACTGCAGCGGCCTTGTCCGGGTCGAGCGCGGAAAACATCGCCTGTTGCTCGTCGCCGGAAAGAACCTCGAGCGCGTCAGCCAAATCTTCGCTGGGCAGTTCCAGCGCCTGCTCGCGGGCGACCGAGAGCGTCACGATGTCCTTGGTGTGGTCTTCCACCGAGAGCGGCTGGACGTAGCGCCAGGAAATCAACTGATCCTTGGCCGTCGCGAAGCGTTCCAAACCCCATTTGCGGAGAAAGCCGTTGAAGGAGATGTCCACGTGAACCAGAATCATCCGGCCTTTGGAGAAAAGCAGGTGAACGTCGTTGACCACTTCGGTGCGCCGGCCGTTTGTATCCAGAATCGTCTGGCCCATCAGGTGTTCGTTGAGCAGAATCCATCCTTTCTGGTCAATGAACGGTGGATACGGATTGCCGGTTTCGGACGGCGTGATGAAAATGGCTTCATCTTCAATCCGCGCGACCTTTTCCCACGGGATCAATTCGGTGGGATGTCCCTTGCCGTGTTCGATGTAAATTCCGACCGCTTCGGGATACGGTTCGGAAAGCCGGAAAACCAGGTCGGTGAGACGACCGTTTTTCCGGTTGGTTTTGTCGAGGCAAATCCGGCGGTTGAGCAGCCTGGAGAAATACAGGAGTTGAAACGCTTCAAAACCGGCCGGCTTGGAGGTGAGGTTGTTTTGGGGATTGTTCATGGCAGGTTCTCCTAATTGCCCACCCCGAACCATTCGGGGAACAGCACGGAAACGCCGTAGGCGGTCGAGATGACGATCACGAATGCCGCTATGCTCCAGTTGGCGATGTTCTGCCAACGGGTATTGGCGTAATCGCCCATGAGCGGTTTATCGTTGAGCAGCAAAATCAAAAACATCAGCGCCGCCGGCAGCAGCGTCACCGCCACGACCTGAACGAAGATGGTGATGATATTCTGCGCGTCAATGCTGGCGATGAGTGAGACGACGCCGGCCGACATCAGCATCAGTACGTAGGCGACATAGAACCACGGCGCTTCCCGGACGCCGCGGTTGAGGGAATGCGCCCAGCCGAAGACTTCACCCAGCGCCCAGCTTGTGGCCAGTGAAATGCACAGGGCACCCAGCAACCCTGCGTCGAACAAACCGACGGCGAAGAGCATCCTGGCCCACTGGCCCCAGTGCGAACCGGCGGGCATGACCGCGGGCATGGCTGCGGCGGTCTTGGCGGCAGAATCCATGTCCTGCCAACTGTGGAACGAGGGATCAACGCTCGACCAAGGACCAGCGGTAGGGCGATTGGCTGCACTGTCCCCCGCCAGGGTGACGGCGGTGGGATTGGTCGGGTTGTAGTAGAAGACGCCGGCAGTGGCGATGATGATGAACGCCGCCACCACGCAGGTCATGAACGAACCGAAGAAGGTATCGAATTTCCCGTATTTGATCTGCTTCACGTCCATGCCCTTGTCCACCACGGCGGATTGCTGGAAGAAAATCTGCCACGGCGTGATGGTTGTGCCGATGTTCGCCATGATCAGGGTGAGCAAAGCCACACCCGACATGCCGAAGTTGAAATCCGGATGGTAAAAACCTTTTCCAACCGCGCTCCATCCTTCCCGGACGTTCCCGGTGTGCATCGCCCAGATTGCGGCGGGGATATAGACCAGGTTGAAGAGGCAGAAAAAGAGCGTGATCTTCTCGAACGTCCAGTAACGCCCGGTGATCACGATTCCGGTGAGCAGCAACGTCACACCAAGGAATGTGACCCACGGCGGGATGTTGAACAGGCTCATCGCTTGGGTCATGCCGATGTATTCGGTGACGAGCGTCAGCCAGTTGATTACGGCCAAATCGAAAATGGAAAACCACCCCCAGAACTTGCCGAAACCATCGAAGATGGCTTCGGCGTGGCCGCGCTTGGTGACCGCGCCAAGCCGCACCGTCATTTCCTGCACATAATACGCCATGGGGACAAGGATGATCATGGCCCAGAGCAGGCTGAAGCCGGTCTTGGCTCCGGTCTGGGCGTAGGTGGAGATGCCACCGGCGTCGTTGTCGGCGATCATGGTGATGATGCCGGGGCCGAGTGCGGCAAGGAAGATCAACGTCCGGCGGTTTAAGCGGCGGATTTGATGAAGCAATTTGCTGATCCAATACATAATTACTTTGCCGTGTGAACCAGAATTTAACCGCTGACCTGCAATCCGCTGTCGCGAACGTCTTAACGAGGGCAACGCTACACCCCCAATGAGAAAAGATGTTACTGAAGAAAGTCTGAAGATTTCTTAAGACTTCGTTGCCGACGACGCGGCTGCCAGACGCAATTCAAGGACCCACTGGGCGCAACCGAAGGCAAAAGACGCTGCCGCGTCC
>Ga0181527_1000486_pt1 | contig 45584 bp, 37 predicted proteins | sample PEATcosm2014_Bin_30_FD_119762 | JGI IMG/M metagenome (GOLD analysis project Ga0181527, IMG submission 119762) | Peatland microbial communities from MTU Mesocosm Facility, Houghton, MI, USA - PEATcosm2014_Bin06_60_metaG | ecosystem: Environmental > Terrestrial > Soil > Wetlands > Peat | place...
GACGTGCACGGCGAGACTCGTTCGACGTGGCCCGCTTCCGACGCAATATGCGCCGCGCTACAAATCAACAATCATCTTCAGGACTGCGGCTTGGATTATCGCAATCTCGATCGCGTTTATTTGCCCTTGGATGATCTCGCCAATTACGGCCTCGGCGTCGAAGCGCTTGGAGTGGAGAAGGCCTCGTCGGCGTTGCGTCGCTGCATAGCGGAACTCGCGCAACGCGCCGAGAAATTGCTGCATGAAGCGGACAGGCTCGAGACTATCATCGCGGATTGGCGTTTGGGGCTCGAGATTTCCGTCATTCACGCGCTGGCGTTGCGAGTCACGCGCGTGCTGACCGTGAGCGATCCTCTCAGCGCGGAAACTCATCTTGGCAAGTGGCGCACGGGCGGCGTCGGTCTTCTCGCTGTTCTCTGGAGCGCCTCGCGTCGCTTTGGCTCGCGCGGTCGCCCGCCTGCCTTGGCCGCGCGACCGTGAACGCGATAAGCTCCGAGCCTGTCCTCGAAGCTCGCGCGCGGGCTTCCCATAGTTCGTTTTATCTGGCGATGCGGCTCATGCCGGCCGAGCAGCGTCAGGCGATGTTCGAAATTTATTCGTTCTGTCGCGCCGTCGACGACATTGCCGACAATAGCGGCCCTCGCGACGTCCATCTTGCTCAATTGCAGCGCTGGCGCCACGATGTCGACGCAATTTACGCCGGCGCCGCGCCCCCCGACTTGCATGCGCTGGCCGAGGCGATCCGGACCTTCGATCTGCGCCGCGACGATTTCTTGGCCGTCATCGACGGCATGGAGATGGACGTGACCGCCCTGATCCGCGCGCCCGATTGGGCGACGCTCGATCTCTATTGCGACCGCGTGGCCAGCGGGGTTGGTCGCCTGTGCGTTCGCGTATTCAAAATGGAGGACGCGCAAGGCATAGCCCTCGCGCATCACCTCGGCCGCGCCCTCCAACTGACCAACATCTTGCGCGATATCGACGAGGACGCCAGCATCGGGAGAGTCTATCTTCCGCATGAAGCGTTGCGCGCTGCCGGAATTACGTCGACCGAACCTTTGGACGTAATCGCCAATCCGGCGATCGATCAAGCCTGCGCGCTGGTCGTCGCGCGCGCGCAGCGCCATTTCGCCGAGTCCGACGCAATCCTCGCTCGGAACCCGCGCCGGATCGTGCGCACCGCCCGCATTATGGGCGCGGCCTATCGCTCCATCCTCGATCGTCTCGTCGCGCGTGGCTGGCTTCCGCCGCGCGCGCCCGTCAAACTGCGCCGCATGCAGCTTATTTGGATTGTTCTGTGTCACGGCATCGTATGACGCCGCGTCAAATCCATGTCGTCGGCGCGGGATTGGCGGGATTGTCCGCCGCCGTTCGGCTGGCTTCTCGCGGCTTGGCGGTCACGGTTCATGAGGCGACCAACCAAGCGGGCGGACGCTGCCGCTCGTATTACGATTCCGCCCTGGGCATGGAGATCGACAACGGCAATCATCTCGTATTGTCCGGCAACAAGGGGGCCCTTTCCTACCTCGACATCATTGGCGCGCGCGCGGGTCTCACAGTGCCGCCGTCCGCGAGTTTCGCCTTCATGGATCTCGCGACGGGCGAGCGTTGGACGGTGCGCGCTAACGACGGACTTATTCCTTGGTGGATACTCGACCCGGCGCGCCGCGTCCCCGGTACGCGTTTACGCGAATATCTCGCGCTCGCGAATCTATTGCGGGCCGAAGCCGGCGCCACGATCGGCGAGACGATTTCATGTTCGGGGCCGCTTTATCAGCGACTGATCGAACCCTTGCTAATTTCCGCGCTCAACACCGAGCCGCGAAGCGGTTCGGCCGCATTGGCGGCGGCGATTATCCGGGAGACGCTCGCCGCAGGCGGGCGCAACTATCGCCCGTTGATCGCTCATAGCGGCCTTTCCAACGTTTTCGTCGGGCCGGCGCTTCAATACATCGCCGACCATGGCGGCGGCGTGAACTATGGTCGCCGGCTTCGCCAGCTTGGGCTCGGCGCCGACCGTGCAACGGCGCTCGACTTCGGCGATATGTCTATTCGCTTGACGTCAAGCGACGCGGTCGTTCTCGCCGTGCCGCCAACGGCCGCGGAGTCTCTCGTGCCAGGCTTGCGGACGCCGACGGAATTTCGCGCCATCGTCAACGCGCATTTCCGCATCGATCCGCCTCAAGGCCTTGCGCCGATGATCGGCGTAATCAACGGCATGGCGCAATGGCTCTTCGCGTTCCCTGGACGCCTGTCGGTCACAATCAGCGCGGCGGACAATTTGCTGAACCTGTCGCGGGAGGATCTCGCCCACCGGATCTGGAGGGAAGTCGCCGCAATCGCCAACCTCGCGGACGCCATGCCGGCGTGGCAAATTGTGCGCGAACGTCGCGCGACCTTCGCTGCCTTGCCGCGAGAAGAAGCCAAGCGCCCCGCCACGGAGACGGCCTGGGAAAATCTCGTCCTCGCTGGCGACTGGACCCGGACCGGGCTGCCCGCGACCATTGAGGGCGCAATCCGCTCCGGCGCAAAAGCGGCGGAAATAATTGCGCCGCTTTGAGGGCGATTTTCCATCGCATGGCCTTGTTTTGGATTCGAGGGGACGGCGAGCGACGGCGTCGTCGCAATCCCGCCGCAGCGCCATTGCCGCGTCGATCGATCAGGGAGTCCGACCTATGTTAAACGACGATAATTGCGCGTAAACGAAAAGGAGGCAAATCGTTGCGCGAGACCATGACGACCATGATGACGTCCGGAGAGACTTCGCTCTTGGCTGAGGATGGCGGGCGATCCTTGGATCGGTCGATCTCCTCGGCGACCGACGCCTTGCTCGCCGCTCAGCGCCCGGACGGACATTGGCTGTTCGAACTTGAGGCGGACGCCACCATCCCGGCCGAGTATGTGCTCCTCGGACACTACCTTGGCGAGCCAGTCGATGCGGATCTGGAAGGCAAGATCGCGAACTACTTACGCCGCATCCAAACCGCGCACGATGGCTGGCCGCTGTTCTACGGCGGCGACTTCGATATGAGCGCCAGCGTCAAGGCGTATTTCGCGCTGAAGATGATTGGCGACGACCCGCAGACGGCGCACATGCGCCGAGCGCGCGAGGCGATCCGCGAACACGGCGGCGCGGCGCGGAGCAACGTCTTCACAAGGGTACTGTTGGCGCTGTTCGGCGTCGTGAGCTGGCGGGCGGTTCCCGTGATGCCGGTCGAGATAATGCTGCTGCCAAACTGGTTTCCGATCCATCTCAATAAGATGTCCTACTGGGCGCGCACAGTCATCGTGCCGCTGCTGGTATTAGGCGCCTTGAAGCCGCAAGCCCAAAATTTAAAGGGGATCGGCGTCGACGAACTCTTTCTTGAGCCGCCCGAAAGGCTCGGCCTGCCCGCCAAGGCGCCGCATCAGAGTTTGATATGGTCGAAGTTTTTCAACGGCGTCGATGCCGTTTTGCGCGTTGTCGAACCGCATTTTCCGAAACGATTACGCCAGCGCGCTATCGAAACGGCTGTGGCGTTCGTGAACGAGCGTCTCAACGGCGAAGACGGTCTTGGGGCGATTTTTCCCGCCATGGCCAATTCGGTGATGATGTACGATGCGCTGGGCCACGATCGTCAGCATCCGGATTACCTCGCTGCGCGCCGCTCGATCGACAAGCTTCTCATCATCAAATCCGAAGAAGCCTATTGCCAACCCTGTGTTTCCCCGGTGTGGGACACGGCGCTGGCGTGCCAAACGTTGCTGGAGGTCGGCGATGAGGGGGCGATGGACGCAGCCGCCGCCGGCCTGAAATGGTTGCACCCGCTTCAAGAGCTGGATGTCGTCGGCGATTGGAGCGCACGCCGGCCGAACGTGCGGCCGGGCGGCTGGGCGTTCCAATTCGCCAATCCGCATTACCCGGATCTCGACGACACCGCTGTCGTTGTGATGGCTATGGACCGGCTGCAAAGAGCGCGCGGCCATCAATCGTTTCATCTCGCGATCGAGCGCGCGCGGGAATGGATTTGCGGCCTGCAAAGCCGCAACGGCGGCTGGGGGGCGTTCGATGCCGACAACAACTTCCTTTACCTCAACAACATCCCGTTTTCCGATCACGGCGCCTTGCTCGACCCGCCCACCGAGGACGTGACGGGCCGCTGCGTGTCGATGCTCGCGCAGCTCGGCGAACGACCCGAAACGAACTCCGCCCTGCGCGAGGCTTTGCGTTATCTTCGCCAAACGCAGTTAGCGGACGGAAGCTGGTTCGGCCGCTGGGGAATGAACTACATCTACGGCACTTGGTCTGCGCTTTGCGCGCTGAACATGGCAGGGGTAGATCGGACGACGCCGGAAATGGCGCGAGCCGCCGATTGGCTCGCGGCCATTCAAAACGAAGACGGCGGCTGGGGCGAGGATGGCGCGAGCTATAAGCTCGACTATCGCGGCCACGAACCCGCGCCGAGCACAGCCTCCCAGACGGCTTGGGCGCTCCTTGGTCTTATGGCCGCGGGACGAACCCGTGATCCGAGCGTAGCGCGTGGCGTAAAGTTCCTCCTTGACGCCCAAGGAACGCATGGATTTTGGGACGAGGAACGGTACACCGCGACCGGTTTTCCCCGTGTCTTCTATTTGCGCTACCACGGCTACTCGAATTTTTTTCCGCTTTGGGCGATTGCCCGATACAAGAACTCGATGTCCGGTCAGACCGCCAAATTTGGAATGTGACGCAGGCGGCTGATCGAACGCCTTGTGATATCGCACCGGGCAGCGCGTTCGAGGCGACAGCGATGCGGCTTCACTCCTGCGTCGCTGCGGGCCCGACGGATTCCTCGGGAATGTCGGCCGGCGCGATTGCATCGTCCGGCAGCCGGGTCCAGATTTGTGTCTGGCCAAGAAGCGGAATGCCGAGGTAGCCTCGCACCGCGAGTTGCTCGCCGTCCGCACTTAGCTCCATCTGAGCGTGATAGACCGTGCCGTCGCGGGGATCGAGGATGTTGCCGTCAACGTATTTGTTGCCCTTACGTTTCATATCCTTCACGATCGTCAGGCCCGACATCGGCGCATCCTTTTGATCCCCCGTGCATTTCTCGCATGTCAGCATCAGCTTTTGTTCTCCCGGCTGTTTGAACCCCTTGACGAGCCGCCCTCGATAAAGCCCGTCCTTCTCGACGAACAGAAACCAAGCTCCTGGACGGCCTTGATCGTCGGTCTCCTGCCATAAGCCGGCCGCGGTCGTGTGATCGTACGACGCCGGGGCGGCGGTCTTGGATGGGCTCGGCGTCGGAGCGGCGGCTTTGGATGGGTTCGGCGTCGGAGCGGCGGCTTTGGATGGGTTCGGCACGGGAACCTCGGTATTGGATAGGCTCGGCGCCGGAGCCGCGGTTCTGAATGGGTTCGGCGCCGGGACCGGGATATCGTCTTGATTTGACGCCGAATGCGCGTAGCCCGTTGCCAACATCGCGCTCGCTATCGCGACGGCGAACCTAAGCTTGGTCCTCATCTTCCATTTCCCGAGGCGGCGACGGAAACGCGCCTGTCGTGGCGACAGGGGCGTACCGTCTTGTATCGTTCGCCGATGCGGCCGACTGATGGAGAAATCCCGTCGCTGGAACGTCGAGGCGGGTTCGCCTGATCGGCCCCCCAGCGACAGTCACTTGCCATGGTCTTTCAACACGTTTCTGCACGCCTCGGACAGGTCGTCGCGATGAAGCTCGAGGCATCCAAGAAAGGCTCCATTGCCTTCTTGCTCCTTGATCGCATGGCAGAACCGGCGAACATCGGGACGGCACGCGCTTTGTTCGTTAGGCGTGCCGGATTCCGCGAGCGCCAAGGACGAGACGGCGACAAATGCCGCCGAGAGTAAAAGCCTGGAGATCATCATTGAGTTCTCTCTTTGCGTAATCAGGGATGGTCAGCGTCCGGATGGCGCGTTTCGTGGCTTGCCCATCAGGATTGGTTGAAACAGCACTGCCGCCGCCAGCGTGCATACGAGCGAAAGAGCCAGCAGCTTGCCCATGCTCGATGTGCCGGGATGACTGGAGAAAATGAGACTGCCGAATGCCGTGGCCGTCGTGAGCGCGCTGTAGATGACCGCGCGGGTGAGACTGGTCTGCAAAAGGTGGGTTTGCCCTTCGCGCCAGGCCATAATGTAATAGATCTTGAACGCCACGCCGACGCCCAGCAGCAGGGGCAGGGCGATGATATTGGCGAAGTTGAGCGGCAGGCCCACCAACACGGTGAGTTCCAACGTCACCACGCCGGCGAGCACGAGAGGAACGAGGGTCAACAGAACGTCGCCGATGCGTTTGAGCACGAGCCACAACAGGATCGCTATCGACAGCAGCGCCAGTATGCCGGCTTCGATAAAGGCGTGCACAACCAAGTCGCCGGCCTCCAGAATGGAGATCGGCCCTTCGCTGGCGTCGGGCTCGACGGCCAGCACCGCGCGGGCGAAGCGACGCATGGCGTCGTTGTCGCCGGGATCGTCCTTGGGCGCGATCGAAACACGAACGTGGCCGTCCGACGTCGCCCAATCCCGCGTCAGGTCCGGCGGCAGCGACTGCTGCGTGACGAGCTGCGTCTGAAGCGAAGCTTGCAACGAGCCCAAAACCTGTCCCAGCGACCAAACGAAACTGTCCGTCGCCTTATCGCGAGCGGTCCGAGTCGCATGCGCCAAGTTGGACAGGTCGAGAGAAAGTCGCCGCGCGGCGTCGGCCCCAGATCCCTTCTGATCGCCCGCCGCCTCCGTCAGCCGCTGCGCGCCCTCGTTCAACGCATTGACATTTTCGGCATCGGTCGGGGCGGCCTGAACGTTCTTAGGGTCGAAGGCGGCGGCAAGCTTATCCGCGGCGTTTTGAATGATGGGGAGCTTTTCCGCCTGATCCTCCGGAATGAAGCTCGAGAGCGTCACGACATGCGACACCTCCGGGAGCTTCGAGAGTCGCGCGCCGATCGCATTCCCCTGTTCGAGCGACGGCGCCAGCACCTGGATGGCGTTGGCGTCGGTGCTGGCATCGCGACTGAGCTCGAGATAAGTCGCGATCGACTCTGTTTTGGGACTCTGCAGATTGATCGGATTGAAGTCGAAGCTGAGCCAATGGAGCAGCGGCAAGCCACCGATCACGACGATCGCCGTGCCGGCGATGATTCCTATCCGGTGCCGATTCATATAGTCGTCGACCGGCGCGAGCGACGAATAGCCGAGCGGCTCCGGTTCTCCGGGCGGGTTCAGCAGGAGGATCAGCGCCGGCAGAAGCGTGATGGTGGTGGCGAAAGCGACCAGCATGCCGCAGCCTGCGATCTGGCCCAATTCAGACACGCCCTTGTAGTCCGTGGGCAGAAACGACAGGAACCCCGCGGCGGTCGCGAACGCCGCGAGAGTCAGCGGCGCGCCGATGCGAAAGCCGGCGCTTTGAATCGCTTTCACAAGATCGCCGATATCGTGCCGTTCGGAGCGATAGCGAACGCTGAATTGGATGCCGAAATCGACGCCGATGCCGACGAAAAGGACCGAAAAATAGACAGAGATAAGATTATACGCGCCGACCATGAGCAGGCCCAGAGCCGCCGTCACTGCGAGGCCGACGAAGAGATTGACGGCTATCGCGGCCATGAGCCGCCCCGAGCGTAAGGCGAGCCAGAGAATGAACGCGACGATCGCTAAAGTGATAAGAGCGTTGCGAACCGCATTTTCCTTAATTGTCCCGAACTGTTCGTCGTTCATCGTCACCACACCGGTGAGACGCATGCTCGCCTGATATTTTGGCAAGACATCCGCCGCGATCCGGCGAATGGTCTCGCTCGCTCGAAGTCCCGGCTGCAGGGCGCTGAAGTCGAGCGCCGGATGGACCTCGATAAAGCCGCGAAGATCGTTCGGGGCCGCGGGCTTGCCTTGCACCAAAACGCGCCACGAAAAACTCGCCGGCCGCCCCGCGAGCACATTGTCCAGCGTATCGGACGCCTGGTTCAGAGGGCGGCCGAGATCGTCGAGCTTCACGCGATTGGACTGAAGGCCGAGAAGCACGTCCTCGAGGCCCGCGATCAACCCGCGCAGGCTTCGGTCGGAGGCGAGATCCTCAATTAGCGCTTCGCCTTGAATCAGACCTCCGAGAGCTTTCTCCAACGCCGGCTTGGGCAAGAACAGAAGCCCGTGTTGGGCGAAAAACTCCGTCGCGCCGATGTTCGAGACGTCGGGAAACTGCGCCTTCTCCTTGGCGAGCGCCTGCGTCAATTCGACGGTGGCCGCTCCGGTTAACTCAGGCGTCGGCGCCTCGACGACGACATCGATTATTCCGAAACGGCCAAAGGCGCTTTCGAAGGCGATGTCGCGTTTACGCCAGTCGAGTTTGTCCGAGAGCAGGGCGTTGATGTCCGAATTCAGGCGGAAATGGCTTGCCGTGTAGACGCTCGATCCGGCCGCGATCAGCAAGCCGACGCCAACCACCGTCCAGGCGTGACGTATGCAAAACCCGACGATCCGAACGATGATGGACGTGAGCATGGCTTACAACCAACACCTTAGTTTGCGGCCGCTTCGCAGCGAACAGAAACATTCCTGATTGCGAAGCTGACCGTCGGAGGAAGGAGCGTCGTCGATTAGTGCGCCAGAGTTGAAGGTTTCACTTCTAAGGCTTTGACCGGATCGTTTTTCCGTTGAACCTTAGCCAGCATCGTTTCGACATGACGCGAATAAACGAAGTCCGCGGGCCTCTGCCGATCGAGCGGGATCTCCGGCGCCATCGGGCCGTCCGTGCGCACGCCGCGAATCGCCGTCCACATTGCTGACAGGGGACGGCTCATCGTCGCATTCGCCGCCGTCGGTTCATAACCGCAATGCGCCATGCAGTTGGCGCACTTTTCATATCGGCCGGTTCCGTAACTGTCCCAGTCCGTCGTCTCCATCAGCTCTTTGAACGAACCGACGTATCCCTCGCCCAGGAGATAGCAGGGTTTCTGCCAGCCGAAGACGTTGCGCGTGGGCATGCCCCACGGCGTACAGTGGAATTCACGATTGCCGGCGAGAAAGTCCAGGAAGAGACTGGAATGCATCAACTGCCACTTCTTGCCTTTGCCCAGCGAGAAGACGCGGCGAAACAGCTCCTTAGTCTTACGGCGATTGAGGAAATGCTCCTGGTCGGGCGCACGCTCGTAGGCGTAGCCGGGCGAAATCGAGACGCCGACTTCCAATTCTTTCGCCAGATCGAGGAAGGCTGCAATATCTTGCGCCGCATGGCCATCGAAGATCGTCGCGTTGACGTTGACGGCGAATCCCTTGGCCTTCGCCTTCTTGATCGCCGAGATCGCAATGTCGAAAACGCCGCTCAGCGACACCGACTTGTCGTGGTGCTCCTTCAATCCATCCAGATGCACGGAGAAGAAAAGATAAGGCGATGGTTCAAACAGGTGAAGCTTCTTCTCGAGCAGAAGCGCGTTTGTGCACAGCGAGACAAATTTCTTGCGCGCCACGATGCCTTTCACGATCTCGCCGATATCGCGGTGGATCAGCGGCTCGCCGCCGGGAATCGCAACCATGGGCGCGCCGCATTCATCGACCGCGTCCAGGCACTCTTGAACGGATAATCGCTGATTGAGAATTGCATCTGGATAATCGATCTTGCCACAACCCACGCAGGCGAGGTTGCAGCGGAACAAGGGTTCCAGCATGAGCACGAGCGGATAGCGCTTTCGGCCCGCCAGCCTCTGCTTGAGCAGATAAGCGCCAATTTTCGCTTCCTTGAAAAAAGGGATCGCCATAGTTTCTCTTTCGGTGACTGGTCGCGCCGCGAGTTTTTGGAAGCGAGAGCCGATTACGCTCGCGCCAGATGCACAGGCAACCGAAACTCTATGGATTCATTGGGACCATCCAGGGTCGAAATTTCGACAGGGCCGAAGCGGCCGAGCCATTGAACGACGCCTTGCACGAGTTGCTCGGGCGCGGAAGCGCCGGCGGTGACGCCGACGGCGCGGGCGTTCTCCACCCACTCGCGACGAAGATCGGCGCTGTCGGCGATCAGATAACTCGGCACTCCCATTTCCGTACCTATCTCGCACAACCGATTTGAATTAGAACTATTTTTTGCGCCGACGACTATGATCACGTCCACTTCCTTGCACAAGTCGCGAACCGCCGTTTGACGGTTTTGCGTCGCATAGCAAATGTCTCGCGTGTCAGGACCGACGAGGTCGCTGAACCGCCGATGCAAAGCGGCGATGATTCCTTTGGTGTCGTCCACGCTCAACGTCGTCTGCGTCACATAACCGACCGGTGTGTCGGCGGGAATCGTGAGGCTTGCGACATCGCTCTCGGTCTGAACGAGCACGACCGGAGCGGAAACCTGCCCCAGCGTGCCCTCCACTTCCGCGTGGCCCGCGTGACCAATGAGGATAAGCGTTCGTCCCTGCATCACGTAACGCTTGGCCTGGATATGAACCTTGGTGACCAGGGGGCACGTGGCGTTATGGACGATGAGCTGACGCGCCGCCGCCTCCTGCTCCACCTTCTTCGGCACGCCGTGCGCGCTGAATATTGTGATGGCGTTGTCCGGGATTTCGGACAGCTCCTCGACGAAGCGGGCGCCTTTGGCCTTTAGACCGTCGACGACGTGCTTGTTATGAACGATCTCATGACGGACATAGACCGGCTGATCGTATTTTTCCAGCGAGCGTTCGACAATTTCAATCGCGCGCACGACGCCGGCGCAGAAGCCACGCGGCTGAGCGAGAATAACTCGCATGGGGGCGCGACGTTGCGGCGCTGCGACAGACGCGATCGCCTTTACGCAGGCGTCAACCGGGCGGATTTCACTCGGGCTGCCGCCGAGAACCTCGAGCACTTTTGCGACGATCCCCTCGGCGTCGAGCCCCGCCTTGGCGTACATCGCCTCCGGGCTGTCGTGCGCCAAGAACACGTCGGGTAGAACCATGGAGCGGACTTTGACGCCGCGGTCGAGCTGCCCGTGCTCGGCCAACGTGTGCAGAACGTAAGAGCCGAAGCCGCCGATTGATCCTTCTTCGATCGTGATGAGGATTTCGTGCTCGCGAGCGAGCTTCAGAACAAGGTCGACATCGAGCGGCTTGGCGAAGCGAGCGTCCGCGACCGTGGTGGAAAGACCAAGCTTAGCGAGTTCGACCGCAGCCTTCGAACATTCCGCAAGGCGCGCGCCAAACGAGAGCAGTGCGACTTTGTCGCCTTGGCGAACAATTCGTCCCTTGCCGATTTCGAGCGGAACGCCGACTTCCGGGATCGCCACGCCGACGCCGTCGCCGCGCGGGTAACGAACCGCCGACGGGCGATCATCGATCGCGGCGGCGGTCGCAATCATATGCGTAAGCTCAGCCTCGTCCGCCGCAGCCATAATTACGAAGCCTGGCAGGCAGCCGAGATAGGCGACGTCGAATGAACCGGCGTGTGTGGGACCATCGGCGCCAACGAGCCCAGCCCGGTCGATCGCAAAACGCACGGGCAACGATTGAATCGCCACATCGTGCACAACTTGATCGTAACCGCGCTGCAGAAACGTCGAATAAATAACGCAGAACGGCTTGTAGCCTTCCGCGGCAAGGCCCGCCGCGAACGTCACCGCATGCTGCTCGGCGATACCTACGTCGAATGTTCGCGTCGGGAAGGCCTTGCCGAAAATATCGAGCCCCGTGCCCGCCGGCATCGCTGCCGTTATGGCGACGATGCGATCGTCCTTCGTCGCCTCCTTGACGAGGCTTTCTGCGAAAACCCTGGTGAAAGACGGCGCCTTTGCCTTGGCTTTCGATTGCTCTCCCGTCGCGACGTCAAATTTTGCGACGGCGTGGTATTTGTCGCGAGAGGCTTCCGCGGGCGGGTAGCCTTTGCCCTTCTTCGTTACGACGTGCACGAGGATCGGGCCGTTGCGGGCGTCGCGAACGTTTCGCAGCACAGGCAGGAGATGGTCGAAGTTGTGGCCGTCGATCGGCCCCACATAAGAAAATCCAAGTTCTTCGAACAGCGATCCGCCGGTCCAGAAGCCGCGCGCGAATTGGTCGAGGCGTTCGGCCTTGATTTCCAGGGATTTCGGCAGTCGCCGAGCGAGTTGCTTGCCGATATCGCGCAGGGAACGATAGGTTTGGCTCGAAATCAGGCGCGAAAAATATCCGGACATGGCGCCGACCGGCGGCGCGATCGACATGTCGTTGTCATTGAGGATCACGATCAGCCGGCTATTCATCGCCCCGGCGTTGTTCATGGCCTCGTAAGCCATCCCGGCCGACATCGAGCCGTCGCCGATCACCGCGATGATATTGCGCTTCTCATTTCTCAGGTCGCGCGCCACCGCCATGCCGAGGGCGGCTGAAATCGAGGTCGAGGCATGCGCGGCGCCGAACGGGTCGTATTCGCTTTCGGATCGTTTGGTAAAGCCCGAAAGGCCTCCCGCGGTCCGCAGCGTACGAATCCGATCTCTGCGACCGGTCAGGATTTTATGGGGATACGCTTGGTGCCCGACGTCCCAGATCAGCCGGTCTTTGGGCGTGTCGAAGATGTAGTGCAGCGCTATTGTCAGTTCGACGACGCCAAGACCGGCGCCCAGATGGCCACCGGTGACGGAAACAGCTTTTATAGTCTCGGCTCTGAGTTCTTTTGCGATTTGCTCAAGGTCTGCCGACGCGTGGAGCCGCAAATCCCTCGGACTTTTGATGCCTTGGAGCATGTTGCCTCGCAATTTAGAGCCTCCAGCGACGAGCGGTCACGACACAGACAGGCGACTGGCGACATAATTCGCCAATCTGTCCCTAGGTTTTCCCGTAAAGTCACGGATTACACAGGTAAGCATGAATCCATTCCATGGCGCTATACCCAGCTTCGATCTCGCGTAGTCAGACTCGGAATCTACTCATGGCAGCTCAGGGGCTTTGTAGCGACTCCCGGTTGTTTCATCCCTTTCAGAGCCGCAAAGCCGCCGCTCGACGAGGCGGCGGACCAGGGCAATCTCATTTCAAAATTGGGCGAGCGACATCGAGAGATAATCGTCAAGCCAGCCGGCTCGCTTGAACTTGCCATGCAAGGATTCTTCGGATGGCCTTGTCACGTTGTTGGATCAAGATCGTGAAAAGGCGCCCTTCCAAAAATTTCAAGCTGCCGCGACTGCTGTAATGGCTTTCGGCGCGCAACGCGCCCGGATTCAGCCGCGGTTCGGCGCCGATCCAAAACAATACGTTGGCCAAGATGCAGTAGCCGGTCGCGGCGACCAAAAGGATGCACAGCGGATTGACCGGCACGGCCAGCGCCGTGGCGGTCACCAAAACGAAACCGGCGATCAGCCACACCGTCCGCTCGATGTGCCAGCGGTCGGTCGGGACGACGTAAATGCCTCTGCGACTTGCCATCATTTTTATTTACCTCCGACGGCTCGCTGCAAGATCGGCGGCTAATTTCAACAAAACCTAGATGATATTTTTTGGCGTCGCATTGATCTGCGTCAGAACATCAGAGCCAGCGCGAGCAGCAGGCCGAACAGGAATGGAACCGTTCACATCCCCCTATACGCGACATCGTATTATACGCCACATCCTCTTATACGCGACATGGACACCGCCCGCTAGCAAGTCGTTAGCTTTGCTTCGCGCCCGCGCCCCAAAATGTGGCGATCGCGGTCCGGCGGGAGCGCCCGAGGCTCGGCGGCGCCCCGAACGGCTTGGGCCACGGAGGCGAACGCATCGAGCGCGCGCTCGTCAGGGGACGTCCCTGCCAGGGGGCGCCATTCCGGGAACGAAGAAAGGCCGACGACGACGATCTTTGCGTCGACGTCCGCTATCGCCAAGCCGAATTGAAGACCCCGGCGTGAGTCGAGCCAATCCTCATAGTCATGATAGCCTGCCAATTCGGAGATCGCGGCTCGCGCGCGCTCAAATTCGTGTTCGGCAATAACTCCAATGGTCGCGCCGACCAGCCGTTTCGGCTCGCCCGGCGAGTTCGGCGAGTTCATCGAGCGCTGCCACGATGAAGGCGTCGGCGCTCTCCTCGCCTTGCGCTGAACGGCAAGGTCGTGGAAGTTTGGCGCCGTCAACGGACGGGGAACGCATGAGCGAGGCCTTTATCGGCGTCGATGTGGGGACGGGGAGCGCGCGGGCGGGCGTCTTCGACGCGCACGGGAGATTGCTCGCCAGCGCCAAACGGCCGATCGCCCTCTGGCGCGAACCGGGCGAGATTGTCGAGCAGTCTTCGCGCGACATCTGGAGCGCGACGTGCGCCGCGGTGCGCGAGGCGGTCACGCTTTCCGGCCTTGCGCCTACGGCCATCGGCGGGGTCGGGTTCGACGCGACCTGTTCGCTCGTCGTTCTCGACCCGGCGGGCGCCTCCCTGCCGGTCGGCCCCAGCGGCGATCCCCAGCGCGACGTCATCGTCTGGATGGACCACCGCGCGATCGAGGAGGCCGGTTTCATCAACCGCGGCGGTCACGAAGTCCTGCGCTACGTCGGCGGCGCGATCTCTCCGGAAATGCAGGCGCCGAAGCTGCTCTGGCTGGCGCGGCACGCGCCGCGAACCTTCGCGAAGGCTGGGCATTTCCTCGATCTCACGGATTTTCTCACCTTTCGCGCCACTGGCGCGCTCGCGCGCTCGGCGTGCACGGTGACGTGCAAATGGACGTATCTCGCCCACGCGCGACGTTGGTCGCAGGCCTTTTTCGACAGCGTCGGCCTGGGCGCCCTGGGCGGCGCAGGGTTCGAACGGATCGGCGCCGAGGTGGTGGAGCCGGGAACCGGGCTCGGGCGTGGCCTCAGCGCCGAGGCCGCACGGGCCTTCGGCCTGACGCCGGGAATTCCCGTCGGCGCCGGGTTGATCGACGCCCACGCCGGCGCCATCGGAACGATGGGCGCATCGCTCGACGGGCAAGCCGCCGATCCGCGCAAGCGTCTGGCGCTCATCCTCGGCACCTCGGCCTGCTGCATGGCCGTCGCCGACGAGGCTCGCTTCGTTCCCGGGGTGTGGGGCCCCTATTTTTCGGCGCTGACGCCGGGCCAGTGGCTGACCGAAGGAGGCCAATCCGCTTTCGGCGCGGCGATCGACCATTTGATGCGCATGAGCCCGGCCTTCGCCGACCCCGCGCGCCGGTCCCGCGGCTTCGACGCCATGGAGAGCGAAATCGTCGCGCGCGCGGGCGGCCCGTCCGAGGCGGCGCGTCTGGCGCGCGACCTGCACGTCTCGCCCGACTTTCTCGGCAATCGCTCGCCTTTCGCCGACCCTTCCGCCAGAGGCGCGATCGTCGGTCTCGATTTGCGCGACGACGAGGACGGCGCGCTGTCCCTCTATGTCGCGGGCCTGTGCGGCCTCGCGCAGGGGCTCGGCCAGATCATCCGCTCGCTCGAGGCGGGCGGCTACGATTTCGACATGCTCGTGGTCAGCGGCGGCGCCGGCCGCAGCGCGCTGGTGCGCCAGATCATCGCGGATGCGACGGGCAAGCGGGTCGCCGCGCCCGAAACCAGCGAGCCGGTTCTGCTCGGCGCGGCGATGCTCGGCGCGGTCGCCGCCGGGCGCTGCGCGATGGGCGGCGCGATGGCCGCGATGTCCCGGCTGAAAAGCGTCAACGAGCCCGTCGGCGGCGAAATCGCCGCGCTGCACGCCAAGAAGCGTTGGGCGTTCGAGACGCTGCAGGACGCGGAGCGGCGCATGCGAGAGGCGATGCGGGCGCCATGACAGGTTGGCCGGAGGTCGTCATCTTCGATTGCGACGGCGTGCTCGTCGACAGCGAGCCGATCGCGTTGGCGCGCACGCGCGAAGCGCTCGGACGCCTCGGCTTGACGCTAAGCGACGACGAAGCGCGTGACCGCTTCCTCGGCGTCAGCGCCCAATCCATGCAGGGCATCGCCGAGCGCGACCTCGGCGCGTCGCTGCCGCCGGATTTCCAGCGCCAATTGGCGCGCGAAATCCTCGCCGATTTCGAGCGCGAGCTCAAAGGCGTGGACGGCATTCGCGAAGCGCTGGCCGAGCTCGGCGCGCGGGTCTGCGTCGCCTCGTCGAGTTCGATCGAACGGATCCGCGCCTCGCTTCGCATCGTCGGCTACGCCAGACTTTTCGAACCGAATGTGTTTTCCGCCACTGAGGTCGCCAACGGCAAGCCGGATCCCGATCTCTTCCTGCACGCGGCCGCTCGCATGGGTGCGAAGCCGGGGGATTGTCTGGTGATCGAGGACAGCGTGCCCGGCGTCACCGCCGCCGAGCGCGCGGGGATGACCGTGTTCGGGTTCATCGGAGGAACGCATATCTCCGGTCCGGAGCACGGCGATCGCTTGCGCGCGGCCGGCGCCGCGCTGGCGTTCGACGACATGCGCGAGCTGCCGCGTCTCATCAGGGAGCAACGGGCGCGCCGCCGGGCTGGCTCGCCCGCTGCGGACGTCGCGACAGGGAGCGCTCATGGCAAGAAGCGGTGACGGCGACAACGCGCGCCTCGACGAGGCCGCCCGCGCCGGCTGGCTCTACTATGTCGCTGGCAACACGCAGGACGAAATCGCCAAAAAGCTCGGCGTTTCCCGACAGACGGCGCAGCGCCTGGTCTCGCTGGCGATGAGCGAGCGCTTGATCAAGGTGCGCCTGGACCACCCAATCGCGCGATGCATGGAGCTGTCGTCCGCGCTGCGCCAGCGCTACGACCTTCGCTATTGCGAAATCGCCCCGAGCGATCCCACGTCGAGTTCGTCGACGCTCGGCATCGCGCAAATCGCGGCGGCGGAGATGGAGCGCTGGTTGCATCGCGCCGATCCGGTCGTCATCGGCATCGGCACGGGCCGAACGATGCGCGCCGTCGCCGACCAGCTGCCGGCGATGGAATGTCCGCGACACCGCCTCGTCGCGCTCGTGGGCACGACCAAGATCGACGGCTCGGCTTCGTTCTACGACGTCATCATCCGCGCCTCCGACACGGTGCGGGCGCCGCATTACCCCATGCCGCTGCCGGTCCTCGCGCGATCGGCGGAGGAGCGCGATCTGTTGACGAGCCTTCCTTCGGTCCGCAACGTTCTGGCTCTGGTCGAGCAGGCCGACGCGACTTTCGTCGGCGTCGGCGCGCTGGGCGAAAATTCGGCGTTGCTGAAGGACGGCTTCATCACACCCGAAGAGAACGACTCGCTGCGGCGCGCGGGCGCGGTCGGCGAGATCACGGGATGGGCGTTCGACGCGCGCGGGCGCGTGATCGTCGGCCAAATCAATGACCGCGTCGCCAGCGCTCCGCTGCGCCAGCCGACGAAGCGCCTGATGATCGGCGTCGCCATGGGCCCCTCGCGCCGCGCCGCGATCCACGGCGCCCTCATCGGCAAGCTGATTTCCGGCCTCATCACCGACGAGATCACCGCGGAACACTTGCTGCGCCGCTGAGACCGATCCGTCGATCCCTTTGAATCGACAGAACTTGCGCATTTTTGCTGCGCCGCAGCGACGATTCCGAATTGACATGTCAGGCCTCTATCGCGAATATTCGCCCGCACGGAAGGCAAATGCTCACACGTGAGCGCGGCCCCGCACATGGAGGAAACACGCATGACGACTCTCCTAAGGAGTCTTCTCGGGGCTTGCGCCCTGACCACCCTCTCCCTTTCCGCCTACGCCGAAACGACGCTGACGATCGCCACCGTCAACAACGGCGACATGATCCGCATGCAGAAGCTGACGGACGATTTCACCAAGGCCAATCCCGACATCAAGCTCAACTGGGTCACGCTCGAAGAAAACGTCCTGCGTCAGAAAGTGACGACGGACATCGCCACCAAGGGCGGCCAGTTCGACGTTCTGACCATCGGCACCTACGAAGTGCCGATCTGGGGCAAGAAGGGTTGGCTCGTGCCGCTCGACAATCTCGGCGCCGACTACGATGTCGACGACCTCCTTCCCGCGATCCGCGCCGGCCTCACCGTCGGCGGCAAGCTCTATGCGGCGCCGTTCTATGGCGAGAGCTCGATGGTGATGTATCGCAAGGATCTGATGGACAAGGCGGGCCTGAAGATGCCCGACGCCCCGACCTGGAACTTCATCAAGCAGGCCGCCGACAAGATGACCGATAAGGCCGACGGCTTGTACGGGATTTGCCTGCGCGGCAAGGCGGGCTGGGGCGAGAACATGGCGTTCCTGTCCGCGACCGCCAATTCCTTCGGCGCGCGCTGGTTCGACGAGAAATGGAACCCGCAGTTCAGTACGCCGGAGTGGAAGGCGACGCTCGACTTCTATGTCCCGCTGATGAATGCGGACGGCCCGCCCGGCGCGTCGTCGAACGGTTTCAACGAGAATCTTGCGCTGTTCGACGCGGGCAAGTGCGGCATGTGGATCGACGCCACGGTCGCCGCGTCCTTCGTGACCGGCAAGGACTCGAAGGTGGCCGACCAAGTCGGTTTCGCGCTGGCGCCGGACAACGGCCTGGGCAAGCGCGGCAACTGGCTTTGGGCGTGGTCGCTGGCCATTCCCGCCGGTTCCGGCAAAGTCGTGGACGCCGAGAAGTTCGTGGCCTGGGCGACCAGCAAGCACTACACCGAACTCGTCGCCTCGAAGGAGGGCTGGGCCAACGTCCCCCCGGGAACACGCACCTCGCTCTACAAGAACCCGGACTATCTGAAGGCGGCGCCCTTCGCGCAGATGACGCTGGATTCGATCAACTCCGCCGATCCCCTGCATCCGACCGTCAAGCCCGTCCCCTATACCGGCGTGCAATTCGTCGCGATTCCCGAATTCCAGGGCATCGCCACCGATGTCGGTCAAGACTTCTCGGCCGCCTTGGCCGGGACGACCTCCGTCGACGCGGCGCTGGCCGCCGCGCAGGCGAGCACGGAAGCGGCGATGAAGAAGGCCGGTTACATCAAGTAGCCGGCGCGCCGCGGCAGGGGCGTCCTCCCGCCTCGACCCCTCCCCGTTCGCGGGGAGGGGAGCGACGGCGGTAAGAGCGCCAGACCAAAACGCTTCGCTATAATTGTCGCTGTCCTTCATTCGCGCGGCGGGCGGCGCGATGTCGAAATGCGGTTGAGGTGAAGACGTGCGCGACCCCTTGCCGCGTCGGTCGCGAAATCCTTCACAGGAGTTAGGGCGATGGCGACGCAACAGACGACGATCGCGGGGCGCATCTTGGCGGCGCCGTCGGTGATCCTGCTTTTTGCATGGATGATCGTGCCGCTGGCCATGACGCTGTATTTCTCGACCCTGCGCTACAGCCTGCTCGACCCCGACAACGTCAGTTTCGTCGCGCTGCAGAATTATACCTATTTTCTGTCCGACCCGAACTTCTTCACGGCATTGGCGAACACCCTTGTTCTCGTCATTTCGGTGCTCGTCATAAGCGTGTGCGGCGGCGTCCTCGTCGCCTTGCTGATGGATCAGCAGATTTACGGGCAAGGCGTCGTCCGCCTCATGGTGATCGGGCCCTTCTTCGTGATGCCGACGGTCAGCGCCCTCGTTTGGAAGAACCTGTTGATGAACCCGGTTTCGGGTCTGTTCGCCTGGATCGCCAAATTGTTCGGCCTGCCGGCGGTGGATTGGTTCACAAATTGGCCGATGGCGTCGGTGATCATCATCGTCTCATGGGAATGGCTCCCCTTCGCGAGCCTGATCATGCTGACCGCGCTGCAATCGCTCGACGAGGAACAGAAGGAAGCCGCCGCGCTCGACGGCGCGAAGGCTCTGCCCTTCTTCTTCTATATCGTGCTGCCGCACATCGCTCGCGCCGTAACCGTGGTCATCCTGATCGAGACGATCTTCCTGCTCAGCGTGTTCGCGGAAATTCTCGTCACCACCGGCGGCGGGCCGGGCACGGCGACCACCAACATCGCCTTTCTCGTCTACAAACAGGCGCTGCTGAACTTCGACGTCGGCGGCGCCTCGGCGGGCGGCATCGTCGCCGTCGTTCTCGCCAATATCGTTGCGATCTTTCTGATGCGCATCGTCGGCAAGAACCTGGAGAGCTGAGCCATGGCGCTGAAGCAAACCGCGGGCAAACGCATCGCGATGACCGCAGCCGCCTGGCTGGTCGGCTTCCTGATCTTCTTCCCGATTCTGTGGACGTTTCTCACCAGCTTCAAGAGCGAGCTCGACGCGTTCTCCATCCCGCCGAAATTCCTGTTTTTTCATTGGACGGCGGAGAACTATTTCGAAGTGCAGTCGCGCTCGAACTATCTCTTGTTCGCCTACAATTCCATCGTCCTCTCGGTCGGCGCCAATGTCGTGGCGCTCCTCATCGCCGTGCCGGCGGCGTGGTCGATGGCCTTTGCGCCGACCAAGCGCACCAAGGATCTGCTGATGTGGATGCTCTCCACCAAGATGATGCCGGGCGTCGGCGTGCTCGTGCCGATCTATCTCTTGTTTCGCGACCTTCACTTGCTCGACAATCGCCTCGGCATCGGCTTCGTCCTCATGATGTTGAACCTGCCGATCCTGATCTGGATGCTCTACACCTACTTCAAGGAAATCCCGGTCGACATCCTCGAAGCGGCGCGCATGGACGGCGCTTCGCTCGTCAACGAGATCATCTATGTCTTGACGCCGATGGCGATCCCGGGAATCGCCTCGACCATGCTCTTGGCCATCATCTTGTCCTGGAACGAAGCCTTCTGGACGCTCAATCTCACGACGTCGAACGCGGCGCCGCTGACGGCGTTCATCGCCTCTTATTCAGCGCCCGAAGGCCTGTTCTGGGCCAAGCTTTCCGCGGCCTCCACGCTCGCGATCGCGCCCATCCTGATCCTCGGCTGGTTCTCGCAAAAGCAACTCGTGCGCGGCTTGACGTTCGGCGCAGTGAAATAGCCCCAGGCCAACCCGGAGCACACGACCATGGGCAGCATCCAACTCGTCAATGTGCGCAAGGAATTCGGCGGCGTCAAAGTCATCAACGGCGTCGACCTCAAGATCGAGGACGGCTCGTTCACGGTGTTCGTCGGCCCGTCCGGCTGCGGCAAGTCGACGTTGCTGCGCCTGATCGCCGGCCTGGAAGACGTCTCGTCGGGTCAGGTGCTGATCGACGGGCTCGACATGACCAAGGTCGGTCCGGCCAAACGCGGCCTCGCCATGGTGTTCCAGTCCTACGCGCTCTATCCTCATATGAGCGTGCGCGGCAACATCGCCTTCGCGCTCAAGATGGCCAAACAGCCCGCCGACGTCATCGAGCAGAAGGTGAGGAAGGCCGCCGGCATCCTCAACCTGACCGATTACCTCGATCGCAAGCCGCGCCAATTGTCGGGCGGCCAGCGTCAACGCGTGGCGATCGGGCGCGCGATCGTGCGCGAGCCCAAGGCGTTTCTGTTCGACGAGCCGCTGTCCAATCTCGACGCCGCGCTGCGCGTGCAGATGCGGCTCGAGATCGGCGACCTGCATCAGAAACTGAAGACGACGATGATCTACGTCACCCACGATCAGGTCGAGGCGATGACGATGGCGGACAGGATCGTCGTGCTCGAGAAAGGCGAAGTCGCCCAGGTCGGTTCGCCGCTGGAGCTCTACAACAAGCCCAATGGCCTGTTCGTCGCGCGCTTCATCGGTTCGCCGACGATGAACCTCGTCACCGGCCCCTCGGCGACGAGGCGCGGCGCGACGACGCTGGGGGTTCGGCCCGAGCACGTCGATCTCTCCACGACCGCGGGCGAGTGGCCGGCGCAGGTCCTTCACGCCGAACATCTCGGCTCCGACACGTTCCTCTACGCGCAGGCCGAAGGCGTCGGAGCGCTGACGATCCGGCTTGCCGGCGAAGCTTCGCTCCGGGCGGGCGACAGAATATTCGTGACGCCGCAGGAGTCGCGCATTCACCTATTCGACGAACAGGGAAAGGCGAAAGCGCAATGAAACTTCGCAACAAGACCGCTGTCATAACCGGGGGGGCGCGCGGCATCGGGCGCGCGATCGCCGAGGCCTACGCGGCCGAAGGCGCAAATGTCGTGGTCGCGGACCTACTGACTGCGGAAGCCGAAGCCGTCGCCGCGGCGATCGGCCGGCAAGCCCGCGCGGTCGCGCTCGACGTCACCAAGCCGGCGTCGATCGCGGCGCTGGCGCCCGCCGTCGAAGCCGCGTTCGGCGGGATCGACATTCTCGTCAACAACGCGGGAAGCTTCGACATGGGGCCGATCGTGGAGGTGACGGAGGCGAGCTTCGATCGGATCTTCGCGATCAACGTCAAGGGCCTCTTTTTCACTTTGCAGGCGGTCGCGCGCCATATGATCGCGCGCGGCGCCGGCGGCAAGATCATCAACATGGCCTCGCAGGCCGGCCGTCGCGGCGAGGCTCTGGTTTCGATCTACTGCGCCTCCAAGGCGGCGGTCATCAGTCTCACGCAATCGGCGGGCCTCGACCTCATCAACCATCGCATCAACGTCAACGGCATTGCGCCTGGAGTGGTCGACACGCCGATGTGGGACGAAGTCGACGCGCTGTTCGCCAAATACGAAAACCGTCCGCTCGGCGAGAAGAAGCGTCTCGTCGGCGAAGCGGTGCCGTTCGGACGCATGGGTCTGCCCGGCGATCACACCGGCGCGGCCGTCTTTCTCGCTTCCGCCGACAGCGACTACGTCGTCGCGCAGACGCTCAACGTCGACGGCGGCAATTGGATGAGCTGAATTCCCGTCAAATCAGGAGGGCCGCGGCCATGTATCTCGAACGTTTCAATCTCAAGGGCCGGGTCGCGGTCGTCACCGGCGGCGCGCAGGCGATCGGCCTCGCCTGCGTCGAAGCGCTCGCCGAGGCGGGCGCGCACGTCTACATCGCCGACCGCAATCCCGTGACCGGCGCGCAAGGGCAAGCGGAGATGAAGGCGAAGGGCTATTCCGTCGACTTCATCGAGATGGAGGTCACCGATTCCAAACAAGTGGACGCCGGCGCGGCGCGCGTGATGAAGGAGCGCGGCCGGGTCGACATCCTCGTGTGCAACGCCGGCATCGCGCGCTCCGAAACCCGCGCCGAGGACGTCGCCGACGAACACTGGCTCAACGTCATCGACGTCAATCTCAACGGCCTGTTCTGGTGCTGCCGCGCCTTCGGCAAACCGATGCTGGCGGCGGGCCGCGGTTCGATCGTCAATATCGGCTCGATGTCCGGCTTGATCGTCAACAAGCCGCAGCCGCAAGCCTATTACAACGCGTCGAAGGCGGGGGTGCACCATCTGACGAAATCGCTGGCGGCCGAATGGGGCGCGCGCGGGGTTCGCGTCAACGCGGTGGCGCCGACCTATATCGCGACCCCGCTCAACGCGTTCGTGAAATCGAACCCGGCGATGTACGACGCCTGGATCGGCGGCACGCCGATGGCGCGGCTCGGCGAGTCCGACGAGATCGCCGCCGTGGTGCTGTTCCTCGCCTCCGACGCCGCGAGCCTGATGACCGGCTCGATCGTGCTCGCCGACGGCGGCTACACCTGCTGGTGATTGGCGTGACGCCGCGCCAGGCCCGCCTGGACGGGAATAAAAAATCGTGACGAGATCACTTTGCGCCGTCTGCGCCGCCAAGCCGCTTTTCGCGCCGGCTCCACGCGTTGACCCCGCTTCGATCCAATTTCCACAATGCCGCGCTAGCGAAGCAATCGCAACATCGCGTCGACGTGACAATGACCGGCGCCGACCGGCTTCCCTGGCGTCGATCCTAGCGCGACCGCGAAGTTTGCGACGCGTTCGTTTCGAGGAAACAGAGCGCGCTGGAAGGCGGTCGCTGAAATGTCCAACCAGGGGTGACGACGTTGCGCATCGACGGATCAAAGACAGCATCGCCCGAATCACGCGATCAAACGCGGCCGCCGAGTTCGTCGTCGACGTGCGCGCGAATGATTTCGTCGAAGGACGTTTCCGCGCGGAAGCCCAGCCCAAGGGCGCGCTTGGCGTCGAAGTCGCGCGGCCATCCCGCTACGATCGCCTCGATCTTGGGGTCGCGCTCGCGCCGGATGAGCGCCGCCGCGTTGGCCCCGGCCACACGTGTGAGTGCGGCGATCTGCTCGCCGACCGTCGCAGAATAGCCGGGCATCGTCAGATTGCGACGCGATCCGAGCTGCGAGAGGTCCATAGTCGCTGCGCGGACGAAGAATTCGATCGCGGCGCGCGGGCTCGCGTGCCAGTGGCGCACGTCCTCAGAGACGGGAAGCACAGCTTCCTGTCCCACCAATGGCTCGCGAAGGATGTTCGAGAAAAACCCCGAGGCCGCCTTGTTCGGCTTGCCCGGACGAATGCAGATCGTGGGAAGCCGCAGGCCTACGCCGTCGAAAATGCCGCGCCGCGAATAGTCCGACAGCAGCAATTCGCCGATCGCCTTTTGCGCGCCGTAGCTGGTGAGCGGAGTGGCGAAGAAGTCGTCCGCGATTTTTTCCGGGAATGGCGCCCCGAAGACTGCGATCGAGGAGCTGAACACAACGCGAGGCCGATACGGCGATTTCGCGCCTTCCGCCCGGATCGCGTCGAATAGGAACCGTGTCCCGTCGAGATTGATCCGATAGCCTTTGTCGAAATCCGCCTCGGCTTCGCCGGAGACGATGGCGGCGAGATGGAAAATCAAGTCCGGCCGCGCCGGCATCAATCCGCCGACTTCGGCTTGCGAGGCGATGTCGGCGGCGCGCGCGACGGTCTTTCCGGCGAACCCGGCGGGGACTTCGGGCGCGACGACGTCGATCAGCGTCAGTTCGGCGACCGCTTGCCCGTCAAGCCGCCCCAACTGAACCAACTTCTGCGTGAGCTTTCGGCCGAGCATTCCGGCCGCGCCGGTGATGAGAATATGCATGATGCGCCCTTGCGATGTGGGTATGGCGTGTCAGCTGAGCCGCAGCCGGGCGACGGCATAAGCGTCCAACTCGATTTCGCTTCCCGCCAGCGGCTTTGCAAGGCGGTCCAACGCGTCGGCATGCTCGGCCGCCGCGACGAAGCTGCCGGCGTCGAGGCAAGCGATGCTCCCCGCCGCGGATCGCGTATGCAGGTTCACGCGCCGAGCCTCGCCCATCAGATTGGCGAGCCATATTTCCTCTCCGTCTTGCGCTGAAACGGCGAGCGCCTGGATCTCACGCGGGGCCGAAATCTCGACGCGCCGCAAAATCCTGCCTTTGAGCCGCGCGAGTCCGCTCACGACATGGAAGATGGGGAACAGGCCGCCGTGCTCGTCGAACCACGGTTGCGGATAGGGGGCGGGCGCATGGGCGAGGCCGAACGGCCCAAGGGCGCCGCCCAGCGCGATCGCCTGCGCGCCGCCTTCGGCGAAATGCGCGAAATATGCGAGATTCCAGGCTGCGCCCAATAAGCCGCGCTGGCGCGGATCGTTGCGGTTCATGGCCTGACGGATATTGTTCGGATTGGCCATCGGCGCTTCGCCGTAGGGATTGTCGCGCATGCCGATCGCGCTCGGGCCGACCGAATAGGGTCGTTCGCCGATGAACGCGCGCACGCTTCTGGCGATATGGGGAAGCGACTCCAGCCCCTCTGCCACCGAGCGATCGTCGCCGGCATGGACGAGCGCCGATGTGGTGAAACTCACGAAGTCGATATTCGCCAATGGCGGGCGCTTGCGGTTGAGTTCGGTAAAGTAACTGAACATGCCGCCGCCGAGTCGGGCTTCTGGAAAAGCCCGACGCGCGGCAAGATAGAGTTCGTCGGCGGGCGGGCAAGGCGGCCAGGGACTGCCGGGCAACGTGCATTTCAAATCGGGAGCGGGAGACATCAGCACGACAGGAAAAGGCGAGCCCAGCCTCCGCACGGTCTCTCCGAGCGCGGCGATCTCCGCGCGAAAGCCCTCGACTTCGGCGATCACCGCTTCGAGCCAAGGCGTGGCGCCCAGCGCCTTCGCCACGTCCAGCGACCGCCGCAGGGTTTCGCTGTCGTGGCCGCGGCGCGGGTCGAAATGGCAGACGAGATGCGAAGCGCCGACATGGCGCAAGGCGGCGGCGCGCGCGAGGGTCGCCGCCGCGTCGTCGGGATCGAGCCCCAGCCCCAGCATCGGCACAGGGCCGGCCGACTCGCCGACGCGCACGGAAATCGGGCCGGCGCCGCTCGCGCCGGCATCGCTCCGGCCAGAAATTGTCAGGGTCACCGACTGGTCGATTTCAGCGCCGGCGTCGAGCGTATAGGGCCAGGGCAGCGCGAGCGGCCGCACGTAGGTCTTGTAGGAGGCGTCGGTCCAGTTGCGCTGGTCCTCCATCTCGTAGGCGTCGCCATCCATGCGGCATTCCACCGTCGCCCCGGGCGCGAATTCGTGCCGGATCGAGCGCAGGTTCATCATCGGCTGCACCGGATCGATCAGACTGGGGAAGCGCGTCTCGACCGATTTGCCGTCGACATCGACGATCTGCGCCCGCTTGCCCGCGAGATCGGCGATCGGATGCAGGACGACGAAACCGGTTCGGTTGGTGAGGAAGCTGCTGACCGCCCGGCCGCGAGCGGCAAAGCGCAACATTCCGTCGGCGCGGCCGACGATCTCGGCGCTATATCGGAATTCCTGCGACGCGTCCTTGGCGACGGCGGAATATGCGACACGGAAGCTCTCCCCATGTTCGGCAATGACGAGGTCGCTGATCATGGGATCATAGGTGCCCCAGTTCTTGTCGCGAACGATGAACGAGATCGCCCGGATCACCTCCGCTCCGCCGAACCGAATGTAGCGCAGATTGCCGGCCTCGAATTCCGCTGACAATTGTCCTGCGCGCAGGAGTCGCGCCGGCGGAGCGGGCTGCTCGGTCCCGAACAGGCGGATGGATCGAGACGGTTCACCAGTCATGGATAGACCTCCCTTTTGCATCAGCGCGAACTAACGTCGCGTTCTCGGACTGAGCAGACGTTCCGCCAGGACGGCGGCGATGATGATCCCGCCGATGGCGGAACCCTGCCAGAAGGGCGAAACGCCGAGGAGATTGAGCCCGTTCCGGATCATCACCATGATGAAGACGCCGATAAGCGTGCCGATGATCGTGCCGCGTCCGCCGTAGAGACTGGCGCCGCCGATCACCACGGCGGCGATCGCGTCGAGTTCCAACAGACTGCCGGCGAGCGGATCGATCGAGAGGATCTGCGCCGACATCAAAGTCGCGGCGATCGCCGAAAGCGCGCCCGATATCACGTAGGGCAGGATGCTGTAGAACAGCACGTCGAGTCCGGCGGTGCGCGCGGCCTCGCGGTTCGAGCCCACGGCGTAAATCGTGCGCCCGCCCTTGGTGTAGGTCAGGTAACCCCAGGCCAGCGCGTAAAGCGCGAGCAGGGTCAGCACGTTGCTCTGGATGCCGAACAAGGTCGTATAGACGAGATCGTTGAGCTCCGGCGGAATGTCGGTGATCGAGGTCTGGCCGGAGAAAATATAGGCCAGGCTTCGGCCGATCGCCATGACGCCAAGCGTGATCACGAAGGCGGCCAGATCGAAATAGGCGATCAGGAATCCCGAGAACAATCCGATGCCGGCGCCCGCGAGCACGGCGAGGCCGGCGGAAATCGGGATCGGGAAATGCCGGAGCGACAGTCCCAGTACGACGCCGGTGAGGCCCGCGACCGACCCGACCGACAGGTCGATGCCGCCGGTCAGGATAACGAACGTCATCCCGATCGCGACGATGCCGACGACGACGGATTGATCGAGCAGGTTGAGGAGATTGGCGGTCCTGAGAAAATACGGCGAGAGGATCGACAAAGCGATCGCGATGACGAGCGCGAGGCCGAGCATCCGCACCTCGAGGCGCGAGAACAGCTTGAGCGCTGATCGCGGAGGCAGCTTCGATTCGGAGGCCTGGGACGGCGTCGTGATCGTCATGCGAATTTCAATCCTGAAGCTATACCGTCGCGCGGAAACGTTCCACGATGGCGGCGCGAAGCGCCGCTGCTGGGGGCGTCGGCCGGGTGGGGTTGAGAACCAACCCCACCGATCCAAGTTCGTGGCCGCGATGGCTCCTTACGTCGACCAGCAGACTGCGCAACCCGCTTTTGGGATCGACGACGAAATCCTGAGACCGGGCCGCCAGCGCCGCGCAGATCGGCGTCTCCTCGAACCGCGCCGTCGATCCGGCGCGAAAGTTGAGATCGGTCGCGGCGCTGGCCGCGACCGCATTGAGGCAGAAGATGCGCTCGTCATCCAGGATCGCCCAGAACGCCGCGCCGTCGTGCTCAACGGCGAGGTCTTGCAGCACGCGCTGATTGCGCGCCATCGAACTGCGCGGCGCGGCGAGCAGCGTGAGCTTTTCCTCGTCGAGATAGGCGCTCGGCACGTCCGCGATCGACATGCCGTCACTCATCACGATTACGCGATCCGACAGGCCGAGCAACTCCTCGAATTCCGAGGAGATCAGCAGAATCGCCGTGCCGCGCGCCGCGATGTCGCGCAGGATTGCGTAAATCGACGCACGGGTGCCGATGTCGACGCCCTTGGTCGGCTCGTCCAGGATGAGGATCTTCGGCTCCAGCAACAACCAACGCGCGATGATGATCTTCTGTTGCATGCCGCCGGAGAAATTCAGCAGGTTGTCATCCGCCAGCCGATCCGGCGAAAGCTCTAATTTGATCAGCAGCTCACGCACCTTTTCGTCCATCGCGCGATAGCCGAGGCCGAAGCCGGAGCGGGCGCCGAGATGGCCGAGGAGCAGATTTTCGCGCACGGACAAATCGGGGACGATGCTCTGACGACGCCGATCCTCCGCGACGAAGCCGAGACCCGCGCGGATTGCTTGCGTCGGCGTGCGCGGCGCGAAAGGCATGCCCTCCAGAGTCAATTCCCCGCTCGCTCGCGGGCGGAGCCCGAACAGCGTTTCGACCGTCTCCGACCGCCCGGCGCCCACGAGGCCGCCCAATCCCAGCACCTCCCCGCGATGCAGGTCGAACGAGACATCGCGCACCAGCGGCGGCGCGCTCAGGCGACGAACCGAAAGTATCGGATCGTTCCGCATGGCGTTCCCAGCCGTCGCCCCGGTATAGATGGCGCCGAGATCGCGCCCGACCATCAACCGCACCAGCTCGGTCTGATTGAGCGAACTCGTAGGACGCGAGGCCGCGACGGTCCGCCCCTCTCGCATGACGGTGATTTCGTCGGAAATCGCGAACACTTCCTCCAGTCGATGCGAAACGAACACCACTGCGCAACCGGAAGCCTCGAGCCGGCCGATCACGTCGAACAATCGCTCGACTTCGCTCGGGCTCAGCGACGCCGTCGGCTCGTCAAAAATGATGAGACTGGATTTGAGCGCCAGCGCCTTGGCGATCTCGACGAGCTGGCGCTGCGCCACCGATAGATCGCGCACCTCGGAATCCAGCGAGACCGCGCGATCCTGCCCGAGATCAGCGAGGATCTCGTCGGCGCGGCGCCGCATCGTGGGAAACGAAAGCCGGCCAGGGCGGCGCAGTTCGGGCAGGAAGATATTCTCGACGACCGAGAGATCGGGCGCGAGGCTGGTCTCTTGCATCACCATCGCAATGCCGGCGTCGAGCGCTTCGCGCGGCGACTTCAGGTCCAGCGAACGGCCGTCATAGAGGATAGCGCCGCTATCCCGGCGCACATGTCCGGAGATCACCCGCGACAATGTCGATTTGCCCGCGCCGTTTGCGCCGAGCAGGGCGTGCGTCTGACCCGAACGCAGAGTCAGCTCCGCGCCCGCGAGCGCTTTGGTCGCCGCGAAGCTTTTCGTTATGTCTCGAGCTTCGAGAAGAATGGAGCCTGAGGTCGCCATCGCTCGCTCGTCCGATATGTCCGGCCGGAGCTGGGCTCCGGCCGGACATTGTTTCAGGGCAGTTCGTTCGCGAACACCGTCTGCTTGATGGTCGGCAGGATCTGATCGATATTCTTGCTCGTCGCGATCACGATTGGAACAAGAATTTCCTTGTCGGGTTTGCCGCCGGAAAGCGCGGTCAGCAAAGCCTCGCCCGACTTTTCGCCCATCAGATACGGCTGCTGCATGCCCGAGGCGACGATTTCACCCTTCTTGAGCAAATCCACGAAGTCCGGGATGCCGTCGAAGGCGGCGACGAGCAGCGTGCCGTCGCGATGCGCGGCCTTGATCGCGCGCAAGGCGCCGATCGTCGGCTGGTCAGTCTGGATGAACATGCCGCGCATGTCCGGATTGGCGGTCAACATGTCTTGCGTGAACCTGAAGGTTTCGTCGGCGGTGTAGGACTGCATCTGTTGCAGGCCAGCTTCCTTCGTGATCCCGGCTTCCTTCATGGCGTCACGGAAGCCGCCCGTGCGAGCCTGTCCGTTTTTGCGCGCCTGCGAGATCGTGATGAGGCCGATCGATCCGTCCGTCCAACCTTTCTCCTTGAGCGCCTCGGCGAGAGCCACGCCGACGCCGTGGGCGCCTTCCTTGTTGTCGGAAATCACGAACGAGACATATTCGCCGCTGTTGGTGCCGATGTCGGCGACCACCACCGGAATATGGGCGCGAGCGGCGAGCGCGAGCACGCTCGGCGCGGTCGAACTGTCGGTTGGCGAAATCGCAATGCCCGCGACGCCGCGCGCGATGGCGTCCTGAGCGTTCTTCAATTGAGTGTCGGCGCTGTTGTGAGAATCGAGCGCCGAATAGGAATATCCGCCCTTCTTGGCGGCTGCTTCGATGCCCTTGGAAAGATAGCGCCAGAAGGGCAGGTCGAGGCCCGGCGTCAGATATACGATCTCCTTGGTTTCCGCCCAGGCGCTGTCGGCGCTTGCAAGGCCAAGGCTTGCCGTCGCCGCGATCGCCGCGATCGTTGAGATAAGCATGCGTCGATTCATTTTTGCTTCCTCCACTGTGCCGAAGTTTCGGCGGTTAAATCAGTCGTTTCGGGCGCGTCGAGCGAACTTTCGCGACGTCCGCCGGCGCACCTCCGCTCACGGGTCTAGCCGCGCCGCTTTGGTCTCGATGATCGCGATGGTCGTCGTGTAGATGCGGTCGATGTGCCGACCGAAAGCCTCGGTCACCGCTTCGGGATCGCGCGCGCGCAACGCCTCGTAAATCTCGATATGGTCGCGGTAGCTCCGCTCGATTGCGCCGGGCTGCGAGACGGCGACGCGCCGGTGATCGAGCATGAACGTGTAGAGATCGATGACGAAGTCCGCCAGCAGCGGATTGGCGGAGCAGCGATAGATCGCGAGATGGAATTCGCGGTCGCAGATCAGAAAGTGAATTGGATCTCGCGTCGTCTCTTTCTGAATGGTCAGCGATTGTTTGAGACGTCTCAGCGTCTCGTCGTCGATCCGAAGCGCCGCCTCGGCGACGACGGCGCGCTCGACCAACAAACGCGCCCCATGAACGGCCTCGATGTTGTAGCTGTTGATGGCGCTGGGGCTCGTGACGCCGATTTTCGGCATCTCGATGTTCTGGTTGACCACACGCGTGCGGGCGCCCTGGGAGACTTCCAGAATCCCCTTTGCCGCGAGCGTCTGGATCGCCCCACGTATCGTTTCCCGGCTGACAGAGAGGAGCGAGGCGAGTTCGCGTTCGCTCGGCAGTTCGTCTCCGAGGTGAAGAATGCCGGACGCGATGAGCGAGGCGAGCTTGTCGCTGATTCTTTCCCTAACCGTGCGCTTGCTGATCTCGGTCCAGAGGCCCGGAGCTTGCCGAAAGACAGGCTGTGCTTTCAGGCGGGAGGTCATGCGGGCCGTCGCCGGGTTGGAGCTGAACTAATGGTTGGGCAAGTAGACCAGTTTAAGCGCACCGAGGCCGCGGGTGTCAATCTTGCGGGCGCGAAGGCGCGATGGTGCAGCGCAGCGAACACTGGGCGTCGCCTGAGTCCGCAATCAAGTCGCACAGGGGTTTCTGGCGGGCGAGACGCTGCACGGTGTGGCGAACCGCCACGACCTTTCGCGCAATCCAATGCGCAGCCGCTTGCCAGACTCGCCTGCCGAGATTTACTGTTTGCATGCGAATGAACGCGTCGACCGTCGAGGGTCGGCGCGCGCGAGAGGCTGAACGCGGCGCGCTATAAGGTTTTAGGAGATTTCATGGCCCATGACGAAACGGCCGCTTCGGGAGCGCCGGCCAAGCTGGTGATCAAGAACATTGGGCTCATGCTCAGCGGCGACCTTGCCATGCCGATCCTCGACGCGGATGCGATCATCGCGGTCAACGGCCGTATCGCGGGGATCGGGCGCGCGGCGGACCTCGACTTTTCCGGCGCGACGACGACCATCGACGCTCATGGCGTGGCGATCGCGCCGGGTTTGATCGACAGCCACGTCCATCCGGTGGCCGGCGACTGGACGCCGCGGCAGAACCAGCTCGGCTGGATCGATTCCTGCTTGCATGGCGGCGTCACGACCATGGTGTCCGCCGGGGAGGTGCACACGCCCGGCCGGCCCCGCGACATCGTCGGACTCAAGGCTTTGGCGATCACTGCGCAGCGCTGTTTTTCGAATTTTCGCGCGAGCGGCGTGAAAGTCCATGCCGGCGCGCCCGTCATCGAGCCGGGGATGGAGGAGCACGATTTCCAAGAACTCGCCGCCGCCGGCGTTCGCTACCTCGGCGAGGTCGGCCTCGGCGGAGTCAAGGACGGCCCCACCGCCCGCAAGATGGTCGCCTGGGCGCGAAAGTACGGCCTCAACAGCACTATTCATACCGGCGGCCCGTCGATCCCCGGCTCGGGCCTCATCGACAAGGATATTGTACTCGAGGCTGATACCGACGTGATCGGCCATATCAACGGCGGGCACACGGCGCTGCCGGACGATCAAATCGTCTGCCTCTGCGAAGGCTGCAAGCGGGGCCTGGAGCTCGTCCACAACGGCAATGAACGCGCGGCGTTGTTGACGTTGCGGACCGCCAAGGAGCTGGGCGAATTGAACCGCGTGATCCTCGGCACCGACGCGCCCGCCGGTTCGGGGGTTCAGCCGCTCGGGATTCTTCGCATGGTCTCGCTGCTCGCTTCGCTGGGCGAGGTTCCGGCGGAAGTCGCCTTCTGCTTCGCGACGGGAAACACCGCGCGCATGCGGGCGCTCGATTGCGGCCTCATCGAGGTCGGGCGCGCCGCCGATTTCGTCTTCATGGACCGCGCGCAGCATTCGGCCGGCAAGACGTTGCTGCGAAGCGTCGAGCTCGGCGATCTGCCGGGTGTGGGCATGACGGTCATCGACGGGATCGTGCGCTCGCAACGAAGCCGCAACACGCCGCCGGCGGAGAAGGCGCCCACGGTCGTCGCGGGGTAAGGCGCTCGGCGCGTCGCCGCCGCCGGCGAGCCGCCGCTCAGGTCAGCCGCCGCAACAGGGCGATGAGCGTCGAGCGTTCGTCTTCGTTGAGCGGTTCGAGCGTTTTGGCGGTGATGATTTCGGCGATCGGCGCAGCCCGCTCGTAGAGCGTGGAGCCCTCGTCGGTCAGGTCGACGAGCAGCCGCCGGCCGTCGGCAGGGTCCGGACGCGTGGCGGTGAAGCCGCGCCCGGTCAGCCGGTCAATGACGCCTTTGATCGTCGCCGCGTCCATCGCGGTCAGGCGGCCCAGAAGGTTTTGCGAACACGCGCCGCATTCCCTGAGTTTGGCCAGCGCCGCCCATTGGGTCGGCGTCAGCCCCTCGATCATCAGCGCGGCGAAGATGGTCGTATGGCGCTGCTGGGCCTGCCGCAAGACGAAGCCGACTTGGGAGTCGAGGATATAACCTTCCTCCCGCTTGCGGCGGCCTTTGATGGCGGGCTCGATCATCGGCGAATGGGGTATCACAGCCTCCACGGCCCTGCTAGGGAGCCTCATAGAGCGAGATAGGCGTCACGGATATCGGGCCGCGCGTCGAATTCCTCCATCGTTCCGGCGAAACGAATGCAGCCCTTCTCGATGACATAGACGCGCTCGGCGACGAGGCGGGCGAAATTGAGGTTCTGTTCGCTCACCAGAAGGCTGAGACCCTCGCGCTTCATTTCGCGGATCGCCTCGATCATCTGTTCGACGATCCTGGGCGCCAGCCCTTCGGACGGCTCGTCGAGCAACAGAAGCGAAGGGTTGCCCATGAGCGTGCGCGCGATGGTGAGCATCTGCTGTTCGCCCCCCGACATGCGCGCGCCCGCGCGGCCGCGCAATTCGCGTAAGTTTGGAAAGATCGCGAAGAGGCGCTCGAGCGTCCACGTCGGCGCGCCCGCGCGCGGCGCTTGCCGGCCGACCATGAGATTCTCCTCCACCGTCAGGTCGGAGAAGATGCGCCGGTCCTCTGGAACATATCCGAGACCGCGACGTACGATGTCGTAGGTCGGGAGCGCCGAGACATTCTCGCCGTCGAAAACGATCGTGCCGCTGCGATTGGCGACAAGGCCGAGAATCGCCCGAAACGTCGTCGATTTGCCGGCGCCGTTGCGCCCGATGAGCGCGATCGCCTCGCCGGCCGCGATGTTAAGCGCGACGTCGAACAGGACGTGCGCCTGGCCATAGGCGGCATTGAGCCCCGATACGGCGAGCTTGGCGGGAGCGGCGATCACGGCTTGGCTCCGTAGAGCGCGCCGGCGCCGAGATAGACCGCCTGAACGTCGGCGCTAGCGCGCACCACTGACGGCGCGCCTTCCGCGATCAGCATTCCGCGATTGAGCACGAGAACGCGGTCGGCGTGCCCAAACACCACATCCATGTCATGCTCGGTGAACAGCACGCCGATCGTGCGCTCGCGCGCGATGCGAGCGGTGAGATTCATCAACGCGTGCCGCTCCCTCGGCGCCATTCCGGCCGCCGGCTCGTCCATCAGCAGCAGCCTCGGATCGTTAGCGAGGGCGATTGCGAGTTCGAGCCGTTTCAGATCGCCGTAGGCGAGTTCGCCGCAACTGCGTTCCGCCTGATCGGCCATGCCGACGAGTTCGAGCAGGCGCGCCGCCTCGCCGACATAATAGCGCGCCGCCCATCGAAGCGCTGGCCAACGGCGGCGATGGTGCGAGAGCAGCGCCATTTGGACATTCTCCGCCACAGTCATCGAGGCGAATGTCGCGGTAATCTGAAACGTCCGCCCGACGCCGAGACGCCAGATTTCGCGCGGCGTCATGCCGTCGGTGCGCCGACCGAAAATTGTGATGCGCCCGCTCGTCGGAGCAAGCTGGCCGTTGATCATATTGAAGCATGTGCTCTTGCCGGCGCCGTTCGGCCCGATGAGCGCGAGCATCTCGCCGGCTTCGAGCGCGAAGCTCACGTCTCTAACCGCCTGGAAGCCGGAATAGGCTTTTCCGAGCCCCTCGACCGCGAGAATGCTCACGGGCGTTCCTCACGGACGCGGGCGGGTCTACGTGCGCTTCGCCAGGTTTCGAACGCGCCGACCAGGCCCTTGGGAAAAAGCACGACAAGCAGGATGATGAGGATGCCGAGCACGAGCTTGGAATAGTCGGTGTGGCTGATCACCCAGATCGACAGCGACTTGTAAAGCGCGGCGCCGAAAATGCCGCCGGAAACCGTGCCCACGCCGCCCAGCAAGACCATGACGAGACCGTCGATCGACAAGGGAATGGCGAGGTTGTCGGGAAAGACGCTGCCCTTGAAGAAGGCGTAAAGGGCGCCGGCCAGCGCCGCGAAGCCTCCCGCGATCACAAAGCCCATCCATTGGATGCGCCGTCGTTCGAGGCCGATCGTCTCGGCGCGCAACGTGGAATCGCGCAAAGCGCGCAGGCCATAGCCGAACGGCGAAAAGAGGATCACGCGCAGCAGCGCGACGCCGCCGCTGACGAGCGCGAGCGTCAACCAGTAGAAATGCGCCGGCGCGGCGGCCCAGGCGCTCGGCCAGACCCCGACGAGGCCATTGTCGCCGCCGGTCACGTCGGTCCACTGAAAGGCGACGGACCAGGCGATCTGGGCGAAGGCCAGGGTCAGCATGGCGAAATAAACGCCGGAAAGACGCACGCAGAACCAGCCGAATACGATGGCGCCGGCGAGGCCGAGGCCGATCCCCGCGACGAGCGCGGCTTCCATGCCGAAGCCCAGGAATTTGAGCGCGAGCGCGGCGCCATAGGACCCCAGGCCGAAATAGGCGGCGTGGCCGAAGGAGACGAGGCCTCCGGCGCCGATGAGAAAATGCAGGCTCGCGGCAAAGAGGACGAAGATGAGCACTTCCGTGGCGACGCCGATGAAATAATTGCCCGCCACGAGAGGCATGCACGCGGCGACGGCGAGGCCGAGCCAGACGACGAGGCGGCCGGTCGGCGCGAGGGGGCGCCAACGCGCGACATCGGCGCCGCTCGCCGCGCGGACGGCCCCTTCGGGGCGCCCCAGCAGGCCCCAGGGACGCAGGACGAGCACGATCGCCATGACGAGAAAGACAAGAACCAGCGAAATTCCCGGGAAAACCAGGATTCCGAACGCGTTGAGCTCCGATACGATGATCGCGGCGAGGAACGTGCCGGACACGCTGCCGAGCCCGCCGATGACGACGACGACCAGCGCTTCGGTGATCACTTGCAGGTCCATCGTGTGGCTCGCCGCCTCGCGCGGCAGTTCGAGCGCGCCGCCGAGCGCGGCGAGAAAGACGCCGAGCGCGAAGACGCTCGTGAACAGCCATTTCTGATTGACGCCCAGCGCCGCGACCATTTCGCGGTCCTGGGTCGCCGCGCGGACCAACACGCCCCAGCTGGTGCGGCGGAACAGCAGCCAGAGCCCCCCGAGCACGAGCGGCCCCAACGCGATCAGCAGCATATCGTAACTTGGGAACGGTCGACCGAAGAGATCGATCGCGCCCTTGAAACCCGGCGCGCGCGGTCCGAGCAGTTCGTTCGGCCCCCAGATCAGCAATACGAGGTCCTCGACCGCGAGCGTGACGCCGAAGGTCGCGAGCAGTTGGAACAATTCCGGCGCGTCATAGATGCGGCGCAACAGGACGATTTCGACCAGCGTGCCGATCGCCGCGACGACGATCGCGGCGAGTCCGATCGCGCCCCAGAAGCCGATCGCGCCGCTCAAGCGATCGGTCAGCGTGAAGCCGACATAGGCGCCGAGCATGTAAAACGCGCCATGCGCGAAATTGACGATGCGGGTGACGCCGAAAATGATCGAAAGGCCGGAGGCGACAAGAAACAGCGAGCAGGCGCTCGCGAGCCCTGTGACGAACTGAACGAAATAGAAGCTCAATTTCAGGCGCCGCCGCTGGAGAGGTCAGCCGGGAGGCGAGGTCGCCTCCCGACGAGCGATCAGTTCTGCGGGCGCAGAGCTTTGACCTCGGCCTCGGAAGGAAGATATTTGGCGCCGTCGTGGTAGGTCACGTCGACCATGACGCCCTTGCCGTCCTTGAGCGCGGTCTTGCCCACAAAGGCGCCGAGCGTCGACTGATGATCGATTGCGCGGAACGTGATCGGCCCGAACGGCGTCTCGACGCCGATACCTTCCGCGGCGTCGACGAGTTTCTCGCTGTCGGTCGAATGGGCCTTGGCGAGGATGGCCGCGGCGGCCTTGACCATGGAGTAGCCGACCACCGAGCCTAGGCGCGGATAGTCGTTGTATTTGTCCTGATAGGCCTTGAGGAAGGCCGCGTGTTCGGGGATCGCGACATTGTTCCAGGGATAGCCGGTGACGATCCAGCCTTCCGGCGTTTCGTCTTTGAGCGGGTCGAGATATTCCGGCTCGCCGGTCAGGAAGCTCACCACCGAGCGGTCCTTGAACAGGCCCCGCGTATTGCCTTCGCGCACGAGTTTGACGAGGTCGGGGCCAAAGGTGACGTTGAGAATCGCTTCGGGCTCGGTCTTGGCGATCGCCTCGGCCACGGCGCCGGCGTCGATCTTGCCCTGCGGCGGCCATTGCTCGCCGACCCATTGAATGTCGGGCCGCTTCTGCGACAGCAGCGTCTTGAACACGGCGACGGCGGACTGGCCGTATTCGTAATTGGGCGCGATCGTCGCCCATTTCTTGGCGGGCAGCTTGGCCGCTTCGTCGGCGAGCATCGCCGCCTGTTCGTAATTGGCGGGCCGCAGGCGGAAGGTGTAGCGATTGCCCTTGGACATCGTGATCGCGTCGGTGAGCGGCTCGGCCGCGAGGAACAGAATTTTCTTCTGCTTGGCGAAGTCCGACACGGCGAGGCCGATGTTGGAGAAGAAGGTTCCCGCGAGCATGACGACCCCGTCGCTCGCGACGAGTTCGTTGGCCGCCGTCACGGCGTCGGCCGGCTTGCCGCCGTCGTCCTTGGAGATCACCTCGAGCTTCTTGCCGTCGACGCCGCCGCTGGCGTTGATCTCGTCGAGCGCGAGGCGCCAGCCCTTGCGATAGGGCTCGGTGAACGAGGGGAGACCGGAGTAGGAGTTGATCTCGCCGATCTTGATCGTGTCCTGGGCGCCCGCCGGCGAGCTTGCGCCCGCGAGGCCCGCGACGAGGACGACGCCTGAAAAAAACGCCGAAAACATTTTCATGTTCGATCCCTCCGATTGGATATCAGAATCCGATCCGCAAGCGCGTCGCCTGGGTCTAGCGGAGCCCGTCGACCCCTTTGATTTCGCTCTTGGTCAATCCGCCGACGCGCGGATGCGGGCGCCCGGAATCGGTGACGGCGACCGCCACGACGATTTCGTTCGCCCGCGGCGCGTCGGCGATGCGCACTTCCATGCCGTCGAAATGGCTGCGCACGAAAGCCGCGTCCTTATGGCCGAGCGGCACGTCGAGCGAGACGCCCGGTCCGCCGCGCTTCTTCGACGAGGGAATGAGGGCGGCGCCTTTGCCCAGCACCTTGCGCACCGGCGCGCCGAGTTTGGGATGCAGGATCGCCGCGGCGTGTTCGAGTTCGCCGTTCTCGCCGACGGCCGCCGCCTTGCCGTAGCTTTCGGCGCGCGGTCCCTCGATTCCGAGCGCCGCGACGGCACGCCCCGCGAGCAGATCTCCGAGTTCCTCGCCGATGTCGATCAGCAAGGAGAGGTCGTCGACGTAGCGACCCGCGAACGGGTTTTCGATCACCGCGACTGCGGCGGCGCGACGCGTCGGCGGCTCCACAGCGCGGTCCATCTCGATGCGCGTTTCCTCGACGATCGTCACGATCTTGCGAATCTTCGCTTTCATCTCAGACCGTCCAATCCCTTGATCTCGGACGCCTCGAGGCCGCCGGCGCGATTGTGGACCCGCGCGCCCGTGGTCATGGCGAGGGCGAGCAGCATTTCGTCGGCGCGCGGCGCGTCGGCGACGCCGACTTCGATTGCGTCGAAATGGCTGCGCACATAGGATGCGTTGATATGCGTGATCGGCACGTCCAGTCGCGCGCCCGGGCCGGCGACTTTCTTGGCTGAAGGCACGATCGCCATTGCGCCGCCCAGCGCCTCGCGCATGGCGTAGCCGCCCGGAACATGCCAGAGCGCGCCATGCTCGATCTCTCCCGCCGCGCCGACGATCGCGCCCTTGCCATAGCCCTGGATCGCCCTCGGGTCGCCGCCGAGCGCCGCGATCAGCGCCGTCGCCATTTCCAAGCCGAGCGGTTTCAGATCATCGGAAAATCCGACGATATCCTCGACGTAACGACCGGCGAACGGGTTTCTTATGATCGCGAGGATCGCGGCGCGCCGATAGGGGATCGTCGCGATGGGACCGCCCTCGTGGAAAATCTCCTCGACGATGGTGACGCGCTTGCGAAGCTCAACCGACGGCATGGCGTGCCTTCTTTTCGTTGCCAAGGAATGGGGCGCGGCTGGCGACTTTGTAGAGGTTCGCCTCGCCCCCGACAAGGCGCGACCCTTCGCCCAGGCGAAGCGCGGCGGCCTCGATCGCGCCGGCGCGGCGCCAAAGCTCGGCTTCGATCGCGCCCGACGAAAGCGCAACGTCGATTTCTTCGCTCGTGAGCGCTCCGACGTCTATTGTGACGAGCCGATCGCCGAGATCGCTTTGCGGATCGACATCGCGGGCCGGCGCGCGAAGAATGGCCGGATGGCCCGGAATATCCACCGCATTGGCGATGAGCGTGGCGGCGGCGTCGGCGATCGCGGCCGAGGACGCGACAACGGTGACCGCGTCGGCGACGCCGAGCGAGAAGCTGCGTCCGCGCCAGCCCGAGGTCGCGACGCCGCGCACGCGATCGCGTTCCGTGATCGTCGCGCGGCCGAAAAGGCTCGGCCGATCCGGTCGCTCGACCATGCCGATCGTGAATTTCGCGCGCGGGCTCAGATGCAGCGCGATGTCGCCGCCATTGTTGACATAGGCGCGTTCGAGCGTCGCGGCGGCGGTCATCGCCGCCAGGATCTCCTCGGCGACCGCGCCGGCGACCGCGGCCATCGGCGTGAGGAAGCGCCGTTCGCGGAACGGCGCGACGGCGCCCGCCATCCGATGCGCGACTCGTCCCTCCATAAGCGGGCCTCCGGGGCTCGAGGGCGCCCGCAGGAGCGCTAATTCCGTGCAGAGTTCGTCGAGGATCGTGGCGAACCGTCGCCCGGCCGCGGCATAGGCCGCTTCGACCGCTTGGAGCTCGCCGAAGGCTTCGATAATGAGATCGATCGGGCCGTCGTGCAGGTGCAGACGTCCGTCGCCGAGGCGTCGACTTTGCGGCGGCTCTCTCATGCCTTGCCCCTCGGGACGAGCGCGCGCTCCACGGCGCCGTTGGCGAAGACGTTGTATGGCCGCTTCGCATGCTGCGCGACGACCTCTTGCAGGGGCCTGATTTCGTCGATGTGGCCGCCGAGCGCCGCGTAATCGTCGAGCCGCAGCGTGAATTCGATCGGCGCGACGAGAGCCGGCGTCGGAACGTAGCCAAAAGACTTGTCGGGCAGCAGCGTGACGTCGACCATGAACGTGATGCCGCCGCCCGGCCAAACAAAGACGGGCGCCCCGCCGGCGGTCACGGTGGTCAGAGCCTGGCTCACCGAGCGCGTCAGGCGCACCGGGTTTTCCGTGACGCCCGCGCGCAAGGAGCCGCCGGCGCCCGCCATGAACAGGACCGAGCAGAGCGCCGGCTCGCAATTTTCGCGGATGCGCTCGACCGATTCGCGCAAATTCTCGGGCAGCGGCGTCTCGACAGGGCGCAAGGCGTCGTCGAGCCGGTAGAAGGCGTGTTGCTCCCCGGTGGTCGAGACCATCAGCATCGTCATGCCGCTCCACGCGATCTTGGGATTGAAACCGGCGACGATGTCGAGCGGGTCGGAAACATTGGTGCCGCCCCAGCCGGTCCCCGGCTCGGCGACGTGGAAGTAGCGTCCCGGCGTCGAGCGGCGCCCCTTCATCCGGATGCCGGTATCGCGCGCGCCGAGCAGCTTGCCCGCCTGATGCTCGGAGAGGACGCCGGTGATGTGATCGTCGACGACGACGACCTCGTCGACCTTGTCGCGCCATTGCTTGGCGAACATGCCGATCGTCGCCGAACCGCAACCGACCCGCATGCGCTCTTCGAGCTTGCCGTTGATTACCGGCGCCTTGCCCGCCGCGACGATCACGCTCGCGCCGTCGTCGACGGTCAGTTCGACCGCCTTTCCGTTGCAGAGGTCGAGCAGGGTCTCGCAGGTGACGCGGCCTTCCTTCTTCCCGCCGTGAGTGAGATGATTGACGCCGCCGAGCGAGAGCATCTGCGAGCCGTATTCGCCCGTCGTCACATGGCCGACCGGTTCGCCCTTCGCCCGCACCGTCGCGCATTCCGAGCCGAGATGGCGATCGGTGTCGATCTTCACCTTGACGCCGCAATAGCTGTAGATTCCCTCGGTGACCACGGTCACCATGTCGACGCCATCGACCTTGGACGAGACGATGAAAGGCGCGGGTTTGTAGTCGGGATAGGTCGTGCCCGCGCCCACGGCGGTCACGAACGGGCCCGGCGAGTTGACGATGTCGCCGCTCCAAACGGCGCTTCCCTCGACGAACGGCACGACCTTGCCGCCCTTGCTGACGGTGCGGTCGAGCAGCACGTGCGGATCGACTCGCACCAATTGGCCCGCCTGGTTGGCGTAGCGGTCGCAGGCGCCGGACATGCCCGGCCGGATGAAGCACATCACCGGGCAGGCGTCGCAGCGGATCTTGTCGTCGACCTCGTTCATATCAGGGCTCCCGCCGCGCGGCGAGGATCGCCTGGCGCACGCGGTCCGGCGTCGCCGGCGCGCGCCGGATCCGGGCGCCGGTGGCATGATGGATCGCGTTGAGGATCGCCGGCGCGGTCGGAATGAGCGCCTGTTCGCCAATGCCCTTGGCGCCGAACGGACCGATGGACGACGCGTCCTCGATCAGGATGCACTCGATCGGCGGCATGTCGCCGATGGTCGGGATGAGGTAGTCGTGCAGGTTCTCGCCCTTGCCGGGGAAGAACTCTTCCATCAGCGCGAGACCGAGGCCTTGCGCGGCGCCGCCTTCGATCTGGCCTTCGACGAGCGTGGGATTGATCGCGCGTCCGACGTCATGCGCGCAGACGAGCCGCAGCACCTTTACGCGCCCAAGGTCCAAATCGACCACGACCTCCGCCAGATGAGCGCCCGAGCCGAAAACCGCATACGGCTCGCCCTGGCCGTTCTCGTCGAGCGGCGTCGTCGGCGGATCGAAGGTCTCAGCGACTTCGACGACGAAACCGGAAGCGTCGACCGGCAGGTCCGTCAACACGATCCGCCGCTCGCCGCCCGCGCCGACGATCGATATCGCGCCGCGATCGTAGCCGAGCGTCGCCTCTTCGCCGACATTCGCCAGGCGAAGGATCGCCGCGCGCATCGCTCGCGCCGCCAGAATGACGGCATTCCCCGAGACGAATGTCTGGCGCGAAGCGGAGGTCTTGCCGCAGTCGGGCGTCACATCCGTGTCCGCGGAAAGCAGATCCAGCAGCGCGATCGGCGCGCCGAGGGCGTCGGCGCAGATCTGCGCGATCACCGTATTCGAGCCTTGCCCGATGTCGACCGCGCCCTGGAACAGCGTGAACCGGCCGTCGGGCTTGAGGCCAAGGCGCATCGTCGACGGATTCGAGAGCGAGGTGTTGCCGCAGCCGTACCACATGCCGGCGACGCCGACGCCGCGTCGCAGCGGGCCCGGCGCAGCGGCGTTGAAAGAGGCGGCGGCGGCGAGCGCTTCGCGCCAGCGCGGACGCAACGCTTCCAGACACGCCTTGAAACCGACGCCATCGGCGAAGACCTGCCCGGTGACCGTGGAATCGCCGGCCTCCAAGGCATTGAGAATGCGAAACTCGAGTCGGTCGAAGCCGAGCCGCTCCGCGAGTTCGTCATATAGCTGTTCCTGCGCGAGGGCGCTTTGCGGCACGCCGAAGCCGCGAAAGGCGCCGGCCGGAACGAGGTGCGTGTGAACCGCGCGCGCGATCGCGCGATAGTGCGGCATGCGATAGGGGCCGGAGGCATGGACCGGCACGCGATTGGCGACGGTGGGGCCCCAGGAGGCATAGGCGCCGGTGTTGAAATCGGCCGAAAAATCCATCGCCCTGAGGCGCCCGTCGCGCGTCGCGCCGACTTTGGCGTGGATACGCGCGGGATGGCGCTTGGTCGTGGTCATGATCGACTCAGGCCGCGAATAGACCATTCTCACCGGGCGGTTGAGGCGCCAGGCGGCGAGGGCGACGAAGGGCTGAATCGACAGGTCGAGCTTGGAGCCGAAGCCGCCGCCGACCGCCGTCGGAAGAATGCGCACCTGCTCCGGCGCGAGGCCCAGAATTTTCGCGACATCGTCGCGGTCCATATAGGGCGCCTGCGTGCAGGCCTGGATTTCGATGCGATCGCCCACGCGTCGCGCGAAGCCCGCTTCCGGCTCGATGTAGGCATGCTCGACGAAGCCGGTGTCGAACGCGCCTTCGACGACGATGTCGGAAGCCGCCAAGCCCGCCTCGACGTCTCCGCGCGCGACCCGCCCTTTTGTCAGGATATTGCCGGGACGGCGCGCATGGACGCGTTCGGCGCCGGCCGCGAGCCCCTCGTCGAGCGTCGTGACCGCGGGGCGAACGTCCCAGGACACCGGGAATGTCGAGAGATCGAGCCGGCGCATCGCCTCGTCCTCGCCGACCACCAGCGCGACCGCCTCGCCGCGAAAGCGCGCGACGCCCTCCGCGAGCGCCGGCTGATCGGCGAAAGCCGCGATGACGCCGAAGCGATTGACGCCCGGCACATCCTCGGCGGTGAACACGGCGACGATTCCGGGATGGCCGCGCTTGAACGCTTCGACGTCGCCGAGACGGAATCCCGCGTGGGGATGGGGCGAGCGCACGGCGCGCGCGGTCAGCGCGTCGGCCGGCCATTCGTCGGCGCCAAAGATTTCCGCGCCGGAAAGTTTCCTGGCGCCGTCGAGTCTGGGAAGGCGCCGGCCGACCGCGCTTTGGCTAGGCAAGTCAGCGACGACATTGGGGCTGAAGAGGTGCGCGTCGCGCACCGCGTCGAGGATCGCGCGATAACCGGTGCAGCGGCACAACACGCCGCCGAGCGCGTTCAACGTCTCGTCTTCGCTGGGCCGCGCTTGCCTGCGCAGCAGCGCGACCGCGGCCAGCAGAACGCCCGGCGTGCAGACGCCGCATTGCGCGGCGCCATGAGTGTGGAAGGCGGCGCGAAGTCGGGCGACGATATCCTCGCTGTCGCTGAGGCCCTCGATGGTCTCGACGGCCCGTCCCTGGACCTGGCCGACGGCGGTAAGGCACGAGCAGACGGGCTCGCCGTCGATGAGCACGGTGCAGGCGCCGCAGTCGCCGGCGTCGCAGCCGACCTTGACGCCGGTCGTTCCGCACTCCTCGCGCAGCGCATGACTGAGCCGCGCGAGCGGCGAAGCCGTGATCCACGTGGGCTTGCCGTTGAGCGTGAGGGCGACGCCGGGCGCGCGATCGAGCATCAGAGCGCGCCTCCGGCTTGGCCGAGGAGGCAGGCCTCGATCGCCCGACGCACCAGCGTGAGAGCCGCCTCGCGTCGGTATGGGGCGGAAGCGCGTAGGTCGTCGATCGGCGAAAGCGCCGCGAGGTCTTGCGCCTCGATCGCATGCCCGAGGCCGGGGCGCGCGGGCGCGCCGATCAGGCGGCGCTCCGCCGCCCCGATCCTTTCGGCCGTCGCCGAACACGCGCCGACCGCGATGCGCGCCTCGCGCACCCGGCCGTCGTCGATGTCGAGCAGCGCCGCGACCATGGCGATCGAAATCACGAGATAGCGGCGCGCGCCCAGCTTCAGAAACGCCGAACGCGCCGTCGGCGCGGGCGTGGCGATGACGACGGAGGTCAGGATCTCGTCGCCCGACAGCGCGGTGCGGCGATTGCCGGTGATGAACGCTCCAAGCGGCAGACGGCGAACGCCGCGCTTCGAGGCGAGTTCGACCTCTGCCTCCAAGATCAGCAGCGGCGGCACGCCGTCGGCGGCGGGCGAGGCGTTGCATAGGTTGCCGCCGATCGTGCCGCGGTTTTGGATCTGCACGGCGCCGATTTCCCGCGCCGCGGTCTTTAAGGCGTCGAACGCGCCCGGCAGGTTCGCATTGGCGATTTCGGTCCAGGTCGCCGCCGCGCCGATGCGGACGCACTCTTGATCGACGCGCACGCCGCGCAATGACGGGATATTCGAAACATCGACATAGCTCCCCTGCAGGGGACGCTCGCCCACGGCGGGAAAAATGTCGGTGGCGCCGGCCATGACGCGCGCCCCGCCCTCGGCCAGCAACCCGAGCGCTTCGTCGAGGTCGGAGGGGCGAGCGTACATGAGATCGGCTCACGCGTCGAGTTTGTTTGTATACAAATGATCATGCCGAACGCGTTCGATGTCAAGGACCATGAGATGAACGGTTCGGCCCTGGCCTGTTGAGCGGCGCAGGACTTTGGCTCTGACGCATATGTGGAACGGCCCGATCGGCAAGGGTTTTCACGAGTTCTGAACAGCGCGGGACGGTGCGGTCATATGTCCGGCCTTTAGGTGCGGATTTGACCGCTGGCCATGATGAATTCCGCGAC
>Ga0181527_1000489_pt1 | contig 45403 bp, 41 predicted proteins | sample PEATcosm2014_Bin_30_FD_119762 | JGI IMG/M metagenome (GOLD analysis project Ga0181527, IMG submission 119762) | Peatland microbial communities from MTU Mesocosm Facility, Houghton, MI, USA - PEATcosm2014_Bin06_60_metaG | ecosystem: Environmental > Terrestrial > Soil > Wetlands > Peat | place...
GACGTCGATGTGCAAGTTACCAGTGGGATTCCAAAGCGCGTTCAAGAACTTGTTGAAGTCGGTCTCACGCTTTTCGCTTAGAGTCACGTTCAGCTCCTCGGGAAGGTCTTCGCTGTCTGCGACGGAGACACTAATGCGTGGAGAGAGGATTTCATCCTTGTAGTCTAGCGTGATGTTCGCGTAAGACGGCTCCGTGGGGTAGACGCGCAGCATCGATGGGGGCAGGGGCGAATCTATCATCGCAGACTTCCAGTACGCCTGGTTGGGCCCCGGGCTGGAATCGGGCGACCCTTCCTCCTGGCCCAGTATGACGTAGAAAGGACCTGCTCCGACATGGGCACTCGAGGTGCCCAAGACCTTCCCTCCCTCGCTGATGCTGTATTCTGCTGTGCCCGAAGCGTTGACGGAGAATTGTACCGTATAGTACACATTCAGACTTGGGGTCAGGTACAGTTTCGGCGAACGAGGCCATCCCAGGGCTGTTCCAGTCTTGACGTCGATACCGTAGAAGCACCGGTTCGGTGCTATGCTGGAGTTAGCCGGGATGCCGCAGGTCGCTGGGTCACCGCAGTCCCCCAAATGGCTGCAATTGTCGGGGTTTAGGTTGCCAATTATCGAAATGCCAGAATCGGCGTCTTCTGAAGAAATGGCGAAGACGAACGTGTGTCCATTCGAGACGGTTGCTTCGACCACGGCGGTCGCATTGAATGGCGGTGTGAAGGATTCGACGGTTTGGATCGTACTTGCTTCGCACCGATTACTCGTCTCAGCAATCCCCATTCCAGCTGAAGAAAAAGTAGGACTCGGTGCAATAAGTTGACAGCTCGAACCGACGTCGTCGGGCCCAAAGAGTGACCCGGTGGGTCCGTTGAGTTGCCACACGGTTTCATTGAGACTCTTGTCGCGGGTGAAATCATCATCAAACATCAGAACCCCCTGGTGGCCCGCATCCGCCGCAGGCGCTGGAGCCGCAGGGGCTGCCCCTGTGGCGGAGGGCACGACTATCAACGTGACAAAAGCAGAGGCTGTGAGAACTGCAAGTGTCAGTACGGCCAAGGCATGGTTTGGCTGGAACCCTCTGACCAAGTTCCCAGGCAAGTAAGCGGGACCCGGATTACCCTGATTACTTATGGATTCCGTCATCGTGATAGCAGCTCGTACTGGTTGAGGTCGGATGTCCAGCTGGTGATGTTGCCTGACTACTTCCCCGGCAGCACCCCGAGAAAGTGAGTCCTTCGCACTCTGATCTCATCAGCCTTCTGACACGTAGAAGCCGCCTTACGGGTCTCGCAGTTTGGACATTGCTTGCTGATTGAGAGGCGACGAACTAGAGCGCGAAGGGAAAGGGCATCGCACTCTAGGTTCAACTCCCCGCTTTTTGGGGTTCAAATCCCCGATTTGGGATTCGTCTCGTGTGAAAAGTCTGTCCCGGGGGGGCTTTCGACGAGGTGGTTCAATGCCCCTCTTGCTATGCCAGATGGAGCGGCACAGGCATCTGCGGAGAATGGATATTAGTTCGGGGACGGGTACCGCCATCCCCAAGGATTAGGAATGGAACTCTCGCCGGTCGTTGCAAAGAGGAGAAGCATCTATTTCAAAGCCATCGGAGCCGTTGTCTTCATCGCCCTCATCTCGTTCGCGTCCTTCTACGCCGCAGCGACCTACCTCGGTTACCACGTATACTCGAGCCAAACCAAGCTAGAGAACGTTGTCATCACATGCAACGGCATCACGAGCAGCTCCACCTGCTCGCCAGCGCACACCGTGGAGGTTGACTTGTCGACACCGAATGGAGCCGAGGGGATCGAGATCCAGCTCACCTTCACAAGTTATTATTCTTCAACGGTGGCTGTGACGACGCGGTTGGCACCAAGCCAGCTCTACATCGGAAGCTACGTGTCTGTAATTGGGAACCTTAGCTTAGGATCAGTCGACACGACCTACGAAGTGAACAACCTCTTTGGTGCTGGATTGCCGCCGAGCGTCTTTGTCAGTGACGGGGCCTGCGGGATAAGTTGCCCCACCGTTCGCCCTGGCTACTTTTCGGTGTCGCTGGAGGACCATGCACCATACCAAGGAGGGTCTGAAAGTAACGGTCTCCTGCTGCTTGCACCCCCTCAATGGTACCCACCTTACCCTGTGGGCTTCACTCTAAGTTTCGTCGTCCGTGCCTCAGTTCCCAGTGCCGGCTCCGGTCCCTTCAGTCTTGCGCAGAGTTATCTGGGCAACGTCACCATTCCATTCTACGCCGACTCGAACTACACTGCATCGATGGGGTACTGTAAAACGGACCAATGTCTCAGCTCTTAGGCGAGCGACAAGAGTGAAAGTGTTCTAGAAGTTCATGACCCTGGTGGTTTACCTTTACAGTAGAACGAATTGGCGAACCCCACGGTACTTGAACACGGGAAGTGAAGCCAAGACTGCCTCCCGGGGGGCTTTCGACCATATGGTGTAATGCCCCTCCCTACCAGGCAATGGGTTCGGACCCGGTGGGGCCCGGGCCCTCAGGCGTCCCGAATCCTGTCTGCTTTCTTGATGGCCACAATGGGAACGGACCATAGGGATTGTCTACGGATTGCCACCACGACTTGCATCGTTCGCTATTCGAGTGAGAAGGCGTTTAAGGCATGCCGCCCCGTCAGACGCGCGTTGCATACTCATACAAGGTCCATCCGAGATGAACTCTAGGGAAATCGAGATTCTGGCCTACAGCGAACTGAAACAGAAGGATTCCCTTCTTCCTTTGCTGGAACAGGCTTTTGGGTGGCCGTTCAGCCCAGCCAAGTTCGAGAAGAGCATCAGGACGGATCCAAGACTCAGAGACGGTAGCGTGGGATTCTGCGCAATCAAGGAGGGAAAGGCAGTCGGATATGTCGGCGTCATGGATCTCACTCTGAGAACTGCTTCGGGCACTGAAGAAAGAGTCGGAGGCCTTTATTCTGTTGCGACTCATCCTGAATACACGAGACAAGGAATCAGCACAGCTTTGATAGCGCGTTCACACGAGTACTTCCTGACGAAAGGCTATCGCTTTTCGCTCCTTACGACCAGCCCAACAATCGTAGCTCACGCCCTATACATGAGACTGGGCTACTTTGACGTCGCACCATTTCTGTCAGCATACCTGGGGGCAAGGGCGAAACTGCAGAAAGTCTTGAAGCGCAGAAGCTCCGCCAAACCGGATCACAGCAGAATGCTTGAGCTATTCCGCCAGTGTGTCAAGGGCAGAACGGGCTTCGCAGTCAGAGATGAAGAATACCTCAGAATGCTCTTCAAGCAGTACGAGATCTCGACCAAGGAGTGCATAGTGACTGAAAGAGGGTACGTGATCTTCAAGAAGGAAAAGGAGTCCATCAGAATAAGAGAGCTTGTCGCCCAGAACGGCAAAGAGATGCTCGGGCTCATTGGACTGGTCGAGGGCACAACGCAAAAGCCTATGGTTGGCAGATTGGGAATCCCCTGTTCAGCTGATGTGATTCATGCGTACAAGTCTCGGGGTTTCACTGTGCTCGAAAAGGCTCACGGCGTGCTAATGGCCAAGGAACTTGTGGCTGATGCCTCGTTCAACGACTGTTTTGGCAACAGGTTTTGTATGAGTGCATTAGATCACTTCTAGCGCCAGCCCCTCGTGGTGCTTCTGGCATTATCGCTTGTTGGAATCAGGCGTGCCGCGGGTCGGACTCTCCCGACCTCTCGGAATAGAACTGCGACCTGCTGCAGATTGAGAACGAATCCAGGCCGCAGGTTCGAATCCGATGGGGTTAACCCCTGTGTGGGTTCTTTCCTTTGGCTTTGGGAGTGATTGTATGAGAGGCGCCCTGGCCGGGACTTCACATTTCAGGTAGGCGCCCCCTACGTACGGCAAAAGATTCTGAAAGAAATGCAGCAGCTAGACTGAGACAGGCCAGCCTACTAAGCAGAGCGGGTGCAGACACGCCAAGCAAATCTCAGAGAACGAAGTGGAAAACCAACCTTGACTAACGATTTCGAGCTCTCTTGGAGAACACACTTGAGATTTTGGTGAGAATCGATGCGTACCACGCCCTATCGGAGAGCAGACTTGCGATGGTGGCGATAATCGAGCCAAGCCAGTACAAAGTGAAGTATGTCTGATGAAACACAGGTGCGGAAAACCCAGTAACGTATAGCGCTTCGAACATCGAGAAAAGAAGACCGAAGACGGCCATCCCTCCCCCCAGACCAATCAACAGCCTTCCCGCGAACCCTTCATGGCGAAGTAGCAGAACTCCTCCCGCAACCACCAAGATTCCGCCCAGTCCGACGATGAAAGTGAGCATTGCAATAGCAAGGTGCACAAACAAATCGCCCTGGGAACCAATGCTCGGTCCGAGATACTGATTGACATAACCTAGACCCGTCAAGAATATCGAACCCGACGTAACTCCGCTCGCGATTAGGATCAGACCGCCGACCACTGCAAGCACACCAGGAGACGTGGGCCGCTTGACGATTGGCACAAGTTCCTTCATCTGATACACCCTCTTGGTCGGCCCTGGAAGCGCGACGATGAAAGCATCTCTGATTGGCGTGCTTTCAGAAGATGAATCATGTCCACGGACCTGAGCACCTGGAATCGTGCTGGTCTTTCTTATTGCTTTGGTCGGCGCAAACGTGGAAGGGGAGGAAACCTTCTGCGGGAATTGCGGCTGGATACTGTAGAAGCGCGCACTTGGTGTCTGAACTCCTAGCATGTGCTGCCTCCTTTCCTATCACGGCTTACGCGCGCGCTCGCTATTCCACTTTGTCGCACATCTAAATACTGAAAGGATTCCACTCCGATTATGCAATCCCTGGGGAGGCCGGCTTCCGCCGACCGATCCTGCGGTTCTCTGAGGGTCGACCCTTCTCCCGCCGGGGCCGACCCGTCAAGCACAGCCAGCAGCCTCGGAGTAAAGAGGTTCTTTTGGAATCAGATGGCTCGAGCGAAGAGGGCGGGAACGTGGTTCAGGCTCTGCAGGAGGGAGAGGGTGATGTATGGCCTGGCCCTGAGACTCGACGTGAAGTTTCGGAGCCACGACCTCCTGAAGGCCTTGGTATCGGTCCTGAAGAACCTCAGGGATTCCTGCGACGGAGGGTATGCCGCGCTCATGAGAGGGAGGGGGCTCGCCTGGAGCTTCTCGGAGGCGGCGGTGTCCTGGGGGAACGAGCGAGCCCGCGAATGGAGGAACGACCCCGCATACATCAGGTTCCTGGCGGCGGCGCTGAAATGAACGCGGAATCTCTAGGCTCTGCCGTGGGGGAATCCTAGTGCTGGGTCTGTCAGACTTAAATAACGAATTAGTGGTTGTTATCACCAGAAAGATGAAATTCCTGCCGATATACCTGACAGCGCTATTCGGTTACCTAGTCCTAGCCCTCGAAGGGAAGTTCCCCGCACTCTCGAAGAGGCGCGGGATCTCCGCCGCCGTAGCGGTACTCGCCGTCCTGTTGGTCATCGCATTGGGCGTGCTCATCGGGTACGCCATCCTGACCACGCCTGGCACCTCGACCACGACGTACCCGTAGCCCTGCGAGCCAATTCCGACCGCCGAAACACAGGCAGTTGGAGAGTAGCGAAAGAGAATGAAGGTGCCGCTCACGCCTCGGCAGGCGCTCGCCCTGATTGCGGGAGCCGCCATGTTCACCTATGGTTTGTGTGTCCAATGGATCTGGAAGACGACCTGTAATTGTCCGAGTGGTGTCCTTCCTTGCTCTTGCCCCACGCAAACGCCAGCGAACGCCCCGCTCTTCGGTTACCCCGTGATGCTCATTGGCGTGGCTCTCATCGCCTATTCGCTAATCTCAATCTATATCTCGCGCCGTCAGCACCAGCGAGTTAACAAGGAGAAGATTAGCACCAGTTGAGTTACAAGAACCGCCCTCTCCCTTGAGCGAATCTCCCTCATCGCCGTCCGCTGAGACCGTGGCCTTTGACCCCGGGGACGAGGGGTTCAGGCGCGTCTGGCTCTTCTCTCTCGTCGTGAGCGTTGGGGCCGTCGCGGCCTTCTTCTGGTACGTGAACCTCACCAAGGGGTCCGACTGGGTCCCGCTCGGGTACGACCCCTACTACTACGTCGGCTACATCAACCAGGTCGTGGCCCAGGGGCCTCTGTGGTTCGCCTCTTCCCAGCACAACGTGGAGTTCCTCTATCCGATCGTTGCCAGTATCCCTGTGTATCTGGGGGCGTCGGCCGACGGCGTGGAGGTGGTCCTGCCGGCGGTCATGGCGTGCGCGACCGTGGTTGCCACGGGGGTCCTCGCGCTGGAGTCGAGAGACTGGAGGGTGGCGACGCTGTCGGTCGCGTTCTCCAGCGGGTGGTTCGCCGTCTACAGGATGGGCGCAGATTTTCACGCGCAACTGTTTGCGTTTCCACTCCTCATCCTGGCGACCGTGTTGCTGATCAGAGTCTCGCGCAGGCGTTCGGCCTCGGTGCCCGTCTTGGGGGCGTTCCTGTCGCTCGTGGTGCTTGCCGGGGCCGCCCACATTGAAACGACGGACTTCTTCATCCTGGCGTGGGCCCTGGCCTTCATCCTTCTCGGATGGCGGACCGCTCTTGGCTCGTGGCGGTGGAGCTCGTCCATGATCGTGGCTGGGGCGCTGGTATCATCTCCCTTCACGTACGCATACCTGCACGGAGTGGCCGGAGGCGTCGGCGGCCAGTATTGCGTCTTCCCCACCTACTGGCTGGAGGTCTTCGGGGTCTTCGCGGGGCTGGCTGTGCTGGGGCTCGGGGTCCTGGCGTGGCAGTACAGGTCGGCCTCCGACAGCTACCTGACGAGGCTCCTGCTCTCCTGGTCCGCGCTGGCCGTGGCGATCGGGGTCCTGGGCTACGTCAGCCAGTTCCCGATCTCGGACTCCGACAGGGCGCTCCTTCTCTTCCCTCTGCCGCTGGTCTCGTCGTTCGGGATGGTCTGGCTCGTCGACCGCATCCCGAGGCTTCAGCGGTCTTCTCAGGTCAGGCTGCTGGCCGTCCTCGCGATAGTCATCCCGCTGGTGACGGTCCCGGTCGTCTTCGCCTACGCGGCCCCACACTTCAAGTACTTCGTTGAGCATGGCCCCTCCATTGTCACCTGCGCCTCAAAATGAACGCCAAGTCACCCGTCAGGAAGGACTTTCGCCCGTGATCCAGGAGGGTCAGCAAGTGCAAGCAGGAAACGCCACGCTGGTGGTAGCAATCCCGGCCTACAACGAGGAGAAGAACATCGCGAGAGTAGTCGTGGAGGCCCAGAGGCACACTTCCAACGTCTTCGTGTGCGACGACGGGTCAACCGACATGACTGGCGAGATCGCCGAAAGGCTCGGCGCGGTCGTGATCCGCCACCAGACCAACCTGGGCAAGGGGGTGGCCATCAAGGACCTGTTCCGCAAGGCCAAGGAGATCGGGGCGAACGTCGTAATCACCATGGACGGCGACGGGCAGAACGACCCGAGGCAGATTCCACTACTCGCGAAGCAGGTCCTCGACGGCAGCGCCGACGTGGTGAACGGGTCGCGCTTTCTGAAGGAGAACCCCATCCCGAACCACCGGAGGCTGGGCGACGGGGCGCTGAACGGCCTGACGAACGCGGTGACTCACGACAGCCTGACCGACACCCAGAGCGGGTTCAGGGCGTACTCGAGGACGGCCATCGAGTGGATCGAGGTGAAGGAGCACGCCATCGGGGTGGACTCCCAGATACTGATCGACGCGTCGCAGAAGGGGCTGCGGGTGACCGAGGTGCCGATCGATGTCTCCTATGCGGACGACTCCTCGACCTATCACCCGGCGAAGCACGGCACATATGTGATCCTTTCGATACTGCGAGTCGCGACGGAGCGAAGTCCACTGCTGTACCTGGGCGTCCCGGGCATCATCTCGTTGCTGGTTGGCGTAGGAGTATCGCTGAACCTCTTTGTGCTGTACAATGCCGAACGTTACTTCAGTATTCCCCAGGCGATGGTCGCTCTTGGAGCATTCATTCTGGGGTTGATCCTCATTCTCGGGGCTGTAATGCTGTACTCGATCAACAACCTGGTCCTCAGGCTCAGACAGGGATGATGACGGTGGAATTGGCGACGCAACGATTGGTCGCAGGCTTCTAAGCGGACAATCACAGAGACTGGAGGGAGCGTCGAACGAACCTTTCGATCATTGTGGGCACCCGCCCTGAGATAATCAAGATGGCTCCGATAATGAAAGAAGCGAACTCACGCCGACTGCCCTATTCGGTGATACACACGGGTCAGCACTATTCTCCAGGCATGAGCGACGTCTTCTTTGAGCAGCTGGGCCTTCGCGAGCCCGATTACAACCTGAACATTGGGTCAGGGACGCACGCTGAGGAGACGGGCGGGATGCTAATTGCCATCGAGAGAATCCTCGCCAGAACAAGGCCGAGCGTCGTCCTCGTTGAAGGCGACACGAACTCGGTCCTGGCTGGCGGGCTCGCGGCGAGAAAGCTGAACATTTCGGTCGGGCACGTCGAGGCAGGCCTAAGGAGTCGCGACAGCACGATGCCTGAAGAGACGAACCGCATTCTTACGGACCACCTGTCTGAGTATCTGTTCGCGCCGACGCGAACCGCAAGAAGCAACCTGATCTCTGAAGGCATCCCGGCCAAGAGCGTATGGGTGACGGGGAACACGATCGTCGATTCGCTCGCCGAGTGCGTCGACCTTGCCAAGCGCGTGACCCGCATTCCAGGTGGAATGCAGGATGGAGAGTACTTTCTCCTGACCCTTCATCGGCAGGAGAATGTAGACGCAAAGGAGCGTCTGCAGAGGATTCTCAGGGGCCTGGAGATGGTCCACGAGAAGACGGGACTGACGATAGTCTGGCCCGTCCACCCGCGGTCAAAGAGGGGTTTAGGTAGAGGCCATTTCAGGCCTGGTAAGGGTCTCAAGCTCCTGAATCCGCAAGACTACTTCTCTTTCCTGCGTCTTCTGATGGGTGCGAGACTAGTGTTCACCGACTCAGGCGGAGTCCAGGAAGAAGCCTGCGTCCTGAAGGTCCCCTGCGTGACGCTGAGAGACAACACCGAACGGCCGGAAACGCTGCGGGTCGGTTCAAACGTCCTGGCGGGGAGCGACCCTGAGACGATCCTGGAGAAGACCATGATCATGCTGAGCAAGAAGAGGCGGTGGAGGAATCCCTTCGGAGACGGCCACGCCAGTGCTCGGATTCTGGACGTCATCGGAGATGGACCACGGATTGGCTAGAATCCTCGTGACGGGCGGGCTCGGTTTCATAGGAACTAATCTCGTCCGCGAACTAAGGGGCAGAGGACACGACGTCTGGATCGCGGACGTGAGACACGCAAACGACCCGAAGTCGGTCAGAACGGACGTGTCGGTCTTCAGGCAGGTCGAAAGGATTCTTGAAGGCCACGACTTCGAGTACGTCTACCATGCGGCCGCCGAATACGGAAGGTGGAACGGCGAGGACTACTACGAGAACCTCTGGGATACAAATGCGGTCGGGACCAAGAACGTACTCAGGATGCAGGAGAAGAAGCGGTTCAGGATGATCTTCTTCGGGAGCGCGGAGGTCTACGGAGACTATGACGGGGTCATGAGAGAGGACGTGATGGACGCTGTGGAAATCAAACAGATGAACGACTACGCCATGAGCAAGTGGGTCAACGAGATGCAGATCCTGAATTCGGCGGCGATGTTTGGCACTGAGAGCGTCAGAGTGAGGCTGTTCAACGTCTACGGTCCCGAGGAGCACGTTACCCCGTACAGAGGGTTCGTTCCGAACTTCATCTACAACGCGATGAACGACCAGCCGTACACCGTCTACCGCGGGCACAAGCGGACTCTCGAGTATGTGGGTGACATCTGCAGGACCCTTGCAGACATCCCTGAACGATTCAAGGTCGGCGCGGTCTACAACCTTGGCGGGGACGTGCAATACGAAATAAAGGCCGTGTCTGACCTGATCCTCAAGCAGCTCGGCAAGGACGACTCAAAGGTCACCTACAGGGAGTCTGAGCACTTCACCACGAGGGTCAAGACCCCCGATGCCACCAGGGCGAAGAAGGACCTCGGCTATGAACTGAGAGTACCCGTCGAGGAAGGGATCGCCAAGACCATAGAATGGTTCAGGAGGCTGCCCCCTGAGCAATGACGAAGAAGATGAGCTCTCACGAGGTTCTGAATCACTACCGCAAGAAGACGATACTGATCACGGGAGGAGCGGGCTGCATAGGGACGAACCTGGCCAGGGCCCTCATCAAGGCGGGACCGGAAAGGGTGGTCATCCTCGACGACCTCTCTGCCGCGTACGAATGGAACATCCCCAGGGACCCGAAGGTGACCTTCCTCGAAGGCAGCATACTTGACGAAGAGATGATGAAGAGGGCGTTCGGCTACAAGCCCGAGTACGTCTTCCATCTGGCCGCGCACTTTGCAAACCAGAACAGCGTGGACCACCCTGAGACGGACTTGCTCGTGAACGGGCTCGGGACGCTCAGAGCGCTGGAATATGCGAGACTGGTCGGCGTGGAGCGTTTCGTCTTTGCATCTTCGGGTTGTTCGGTGTACGGAAATGAGGCCCCTCTACCGCTCAGGGAAGACTTTGTATCGTTACACCTTGACACGCCTTATCAAGTTAACAAGCTCTTGGGAGAGCTATACTGCAACTACTTCTACAACTATTATGAGCTACCTGTTGCGATAGCGCGTTACTTCAACGTCTATGGTCCTGGTGAGATTCCTGGTCGGTACAGGAACGTGATTCCAAATTTCATGTACTGGGCTATGAATGATTTACCGCTGCCCATTACAGGAACCGGCAAAGAGACCAGAGACTTCACATTCGTCAATGACATAGTCGACGGCACTCTACGGCTCGGCGTATACGACGACGCTCTAGGAGAGGCCATCAACCTAGCATCGGAGACTGAGACAAAGGTGATAGACTTGGCCCACTGGATTAACGAACTAACAGGGAACAAGTCCAGCATCAATTTCAAACCAAAGAGGGATTGGGACAAATCCACGAGAAGGCGTGCCTCAATCGAGAAGGCGGGGAAAACAGTGGACTATAGTCCTAGAACGAACATACGGAAGGGTCTTGATCAAGTGAATCATTGGTTCAAGTCGAACTGGGAGAACATAGCTGCCAGTGCTAAGTTCTAGACCTCACATCCTCATCATTTCGCAAATCTACCCGCCGGATTTGGGTGGAAGTGCCACCCGGGCTCTGAACGTCGCAAAGGGACTGATCGCAAACGGCGCACGCGTGACGGTGGTGGCAGCTTTCCCCCACTACCCGGAGGGAAAGATTCCGAAGAGATACAAGTGGAAACCTCTCGTTCAAGATCAAGAAGGTCAGGTGCGCATCATCAGGACCTTTGTCCCCGGATTGGAGTCCAAGGGAATGATGAGGAGGCTCGTCCTGTTTCTGAGCTTCATTATCTCATCCTTGTTCGCCCTGCCCCTAGTTCGCGACATAGATGGGGTATTTGCTTCGAACCCTCAGGTTCTATCTGCGTTCCCAGCCAAGGTCTACAGCAAAGTGTCTTCATCACCTTTGATCCTCAACGTAGACGACTTGTGGCCGGAATCGCTCTACGATTTGGGTATGCTGCGGTCTGGTCTCGGCCAAGGTGCTGCCGAGTCTGTCGCTCGGCTCGCGTACTCGCTGGCCGACAGAATCGCCCCCATCAGCGCTGGATACGGGTCCATCCTCAGATCAAAGTACGGAATCCCACCGGCTCGAATAGCCACGGTGCCGGGAGGAGTCGATCTTGACCTGTTTCCGTGGACGAATACCTCCACCCGTAAAGATGGCGAATTCGTTGTGCTTTACCTAGGAGCTTTTTCGCCTGCTTACGATTTCCGGCAGGTGTTGAAAGCGGCCAAGCTGCTCGAGGATGATGTCGGTGTTCGGATTGTCTTACAAGGGGCAGGAGAAATGCTGCCGAAGGTCGAGAAGGACACTAGAGTATTGGGTTTGACAAATGTCACCATAAAGGGCTACGTCATTCCTAGGCCGCAGGCGGCGAGACTAATGCTGACATCTGATGCCCTCCTCTTGCCCCTGAGCGGATTGCCGAATATAGAGCTGGGCTTCTCATCAAAAATATACGAATACCAAGCCGCGGGTAAGCCCATCATATGCTGTTCCAACGGCAACGCGGCGAAGTACGTTGAGACAACCGGGTCTGGGATGAAGATCAGGCCCGGTGACTTCGTTGCTCTGGCAGAAGCGGTTCGTTTCTTAAGACAGAATCCCTCGATAGCAGATATGATGGGGCAAGCAGGTCGCTCAATCGTCGAGCGGAATTATTCAATCGAGAGCGTAGGCCACAATATCCTCGAGCTCTTGGAAGGGTGCGGCAACGTCCTTGATGGTCGGGGCTCTTGAACTCTCGAAGAAGGTCAGTCTATATCGTGAAGTGGCTTGGTTAGTCCCAAATGACGAGACTGAAGGCCGGTGTTGTAGGGTGCGGTCTAATTGCGAAGAAGAGGCATCTGCCCGCTTTGATCTCAAGGCGTGATTTGGTGGAGCTAGTAGCTGTCTGCGATGTGAATGAAGGATTGGCCCGTGACACGGCATCAGAATTCTCCATTGGAAATTCATATTCGGACATTGACGACATGATAATGAGGGAAGGTCTGAACCTGGTCGACATCTGCACGCCTGCGCAGACGCACGCCAAACTCGTAGGTGTCGCGGCGAGCCATGGGTGCAATGTACTGGTTGAGAAGCCCTTGGCGACCAGTTTGAGAGATTGTGATGCCGTCGAGTCAGCGGTAAAGTCCTCCGGTGTGAAGATTTGTACTATCCACAACCAGATCTTCCATCCTGCTTTCTTGGCTGCGAAAAGAAAGATTGCAGCGGGAGAAATCGGCGAGGTGAGAAGCGCAAATATGTTGCTTACAACCAAGAAGTCCGAATTCCTAGACAAGAAAGATCATTGGGTTCACAGACTTCCCGGAGGTATCATTGCCGAGACAGGGCCGCACATTGCGTACATGACGTTGGCCTTGATTGGCGCCGTAGACGATGTCCAAGTTACCGCAAGAAACACTACCGGCACTCCATGGACTCCCTTTGATGAATACTACATCTCGATGGCTGGGAAAGACGCGTTTTGCACTGCTGCTTCCATCTACCACACCAATAGCTGGGAAGCAAGGATTGATGTCATTGGAGAACTGGGGTCTATGACAATCGACCTGGATTCAATGACGTGTTTGACTTGGAAGAGAGGAGACTTCGCATATTCAACGCTTGCGAAGGTGGGCCTTGGAATCATTGGTTCCTACACGAGGCAGTTTGCAACCAACGGCATCAAATCGGTTTTTGGAAGACGAAAGCTAGGACATGATGTCGTCATATCACAATTCTTGAGGAGTATTATCGACGGCACTCCCCCTCCGGTCTCATTCCAAGAGGCCCGCGACGCGGTCGCCGTGGTGGAGAAGATTGTTTCAAGACTGCCAAGTCCAGACCATGCTGTGCAATAGTAAGTCATCAAGATTTGCAAGCTACGAAGTTTTCTGGGCAAAGTCGTGGATTAGACCCTGAGCTCTCAGGATGCCGCTCCTCGCCCATGCCCGCCTAGCTGTCTCCCGAAAGGCAACCCAGAGACGATTCTGGAGAAATCGATGTTCATGCTAGGCTAGGAAAGACAATGGAGGAGTCCCTTCGGAGACGGCCACGCCAGTGCTCGAATTCTAGATATCATCGAAGGTGCGAAGCGGTTTGGCTAACATCTTGGTGACCGGTGGGGTTGGTTTCATAGGAACCAACCTTATGAGGGAGTTGAGAGGCAGAGGGCACGATGTCTGGGTTGCGGACGTGAGAGACTCGAACGACCCCAAATCAATCAGAACGGGCGTGTCTGTCTTCAGGCAAGTCGATTGAACGTCAAGAAGAAAGTTCGGGTTGTCATCATCAAAAGCAATACAATGCTGCTTGATGCGAGACTGACGAAGGAGGTCCAAACACTTTCCGACGCGGGCTATGAAGTACATGTCCTGGAATGGAGCAGAGAAGGTGGGTTTTCAGGGAAGGAGGTGATGGAGAGGGTAGCATTTCACAGGTTCAGCTTCAAGGCACCTTACGCACGATTCTCGATAGTTTTTCTGTACCCTTTCTTCTGGTGTTGGGTCGTTCTGAGAGTAGCTCAAATCAAACCTGATATTGTCCATGCTTGCAACCTCGATTCTGGCATTGTGAGTTACGTCTGTTGGAAGCTAAGATTGGTGAACAAATTCGTTTTTGATATCTACGACGGTTTCGCTTTGAGTTATGTTCCGCTCGAACACAGAACCACATTCAGAATAGTCCATTTGGTTGAGGACAAGATATTTCTGGACGCCGATGTCGGAATAATCCCTTCAGTCGCAAGGTCCCGTCTTTACACTCGGAGTTCCGCCAAGGTGGTTGCAGTTGTAATGAACACCCCCCCGGACATCGGCCGCAATCAATTGCCCAATCTGTTTAAGTCGGAGTTCGTCATCGTTCATGCGGGTATCATCGGAGAAGAAAATGGCGACCTTGAACTGGCGCAAGTCGCTGGTCAGGTCGGTGCGCAGTTGGTCCTTGCTGGGCGTGTTGATTCGGGATTCGTCAAGAAACTGCGCTCATTTCCTCACCTGTCATATCTTGGAATTCTCTCCTATCCTGAGGCTTTAGCTCTACAATCCAAGGCGAATGTGGTAGTTGTACTGTATCTGCGAAGCGTCTTGACGACACGCGATGAGTATGCAGAGCCGCAGAGAATCTATGAAGCAATGATGCTCGGCAAGCCCATAATCACCAACGTCAAGAAAGACGTCATAGAAGGATTCCAATGTGGCTTTCATATAGACCCCCACGACCTGCGAGCTCTACGATACTCATTGGAGCAACTCATCAGGGATCCCAATCTGGCCTACAAGATGGGTATGAATGGACGAAATGCTTACGAGAAACACTTCACGTGGTCAAGGCAGGCCCAAATACTGTTGACAGCTTACGAAGGAATGCTTGCTCAATCTGACGATCATCCCCGCGAAGGACAACACTTGCGTCCGAATACCACATTACTCACGAAACACAACGCCAGCATATGGGATCATGAATGAACACATTCTCAAGAACCGTAGCACCAATCCGAACAAGCTTTTCGAGGCCATGATGCTGGGGGCCCCTGTTATCTCTAATGTCTGCAAGAACATCACAGCTGAAGAGAATTATGGCCTGGTCGTTGACTATGATTTCTTGTCCTTAAGAGAGGCGATCCTGTATCTGAAGAAAAACCAAGATGTCAGGAAAATGATGGAAGACAATGGCCGAAGAGCCTTTGAAAGAAAGTACAATTCTGGGACGCGTGGAGCAGAGATTGATTTCATCATATCTACAGCTTCCGCCCACCCCATCAGGGGCAAAGTACTAGAACCCTCATGTAGCCCACAATGACCGCTTGGCTAAACTCTTGCCGGCATCAGTTTCAGTAGTCATTTCAAATTACAACGACAAACATCACCTAAGAGAATGCTTGCAATCGCTTCGGGGCCAGACGCTGGCAGACTTCGAGGTGATAGTTGTGGATGCACAATCTAATGATGGTTCAGTAGAGATGGTTCGGCACGAGTTTCCGGAATGCATTCTCATCAATGCTGGCAATATTGGCCCGATTCGGGCCAACAATCTCGGCCTTTACACGGCAACCGGTGAATATGTAGTCTTGGACTTGAATAGCGATGACGTGGTTTCGTCTTCTTGGTTGGCGAACTTGTTGGGCGTGATGGAGCGAGACAATTCAATAGGTATCGCCGGCGGGAAAAGATACGTCTATGGGTCGAATCGGATAGATTCAGTGGGCGGAAGTATCGATTTCTTCACCGCCAGTACTCCTGCTCTGGGCGTCCGGCGAAGGGCACCTAGCGACCTCATCGTTGACGTGGACTATGTGCCTGTTATGATGATGAGAAAGCGAATTATCAAAGAGATTGGTGTTCTGGATGAAGTATACGAGTTCTATTTTGAAGAACCAGACATATGTTTGAGAGCGAAAAGGGCAGGCTATCGGATTGTCAGTGTGACCACCGCCGTCCACTGGCACTACGGTAGTGCATCGATAGGCATGTTCAGCCGAAGGAAGTACTACTACATGCGGAGAAACCAAATTCGATTCGCCATGAAGAACTTCCCCCTGCGATACTTGCCCGTCTGCCTGCTATGGTTGATAGTCGCTCGGACTCTGCTTGACCTGCTATCGACAATGCCTCTCATCCGAGCTTTTGCCATGATGGCGTCTCCACATTCATTTTGGGCGAATTCGACAGTCAAGTTAGTCCTTGCCCAATTTGGGGCAATTAGATGGAACCTAGTTCATGCAAGGGAAACCTTTTCCGAAAGGGCGGTCACATCACTACGCGAAAAGAAACCGCTTTGACGAGTCCATTCGCGAGGATTTCTGAAAAGAACCGATTTGTAAGGAAGATTGCCCTAAGACTAGGTGTCGCTCCATCAATGTTGCTAGTGTCTGACCTGAAATCTTCGAGAATCGTGGAGTATCCTTGGGTTTATGCAAACACCATCGCGCAAGGTCGTGGCAAGAGGGTCTTGGATGTAGGGTCGGTAGGTTCGCAATTGCCAATAGCTCTGGCCCAACTCGGTTATAGTGTCTGGTGCATTGATGTGAGACCCTACGAATATGGACACCTATTGCCTGGAGTGAAATCCGTAGAAGGTGACATCAGGAGTACTGGCTTTGACAATTGCTCATTCGACATCATCACAGCAATATCAACGATTGAGCACATTGGCCTAGGAAGGTACGCCGATGACGAAGACATTATAGGTGATAAGAAAGCCGTCGTAGAAATACATCGGTTATTAGTCCCTGGCGGTTCCTTTCTGCTAACAGTTCCCTTCGGGAAGAGAGAAACATTCCCTTCACACAGAGTTTACGATACTTTTGGTCTGTCCAAGTTGCTCGACGAGTTCAACATAGAATTCATTGAGCATTTCGCGAGACAGCCCAGTGGTTTCTGGAGTTGTTCCGACGCTAAATATCTAGAGGGTATTAGGTCACCTCGCGTTGAAAATGGACTTGCTTGCGTAGTGGCACGCAAACCGAGTGTCCCATCTAGGCGTGACAATTCCCCGTACTGACATTGGACCCCCGCGCAGTCGTCGACACATTGGATACGCAGTGGGAGTTCAGACTTTAGCCTCATCCGGGATTGGAGTGTCTACTATCACAATGCGTAACACAAGATAAGAAGCGTATTTGAACCGAGTCCAAAGTCCTCCCTGTCACGTCTGCGGTCGGCAAAAGATGACTCTCATCCTCGCGTCTCAACGTTGTAGCAAAAGTCAATCTGAGTCTCTTAAATTCCTGCATTGGTCGAAGGAAAGGTGGCCGTCAAGGATTTACGCGAAGACGTTTGAAAGAAACCGCGTGAAGGCTGACCGCAGATGATGCGTGTACTGTATCGTTACTCCTTAGAGATAGCGGGCGCCTTGATTTCATTCTTTCTTTTTATTGTCATGATTGGCAACCAATCAGATCCGACTGGGTCAGCGGGTCCGCTCGCGCGAGGTCTAATCGACCTCGAATGGGCATTTCGTCCGGTATCTGTCCTAGTGTTGGTGTATTGTGTCGTTTATGCCTTGCTCTGGCAATTGCCCCTTTCTATCCTAGTGAAATCCTATTTTCCTTCAATAGCGAAACGTTTTGCGACTGGTTGGACTGTTGAAGTCTCAAAGCGTCAGGAGCGATTTGTGATTCTCTTGGTGACCTTGTCGATTCTTCTGCTTAGACTATACCCATATTTTCGGTATAACGAACTGATTGGTCTCGATTCGGGTGGGTATCTTTATGGTCTATTCGTCATCCAAGAACACCCAGAATTGGCTTTTGCCGGGGCGAGCATTGGTCCATCACTTTCATTTGTTTTGACATTTGCACCGCTGGACCTCTTCGGTTTTCTCGGGATGCCTTGGGAGACAGTTCTGGTGGCAGAAGCAATCTTCCTTTCGCTCTTTTACATTCTCTGCAATTACGTTTTGGCCGGCACGAAAGTGGACAAGTTTACTGTACTCTTGACCGTCGTCATCAGTGCTTTTTCACTCAACGCAGAATTCTCGACCAGCATCCTGTTTAGAAACGCTATGGGTCTGTCTCTAATGACGCTTGCCTTCGCATGCTACCTGAGGTATCTGAGACATGGTCAACGCAAGTATGCTATATTTGTCTCACTCTTGACATTGATAATGCTCATACAATACCCATTCATAGTGTTGACGTTCATAGGTATCACAGCTTTGTTCATATTGACGCAATTGCTCCCATTCGGTCTGAAAGGATCGTTCTTACAGAAATCTAAACGACTTCTTATGCCAATCTTGGTTCCAGTAGTCCTTCTCGGTGTTACTGGTGTCTTATTTGCGACTAACCAGCTAACTAGGGGCCTTCCTTTTGACTTGTCCACGCTTGCCTCGAATACATTTGCAGGGTTTGGCGCTGGGGTAGAAGTATCCCACCTGCTGCCGACTTTCTGGGTTTCACTATTTGATGAACCGTTCTATTCGTTTTTCGCTGACAATTTGCTCATCCTGTTCTTGGCATGTGTCGGTCTATTCGGAATTCTAACAATTCCTAACCAAACCGAGGCTGACATATCATTTCGGAACCTAATCTTCTCTTGGTGTGCTTTCGTTACGATTTCGATATTTTTGGGAGGTACCGAAGGGTACAGAGAAGTACTGAACTATCCTTTGCCAATTATCTCGGCTATGGGCACTATGTGGGTTATCCGACTGATTCTTAGAAAGCCAAGCGGAAGGCCGTGAAGACATCTGAATAGACTTCGACTGCTTGCAGTGGTTTTCTTTGTGTTACTCTTCTCTGTTGCCATCCTGCGCGAAACTACAGGGGGCCATGGGTTCTGGGACGAACGATTCTTTCAACCACTTAATCCTCCCAATCCGCTGGCCTCAGAGCTGAAGTGGATTTCGCAAACATATGGGAATCAACACCTGATTTTGGTGTTGAGTGGCGAATGGCCGAATGGCCCTTATCCTTCATACCTAGAGTGGAGCCTATACGATTTACGCATCGATATGGTATCTTCATTCATCTACGTTGGAAGCCTGTACAGCTTAATCAATGGCATTCCCAGTCAAGTGATCTCAACACCGAATCCGCTGCCTGGCCTCACTCCTGCCCCAATAAACAACTACTCGAACTATCGGGTGCTCGTTATTGATAATCCGGGAACAATTGAAAACTTCTATCAGCCGAACGGCGTGGAGTTGGAGATCTTGCATCAATTGATACCTGGGGTATACGCTCTTGATAACCTCACAATCTCTCAGGCACAAACATGGAGCAGACTGTGGGAATATGTCGAGAATCCCAACTCCGCAGTGCCAAACGGTGGTTACAGTATCACTGACCTCAATTGGACTGCTGAACATGGAGTATTGTCTAGCGAACAGAATGTAATTGTCTTTCACTTGTGGCCGAACGTGACTGATGGTTGGATGCAAGTCGAAGGCCTCCACCTAGAATTGAATTCGTTTTCGTATTTGGTCCTTAGCGTAAATTCCCAAAACGGCCTTGCGGTGTCGGTGGATTTCTATAGCGCAAATCAATTTATTGGAAGATGGAACCTTAACACTACGGGGCAGGGACTACAGACACTCTTCGTGAACGTGAACACTCTGGGAATACCTTTGGACGCACCTATCTGGCGGATAGCTGTTGACTTCCACGCAACTGGCACCAACGCTACACTTGACCTTGTTCGAATTGTCTTGCTGCAGGACCCCCCAATTTCCTAGGCGCCCCCGTTCCCCCTTCTCCCATTTCGTTCATCCTTTTTGATTCGCAAGGTCAGACCTCGCGCTGAATGGAACGACAATCACCGTTTGAAGTACTTCTCACTAGCTTAGGATGGCGGACAGTTAGAGAGACTTCAGTTCCTGGAAAACGACAGTCTGATGGGCCTAACCTGTTCCATCATGGAATAGGACGCTAACCATCTTCCGATACCTATGACATGGCATAAGACATTGCCTTCGAAAACCAATCCGCAAACCGATAGGGCTTGTCGTGTCATTGCTTTACTTGTGTCCGTTGTCTGGAATGAATTCCAGCTTGGAGGTGACCGCGGGGGTTGCGACCACAACCTCAGGTGTCGTGATTTGTGTCACTCAGGGGAAGGCCCGATTGAGTTCGAACTGGGCACGATCCGGGATGCTAATAGAATACCTAGCCTTGAATCAGACCAGACGGAGTGAAGGGTAATGAATTGAAAACGTAGGAAGGTGGTGGTGACTGGCGGGTTAGGGTTCATTGGCTCGCATCTTGTAGACTCGCTGCCGAGTGAAGGAGCAGAGGTTGGAGTAGTCGATAGTCTAGACATTCGAGCGCATCTTCGCAAGGAGAAGCTCAGACTATAGAGAGATATGCAAGAACCGTGCGACTGAACCGAATCTTGCCAACTTCAATTTGCAGTTCGAACCCCTTAAATTTCGGAAAGTCGCGCAGGATGCCGACATCGTTTTTCACTTGGCCGCGTTTTTTGGGGGAAGAGGTTTCGTAGATGAGAAGCAAGCGGAATGTTCAGCGATGTTTTCAGTTGACCAGAATACAATTAGAATCTGTTCGGAGGAAGGCCTAGAAAGGGTTCACTACGCAAGTAGCGCCTGTGTTTATCCTAATGAACTGCAGACAAATCACCAATACCTACTTAGAGAGGATGATGCCCAGGCTGTCCATGGGTTAGGGAGCGCCGTTAACATCTATGGCTGGGCCAAGCTTCTCGACTCGATCAACCATGTCGCTGTTAGAATTCATTCCTAAATGGACAGTTGGTTTTCAGAGGAGCACTAGGACTCTTAAGCGAAACCAACCCTATTCCGTTCTCGATGTGCTCCGAGAGCAAGGTATCGCCATTGCTGACAGCAATTCACTGCATTGGGTGTGGCGTTAGGCTCTTTCCTAATCTGCGCTGATTTTCTTCACTAGCCGTTCTTCGCGTTGTTCTGAGTGCCACTCAATCGTCCTAGTCAACCCTTCTCTTAGATCGACGATTGGGGTCCAGTCGAGGAGCTTCTTGGCGCGGGCGACATCGAGAGCCCTACTGAACGGCCCCTCGGGTTTGCTTTCGTCGAATTGCATCGTTGGTTTGTGGCCGCAGATTTCTAATATCATGGTGGCTACATCCCTAATCTTGTAACGCCTATCCCAGCCCAGGTTGACGGCTGTTCCATCCTCGATTTTCTCACATGCGGCAATTGAACCCTTGACGATATCTGTCACGTAGGTGAACCCCCTTTCTTGATTGCCACTGCCCCATACGACGTAGGGATCCGCTCTGTCGAGGGCTCTCTCGATTAGAGCTGAAATGGCATGCGATGTGTCAAACTCACCTGGGCCGTAGACCGTCAAGTATCTGCACGCGGACGTCTTCAATCCCTTTTCCTTGTGGAATACTACGCACTGCAACTCCCCCATCAATTTCGCAAAACCATATAGATTGTCGGAGCTTTTCCAACCATCCCCCGTGCTGAGAATATCGTCTTCCTTCAGAAGGTAGCTAGGGTCAGTTTGAAGCGAATCAGGATAGACACACGCGGACGATGCGTAATGAACCCTCTCTACGCCTGCATGGTAACACGCATCAATCACGTTGTGATCAACGGAGAGCATCTTCGAGCAATCGACTTGCCTGGTGTCAACGAATTCCCTGCCTCCGAACAGCGCACTCAGGTGGAACACAGTATCTGCTTTGGTAGCAATTATCTGAAACTTGTGCTTCTCTGTTTCCAAGTCGCATATTTCCAGCGGAATCTCGTTTACGCCATGTTTCCGGAAGATTCCCTCGAGCCTTGTTAGCTTTCTATTCCACGAAAGTGAGCCACGTGCAAGTTGGAGCATATCCACAATCGTCACTTCCGCTCCGCGTTCGAGGAGCGCATCTACCAGATTGGACCCTATGAAGCCGGCCCCGCCCGTTACTATTACCTTCTTGCGCGCCCAGTTCATGCGTTTCACATTGCTGCGTGCAGTTATTTAAGTCGCCCCGGCGCTGCTTCCAGTACCGATCCACTTCAGCGACAGATACCAGAAGGCCGAGATGAAGGCGAGATAGAGTAGTACTCCTGCGTAGAGGTGAACCGTCTCCATGGCGTCGAACCCGTACAGATAGCCCGTCACTATCACGGCGTCGAGCCTGACGATGCTGACCAGATATGTACCGACGAATCCTAGCGGAAGCAAGACCAGCGCCTTCTTTGGCGCCTTCCTCCCCACGTCCACGAACATGAGCGCGAAGGCAACGAAGAATACTAGGACTTCCTCCACCCCTCCACAAGCCTGAGCTACCGTCACAGCTGCGACCTTGGAGGCCGAGGGAAGGACTATGGTCGAGCCCCCTCCTGCAACAGCTCCTATCCCCTCTGCATTGAGCACGAGAACCCCGAGTCTTCTCGAAAGGAGCATGAGCAGGGAACCGTAGACCGAGCCGAAGACGGAATTCTGCCATTCACTCGGCGAGATGAAGGCGATGAGGAGAATGGCAGCGGCGAAGAACGGTATGGTCCTCTTGAATGGCTGCAGGAACTTCAGATAGGGCACTGAGAGATAGAACCCGGCTGAAAACAGGAGGACCCCCAACGGCACGAGATAGAGGGGGCCATACCCTCCTGCCAGGTAGATGAGGAAGACAGCGAAACCAGAGGCTGCTAGAACCAATCCCGCTGCGAGTCCTGCCGCTGCCTTCCTGTCCACTTCCCTTCTTCACCTACTGGCCGGCGATCGCGCTTGCTTGCATGCTTGTCTCGGCACTCCCACTCTTCACGTAGAAAGGGAAGATAGAGTTATCGTGGCGATGACCTGGGTTGTGTCCGCTGCTTGACAGGGACCGCTTGTCCTCCCCGCACGGTCTTCCTGATCGCCATGTAGATTGCCACTGTGGCCGCGAGCACTACCGGTATGGCGAACGGGAACGGAAACGCCGGTACTGGCGGGAAGGAGACGACGGTCACGGTGTCGCCGGCCGAACAGGCCGTGGCGGCGTTGGAGTCGCTGACCCCGTAGTAGTAGGCCGTCGTCGAGGATGGCGAGACATCAAACGTCGAAGAGGTGGCAAAGGAGAAGGGGTCGGTGCAGCCTTGATCCACGTACCACTGGTACGCGTACGGAGGTACGCCGCCAGCGGGATTGGCCGTCAGTGTAATCGAGTCTCCGCTGGTGATGTTCGGCGAGGCCGGCGTAATGCCACCAGCCGAGAGAGCGGCGCTGACGTCCACCGTCGCTGCAGCCGAAGTCGCGGATTCGCCGGCGCTGTCGTTGGCCTGCAGTTCGAAGGACCAGTTGCCGACGGTCGTGGATGTCGAGGTCGCGAAGGTATAGTCTGACAGAGTGGCGTTGGTCATCGCCGAGTAGCCGTCGGCGTCCGGAGCCTCCTCGAGCCACTGGTACGCGTAGGGGTGCGTCCCTCCGCTGGAGGGCGTCGTAGTCGTGAGGTTCGCAGACTGGTCCTGGTCTACGGCCCCAGACGAGGCTGCGATGACGGGAGCCGTCAGCGTGGGGTTGACCGTGACTGGGTCTCCAGCAGAGCAAACTGAACCCGCAGGCGAGCTGCTGTCGTTCGCGCCGTAGTAGTACGTCGTCGCGGACGCCGGAGACGCCTGGTAGGTGGAGGATGTCGCGCCGGCGATCGGGCTGGCGCTGCAGCCAGGTGAAGTGTACCACTGGTAAGAGTACGGGGCCGTGCCGCCGGATGGGTTCGCCGTCAGAGTGATGGCCTCGCCGATGTCTATCTTCGGGCTCGAAGGAGTTATTGGACCCGCTAGCAGGCACACTTGGTCGATCCGCGCGCTGCCCCCGTCGACCGCTTCCGTGGCGGTCGGGGTCGCTACGTTCGAAAAGACGTTGCAGCCGATCGTGACCACGGCGGGGGAGCCTGGGTCGTTCGAAGCGACTTCGATGCCCACCGGCTCGTTTCTGAATGTGTAGCCGCTCACCGACTGAGCTTCGTCGACGACGGCCAAGCCAACGAATGCGCTGCCGTCAATCTCGTTGGACGTCGCGCTGACCGTCCCGGCGTCGCCCTGCAAGCGTATGCCGACGTCGTCCCCGTAGAGGGTGTTCGCCGAGACCACAACGGTTCCAACGGTCTCGTTGGTGAAGATGCCCGTCGCCTGTGCCTGGGTGAACAGGTCGGGTCCGCCTGCGGCATAGACGTCTTCGCTTATCGTATTTTCAACGATACTTCCTGTCGCCCCTCTGCCCATTTCGATGCCGTTTGAAGCAATGTACCATCTCGAGTCGTATTGAGGAGTGAGGATGTTGTCGGAAATTGCGCAGCTGGTGCCTCCGTCCTCGCACTCAATTCCATTCTGGGCATAACCGATCACCTCGTTGAAGGAGATGATGACGCTGGAGGAATAGGGGCAACCAGAAGTGCAAGGACCTCCGGTCCAAACGGGGGTCCCGATAGAAATCCCAACGCCCTCTGGGGTCGGCGTGTAACCAGACGTGTCCACGTCAGTCAAGGTGTTTCCAGTGACGTTCCCCGAAGCTCCCCAGAAGAGTATTCCAAAATAGCAACCGTAACTCGAATCACAGGATGGAAGTGCGCTGGCTGCTGCCGACCCCGCTAGCGACCCGTCTACTGTCAAGTCCGCGACAGTCACGTTCGTGTACCCCGTGGCGACATAGATGATGGCAGGCACGCTGCTTGGCGAACCACTGCCCAGATCTGGGGCGTTGTCGGTGAGGAAGGTGGGCTGTATGGTGACCAAGCTTGAGTCGTTACCCAGTCCGATCAGGAGGACGTCGTTTGCGTCGACCGTTATCTGCGTATCGTAGGTTCCAGCGTTGAAGCAGTAGACGCCCGCACTGGTTATCGCCAACTGCTGGTCAGGCACGTTGTCAGTCGGATCATAGGTGGTGGTGCACACCTGCGGTTGAGCGTGTGCCGGTTGGACGAACAAACCCGATAGAAGAACCGGCGGAGCAAAGAGGAGTAGGACGAAGACGGCCGCAACCCTAGCCGATGACCTCCTCTGCGTCATTTCGCTATTTTTTGGCCGTTGTCAAGTATAGACTTTGTAGAGTCTGGCTCCATTCTCGGTAGTACAGACCATAGCCAGGGCGTTCAAACGTCCCAGGACTCTCGAGGTCGCCTGCTGGAGTCTCAGCCGTAGGCCGCCTTGATTCGGACGCCGCCTGCAGCAGTCATGTAAAGGAAAGGAAAGAGAAGATAGAGCCATCGGCGCACTGAATGACCTGGGCTGTGTCAGCTATCCTATTGGGAGGGGGCCGTCTGTCCCCCCAGCAGCCTTCTCCTCATCCCTAGGTAGATCAGTGCTGTAGCCGCGAGCACGGTCGGTATGGCGAATGGGAACGGAAACGCTGGTATTGGTGGAGGGGAGGTCGAGCAGAGCCCGGCTGGGCTTGAAGGGGTACCGTGGCCGCTGCACTCGTTGGAGGCGTATGTGTTAGCGGTTCCTGAGGTGCCAGAACCGACCGAGTTGTCGAGGTAACCGTAGTAGGTTGTGTTGTCCGCAGTGTTCCCGGTGAGAGTGTTCCCGCCGATGGTGTGGGGGGAATTAGAGTCGTGAAGCTCGAAGCCGGCGCGCCAGTTGAGGTCCGCCGTGTTCCCGGTGAGAACGTTACTGGGAGAGTCCCAAATGACGAAGCCTTCGTAGCCGTTGCGGTTCGCTGTGTTCCCGGTGAGGGTGTTGCTGGGAGAAATGAAGATGTCGAAGCCATCGTTGTTGCTGTTGTTCGCGATGTTCCCGCTGAGGGTGTTGGTGGAAGAGTAGTCAAGCAAGAAGCCGTTGTTGTTGTTGGCAAACGCTGTGTTCCCGGTGAGGGTGTTGCCGGAAGAGGCTCCGAGGTAGAACCCGTTCTCAAATCCTATGGCGCTGCAGTTCTTGACCGTGACGCCTGTGTGCTCCTCGAGGTCAATCCCGTTGGCTCCTGATTCTGCGTACGTGCCCGTTATGGTGTAGCCGGCGCAGTTTAGGACTACGTTGTTGGCGTCAATGTTGACCCCGTTCCCTGAGCAGGGGCCGGTGTCGGCGCCAAGAGTCGTGCTTGTCGTGATCGTTTCGCAGGCTGGGGCCTGTATTGACAGAGCTGAGACCGTGTTGTCGAGATTGTTGGCCACCCACAGGGTGCTAGTGGAGGAGTCGACCGCGTCGAAGAACGGACCGCCTCCGACGTTCACCGTCGTCGCTCTGAGAATCTGGGGGATCACCTTCCCGTCGATCACCGAGGTCGTGTTGTCAGCGTTATTCGTAACGTACACCAAGTCCGTGGTCGGGTTGACCACTACGCCGAGGGGAGAATCTCCGACGCCGATCGTCGCGATGACCGCGTCCAATGGATAGGAGACCGCCAACGACTCGTTGATCACCGAGATTGCGCCGCTGTCGTTGTTGGCGACGTACACCACGCCCAGGCTTGGGTCGACCGCCACGCCGACAGGATAGGATCCGACTGTAATCGTCGATTTGACCGCGTTCGACGCCCCGCTGATCACCGAGACCGTGTCGTCAGGGTTATTGGCAACATACACCATGTCTGTGGTCGGGTCGACTGCCACGCCGACAGGATTTTCTCCGACGGATATCGTCTTGGGGGTGACCGTGTAGGGCGACGAATCCTCCATCACTGAAACGTAGCTTTCGTTGTTGGCGACGTACACCACGCCTGTGGTCAGGTCCACTGCTACGCCGGTGGGCCCGCCTCCGACGGTCACCGTCGCGACGACCGTGTTGAAGGTGGAGCTGTCGGCCGGGTTCGCGTCGATCACTGAGACTGTGCCGCCACCAGTGTTGGTGACAAACACCAAGTTTGTGTTTGAGTCGAATGCCGCGTCAAAAGGATGGGTTCCGACGGCTATCGTCGCCACGACCGAGTCCGACGGATCGGATATCGCCAATGACTCGTTGATCACCGAGACCGTGCCACTGTCGTTATTGGCAACATACACCATCCCTGTGGTCGGGTCGACCGCTACGCCGGTGGGGGCTTTTCCAACCGGAATCGTACCTGTTTGGGCGTGCACGGGTTGGACGAGCAAGCCTGACAACAGAAGCGGCAGGCCAGCGACGAGCAACACCAAGAAGACCGTCGTCACGATTGGTGGCTTCTTTCCTGTCAGTGAGTTTGCGTTCAGCATTCCCTATTCCGTTAACGCTGGCTTACTTCATATAAGGCATCAAGACGAATTTGTTTTACACACACGATGCGTGTGACTGCATCCGCTGCTGGACGCTTCTTTGTCAGCCTGTAGCCAACCGACGTTCTTTCAGTGCGCGCTATCTGTTGTTACCAGCCGAGCTCACCCCGAACGAACTGGCGCTCCTCGGGAGGATTGCGTCACTCTTCCTCCGCCACGAGAGATGGCTCGTAGGCTTCGGGGCAAAGGACGGGCAACAGCCAGAGTGGGCACAAACGGTGGCGTCCTACTTCTTTCGTCTTCGAACAAAATAGCCAGTCGCTGCTGCTAGCCCCAGAGCCACGCCGACAGTGAGTGTCTCGGCGACCACTGTGGTCGAGAGATTGCCATTGACAGTCGACGTTGTCGTAGTTGTCGATGTCGAGGTGACCGTGCTTGTAATCCTAGACGTTGTTGTGGTGGTCGAGGTGATTATCGTCGTGATTGTAGTTGGCGGCACAACCACGGGGATTACCGAGCCCAGTTTGTCAGCTGGGTATGGTGCAGGACCGTTGGGACCAATCAAGGTCACCGATCCACCCGAACTCCCATTGGCGCCTATGACGAGCAGATCGTTCGAGTAGAGAATTAGTGTCAGATTGCAGCCTTGCAGGGAAGAGATTCGATATCTCGTTGCGGCCTCCATCTCTTGTTGAAAGAGGAAAGTCGATAGCATGTAGGCTGGCAGGCCCTCTGTGTTTGCGAGGTCTCCGCGATAGGGCTGGGCGAGTATTGCCCCGCTCACATTTGACTGATACACGGCATTCATGGCATCAAGAACGATCGGGCTGTTGAACGAGACGCCTCCGAGCAAGAGCCCCGAGGCAGTCTCGCCAAACTGGAAGAGGTAATCTTCGGAGGGGAGCTTTGGAACGATGGTAAGAAACGTGGAGCTGTTCGCAACGAAAGCGTCGACAATATGTTGGTACAACACCTTGTCACCTGGGAGCCCAGAGCACTGGTAGAGCTGGTGGAGCGCCGCCGCCGCCCATCCGTACTCCTCGATCGAAGCGCCCGGGTTTCCTCCCACGAACTCCCTGGTGAAGCTTTCGACCGTGGAATTGCATCCGTACAGTTTGAATCCAGCCATGGCGAGAAGGTTGGTCGACCGTGAGTAGGCATTGGAGAAGCCCGACGGGTCGTATCTGTCATAGTAGTAGTTCCAGTACCCGCGCGCAAGGCTCACTAGCGTTGCATTCTGAGGGTTCGATGCAGCGTCCAAGGCGAGACCATAGGATACGAAACCAAAACCTACAGGCGGTGAAACTGCGACGCCTACCGGGTTCGAAGCGATGTACTTTGCCGTGTCGTTCACAAGACGGTAATCGAGGTGTTGCAATGGATACACGTCCGAGTAGATTGGCCGAGAAAGCACGCCGACGGAGTTTGCCGGAGCGTCATAGGCGATCCCGACCCAACTCAGGTCATCGAAGGCGCCGTCTTGGTACCAGTGTTCGAAATCATTCACGGTCGCAGTGGAGTTGTTGAAACTCACCGCGACCGAATCCTCAGCCGGTGCGCTGAACCGTTCTGAGTATGAGACTATCAGCCCCCTTTGGGCTGAAGGAGATCCGCTGTTGTAGGCCAGCTGTCGCAGGAAGCTCCCGTGACTCCCGTAGAGCGAAGCGTTGTCGAATTGTCCCGAGGATGAGAAGACCTGGAGGTAGAGAATGTCGCTTGAAGAGAGCGACGAGTTCAGGGGAAGAGCCTGGATGCTCACTGATGCGTAGGGTTTGCCCGCTGCGAGGGTCGCGTTGACGTACAGGTAGAAGTCGCCGTCACCCGTTTCGAAGAGCGACCGTTTCGAAAACCCGCCGGAGATTGGAGACACACTTGAGCTGGTGGATCTGTAGATACTGCCAGAGACGAATATCCTGTCCGAACCGAGGTAGCCCATCGTCTTGCCTCCCGCATAGTAATCTCCGATCGCTAGACTCTGGAGGCCAGAAGATGTGGTGTTCTTTACGAGTTGCACGATCCTGTTGGTGACCATGGTACCATTCTGCAGCTCTAGGATCGAACTGTTGACCCGCACCTCGGGCAGGTAGTATGGCGGTGAAGACGAAGAAGTGGAGCCCAGCCCCAGCGAATCCAGGAAGCTCAGCGCGTGAGATGCGTCGGTTGCGTCGCCAGTCGTCGCAGCCATCGATAGGATCTTACCGGCGTTGTCTGTCCAGAAGTTCTGGTAGTCTACGTCACTGGCGTTGAGCTCATCCCTGTAGCCCCAACCCGGAACCCAGTGCGAAGCGAGGATCTCCTGCGGTGATTTCTGAGACGCGGTCGCGGTGCTTGTGGCCGAGGAAGTCGAAGTCGTGGTCGTAGTAGAAGATGACGAGGAGGACGTCGAGCTGGCTGGACTGGAGTGGGAGCCCGCGAAGTAGCCAAAGACAGCCGCTGAAAGAAGCAGGAAGACGACGACGGCCACGGTCAGACCTCTCGAAGCCATCCCGCCAAGCTGCGCGGGAAGGTGATTTGAAAGTGTGGCCCGAGAGTCGAATGTCAGGAACTACGTCCTCCCAGAGCGGAGGCTTGAATCAGTCGCGGGGCGTCACCCAGATGATCCAATGCGGGTTCGAAAGCCGTCGTCTGGCCAGGTGACAGACGATGTTGAGGGCCCAAAGCAGATCGTCGTGGCGGCCTTGGGGATGATCGTAGATGGCGCTGGTCGGCGCTGATGATTCTCTCCCGCTCCCTCATATGCGCGCGCTCGCGGGGTGCTGCTCAGCCGGGGAATGAAGGGATGCTACGTGCACCTCGTGGACAAGGACACGGAGACGTTCTTCATGACGAGGATGGAATCAGGCAAAAGCCAATGAATCCAAGCTCGAAGAACGTAAACATGGGGGAGCGGCCAAGACTCGCGGGTAGGCACCCTCGGTCGGTCTTGGTGACCTAGCCGTTTGGTTCTTCCAGATCGAGTCTGGCGAGCCCTGACTCCAATCTCCTCCTCTGCCTCATCAGCAACAACTTGACAACCGCCAGACGGTTCAGCGCCAACTCCTTCTCGTCTGGATTCTTAGCCTTGGTCGGGTCAAGGAGGCCCCTGCTCTTCAGCATGTAGATGTACCTGTCCTCTCCCTTCGGCGAGAGTCTGTACTCGTACTCGTACCTTCCTTCCTTCCGCCTTCGGTTCAGAAGGCCAGCTCTGTAGTAGCGAAGCAGGCGCACGTTCGTCCTCTTGCCGGGGGTGAGGTTCTCCCACTCCGCGACCACCGGGTCCTTCAAGAACTGCTTCCTCGTGTGCCAGGTACTTGCATACGCAAAATGCTCTAGGGTCCTCAGCTTGATGCTGCCCGAAAGGTCGACTTCGAAGGTCGGGAATGGATACTTCCTCACTCTGTTTTCTCTAGGCATCGAGGACTCCCGCTAAGCAATCCGACGGGAAGGGTTACACTATCCTGTAACCCTTTCATCAGCCTGAATTCCCTAGGATTCCTTCCGATTCAGCAGGAAGACAGGCACAATGCGACTCGATACGACGTGGTGCGACTTGATACGACCCAATTAGACCTTATGCGAACGGATACGTCTCAATCGGACAAACCTTCATAAGAAACGACGCGTGTGATTGTCGATTATGACTGGCGGAGACCCGGAAGTCGGAGAAAGCGATTTCGTGGGTCCGTCGGAAGGGTTCGTGCTCAAGAGGATTAAGAGAGGAAAAATGCTCATCGCGCTCAAGAAGGTGTATAAGGAGCTCGAAGATATCAGCAAGAAGACAGCAACTTCCTCAAACGGCACCCAAGATGTCTCTGCGAACACCAATGCCAACCTGACGGTGGCCAGGGAGCTTGAAGCCATGAAGCCTCGCCTTGACGACAAGACATACGACGCCGTCGACCATTACACAAGATTCGGCAGGAAGATCAAAGAGCAAAATATTAGCGATGAAAACATGCCACAGGCTGCCCTAGAATATGCGCGAACCTCCCCTACCAAAGCCAAGTTCACGGCAGCAGATCTTGAACTCGCTAGAGCCAAGGCTGTTGGTGAGGGCGCGAAACTCCAGAAGGAGATCGACGACAAGGAACTCGCGGAGTACAGACCTTTCGTGGGATTCTGCGAGAAGCTTCTCGACAAGGTTCACGCGCAACAGATTGAAATTCGAAAACAGAATTCGGTTGAGGGAATGATCGAGAACATCAACAATTACAGGGAGGCGGGCTTGGTTCTCATCAAGAAAGACCTCGAAGAAATGGGATTCTTCGAGTGGTTGATGACGCATCCTCGACCACCGACCATGTCCCAAATGCCGTCTGAAAGCAAACTGACCGTGAAGCAATGACGCTTTCAGCGCGCGCGCGCGCCCTCCTGGTTCTCCGTGTTAACTCGCAGTTGATGGGTTCTTCAGACTCATACATGCAAGACAGAAGCGAGAACGGGCGCAAGAGTGGCAGTCGCAAGAATGACCGCCGCCCCTGCGAGGATGCGGTTACTTGCACGAATCCGTTCATTGATTCGCTCTTGTCTCTCTTGGGCGCGCGCGACAGTATCGATTGCGAGGACAAGGGATTCTTCGCAGCGCCCGGAGCGAGGCACGCCGTATGGCCAACGGAAGCGTGGAAGCCACCGACGTCCTGGCTTGAAACAAAACTCAGAGCCGACCAGAAACTCACTTCAAGCGCTGAGCTTGGGACGGTCTGTCCTTGGTCGTGTATCCGTAGATGAAACCGACCGCTGCGACTACGAGGCTGGCCCCGAGAAGATAACCGATGAATGGGAGGATCGCCAGCGAAACGAGCAACGAAATCCAGGGTAGCAGCCGCCGAACTCCCCGCCCTTCGAGGAGCTTGATTCCCGAAGCCGAGCCCACCACGTAGGTCATGATTGCCGCTCCGCTGGTGGCGAGAAAGGCGGATTGTATGTCGAGCCCGAGGGCGTAGAAGACCGAGAGGCTGAGCATGATTAAAACGAAGAGGGCGATGAGCGCGCGACGTGGCGCTCCGGTCATCGGGTCGACGGTCGCGAGGAATCGGGGGAGGCTGCCGTCTTTCGCCGCCGCGTAGACGACTCTCGCCATCCCCGTCGTGTACGCGTTCACCGTTGAGAAAACGACGACGACGGCGAAGAGGGACACGGCTATTCCGCCATACGAGCCGAAGACCTTGGACATCATCTCGGCGAACGGCGTGACCCCGGTGCCTGCCGTATAGGCACCCGTGCCCACCACGGTAGCTGCGACTGCGAGATAGAGGACGCTGATCAGAGTCACGCTGATGGTCACGCTGCGGCCGAAGTCCTTCTTCGGGTCTTCGAACTCCTCGGCGACGTTCGAGACGTTTTCGTAGCCCAGGTACGACCAGACTATCAGGGCCGAAGCCACGCCCACGGATGCGACGCCAGACGGGAGCAGAGGGCTGAAGTTCGAGACCCTGATGCCCGGGCTCGAAGCCGCGACCGATGCGACCAGGATCGCGATCATTATGGCCACCATCATGATCTGGACTCTTCCGCTCAGCCTGATTCCTCTGAGATTGATTCCGTAAGCCAGCACGAGGATCCCTGCGGCCACGACGAAGACTTCGGGACCTGAGATGGGGAAGGCGAATGATATGTATGAGCCGGCAGCCAGCGTGATCGCCGGGGCACCGAAGACGACCCATGCGACGAAGAGCCACGACGTCATCGTGCTGATGCTGTGCCCGAAGGCGTTCTTCGAGAACGAGTAGATCCCTCCCGATTCGGGGTTGCGGGCCGAGAGGCTGGAGAAGGTGTAGGCGAACGGATAGCTCGCGAGCGAGAGGAAGAGCCACGCCAGAAGCGATCCCGCTCCGGCAACCCTGGCGGCCAGACCCGGGATTACGAGAATCCCGGCTCCAAGTACCGAACTCACGTACAAGGCTACAGCATGACGCACGGTGATGACTTTCCGGAGGGTTGGAGGCGTGCCTTTCTCCGCCGCAGCTCCATCATCCGTCAAGTGCGCCCGACCATTGCATCCCCGTTCTTAAGATAGGCTGGGATTGATTTGTCTATTCGGAGAGTCGAAAGAAAGTACTACGTTCTGTAAGAAGACGGCGAGACGTCCAGATGACGGTCAACTCAAGCCTGCGCGCGCGCCCTATTGGGTTGAAAGTTGCGGTCGCCGGGACTCGAACCCGGGTTCTTCGCCCGTTGGGGCGCCTCCATTAGATGTGAAGCTGAGGTCAGATTGTTCTACTCCTTGCGGTTCTCGCACTGCTCCAGAGAAAGGAAGTGGGTTAAGCCTGAGCCGTCGCGGATCGATTATGTGACGGGTGTCAAGCCTCGGGTTTCGTGAACTTCCCTTCGAGACAGTATACCGATAGTTTCCCTGAAACAAGGCATTTTCCCCCCAGATCGCATCCTTGGCAGAGGTCCGCGGGCGTCGCCTCTAGGGTCCCTCCCGCCTCGTGGAGCGAGTAGAGCAACTTGAGGTACTTCCCCTCAGCAATCCTAGGCAGATCATTCCTGCTCTCCAAGCCGTACCATTCATAGAGTCTCTTGCTCCCCTTTCTCGAATTACAACTGGCGCATATCCACACGGCGTTTTCTGGAATGTCAGGCCCGCCCCGAATTCTGGGGAGCATGTGTTCAACCGTCAAGTCTCCCTTCGAACCACAGTAGACACAGGAATCTGGTTGCTCGTGCTCCTTCACATACTCCCTGATGGAAGACGACCATTGGATTTCACCAGACTGGAGTTTCTTGAACCTGTTCATGATGAAGCCGTAGTTGCTTTTGCCTTCACCCGCTGAGTTGGAGATTATCTTCGCGTACTGCCAGAACAAAAGATCTCTTACCGTCTTCACGGCTGAAGGGGGCAACCCAAGAATGCCAAGTCGGTGGACCGTCATTTTAATGTTCTATCAATGTGAAACCACATCAGAATTCCTCACACCTGCGGTTAGAGCCTATGGGGAAGAATTCTGGATGACGCGAATGTGCGCGCGCACGCCAAATGCAGTAGTTCACTTTCCCACATGACTTGGGGGTCATTCTCATGAGATTACCGAAACTGCCTAACTTGAGGCTGAGACAATATCACTTGAAGGAGTCGAAACATAATGAATGGAAGGTCGCTCTACGAGGAGGTCTGGGAGTGCCGTCCCCCCAGAAGGCAGACAATCGAAGAGGACCTGCTCGCTCTTCAAGCCCTTGCACCTGTCATGGTCGAAGACCTCTACTCACTATTCAAAGAAGCGGTGACCGATTCTCTTGTGAACATTCTGGGCGAGAATGAGGCGAGAGCATTGATGAGGCTAATTGCAGGGACGAATTTTGGGAGTCCAGACCAGGTCTACGAGGCACTCGATTCGATTCTCCATGAAGGCGCTCAGATTCTCAGGAAAGCAATAGTCGAAGAGTTCAGCGCCAGCGTGCATCTGCTGTTGGAAAAAGCAGAGAGGGAGGCTACTCAGTTTGTTGGCCAGTCTGGCGAATCGACGCCTCTATACCAGACGATTTTGGACAACTCAGGAACACCCTAAACACCATAAAGCTAATCGAACATCTGACCCAGTTCATGGAGGAGACGCGCGCGCTACGAGAGCCCTTTCGACCGTCATTTGACCGTTCATTTGACGCATTTGACCGATCTGACCAGCCGCTGAGTAGAGATCAGCTAGCTGTTGGGCTGCCAGGTCAGGTAGAATGCCGAATGCGGAGGAGGGCGCCGTAGGGAGCCTTCCAACTGGAGTCGGAATTGCGGGGCCCCTTCGACCCTCCTACGCATGACCGCTTCTTGCGGACACCGCCGGTTGGACCCTGGACTCCGGCGATCCCTCTTCTCCGACTCCGGAGGAATCCTGTCCGGTAGAGGGATCCTCCCTCCGGGGGAGTAGGAATGGGGGGACAGAACGAGCGGTTGGAACTCCTAATACATTCTCTAACCAACGGTCGGGGCGCTGCATATTGAAGACTCATCTCTTAAGCGCGGTTCTCTCGGAAATTGCCCTGGTCGCAGGCATTGTTGTTCTGTATCACTCGCTAATCTCAGTTTCGAACGGGCCTTGCATCGTTTATGGAAGTGGCCCGGCATTCTCATGCGCTGGATATGCTATGAATTCGGCAGGCCTCTACACAAGCTTCACACTACTGATAATCTCTGCCTTGCTGCTCGGCTATTCTGTAGTCCGTTCCAAGCGAAGCATCCCCCAAGGTGAAACAGCCGCATGAATCCCCCCAAAGACGAAACAGAACCGCGGGAGACACTCGAAAGATTATATCGCGCAAGCCCTTGAAAGCAGACGCTGCCAGTTGCTGGATGACTTCATCTTTCCGCTGGCCTGTCAGGCCATACCACGCTTGTGCGACCGCTTCGGTATCGAGTGCAGTCTGCCTGAAGAACTCTTTCCAGTGGGAGTGAAGAGGCAAGACGTGGCCTCCCTGAACGGGGAGCGAGAGAGGATCTTGGGCGAGCTCTTCTCAAGTCGAGGCGTCTCGACGTGGGACGTGTTCGACGCATCAGGAATCGGTCAGGAAAGGAACGCCATAGCAAGGGACTTCGTGCGGAACGGTTCCTCCTTGCTCGACCTCGCGACAGGGAGGGGATACTTCGCCTTCGCCAGTGCCCGACTCAGTAACGAAGTCACAGCGGTTGACATCATGGACGGCGCACAGAGGGTCGGATGGTGGAGAGTCTTCCTAGAAAGTTCGAGGAGACTTGGCCTCGCTCCTGTTGTCAACGGAATAAGATCAGACGGCTCGAGTCTCCCGTTGGCGCCCGAAAGATTCGCAGTGGTCAGCTGCATCCATGCGATCAGGAACCTCCTGGTCCCGAAAGTCCAGAAAGGAATCATAGCCGAGATGCACAGGACGACGACAGAGGGCGGAATGGCCGTGCTGGCGGAGTCCTCGATGGAGGCCGAATCTCCTGCGGAGGAGGTGTACGTCGCCTACATCAAGCTCAGAGCCAAGATTGGATGGGAAGTCGTTCCACAGGGCAGCAACGAGTTGGAGGGGTTGATGCACGAGGCAGGTTTCTCGGAGATTGTGTCTGACAAGAAGAGGTTTGACAGGGACTACGCACCCGTCGAGTTCCCGTCATTCGTCGTCTCCGACCAGCCGCCAAGAATACGTGAGGAGCACGACAGCATCGAAAAGCTGCGGTCGAAGCATGGCATCAGCCCGCCTCCCGTGATAATTGTGTCAGGGAAGAATGAGGCCTGAAGAATCGGGCAATATGTGCAATCACTGGGGTTTCCACTCGGACTCCCGTCTTGTGAGGTTGAATGGCGCCAAAAGAGCTCGAATATCCCCCCGATTCGTAGAAGAAGCTTGAAGCTGCCCCGTCCTGACATGATGGTCCACCGCCCCGGTGGATCCCGCTTGCTTCGCTTCACAGCTCTTGGCACGCCTCACTCGGACTCGACGGCCTGACCGCACAACGCGGTCCAGGCTCCGCCTTCCTGTGCTCGACCATCAGACCAGGGGGTCTTGGGAACGAACTGAGAAGCCGCCCTATCCTGCGATACGACGCACCATAGACCACGCTTGAAACCGCCATGTAGAACCCGAACCAGAGCACCAGGTCGTGGGAGCCTCCTCCTCCCCACTGACCCGAGAGAATGGATCCCGTTCTGATTGTGCGTAGCGCAGCGGAGGGCTGAGCAAGCGAACGTTCGGCTAGATTGGCTGTCGTCTACAGAGCCTAATCTGGTGGGAGATTATTAGGTGAATCTCAAATGTATGTCCGTGATGCTCGGCTCCTGAGCGTGTATATACTCCGAACCTGCATCACGAAGTCGATGAGTGTCCTACACTGGGGTTTCTCAATAGCGATTCTTGCTCTCTTGGCGTCGGTCGTAGTCGTGGGAGCCATGCCTGTACATGCAGATGCTGAGCCCGTACCCCATTGCTTGGTAGTCTTCCAAACTGGCACTCCAACCGGCATTGCCCCGGGAACAACCGGAGTCGAACTGACCTACTCACTGGTGTACCCCGCCGATTATCCGACCGCTGCCCCGAATGCTGCCTCCTTTGCGCTCTCGGCAACAAGCTCTAACGCCGCCTGGACCGTGGCAAGTATTGGACCATCCCTGGTTCCCCCGGGTGGAAAGTCGACAGCTTTCGACTACTACCCCATCACGGTCTATGTGAACGCGGCGGGCACTTCTGGTAGCACGACAACCCTAAACGTGACCGCAACCGTCCAGCAAGCAGGACCCGCCAGTTGCTATTTGCTGACCGTACTAACGACTTCCGGGACAGCTCCTAGCACAGTTCCTGAGTTTCCGCTTGGGATTCTAGCTCTCCTTGGAGTGGCCCTGCCTGCGATGATCCTTCTGAAGAGGAAGTTCAGCATCGCGATTCCTGCCTAAACACCTCACCGCCCTTTTCCAATCATTGATAGCTTTCTAGCGCGCGCCTGCAAACAGCGTTCAGGCGAGTAACATCAGACTCGATTCAGAGTAGATTGCCTAAGTTGAGCTCTCCCTGGTGTGGCTGTCTTGCGCGGAATGTGGTGGTTCCTTAACTTCTTCAAGCGCGCACGACGACCTTCATCCTAGGTCTGCCCCCTATCGCACCTTGATCCCCGTGTGCCGCCGATTGTACTTTGGCAGAAGCTCCTTGAGGTATCGGACTACCTCGTCGGCGTTCTCCACGGGAATGACTCTGTCGTCCCTGAGCCCCGAATACCGTCTCCTCGAGTCTATGCGGACCCCCGCGAGTCTGCCGCTCCATCCGTCGACCCGGTAGGCGAGGATGAGCCGCTTCAGAGTCCATGCGAAGGCGATCTCCGAAAGGGTGCCGGCTCCTCCACCCATCGCCACCACGGCATCGCTGTTCGCCACAATGAGGTTCCTCGCAAGATCGATTCCCGTGGCGATTGTAACGTCGCTGTATCCTTCTGCCTCAGACGGGTCGAAGCCGGGGAGAACCGTGACGAGGTCTCCCTCGTGGTAGCGCGCAGAGCTTCTCGCTCCTTCGGCGAGCGCCTTGGCCAGGTCTTCGGGACCGCCGGAGACTATCCTGTAGTTCTCATCGACTAGACGCCTACCCAGAGCGACCGTCAGCTTCCGCTTTCGAGCGCTGAGGTGCACGTCGCCTATGATGCCAATCGTGTATCGTTTCACCCTAGGACGCTCCGTGGGAAGGCTTGGAGACTGTCTCCGCAATTAGGCTTTCCCGCTCCTCCTTCGCAAGCGTCGCACGCGCTATGGGCTGTGTTGGGGCTGGAGGTTGCGAGGTGCAGTCGTCGTTGCTTTCGCCTCCCCCTTCCCTCCAATGATTGACAGGCTGACCGTCGCATTACATACTTGACAGCCATCGGCCGCTTCATGAGCTCACAGCTGGAAGACGAGATCGATAGCTGGGAGGGCTTTCCACGTACTCTGAGGAAGGAAGACAGGGAGCTCTGGGAGGAGATGGTCCAGGAGGTGAGGCAGTGCCATGCAGAAGCGGTGGAGAAGTCCGGCATGCCCCTGACAACGGACCCGTTCTTCATGGCCCTGATTCTGGCCCAGCAGAGGACCATCGAGAGGCTTAGGACAGAGCTTCGGGAGTCAGAAGGACTCAAATCGGTCGATGCAGGAACTGGTCAGAGAGTCACGCTATTTGCCTCCCGTCTACGAACTCATTAAGGAAGAACACAGGATCGGAGAAGTTCATTATCACGTGTTGAAGGATGGTTTCCATTCCCAAGACCCTGTCTCGCACGCCGAGAGAGACGAGACCGGGCGTGTCTTGTTGGAATCCCTGGAACCCGCTCAGGCAGGACTTGGGCACCCATATGGTTGTCCCAATCCCCTCCGGGGCAGATTGGGCTTCTTTGGTGAATCGAAGCCAGATTAGAGTTCTCTGACACTACGGCGGATTGCAACTGTGGCTACGCGTGCGCACGAGAACAACGTTGGCTACGCTATGGAAAGCCAAGAGTTGTCCAGAAAAGAGTGTGACATATATCTCATTGGTATTGGGATTGAACGTGACGTATTGAGGAGGACTCGGAAGAGAGTACATGTTCACAAGGGCCCCAGACGCTCCGTCGTAGACCAGCAAGTAGTCAAGGCCTGGCGGGACCGCGAGTACCTCATTCGACGAGGGAATGGCCGCTATACTGTCGAACGCACCGCATATCTGAGGATTGGAGTAGTAGATCACTTTCCCGTTGGTGCCATTCAAGGCGACGAGTTGGGCATCTACGAAAACATACACAATGTCCGTCTTCACGTCCATGGTCACCCTTGAATAGGCATTGGAGCCCAAGTGAACAGTTCTCAGCAGAGTCCTGCTCGTGCCGTTCACGATGGAGACCTGCAAGCCGCAGGGTCCGAGTGAGACGCCAGAGCAACCGACCGCATAGATCATATTTGTGTACGGGTCGATAGCGAGACTATTGGCCCAGTGTCCCAAGGAGATGTTCGCGACGACCGAGCCAGTTCGGACATCAGCCCCTACCAAGTCCATATTCCCGGAGGAACCGTAGATTGTATGAGTGGATGGGTCGTACGCCAAAGACTGTCCGAAGTCGAGCGGAAGTTCTCCCGTGACCTTGTTAGTCGTGCCGTTTATCTCTGCAATTCCCCCTTCCACCGAGACATAAACCATGTCGGTGTTGTAGTCGATCGCAATCCCGTTGTTGTTAGCCGCAGGCAACGGGACACTGGCTATCACCAAGTGTGACGACGCATCTACTACTGTCAGAATATCGGAGAACCAGTCTGCGACGTAGATTCTACTTGCGTTTGGATTAACGGCGATTGTACGAGGATACCCTCCAATGGGGATATTCGCGGTTTCGACACTTGCGAATGGAGTGGGCGTCCCCACAAGTGCAGGCGGAGACTCTGCCAGCGAACCCAGCACCATCAGAGCGACTGCCAAGAGAACGAAGGCCACCGTGAGTGTCGGAACCTTCAATCTTCAGAGCCCCATCTCATTCAGAGTGGTCACGCGCTGATTGACTGTTGTTACCAGGAGAGGTCACACCGACACCCTGAGAAGGCCGTCACAAGAGACCGAACAGTCGGAAAGACCACCCGTGACCGGGCACGCGCTCGAAGTTCGGCGCGCGCGCTGGGGTGGTAGCGACGGTGGCCTTCAGGCATCAACAACCCGACTCCACCGACAAGCACCGCAATTCCTTCGCCCAGCACAAGGGCTGAAGAGACAATCTCGATTTCTGCCGTTTCGACTGGGAAGGTCGAGCACCCCATCGATTCACGTATACAATCCCAATACGAGGGCAGAGGCGCAGTCGCCCAGTTGTAGTTATTGAGACCGTTTTGAAGTAGTCCCCATCCCAATATCAAGAGGAAGAGACCTACCGGGATGACGGCCACACCCACGAGCCTAAGGTTCACTTCGAGCATCTTCTCCTCGGCTGTTCCTTATGCCGCCCAATGAGCCTACCATCCCCAGTGGAAAACCCACGAGGAGTATTCCAACGAGACACGCCGTCAGCATATCCTGAAAGAAACCCGCCTGTAGGCTCTGCTCGAATGCATAATACTGGACTACCGCACTCAGCAGGTCTATCGCAAGAAGTGCCCCGAGTACCGAGGACACGGCCCCAAGCAGTCCTCCCACCACGAGCCGGGTCGGCTTCGGATAGGAGACCAGGAAGGCTGCCAGGAACAAAGCCAGACCCAAAACCGTCACCGCTATTGACTCACCCCAGATTCTCCAGTAGAGATTCGTTTGGCTGTTCAGCTTGGAGTTCAGATTCGATGCCAAATTGAGAGCAACGAATCCGAAGACCAAGTATATGGCGCCGCAAAAGCCAATCGCAGCGAACTGGAACCGCGCCTTCAACCTTCAGGGCACCACTCCGTCCAGAGTGGTCACGCGCTGATTAACTGTTGTTACCAGAAGAGGTCACATCGACACCTTGAGAAGGCCGTCGCAAGAGACCGAACAGTCGGAAAGACCACCCGTGACCGAACAGGGCCACGGTCAGGCCTCGACGGTCAGTTTGGCCGCCCGGCCGCCCCGGTGGATCCTGCTGGCTTCGCTTCACAGCGCTTGGCACGTCTCACTCGGACCCGACGGCCTGACCGCTTCTTGCGGACACTTCTGGTTGGACCCTGGGCTCCAGCGATTCCTCTTCGCCGACTCCGGAGGAGTCCTGTCCTGTAGAGGGATCCTCCTTCCGGGGGAGTGGTGCATTCCGATGACACCCTGACCGTCCATCCCCGGCCGGGATTAGCACCTGCGGGTCAAGATCCCTCACTGAGACAGAGGCTCCTTGCGTCTTAGTACAGAGTCAGCTGATGCGGGTCGGCTTTACGCGCGAAGGCATCAGGCCGGCTCGTAGACCGGCGGGTTCGCAGCAGGCACGGGCGATAGGGCCAAGATTGCCAGCGCAGTGGTCTCCGTGTTCGTCCCGCACGCCAGTATCCACTTCAAGTTGGTTCCGTAGCACGTGTAGAATCCTCCCTTGTCGATTCGGCTTGGGGCAGACATCCTGAGGAGGAGGCTCGCCGCAGATTGTGGATAGGACTCTCCAAGAAGCTCGCTCGCGTAGACATAGAGTGCGAGCTTGTAGGTCTGGCACTCGCCATGGCTTGCTGAGTCTGGATTCGTGAAGGCTTCGTCTTCGAAGCAAAGGCCCTTGAGCGTAGAGGTACCAGCAGCGTATGCGTTCTTGGCGTCGGTCAGCGCTGATGAGTTGCCGTTGGTGTACTGCCGGTAGTAGCAGGCCGCTTCCAGGAATGCGATGTCCGAATAATTGTCTGCCGACAACCACTTGGCGGACTGGTTGTTGACGGTGGTCAGGATTCCCGCCTGGCCGAGCGTCTTGACCAGGAAGTCCTTGGACCCACTGAAGGCGCAAGTGCTCGTGGTGAGTGCCTCGTACTGGTTGGCTGCGTCCTTCACCGTCGAGAGGTCGGCGGTCATGGTCCCGTTGATGCTCCGTACGATCACTGTCAGTGCAGAGTCTCCCGGTGCATAGTTCCACAGCGCCACTGCCGCTAGGTAATTGTCGGAATAGAGATAGTACGTGTTCCGAAGTGAGGCGCTGTCCGGGCTGTTGCTTATCAGGCCGACAGCGTCGTTGAAACTGGCCGCGAGATAGCTGACGCCTCTTTCCACAGCAGCGCCCGCCCGCATGGTTAGTGTGGCAGTCTTGCGACTGCCCAGATTGTTCGGGTCCCCGCCGTAGGTTGCCTGCAGCGTGACCTTGCCAGTCGTCTCCCCTGTCATTGTTACGGAGCACGCCGCTTGGTCAGGGTTCCTTAGGCTGGTGAGGGTACACGATGTCGAGCTGAGGGAGACCGAGCCTGGGCCGCTCTGGGACCAGCTCACCGCTCCGGTTGGGAGGTGGCCGACCACCTTGGCCTTGCAGGTGATTATCTTCGACGAGCCAGCCACAGCGGACCTTGGTGTACAGGTAACTGTCGTCGTGGTGGCTTCCATCGTCACGACCAGGTTGTACGCCCCGGCGGTCGCAGGGTTGTTGAAGTCCCCGCTATAGTTCCCGGTGAGTGTGACGGAGCCAGGGGCGCTCGGTGTGTACTTCACTGAGCACGTGCTGTAGGTCCCGTGCCTTGAGAGCTTGCAGGACGTCTTTGAGAAGGTACCCGAGCCGCTGCTCGACCAGGTGACGGTGCCGGTCGGGGCTCCGACGCCGGAGTCACGGACCGTCGCCCTGCAGGTGGTTGTAAGGCCCATCGTCACCGTCGGCTTCGAGCACGTCACGCCGAGGAGCGTAACCGTGAACCACGCGCTGGCGTTGCCAGTGCTGTCGATTGCGGTGATCGTGTGGAAGCCGAGGGCAGAAGAAGCGGGGACCACGAGCGTGCAGCCGGAGCTAATGTTACCAGATGCGTCCGAGGTGCAGGTCGTGGGCATGCCGGCTGTCGAACCGTCAAGCGTGACCGTCAGGACTTGCGAAGCGGCGAAGCCAGAGCCCGTTACAGTGACCGTCGTGCCCGCGGCGCCCATCGGAGGGCCGAGGGAGATGGAATGAGGAGGGACTCTGAAGCCCGCCCTCACGCTAACGGTGCCGTCCGTGACTATGACTGAGTGACCAGGTCCGGAGTCTGGGACGTAGGGGACCGTGAAGGTGCAGCCTCCTAACGAACCCGTCGAGGACGTTGTGCAGTCGCCGCTGAGCACGAGGGGCATGCCAGTGGAGTAGATGATGTCGCAGTGGCCTCCCCCGGGCTCGACCCGGCACCGAAACCAGCTGACGTAGGTCGCGTTGACCGCGTGGGAAGGAGCGAAGCCGCCACCAGTTATGGTGACACTGGTACCCGCGATGCCCGACGGAGGACTCAGCAAGATGAATTGAAGGCAGAGCCCGCTGGGGGTGGATCCCCCGTCACCGTTGAGGCTGCACTCATCGGACGAGTACAGGTTCGCCGTTCCTGCCGTGCCCGAGCCTGTCGTGTTGTCGGTGTATCCGTAGTAAAGGTTGTAGTCCGCCCTGTTCCATGCGAGGGTATTGCCTGAAGCGTCCCAGAGGTAGAAGCCATAGAGGTTGCTGCGTGCAGTGTTGTTGCCGAGTTCGTTGCCGTCGGCGTCTTGTAGGTAGATGCCGGTATCGTCTTGGGTCGCGTTGTTCGAGGTCAGGGTGTTGCTCGAAGAGTTGTCGAGCCTGATGCCAAGACGGTCGCCGACCGCCTTGTTCCCGCTGAGCGTGTTGCCGTCGGAGGTGCCGTTGAGGACGAACCCGTCTTGGCGATTGTAGTTCGCCGTGTTCCCGGCGAGTGTGTTGTTGTGGGGCCCGCTGACGAGGAAGAAGCCGGTGTGGGCGTTGTTGCTCGCCGTGTTCCCGCTGAGGGCATTGCTGTCGGAAGAGAAGAGAAGGCAGAAGCCGAAGTAACCGTTCCCGCTCGCCGTGTTGCCGCTGAGGGTGTCGTTGGAAGAGCTTTCCAGCATGAAGCCCTGCTGCGCGTTGCCGTTCGCTGTGTTGCCCACGAGCAAGTCGCTGGAGGAGCCGTTGAGCAGTAGGCCACTCTGAAACCCCGTGACTTTGCAGTTCTCGACCGTGGCTCTTGCCATTCCGGTGAGATCTATCCCTACGCCTGAGCCGCCGCCCTTTATCGCGTAACCGGCGCAGTTGAGGGTGATGCCGCCGGCGCCCATGACGAGCCCGTTCCCCGAGCAGGGCCCGATGCTCGCACTCAGAACCGTGTCTGTCGTGATTGTGGCTCCACACTGTGGACTCTGGGCGACGACGGGGGGAGGCGAGAAAACGAGCGTAGAACCCAGAACGGTAATTAGAAGCATGACAGCGAGCGGAACCCTCGGGGAGCTTCTATCTCTCAAGACTGACCTTTTTGCATCGGGTCGAATTATATACGGCTTGAGAGAAGTTCCACCGTCACTTTCGGCATCCTAGCGGGCGCTAGAACAGCTCGAAGCCTCACTCCGCATCCGCGCAGGCCACTCCCACTCTAAGTGGAATTCGTGAGAGCAGCGACACAGCCTATTGCCTGCAGGAGGGTCTCCGATGGGATGACCCACACTGTGCCGTTAAACAGGGCTATGTGCACAAAGTTCGGATACATTTGACCATCCATGAAACCGAACACCGTCGAAGAGTAGTTCATCATTAGGCCAACGTCCACATTCCGAGGTATGATCATCCCTATGTCTTCGCTCAGAAGTTGATTCGCAGTGGGGAGGTCGGGGCACGCCAACTTCACTTCTTGCGATGAGAATACTGTTTCACCTGGATACGACGTGGAATTCTGTGTAGTCTCAGTCGAGGATGACGTGGAAGTCGGTGCTGACCTAGGGGTGGCGAACGCGGCTAGACCAATGAGGAGAATGACCACCACGGTCACGAAGACACCGTAGGCGCCCTTCATCGCCGCACCACACCGACCATTGCAACGAAAATGGGAGTCGAGATATTTAGTTCTTGCACCAAGAACGACGCTCTGTCAAGTTATGGGGACATGGCAGAGAGCCGTCAAGACGTCCAAGAGAGGTAACGTTGCCTTGAGCCCGCGCGCCGAGAGAAACGAGACCGGGCGTGTCTTGTTGGAATCCCACCAACCGACTCAGGCCGGATTTGAACCAGCGGTTTTGATGGTGTTGGATGATTGGATGGTGCTCAAGAGCAGTTCCGGAAACCCTGTTGAAGCTCGTCTGGCCTATGGCGTCTGGCTGCTGTAACCTGTGGTAGTGCTAATGTCGCATCCAAAAGGGCCGCAAGGTGACGGAACTGAAACCAACAGAAAGACATGGTGACATCCTCCCACGACTGAAGGTCGTGGGCTTCCAGCCCCTGTTTCATGGCGTATAGTTCCCGCTTCCTCGACCGGGCTTGCGACCTCAGTTGGCTGGGGTGGTAGAGGTCCAGTCTCC
>Ga0181527_1000490_pt1 | contig 45381 bp, 34 predicted proteins | sample PEATcosm2014_Bin_30_FD_119762 | JGI IMG/M metagenome (GOLD analysis project Ga0181527, IMG submission 119762) | Peatland microbial communities from MTU Mesocosm Facility, Houghton, MI, USA - PEATcosm2014_Bin06_60_metaG | ecosystem: Environmental > Terrestrial > Soil > Wetlands > Peat | place...
TGAAAAAGGAACGATTTTGGGCATATATCAGACAAAAAGACGCTCGAACATTACAAAACAATACCATCTGTCAAGTCAAACTTGAAATCGACCATTTTATAGAATTTTTAGAGGTACCCTTAAATCAAAAGATGCAAGACAATCGGTCGCCTGTGATAAGGCCTTAAGTCTTAAGGGAAATATCATGATTCACAATAGTGAGGGCCTTTGTGTCAAGGTACGTCATTTGGGACCTGGTAGAAGAGCAATAACCGTTCTAAACGAACCCAGCGGTCAGCCTGTGGAAATCTCTTCCGGGGACTTGAGCCCGTCAGATTTGATACAGAAAGCCCCTTCTTTGGCATCACTCGGGGGTCATGACTTGAATTCCATATTTGATGATATCAAGTGGGGAACAGGAAGAGTGGTTGCTATTGATCGTAAGTACGTCAGAGAAGGGGAATTTAGCGTCAGGAAGAGATATGAGATATTGGAGGAAATTGAAGGTCAACCAAGCCAGCCAAACTCCCAAAAAGTCAAGTGCGACCATTTGACTTATATAGTCGAAGATGACAGGGGTATATTACATCACGTGGAAAGTCGATTTTGTGAAATGGCATGAAACTCATCAATTCCGGCGCGTTTCTCGAAGGATAGAATAATGCAGCAAGAATTGGGGGTGGATATCTGCGGCTGCTTGCGATTGACCGAACATTCTCTTGATATTATCCGCCACCAGCACGAAAAGGGTTTCGTGCTGGTGGAAATTGGTGACGACATGCAACGTCGCGTTACTCAGCTGGTATTTTTGCGTCAGTTTTGTGCAAACGGTCCAATCTTTTTGCAAGGTCCTTGTGTGCTCGTTCTAAAATGAAAAACTCTGAACCTGAGCGCAATATGACCAAGTACAGCTTTTGTGAACTTGGCGCCGAGGGAATTGGCGCTCTTACCGGATCTTTGGATAAGAGCGCCACCTTTGCAATATCAAAAAATATGTCAAAAGAATGGAGGTGCGCTCCATACCTCACATACCCTTCAACAACAACTTCTTTCTTTTCCACTTTCATGATCCCTCCTTTCCCCAAAGTATAATTCATTCTAATGTTGAAAGTAAAATGCCCTACATCCTTTAGCCTAACCAAATTCTAACGGAACAACAAGCTTTTTTTAATGCAGGTGAGTCATTTTGAGGTGCCGAGGAGTAACTGACCCGGAGGAACACATGGATTGTCTAACCGTCTGGGCGAAAAAGGTCAACGTGGTTCCGCCTGCCGCGGCCGTACGGTCAGCCGCGTGCATGCAGGGCCAACTTGATGATAGCGGCGCCATTGACGTGGTGCTACTGCTCGCGCGGACCGCAAAAACTGGGAAGCTCGAACTACACCCTGAAGGCATTGGCCCGCAAACAACCTCATGCACCGTGTTCATGCACAATGGCAGCATCGTGCATGCCGAAGACGGCGGTAATGGCGGTCACGACGCTCTCTGGAAGGCCCTTAAAATTACCAAAGGGGAATTCTCGTTCTTTGCAGATCATCTTTCAGACACGACTACCATCCGAGAAAATCCGATGAGGCTTCTTTTGGAAGCGAGTCGCAGGCAGGACGAAGAGTCGGCAGGCCTGCGGTGAGGGGCCGCGTGAGATTTTTGCAGACATGGCCTGCACCTCAACAGCCTTGCATTCTTGGCGCCGCTTTTCTTGAGTCATTCAAGCCCTCCCTATTAGTGCAAAAAATCTTGGTCATGTCCAAGATTCCCTGTCAAATAGCTGGGTAAAAAAGAAGAGTGGCTTCAAAAACAACTCTTTTTTTTAGCCCTGGCACCCTTTGCCTATCGCAGTCTGGTTGTCGCAACCCTGGGGCGGAACACGGTTACCCGAAAACAAATATCGACCGGCATATCATCACAATTCCGCCGGAGGCCAGGATCGTACCCATGCCGTGGTTGATCCATGCAATCAACCGGGCCGTTATGCCGATCTTCATCCTGCTGAAGAGATAGCTTTTGACAATGTCAAGGCACAGCGCGGTGCCGACCACGCCGGTCAGGTAGGCAAAAAACGAGCAGGTGCGGAAACCGAAATTGACCGCGGCAATGCTCATGAGGGTAGTCCAGACCAGGAAAACGAACGGGTTCGTTATGTTGACGACAACACCCGAAAGAAATCCTTTCAGCAGAGGCAAAGGGTCGGTTTCCGGCTGAGCGGCAAGGGCCTTTTTCGGGTTTGTGAGCACCATGCATATTCCGAAGACGCACAGCATGATCCCGCAAACGATCCCGGTGGCGCGCCGGTGCCGGAATGAATCGATTAGGTGGAAAACGCCGAAATAATTGACGGCAACAAAGGTAATGACGCTGACGTAAAGGCCGGCCACTACCGAAAGGCCGGCGGCGAACCCCCGGCGCAGGCTTATGCGGAAATTGATCAGCATGCCCGGGCCGATCCCCAGCGACATGGCAAAGGCGGTCAGCATTCCTTTTACGAACGCGTCCATTTCGGTCTTCTTGCGACAATCAGGTAAAAGTGTTTCTTTTCGATGCAACCTCGGGGATCTTGCGGCCCGGCCGGGTAATCGCCTGACCCTCTCCGCATCAAGAAGCCGTGTCCGGCCCGCCGGTCCCACCTGCATAGAATGTAGAAGCGGATTGTGAGCATTCGATATTTTCGTGGTTAGAAATCGCGAGGGGCCGCCGACACGAGTGAAGCAGACCGATGTTTTCTATTTCAGCAGGAGATCGATTCCCATTGCCCGCTCGCGGGCGAACCGCGGAAACCGCCGGTTTCCCCACAGACGCACAAGCGGCTGCAACACCGCAAATCCTGGGTTTACAAATGCCCGTTCAAACGGACGGTAATGCGAGTGCGTCCGGAGAGCAACGGCAAAGAACGCGTTGAGGACTCCCTTGCCGATTGGAACAGCGGAAAAATCGCCGCTGGTGAAGAAACCGTGCGGATACGCGCGTTTGTACCTTTCCGCGTATTCGCGGATCCGGCCCGCCAGTTGAAGCGACCACTCACCAAGGTAGTACTGGCGTGCAAGAGCAAGCAGCTCGAACGTCGCATATTGAAAATCAAAGTCCCGCAAATCGATGTTGAGTTGCGATGCAAGCCGCTTCATTTCCCCTATGCCCGAAAGAAGGTGAAACCCCTCGTCGATCGCCGATTGCCGGTCGCGAACGGACCGCCGGATCAGGCGGCGGAGCGTCGAATCGAATACGATTGTGTCCCAGAATACCCACAAAAGCGGCGGCAGACGGGTCCTCCTGAAATAGAGCGTTTGCCGTGAGAATTCCGGCAAATACCAAAGACGCTTCATAAGTTCGTCGGAAAGCCGCATGATCTTGACAAGTGTGTCGGGATCGCGCCGCGGGAACCGCTGCCGCGCGAAGTCAATGACGGCGCCGTCGGCCGTCAAGCCTTCGCGGAATATCTTCACCGTTACCGCGGTGTTGATCTCGTTCCACAAGGATGAGCCGGGCAAAAACGTCAAGCGATGAAATCGCGACCACCCTCCGGTCTGGCACCAGACATGGATCCCCGCGATGGCGGGACAACGGACCAATCGATCCCGGAATTGCTCGTACTCATAACCGACAAATGATGGAAATTCGCCGAATCCCTCGTATTCCCTGCACGCCTGGAATTCGACGATCTTACGAAGGCTTCCTTCGAAGATAAGCGGGTTGAGCGACAAATACCGGAAGAAATCGGTGTCGCCGTACTTGTGGGAGACAATCAAGCGGCCGCTCGCAAAGCCCCCGAATACCTGGTTGTAGGTGACCGGATTCCAGATCAGGTCTCCGATTTTGTAGACCCCTACCGTCCATGTTCTCACGACAAGAAGGCGGCCGAGCCGCTCGAACACGTTGACCAGCGCGCCTATGAGGCGGCGCGCTTCCGATGCCGTACGAATAGATAATTTTGACCGCAGATCGCCCGTGACATCGATGCCGTCGCATTCCCCCAGCCGCAGGATCAGGCCGCCGACCGCGGGAAAGCGGTCGAACAGGCGTTCGCACAGGACAGCCAGGGCGCGTGCCGTCCCTCCGACGGCCGAAGCGCCCTGTCCGGGGACAAAAGCCGCGTCAGAATTGACAAATACCAAAAGGCCATGCCGGGCGGCGACCTCGAAAATACGTTCGTACAGGTTCTGGTACCGGGCGATCTTGTCGCGAAGTCCGGCCGGATAGTCGTCGAGAACCGCCAGATGGGCCAGATCATCAACCGAAATCGCATTGAAGCCGAGCGCGGCCGCCGAACGCGCATACAGTTCGAAACGGCGCACGATCTGATCGCACCATAACAGTGGTACGTTTCCATTTCGTTCGAGGAGCGCGAAGGGGATTTTTGACCAGTTAATTACCCGCCCCGGGGAAAGACAATGGGGCAGGAAAAATGGTGCGATTGAATCGATGATACAAAGACGCGATTGATCGAGACCTGGAGCGCTCGTCGTGTGGTCCCTCCGATACGAAACCGAACTATGACGACGGCAGCCGCCTATGGGTAATCAAGGATCCGTTCGTGGCGGGCCCGTCGAACCATGAACACCCATTTTCGACCGCCGCGAAATGCGACAAGCGGGAACGTGCGCCGGGTCCCTGCGCGATCTACGCCCCCTGTCGTTCTAAATTGACAATGTCGCCATAGGGCATGTAGAGTTCCCGCTCTCGCATCTGCCACGAATCAGTTCGTGCGCTGCCGAAAATATCCTGCAGAACCAGATCCCAGCTATAGGTTTCGGATACGTGGCGCCGGGCATTAACGCGCATTTCAAGATATAAACTCGGATATTCGCCGATCATGGAGATCAGCCCTTCCACTTTGCTCTTCCAATCGTCAAGATTATTTGCTTCTGCAATGAAGCCAGTTTTCCCGTTGATGATTATTTCCTGCGGGCCTCCGAAGTCGGAGACGAGCGCGGGCAGGCCGCAGGATTGGGCCTCAAGAACCACCATGCCGAATGTTTCGGTAACGCTGGGGAACACCAGAAGATGGGAGGACGAATAGAGCGCCGGAAGGTGGGCGCGATCGATCCGCCCGGGAAAGTAGACCCGCTTGTGCGGTTTCATTTTTTCGCGAAACTCTTCGAAATAGGGCCCGTTTCCGGCGAAAATGAGATTTACATCAGGGCGATTTCCGATGATCGATTGATAAATGTCGGCCATGAAGTCAAGGTTCTTTTCCTTGCTGACCCGTCCGCTGTGCAGCAGGGTGATTCCGTCGGTGATACCGAACGTCCGGGCAAGATACTCGCCGGACCCGACCGGCGCGAATACGGTCGGATCGATCCCGCGCCTGAATCTGCGCAGCTTGGTCCGGCTTATACCGCGGCGTTCGAGAAGCGTCGTGTACTCCAGCGTCGGCACGGCAACGGTTGTCGTCAAAGAATGAAACCAATTGACGTAATCTTCGGTGATGCGGCACAGCGTTTCATCGCCGATGATCTGTCTGAACTGACGCGTGAAATCGGTGTGGTAGACCGCGGTACTGGGTACGTGCAGGAGCTTCGAAGCAAGCACGCCCAACAGTCCAACCGGTCCGGGAGTGGAAATGTAGATTTCGTCCGGCGCCGCCTCGCAAATCAGCTTGAGAGAAGCAAGCACCGATGGTAACCGTAAGGTAAAGGTGCTGAAAAATTCCGGCGTGTAGGAGTGTATGCAGGGGAGATCGATGACGTTAGGCGGGACAGGGACGCCGCGCTCGGCGCGCGGCGGCAGGCAGGTGACGATGGCCAGATCCAAATGGCGATCGTGCGACAATTGCGCCAATTCCTGAAGCGTCGCCGAAACCCCGCTCAATTCTAGAAAGGTATCGGTGAACCAGACGACCCGTTTGCCCTTGCGGTTTTCGGGGCTGACGTATTCATCCAACAGCTTGTTGTGCAGCCACCGTGATTGGTTAAGCACGTTGAGAGAGGTGAAGAACGGGATCGAGAGAAAAACACCCGGCAGGACCCCCGTAATGCTCTTGAGCAGCTCGACCAGATCTCCTTGCTGAACATCACCGCTTATCTTGACAAACAGCCTGCGAACCAGCTCGTCGGCCGCCATGGTGATGGTATCGCTGACAAGAGCTAACTTATCGTCGGCCGACATGTTTCTGTTTTCCTGCAACGCCACCACCAGATTTGAAAGCATCGTCATGAGATTGTCTTTCTTCATGGCCTTGGCGAATTTCAACTTCTTCAAGGCGGCCTGCTTCTTGAGATCAATCGGCTTTTCATCAAAGATGAGCGAATTGACGGCGCTCAGCACCGAGCCGGTGATCGGCGATTTTGTTTGCGAAAAATCGTATGCGACTTTGTAAACAGCAAAGGCAAGCCCCTGATAATCGTTGCAGCGGCCATCGGGGCTCGTCTGCTTGCCGCTGATTTTCGAAAGAAATTCTTCGGGCGTCGAAGCATCGGCGCCCGTGTGCGTTTTGCCGACAAACAGGCCGCTGTGATCGTCGGAGCCGCCCACCTCGCCTTTGCGCCAGGAGTCGCGAGCGAGGGGCTTGATGAAGTACTTGTCGGACAGCTCCTGCAATTTCCCTGCCGACAAGGAGGCGAACACCTTGGTCAGGATGTCTTTGCTGGTCCGCTCACGGCTGCCGTTGTGCGTTTCGAAGTGGTCAAAAAGCAGAAACAGGCGCTCGACATGCTCAAAGGTCAGCATGTCGTTGGGGGAAAAAGTCAAATGGGCGACCGCATGCGGCAGTTTGGTTTCGGCGAGGCAGTCACGCAGTTCGTAGATGTTTGATCGTATTTTGTCAAGTTGCCTGAACTGCGGCGTGTCGAGCCCCCACACCAGAAGGTGTATTTTGGTCCCGTCCTCCGGAAAGTAGGTGGTTATTTCCACACCCGTGAAGACATCGGCGGGATGTTTCTCCTGTAAACGCAGCGCACCGTCAATAGTGTTGTGATCGGTAATGGTGACAAAGTCCATTCCCTCCCGTTTGGCAAGCCGATAGACCTCCTCCGGTTCCACGTACGACTCGCGGGTCCCGATCCGCTGCAGAAACCATTCCGAGGGACGTTCGGAATAGCAGGAGTGAACATGAAGATCAACCTTGGCCATGAGAACCTCCTCTTGTTGCCCGCGCGGCTTCTGCCGCCTCTTCTTCGATAAATAATATCCGTAGTGCATGTTAGAGAATAATGAGATTTGCTTTAGTTTTGCGCTGCCACGAAGCAAGCGATTGAAGAACCTCGCGGCAAGCTGCGAGGACCGCGATTACGACTGCTCACCAGAATGTAACCGATATCATACGACAAACTAACACTCGTTGGCGATATTCTAAACCGGTATGCGGCTCGTTTATGTGGTATGCATCTGTGTGCTCCCTTATGTGCCCGTTTGCGCCTCAAGTAACCGTGCGGCGTCACGCCTGCACCCCTTTCATCCGAACGTCCTTTCGAGCAAATGGTATAGCGAAGTTTATACGGTGACCGGGCTTTATGATGACGAAACTTTCATTCAGACACAAATGATCGTCACCAACATCGGGCTCGGGGACAGCAATGCCGCTTGTGAAATGCTTGTTTTGCATCGTGGAGAGAAACCGGACAAGACGAGCAGGCGGTTCAACAAGACTTCTTGGAAGTATTCGGACAAGCCGAATCCTACCTTGTCGATCGGTCCATGCCGTCTGACGCAGGACGGAGAATCGACCAGATGCGTATTGTCGCTTGACAGTTCCGTTGCAGCTATTTCACTCGACCGGCCGCCGGGACCCCTAAAATCCCCGGACACCATTTTGACCGGCGGCGCACTCAAGAAGTTTTACACCTACGAAGTGCTCGTTCCCTGGACCAGGATCCTCACCACGTTACGCCTGCCCGGGCATCCCGAAAAGCAATTGCAGGGATTCGGCATGATGGAACATTCACGCTCCGTGGGTTTTCCAAAAGACTTTTCGCGAGGTTGGATTTCGTTTTACGGCCACCGGGCGGGCAGCCAGTTCCTGGCCATCTTCCATTTTCCGGCGTTCGAGGCATCCGGAGCGGTCGGGTGGACCTGGGACAGCAGGGAGGAAACGTCGAAACCCATGACAGGCCTGCGGACGGTGATGAAAACAACCGGCACGTGCGGCATTTTGCCCAGTGTTACCGCGCCCCAGGAGCCGTCGTTCGTCATTGACGGGCAGGAGAGCCTGTACAGGTTTTCGCTGATCGACGAACTCGGCCCGATACTCGGAAACATCGTCAGGCTTATTGTGGGAAATCCCGTAACTCGTTTTTATCGTGCGCAGGCACGGGTGTCTCCGGACCAGCCGGTCATCGTGGGAGTTTTGGAAATAATGAATCTGGAATAGAGGTCTGCACCAAAAAGATGTTGGTTGGATGGGTAAAAATGATGTCGGCGACGCTTTGATACAGATTTTTCCCTGCGTTTACATAATCCTAACAAAAAGGTAACAATCCGCTCGCTAACAAACAGCAGTTTTAAGACATGAGCCATTTCTTTGCCGGTATGCTTGTCGCGCTCAGCATGACGCTCAGCGTGGGGCCCGGGCTCATGCTCTATTTTCAGGCAGCCATGAGCCGTGGCTTTGTTGCAGGACTGGCGGTGCTCTCGGGTTTGTGGATAAGCGATCTTGGCTTTATTGCCATAAGCTTTCTAGGCATTTCGCAATTATTCAGTACGGTTCGTATCCAACACATCGCGGCACTCATGTGCGCTGCGATTTTGGTCGTATTCGGATTGATTCAATGGACCAAAAAACCTGCGGCATCATCCCAACAAACCCCCGCGGATGCTACGAGAAAAAAACAAAGATTGGTAAAAGGTTTTCTTTCTGGTTTTCTGTTAAATTCTTCCAACCCCTTTGCACTTGTTTTCTGGATGACTCTGGTCGGAATTGCAGGGGTCCATTTTGGCGTGAGGACTCAACCGTTTTACGCCTTCTTCACCGGCCTTATTTCGTGCGCCATGATTTTTGACACAACCAAGTGCTTTGTCTTCAGTAAAATTACTGTCCGTATTAATTACGGTGTGCTTACCTGGATTAACCGTATCGCAGGAAGCGCTATAATGGTTTCTGCCATCTTCATTGTTTGCAAATCGTTCATTGTAAGGTAGGCCGATATCAATGCCTCCTACGGCATGCCGGCCAGAATAGGGTTATATGGAATCGTATCGCATAGCAGGCATTGTTATTATCGCCTTGTCCGCCTTTTTCAACTGTCTATTCGCGCTGATGATCATTCTTCACCGGCGCAGCACCCCTCGTTTCAACGCCACACTGACCCGATTGCCCGCGGTGAGCGTATTGTTGACGATGCGCAACTTGGATGACGGCCTCGAAGAAAACATCGCCTCGGTACTGTCGTCCGAATATCCCGACTTCAATGTCTTTGTCGCCGTTGACAGTATGGAAGATTTGTGCGTTCCGGTTTTAGAGCGGGCGATTGCACGGTTTCCCGGTGTCCGTTCCACGGTAGTCGCGACCGGGCATTTGGGGTCCGGCAATCCAAAAATCAACAAACTCGCACGACTCGAAGCAATGAGCGACGCTTCGCTTTTCTGGGTGCTTGATTCGGACACACGCGTATTTCCCGATACGCTTTCCGCGCTTGTCGCTCAACACATTGGGTCCGGAGCGCACATCGTATTCAGTCCTGTACGGTGCAGCGGCGCCCGGACTTTCGGAAGTATTCTGGAAATGAGCTATGTCAATTTCTTCCTGTCCGGCAGCATGCTTGCCGCATGGAAATTGTTTCGCGCAAGAGTCGTCGTCGGAAAATCGCTGCTTGTGGATGCGCACGCATTGCGGCACTTCGGCGGATTTGCCTATTTCGCCGATGTCCTTTCGGAAGACCACTGGCTCGGAGAAGCCTTTCATCAAAGCGGCTTTGACGTTCAATGCAATTATACCTGGGTCAACAACATCAAGGAGACGACAACCGTCAAGAATTTTTATCGAAGGATACGCCGGTGGGCGACGCTCCGCTTTTGCCTTAAAACGCCGGTGTACCTGCTTGAGATCCTGTTCAATCCAATCGGATTGTCGCTGCTGTTCATGCCTGTCTTGAAACCATTATTTCCTCCGCTGTTCGCAGCGCTCGTGTTCCTGCGGCTAACGCTGGAATACCTTGTCTTCTTTGCCGTGAATGAGAATGACCGCCGAAATTTGAGGGTTATTCTCGGACTTGCGCCCGCGGTACTCATGAAAGATTTGATCATGCTTTTGGTCTACTTCATCCCCTTTTTCAGTCGCCAGGTGCTGTGGCGGGGCAGCAGGATCAAAATAGCGAAAGATACCCGGATAGTCGTCAAAAATGCCGGTCCGGCGGGTCGATTGATATCTGACAGTAAGAGCTCAGCCGTCATCACGGTGCTGATGGGGCTCGGGCATCTGAGGGCCGCCTATCCGTTACTTTGTCTAAAACTGGGAAAAATGTTGCCCTATGGCTCAAGAGCCTCCACGCCGCTGGCGGAGTACAGAATCTGGCGCAGCATGCGTAGATCATATTATTTCATTTCACGCGCCGAAGATGTGCCGGTTCTCGGAAGCCTGCTGACGCGCGCGATGGCATGGATGGAGAGAATCGACCCCGATTACCGCCTTCGCGATCAGTCAAAGCCAAACTTTCTGGTCCGATTTCTGGACTGTCTTATCACGCGCCGGGGCGTGTGCCGTGACCTTACCGAAAAACTGAGACACGTCAGCGGCCCGATCATACATACCTACTTTGCAACCGCGATCGCCGCGGACAAGGCGTTCGGCGCAGATGCAAAGAAGGAGAATTACCTGGTGCTCTGCGACAGCGATTTCAACCGCGTATGGGTACCCAAAGATCCTCATCGCAGCAATTTGCGTTACTGTGTACCCTGTTCCCAGGCCAAACGCAGGCTGATTGCCTACGGAGTTGCCGAAGAAAGAATATACACGACCGGATTTCCGCTTCCGCTGGAAAATACGGGCTGTGATGAGGACCTTGACACGTTGAAAAGCGACGTTTTCGAACGGTTGCAGCGGTTGGACCCGGCACACCGCTTTTTTCAGGCCCATGATACGGAGGTAACGCAAGTGCTCCACCGCGCACCCGCCTTGCTCAATCGGAACACCGAACCGTTCACCATTACCTTCGCCGTCGGCGGCGCAGGGGCACAAGTCAAACTGGCATGCGACATTGTAACCTGCCTTGGCGACGCCATCCGAAAAGGAATGATTCGAATCATACTTTCGGCCGGAATTCGGAAAAGGAGCCTGGTGAGAATACTAAACCAGGTAAACCAACTCGGGTTGTATGATGAGCTCGGCAGGAACGTCCAGCTGATTTTCGACCCGGACCCTTTCCGGTATTTTGATGCATTCAACCTTTGCCTCCGAAGAACGGATGTCCTGTGGACAAAACCAAGCGAACTTGTTTTTTATGCCGGCCTCGGCATTCCGATCCTGATGGCGCCGCCAATAGGCTCGCATGAGGAATTGAACGCAACCTGGCTGCACAACATCCGTGCCGGCGTAGAAGCGCCCGGGCCGGTTGAATTCTGCAACGAATGGCTACTTGATTTGCGCGACAGCGGCAGGTTTGCCGAAGCCGCATGGCACGGATTTCTCAAAGCGCGCAAACGGGGAGCCTTCAGGATCAAAAGCCTTGTCCAAGGCGAACCGGCCGGGGAAGGCGGTCCTTGATGAGAGCGATGGCTTCCCCCTTGCCAACGCCGTCCGCGGGCATGGTTCCGCTGTGCCGGTCCTGTTCCTCTCCGAAAACTATTGCTGCCCTAATACGTTTATAACATGCGAATGCGATGTTATAGGATGAACAAGGAGCGTAACGTATGAAACTGCTCGTGATTTCGGACCTGCACATCGCCGACAACGAGCATCTGGGCACCTTCGGATGGAACCTTGAAGACTTTATCGGGATAGTAGAAGCGGTCCGTAGGGACCATTCCATTGACAGGGTCATACTGAACGGTGACACGTTTGATTTGTGCAAAAGCAACTATCGCGACATCGTATCCAGCCACAAACAAATCATCGATTACCTGATGCGAATCGGATCGGTCTTTATTAAAGGGAACCACGACTGTGCACTCGGATACGGGCAGAACCATTTCGGGACGATCAACAGCAAAGGAGAAAAGATTTACATCGAACACGGGCACCGGGCCGATTTTATCAACGGAACGCCGCTCGGGCGATGCATGGGAAATTTCTTTTACAGAGTATTAAAGCTCCTTGCCAGGCTGTCGGTCACCCGCACGCTGTATTTCGGGTATCTGGAACACGACGAGGGATTCAAGGGACACGGAAAATACAACTCATACAAATATCTCCGGTATGCGGTGAAACTGCTCAGGAAATACGACATGGTCGTTCTGGGCCACACCCATAAGATCGAATTCCACAACACCTATTGGCTCAACAACAGGAAGCGGTACATCAACAGCGGTTCATGTTCTTTCGGCAGGTTCCAAGGCATCGTCATAGACACGGAAACGCTCCATCACTCGACGATCCGCATGGATCCTCCTCGACCGCCCTCCACTGTTCCCGCGGCTGCACCGCACAAGGCGCCCCGGAAGAAACTGCGCCCCTTTGTCAACGACGGGACGCTGGTCCCCGCCGCCGTTCCCTGTTCGATCCCTTGCCAGTAAGACGGGCCGCCGGCTCGTTGGTGGCCGTTTCGATTACGCTAACCAATTCCGAACAAAACTCTCAACAAAACGTCATGAATTCCAAGTATTTTATTCATGGTGCCAGGGGAAGAGGGAATGTCTGAATGTGAAATCTTCAAATCAATTTCTGCTCTAAACAACAATTCACAAAGGCGGTAGGGTATGGCAACAAAGCAAAGAACCGGCGTCAAAACTGCTGGTCCGCAAAAAGCGGGCCTTTCCGTTGATCTTGACCAGTTCAAGGCGGAAATCGAGAAGCGGGCCAGGGAAATTTTTCTCAAACGCCAGAAGTCGCTTGCCCCGGGAGACGCGCTTTCCGACTGGCTTGTTGCGGAAAAGGAAATCAAGTCAAAGCATCTCATTTCCTGATACCAGCCGCGACCGAACTATTGTTCCGGCGGTTGCATGTGATTGATTCCGCCGTTTCTTGACTTTCGGCCGCGGAAAATCTTCAGCTTCGCCTGTTTCCACCCTTGACAGAAGGTTTGCGTTACGGCTATGGTTGTGCCGCCGGACGCCGGCCGGCGGATTTGATTGCCTTGCAAGACACCTTATCCTTCCATTCTTCGAAAGGAAAAGACCATGGACGACAAGAACGCCCCTGTCTTGTTCCCCTGTGCAAAGCTCTCGATTGCCTATTCCCCCGCCTCGGATCGTTTGACCGCCTTCTTCAGAATATTCTGCTCCATCCCGGTCGTTATCGTCCTTGTCCTGCTATCCGGATTTCAATCAAAGAACGTCCATTGGGTCGCTCCGGGTATCCTGTTTCTGCCGACCGTCCTTGTCATTCTTTTCAGGAAGAAGTATCCGAGATGGTGGTTTGACTGGAACTGCGCCTTAACAAAATTCTCCCTGAGGGTGACGGCATTTATCCTGTTGTTGCGCGATGACTATCCTGCTCTTGAAGAAGAACAATCCGTGCGCGTGGAATTGAGGTACCCTGATGCTTCAAAAGACTTGTCCAGAGGAATGCCCTTGGTAAAGTGGTTCCTCGCGATCCCTCATTTTGTCATCCTGGCGTTTCTGGTTGCGGCCGTTGTTGTCCTGACTGTCGTCGCATGGTTTGCCATCCTCTTCACCGGCAGGTACCCTACGTCGATCCACACATTCGTGGTCGGAGTCGCACGGTGGGGTTTACGGGTAAACGCGTATGCTTTCCTGCTTATTACGGACGAGTATCCGCCGTTCAGATTGTCTGAATAGAGCACGGATGGATATGAGATCGCCGCGGATTGCCGCGCCCCACGAAGCCGGTCTGATGGGAGTAAGGACCACTAACATGACGAACATCGGGAGCATTCGCGTTGGTGCCCTTTTGACAATACTGCTCGTATCATCAGCAATTCTTGCCGGGGGATCACCACAAGTTTTGTTCGTGATCGACATGCAGACCAACCTTCTCAGCCCCGGCAAAGGCGGGCTGCATGTGGATCCCTTTCTTGCGGAACCGGTAATCACAAATGTCAACAGCGCCGTTCATGCCGCCAACTCCCTCGGCATTCCGGTCTTGTATATCCGGAACGTCTGGACGAACCCCCTTGTAAATTTCTTTACGCATGACGTTTGCAAAAAAGGGGCCATTGGGACGGAATTTGACAAGAGGGTAGACATCGTGGATTCGCTGTTCTTTGAGAAATCCGCGGGAAATTCCTTCAGCAATGCGCAATTGTCGGATTACATAGAGCGACACGAGGTCAAGACGATCTATGTAACCGGGATTATGGCCGAGGGGTGCGTCGGCGCCACCGCCGTCGAAGGTCTCAGGAGAGGCTTGGAGGTCAGGCTCGTTGTACCGGCAGTCGGTTCGTCCTCGCGGTCAAAACTCGATGAGTCCCTGCGTAAGCTGAAGCATGAAGGTGCGATTGCGGTGCAGCAGGTTAAATAAATCTCCGTTTATGTTTCCGGGCAAACCCGGTCTTTGAATTTTTGCCGATGCACATGCTTACTATTTTCTTTGCCAATACTCAGGTCGCTTGATGGCATAAAAATTGCAATCCCACGATAAACCCATGGCGTTGAAAACAAAAGTGAATCCTGCAGCCGGCAGCCCGCGCAGGACCGAAAATCCGAACAGCACAAGAGGATCCGGCGGAAGATGGTTTGAACCAAGGTTAGTGATCGAAACAGGATCGCCCGGCCAACAGTTGCGGATCACAACACCTTCTGATAGGCCAGGTACCCGGTGAACGTGGTGCTGCCCACTCCCAGATCCCGGCCCGCGGAAAAAACAAGGCCATCATTTTTTGTCAAGTGCCACAGGAAGGCAAGGTTGGCGCCCAGACCGTTTACGTCGTCGGTTTGGGCCGCGGAGTGAAAAAACAACTCGCCTCCCACGCTGAAGGCACCGCCCAGGTCCCGCTGCAACGCGCCCCCGGCAAAGACCCAATCCCTGTTTCCGGGTCCCCGGTTGATCCAATACCCGCCGCCTCCGAATGCACACCACGGGCCCCAGGACTTCTGCAGCCACAACGGCAGAAATGCCTGTACGCACCCGGCGCCCAATCCGCGCTTTTGGTCTCCAACGGGCAAGACCGCCTGTGGATACAATGCCACTTGAGGACAGGAGCCGCTCTCCTTTAGAAAGCGGTATTTCGCGCCGAGCTCAATATCTCCCAGGCCATAATTGGTGGAATAGGCTTGCAACCCGCGCAGTGAAGCGCTGTAGGACATTTGCGGCGCAAGACTGAGTTGCAGGTTATCCAGTGCGCCGTAGTTGACCTCCAATTGCGGGCAACCCCCTAGAACGCCGGTTGCCTCGGCCGATGCGTAAGCCGCAAAGAATAATTCCCACTGCCCCGGTTCCGGCGGTTCGGGATCGTCGGTCTGGTACGGCGGACCGGCGCATAGGTTGGCGGATAAGAATGTGAGAACGATGAACGCAGCGGGGTGTTTCAACGACCTCCCCGGAATGCGTTCGCTGATTTTTGTCATTCCAACCCGCTACGATCGATCCGATTGCCGACTACGTGCGGATCGCGGAGAAGACCCGCTTGCTCCGCCTTCCAATCACACATCTGCATTCCTCAAAGTTTCTTGGGTATCTCGGCGGAATATACCTCGGCGCCAGCGGTGTCGATCATGGTGACTTTCATTTTCCCATGGGTCAATAGAACCTTGGTGAACCCGGGGACCGATTTTGCGAAGACCGTTGACGGAAGCGGCTCGCCCATGGGCCGGACTTCCACGGTGCCGCACACAAAATAATTCACCTGGCTCCCCTGCGGTCTGATGTGTTCAAAATCGTGATCATGCCCGCAGAAATACGCGTCGACGCCCTTGCGCTCGAAAAGGCCCGCAAACATCGATTGCATGTCGCCGGTTTCCTTGCCGTGCGCGCTGCCGCTGGAATAGACCGGGTGGTGGCCGAACACCAGCTTCCACCGCGATTTGCTGTTAGTCAAGCAACTGTCGATCCAGCGCATCTGCTTTGCCGCGTCCTGGCCGTCGATCTTGACATCGGTCTCCTTTGCCCCGCGGTACGACGATTGAAGGGGCGACGTATCGAGGATGTAAAGGTCGGCCGCCGTGGCACTGTCGATCTGCTTGTGCACGGCAAAATACCGGGCAGGCATGTTCCAGCGCCGGCTCACCTTGGTGTAATCGATTTCCGCCTGCGGATTTCCGTGGTAATCGTGGTTTCCCAGCGCCACATACCAATCGCATTCGAGCTCCGGATCGTTGAACACGTTTTCGAAATTCAACATCCACAAGGGATCCTGCACGCTTCGCACGCCGTTCACCTGGAAATTGTCCCCCACCGAGACTATAAATTTTCCCACGCCTTTCTCCGCCATGATCTTGGCAACTTCGGTCTGGTTCTTCTTGCCGTTCCATCCCCAGTCGCCAAGGACCGAAAACCGCAGTCCTTTTTCCGCCCTGCCGCCCTCTTCTTTCTTGGAAACAGTTTGTCCGGCCGGTTTCGTCATGTCGGTCTTCGTGCAGGCCGGCCCGGCGAGAATTACGCAGCCGGCAATTGCCAGGGCAATGGACCGAGTAACCTTGAAATGCAACATGGTGAGCTCCTTTGAAAAGGTGAAAACGTTCGGGCCGACTAAAAACTCAACCTTACCCCGGCAAGCCCTGACCATCCATAGTACTCCATCTGTGTCGTATGAGAAGGGTCGAGAAGGTATAGCTTCTTGGGTGTGTTCGTGAGATTCTTGAATTCGACAATTGCCGTAACGTGCTTGGAAAACTTTTGAGCAGCCGAGCAATCCAGTTGAAGGTGGTCGTCAACGTAGACGCTGCCGAAATGGTCTCGGGCATCAATAAGCTGGACAATGCAATGGCTCTGATAGTTGAGAGCCACCCTTCCAGAGAAGCCGTATTTTTCGTAGAACAAAGCCGCGTTGCCGACATGCTCAGACTGTCCGGGTAATGCGGTCCACTGGTTAAGCTCCTGAATAAGCGTTTTGGACCAGGTGTAGATGTAATTACCGTTTATGCCGAACCCGCTCAGGAAGGAGGGTAAAAAGAAGAACTGGGACTGCAATTCCAATTCAAGGCCCGCAAGGTTGGCCGTGCCGCCGTTTGCCTTGGTATAATAGGCCCATGTCGATTTAGACTGGTTGAAAAACGTGTCTCGCTCGGCCGCGAAGATATAATCCTGCATCTGTTTGAAAAATGTGCCGGCGTAAACAATGCTCTTCCTGTTATTTAGAAAATACTCCCAACTGAGATCATAGTTGTCGGACCTGGTGGGCTTAAGGTCCGGATTACCCTCTATCGCGGTGCGAACATTGTCGTCTACGTTGTAAACTATATGCGGAACCAGGTCATACCATTCCGGCCTGGAAAATGAGCGGGTGTAGGATGCGCGGATATTCATGTCGTTATTCGGGGAATACTTGGCAAGTACCATGGGCAGCGGGAAGAAGAAATTCTTGTACATGTCAACGGTGAAGGTCTTTGCCCAATCATTGGAGGTATTGACAGAATCGCCATAGCCCGAGTAATGCATCGATGTATACTCAAATCGAATGCCGGCCAAGAGTGTAAGGTGGTCCATCTTGAGCGTGCCCATTCCAAAGCCGGCGCCGTTAAAATCGCGCGCGGAAAAGGTTTCGGGGTCTGACGAAAGAGGATTGTTGGGATCGGCGACGAATCTGTTGCCGGGATTAACAATATTGTTGAGATAATGCGGAGAAGCGAGGTACGCACGAACAAGCCCCGGGTCCGGCATGTTGTTCATTGCATACAAACCATTGTAGAAATTGTCATCGGAATAGCTTCCAACAAATGAAGTAAGATTGGGGGATTTGTATTTCCCCGTATCGTAATACGTGGTGACCTTGAGGGTCTGGTCCTTAAAATGGTCAAGCAGTTTGGCGCCGGCCTTTACTTCAAGAATGCCGAAGTCGAGGTCGAACGGTTTCTGGATGTTACATTGTCCGGAGATGGAGTTTTCGTTCGACTGTGTGTTCTCGATTTTCGCGCTGCTCATCGTCAAATATTTCATGTTGTTAAAGGAGGAGTCGTAATTGAAAACCTCAACTCCCGACAAAATGTTTGACTGGTAATCAAAAATATTGATGGGCTCGAATGTCGGCCGATCGGCATTGGAATGATTGAAAAGATATGACGACCCTGATGAACGATCAAAGGTGACAGTCATTTCGTTGGGTTCGCTGCTGTTTGCGTACGAATAGGCAACGTTACCATCTATAGAAATGTCACTTATTTTTGTCGCGCCTCCCAGCGTGGCGCTGGCTATGTTCTGTTCTTTGTAGGTGTCCTTGATGGAACGTGTGGTGGGCACTTCGCCGACAACGTCTTTGTCGTCCATGGGTCGTGCATCCTGGTCCTCCAGGTCAAACCCAAGAGTGCGCCGGTCTTCCTGAACGCCGTATTTGTTAAACGAGCCAACCAGAAAGATATTTGACTCTCCAGAAAAGTGATAATCCAGCCTGCCGTTGACGCCGATGCGTTCATTGGTTTTATTGTAATCACGGTATTGCATCGTATTTAGATAAGCGGCCCCCACCCCCTTGGGATTATACGTCGAGGTGTCCCAGTCCAGCTCGATTGCCTGTGTTTCTTTCTCGTCCCTGTAATAACTTCCGCCCAGAAAAACGCCGAGCCTTCCATCCTCAAGGAAGCGTTTGCTGATTGAAGCGGACCCCTGGTAAATGGGCGTGTTTGAAAGCTGTGTGTAGCCGGGCGTCAGGTTTAGATTTGCCTGCCAGTTGGTGTCCTTTGCAGTAGATGTAATCAAGTTCACGGTTCCACCGATGGCGTCGCCGTCCATATCTGGTGTGAGGACTTTGCTCACTTCTATTTCTGCAAGCTGGTCGGCCGCGATCACGTTGAGGGCCACCGCGCGCGTCTGCGCGTCGGGCGAGGCGATGCTCTGGCCGTTTATCGTCACCGTTGACAATCGCGCCTCGGTTCCTCTGATCTGAACGTACTTACCCTCGCCTTGGTCCCGTGATATTGAAATTCCCGGAACACGCTGCAGCGCGTCGGCCGTTGATTGATCGGGAAGCTTTTCGATAAGCTCGGCGTCTACCACGTTCTTAAGGTTGTCCGAATTCTTCTGTTTGTTGTAGGCGCTTGCCTGGCCCTGAGACTTGCCCAGAACAACCATCTTGTCAAGCTTCTGCGTCGCTTTCCACAGGTAAACCGGACTAAGCCGCACTTCCCCGCCGTTTGCCTTGACCGAAAGCGTGTCGGCCAAATAGTCCGGGAACGAAAATACGAGCATATACGATCCCGCGGCGTCGTACGCAATCGTGAACATTCCGCTTTTGTCGCTCTTCGCGGCAGGCGAGGACCCTCCGGAAACCGCGATGCTCACGCCAAGAAGCACAGCTTGACTGATGCCGTCCATGACCCTTCCGGTAATGGTCCCCCGTGCGGCGGCAGCAGCTGAAGAATCCACGACTGCGACCGAACGGGCCGAATCGGGGCTCTTGATCGCCGACAGCGAATCATTTGGGTGAACGCCGGAATCCGCTGCAAGGCCGTGGCGCGATGAATCCGTGATTCTTGCGGACGCAACAGAATGAGCCGGCACCCGGGTGGAATCCGCAGGAACAGCGGTACGCGCGGAATCCGAGCTGTTTATTGACGATGAATTTTCCTGGCTGAAACCTGGAACAAAGCATGCGGCTATCACGGCGGCAATCAAAACGTATTTCATAGACTCCTGGCTGGTGTTATTGCGGTGATGTGGAACGGTTGGTGAGAAAGAAACAGCAGGGTCTGCGGTTCCCGGCAAACCCCGCTGTGGTATACGCAATTCTAGTTCTTTTCAACAAGACTCGACTTTACAAGATCCGCGCAAGTCGCCTGAAGCATATACACGCCCGCAGGAATATCTTTGAGGGATATCGAGGCGGTGTGCACGCCGGCGGACATGGTGCCGTTGTCAAACGTGCGGACCAGTCTTCCGTTGGCGGAGAAAAGTCTCACCGTAGACCTTGCTGCGTACTCCTGGCTCCAGGAAAGGATGCGGACGTCGCCTTGTCCAGTGATCTTCAAGCCCGAAGCGGTTTTCCCGGCTGTCAGATTGTGATTGGCGATGCCCGTTGCACCCGTCGTGAAAACGCTGCCCTTTGGATCCGAAAGGACCGACCATCCGGCTGCCCAAAGCGACCCGGTGGGAGCGAATGCGCCGCGATACGTTGTCTGGTCAAAGAACCCGCCGGTCGGGACCGTTCCGACATGCATAGTGGCCGGACCCGTTGCAGACGGACGGGGGTCCAGCAATCCCGTACGCGCCCAACCAAGGCCGCCAAGGCCGGGGTCGACAGTATCATTCATGAATGCTGGCATAGTAGCATAGCTTTGGAGGAAGGGGAGCCCTTCAAAAATGCTGTCGGTACCGTTGCCCTTTCCAAAACCCCAGAAGATATCGTTCTTGATAACAAGGGTGCTGTCGTTGTCAAGGTGATATCTGGATCCCGTTGAATCTCCGGCGTCGAGATAATCTTCGACATACACTCCGTAATGTGAACACTGGGTGAGAATGGAATTGGCAAAGGTCCCGGCCGCTCTATCCTTAATGTAAAGGCCATAATTGTATTTCCACGTGTCGGGATTGTTTACGCCGGTTCCGATGAACGTCGCATTATAAACATGCGCGTTTGTAATAGGCGTATAACTGAAGTCCCCGCTTTCCCACTTCGACATGCAGCCGTTCTTAGTGCTGCTGGTGATAACGGTTTGAATGGCGAAAACGTATTGAATGTTGCCCGTATATCCGCCCTGGAGCATGAGCGCATCACCGGCCTGGAACGCACTGATGAGATACTTCGCATTGACCGTGCCGCCCGTAAAATTCAGTCCGTCTTCGTTGCACATGAAGACTTCGCAATGGTCGACAACTGTTCCTGCTCCCACACCGCAAAACATGAGACCTTTGATCTCCGACATGTCCGCGGCGCCCGTGTAGCGGACCGATACATATTCAAAAACGCCGGAGGTATCGTAGCAGTTTTTGGCATAGGTGGCCGCGGACGTAACATTGCCGGAATCGCCAAAGGTTATCCAGCTTGTGTCGGTAATTGTGATATCGGAAGAATAGCTGTTATCGACACCGCCCGGAGTATTACAGGGCGCCCTGCCGTAAACGTTGATACCGCCCCAGAGACCGCGCGAATTGTCGCTGATCGCCAGCGGTTGATGGGAGCCGGTGTCAAGGATGGACGTGAAAATGATGGGCTGTGCTGCTGTACCTGTGGCATACACACGACCGTCACGCGCAACAATAAGCATGGACACAGAATCTGAAACCGGCGCCCCGGCGCCGTAGATCACTGTCCCGGCCTGGATATTAAGCCGGGATCCGGCCTTTACCACGACTTTGCCATGGAGAACATAGGTGTTGGTGTTTGTCCATGACACCGTTGCCCCGGCTGGAATGCTTGCGTTTGAAACATCGATCCGGGCCGCCGACACCTGCGCGGCGAGCACGGCCGTTGCCAGAACCCCGAGAACTGCGGAACGCTTGCGAGACATGGAACCTCCTGGAATGATTGTGAAGTAAAACGATGAACCTTCTGACGCTAATGGATCTGAAAGGAAAAAATAACCGGCAATTATTAGAACGCTGTTCGATCACCGTCAGTTCTTTGTGCTCGTGAAATAATCCGCTGCCGGGAATAGGCACATTCCTAATGGTTTTCTAGCAATAACCGAACGGCACGCACACGCAGATTGAGCATTTTGTGGTACTCGGAAACTATTTGCATGCACGGAAGAACTGTATGATTCATGCTTGAAATATCGCCGTGCATCGCTAGCCTTCCGTTGGACCAGCGTGAGAATTTGGTTATCGAGCCACGGCTGGTCACGTTTTGCACATGCAAAGTAATGGTCACGATTCACTCTCAACTCATCAGGAGAATTGGATGAAACGATTTCTCGTTTGTCTCGGTTTAATCGCATTTGTCTGCGTCGGCCTGTCGGCCGCGGGGGAACCCCCCGACCAATCCTCGGACATCGAATCCGAAACGCACCGGCTGCAAAAGGAACTCCAGCAGATCGAGGCGCAGCGGCAGACGAACCGGCAGGACATGGAAACCGACCGGCGCGATTTTTCCGACTATCGCGCCCGCACCGACAAGCGCCTCGCCCTGATGCACTCGGACATAGATTCGCTCAAGCGGGAAACCGTTTGGGGCCAGTCGCGCAGCGATTCGCTGGGCGCCCTCATTCAATCCGCCCAGGTGAGAAAGCGGGAAATCGAGCTTTCCCGGGACCGGCTTCGGGGCCGGGTGATTGCTTCATGCGACAACCTGGATGCCGCTGCGCTCTGCCTTTCTCCGCAGAGCCTCGGCAGGATCAGGTCGTCCATTGCTCTTGTCAAAAATGATCTCGCGACAAGAACGATCGAATGCGCAGAAGGATTTGCCAGGCTTGCGCAGATTGTGGGCCTGATGCGGGACGCCACCGGATCAATCCAGACGAGTACGGAGAATTCGCCGGTTCCCGATATCAGGGGAACCGCGGTGCGCCTGCGGGTGGGCTGCATCATGGATGCGGTGGCGGATTCCAAAGGGACCGTCTGTTACCTCTGGAGCGGAAACAAAGCCGACGGCTCTCCTGTTTGGAAGGCTGCCGCCGACAAGACCGCGGCCCCGGAAATCGTTCAAGCCGTTGCAGTTCGGGAAGGCAAGGCGCTGCCTGCATTTGTCGATCTTCCGCTTGCAGTCGCACAGATGGGAGTCGCGCCGTGAAAAACCATTGGATACTTTCCATATTTATGGCACTGTCCATCGTGTTCCCTGCGTCGGCGTCAAAGAAAGACGAGCATGATCTCAAGGAGAAGCAGGCCAGGCTCGACGTCGTGAAGGCCGAAGTGGAAGACGGCCGCGACTCCCTGGAAAACGAGGTCGCGCGCCGTTACGGGCTCAAGCAGAAGCTCGTGGACCAGCGGGAGGCCGACAAACAGGAAATGGACCGGCTTCGGGACGCCCAGGAGCGGGCGGCAAACGAACTCGCTCGTGTCAAGGAAGAATGCCTGGCCCGCGAACAAACCGTGGCCGACGAGCGCAAGGCTGCCCAGGCCGCGGTTGAGGAATGGTCGAACGTGAAACTCGCGCTTTCCGACGCGTTCAAGAAAGAGGCGGACGCGGTCCTTGAGGCCTTCCCCATCGACCGCGAAACGCGGCGGCAGGCTCTGGAGAAGGTCCGCGCGGAATTTGCCGGAAAGCAAGACCCATCGCAGGCGTGGGATGATTTTGTCGCCTACGCGTGCAACGATTTCCTCACGGGCGCAAAAGTTTCCCTTGTTACGGGCGACGTGCTCCCGGACCAGGGCGCGCCGGTGCATCTGACCATGGCGCGGTTCGGCAATGTGTTTGCCCTCGGCGTCGATCAATCGGGTCAGGCGTTTCTCATCCGGCAGACCGGGCGGCTTGGGGCCGAAAAGTATTCGGTCGAAAAAATCGGATCACCCTCCTATTCCGCGTATGTGAGCGGCGTGTTCGGCGAATGGCTGAAGGCCGGAAAGCCCTTGGGACTTGTTAAGACCGAGATCCTGCAGAACGACCAGAGCCGCCTTCTGGTATCGGGCAAGAAGCGGTCGTTCTGGGCCGACTTGTACGCGTCGCTCAAGGCAGGCGGCCTCATCATGATCCCGCTGCTGTTTTTGCCCGTGTGGGCGCTGTACCTGACGCTGTGGAAAGGCTTCCAGCTGGTGACTCGGCGGCGTTTGTATCACCGGTGCCACAAGGAAGCGATGACTTTCATCGACAAGGGAAACTATGACGCGGCGCTGGAATACGCGAAACGCAAGAAGGGGGTGATGGCGCGCGTGCTGGAGATCTGCCTTGAGCGAAAGGAGCACGGCCGCCACGGGAGCGAGCGAGCGGTGCGTGAGCAGATCATGCAGGAAATACCCGTGCTGTCGCGCGGGATCAACACCATTGCGGTGATCGCCGGGGCGGCGCCGCTCATGGGGCTTTTGGGTACCATCAGCGGCATGATAACCCTGTTTGCCGCGGTGACCCATTTCGGGACGGGTGACCCGAAGTTCCTTGCCGGCGGCATTTCCGAAGCCTTGATAACCGCGAAAACAGGGCTTGCAATCGCGATTCCTACCCTGCTTATCCATGACATTATCCGAAACGGAAAAGACCGGCTGCTCGCCGAAATAGAACAACTGTCTATTTCGGTTATGACCCATATCTGGCCCGAGGAGTAGCCCGTGGCGGTCTGGGACGTCTTCTCTTCGTTGTTCACCGAGGGCGGCTGGGTTCTTTATCCCATTTTTTGCATCTCGGCGTATACCTGGTTCATCGCCTCGGGAAAACTTGCGCAGTACCGTCGCGTCCGCAGGGCCCGGAAGCAATTTCTGGCCAGTCTTGGGGCCGGGAACTTCGGCGCGCGAACCGGGTACTCTCCCTACGACGCCCTGCTCGCAAAACTGTCCAGGCAAAACGATGCCCAACGGATCGAACGGTCGCTGGAGGAATTTCTTTGGGAACTCTCTCCGAGGCTCAACGCCGGTTTGTCAACGATGGCCGCCTGCATCGTGGTCGCGCCGCTCCTGGGGCTCTTGGGGACCATCAGCGGCATGAACCAGATGTTCGCGATCATCGGGGCTTTCGGGTTCGGCAGCCCCACGATCATGGCCAGCGGCATCAGCATGGCGCTCAAGGCCACGCTCACCGGACTGGCGGTGGCCGTGGTTGCGCTCTTCTTCCTCGACCAATTGACAAGCAGAAAAACGGCGCTGCTGGCCGCCATAACAAACGACGCCAGGACACTTGCCCAGGAGGCCCGGACCGCACCCGGCGCCGATGCAGGCACCCAAAGAAAGGACCAACCCGTGAACTCAGCGTACCACCTGATTCCCGAGCACGAGGAAAAACCGGAAATCAACCTGGCGCCGTTTGTCGACACGATCATGATACTGCTGATCTTTTTCGTGGTCACGGCAAACCTGTACGTCGAAACCGGCATCGAGGTCACGAAGCCCAGGGCCCAATCGGCCACCCCGTCGAGCCAGAAAGCGATGCTGGTGGGAATCACCCGCGAGGGGACGTGCCATGTATACGGAAGGCAGGTGAGCCTCGACAAGCTAAAATTGCTGGTCGAACAGGAATCCGCCAAACAACCGGACCTTCCTGTCGTCATTATCGCCGACCGCGAGACGCAAACGGGCAAGACGGTCGAGGTGATGGACCAGTGCGCACTCGGCGGCGCCCAGAAAATCTCGATTGCGGCGGGGAAAGATTAGCAGGTTGCCAAAAAGGTGCCATGCATGGCAATGGGTGAAGGTTCTTTCCTTATGATATCAAATGCTATGGGCCCCGTTGTGCGCCTGTGCCTTGCGGTGGCCGCCAGCTTTCTCGTGTTCACGCTGGTCTCGTTCCTTCACGGATTTTTCGGCGACGCGTTGCAGAGAAAACAACCGGCGGTCCGCCCCCACGTTGTGGCTGTTGCCGTGCCAAAAAAACACGAAGAGGAACCCAAACCGTTGCAGCGCATCCGAATTGTCAAGACTCCCAGCGGCAGATCGGGCAACACTGGCGGAGGCCAGTCCGGCATGCGGTTCGTGCCCGATCTCGGCGTGGAATCCGGTCCCGATAATGCAAACGGGGTTGCGCTGGGATCGCAGGACCTTGGCGCGGAGGTGTTCGAAGAGGGACAAACCGACGAAGCCGCGGTTCCGGTGTATACGCCCTCTGTTCCGTTTCCGGACCAGGCGAGGGAGATGAATATCGAGGGTATGGTCAAAGCGATCTTCGTGGTAAATTACCTTGGCAAAGTAACCTCCGTTGATGTGGTGAAAAGCCCCCACCAATTGTTTACTCGTGAGGTAATGAGGGTGCTTTCGACATGGCGCTTTAAGCCCGCTAAAAACAAGGGCGTTCCCGTAAATGTGCGGTTCAGCAAAGAAATAGAGTTTACGCTCGAATAATGACTCCGGTGGGATGAGGTGCAGGTGGAATTACTTATTCATCCGTCTTGTGTTGAACGAAAAATCCGGCGGTGCTCCCCGCCGGCAGTTTTCCTCGCGCTTGCGCTCGTGTTGTCATTTGGAAAGACCGTATCCTGCTCTCTGCTCGATAATGCGAATGCGTTGTACGCGGCGGGTAAACTTTCCGATGCCATCCGGCTCTACAAGAAAGCGTCGTTGTCGGGAGAGAATCCGGCCCTGTGCTCCTATAACGCCGCCAACGCATATTACCAGCTCGACAGCCTGTCGCGGGCCGTGGTTTACTATCGCGCCTGTATCAACGCAGCGCCCGGGTTTTACAAAGCCTATGTTAATCTTGCGGTCGTATATTTTACGCTCAACGACATGGGCAATTGCATTGCGACAATTCGCGAAGGACTCAGGCTTCAACCGAATCAACAGAAAGGGATGCTGCTGCTTGCCGCCGCGTACCGGCGGTGCGGAGCGATCGCCCAGAGCATCGCAACCTTTGAGGATCTCACCTGCGCCTTTCCCGGGATGGAAGAACCCTACATCGCTTTGGGAGAACAGTACCGGGATCTGGACGATCCGGTTACTGCCATACGATGGTTCGAGTCGTATCCGTGCGGCGGAAAGAACGGCGCCTACGTCGCGCTGGGCCTGGCCGACCTGTATGAATCCACAGGAAACCTTGAGCGGGCGCTGTACTATCTCGACCGGTCCTACAATTTCGACAAATCGAAGAAGTGGACCTTGTATCGCATTGCCGGTATGCAACAAAAGATGGGCAACCAACTTGTGGCGCTGGAAACCGCACGGACCGCTTTGGAGGTGTTTCCCGATTTCCCCCAGCTCGCCATTCTCGCCGGAACGATATCCTTCTCGCAAGGCTACCTTGCCGAAGCCGAGAAGTATTTCGGAGAAGCGGAAAAGATGGGAAGCCCGGAGGCAATTGTGGGGCTCACCAATGTGAAGAACAAGCGGAAGGCGCTTGAGGATGAGGCGGCAGCCGGGAAATAAGGCTTTCCGGGTTGTCTCTGTTTTCCCCCGAGGGAGCACAGGAAAACCCGCTGCTTAAAACAACCCGACTTGCTATCGTGCGCGCTTTATTTCACCATCTCCATGTCCAGAATCATAAATGTACCGGGCTTGATTTGCGGCCTCGGCTTCGAATTCTCTGCAGTGGGCGCGGGCGCAGGCCCGAATTCGGCAGTGGGAAGGTAAATATGGTGCGTCTTTTTGTCAAGCGCCATGGTCTTGGCGCCTTTCTGGGTTACAACGGTCTCCAGGACCTTGTAAGAACCATCGGCCTGCTCCTGCACGACAGTGAGCGTTCCATCCCCGCAGGAGGCATAGGCGCGCTTGAGCGAAGGGTCCCAGGCGGCCGCATCAACGTGATCGCCGATGGGCAGGGAGGCAAGCACTTTTCCGGTCTTTGCGTCCGCAATAACCATCAGTTTGTTGCCGCACCCGATAAACAGCCTGTTTCCTGTAACATCAAGCGCGAGCGCGCTGGGCCCTTCTCCGGGAGCAACCGCAAACTTCCTCGTCACTTTCATGGTTTTCGCGTCGATCACGTCCACCAGATTCTTGTCCTCGATATTGTCATAGATAGAGCCCTGCCCGTCGGATGCCGCAAATTCCGGCTTGCCGTCGAGGGAAATCGTGGCGGCCACTTTTTCGGATTTGGCGTCGATGACGGTTGCGTTTGACGTCTTCCCATTGAACGCGTAGACCGAATTGGAAAACGCGTCGTACAGGATCGCATCGGGATTGAGTCCGGTGACGGGAACTTTCCCGAGCACCTTGAGAGTTGACAAATCAAAGACGGTCACCGATGAGTCCTTGCCGTTGCTCGTAAAGCCTTTGTGAACGTCGCTTGCCACAGCGATTCCGTGCACGCCCTTGGTGTCGGGAATGGTACCGATTATCTTCCCGGACTTCGCATCCACCACCTGGACCACGGTCGCATGGGAAACGAACAAGCGGCCGGTTGCATCGTCGGCGGCGAGGTAGTCCCACCCTCCGTCGCCTTCAACATTAATTCTGTTGGCAATCTTGTAATGAGAACCGGGCGTTTGGGCCGAAATAGACGAAGCCGTTAGTGCGCAGAACAAGGCCGCGACGGAAAATGCTGCAATTTTCATTTATGATCCTCCATGGTGAAAGGTTGGGGGACGCATCGAAAATACATCTGCGACAACCGATGGTCGCGCGTCGGATGAATTGGCCGCCCGTCGCCCGTCACCTTCGCACAAATGCGCCCGTCAATAAACATGAAAGGATAGGGCCCACATCCTGTCGGGTGTCGACCGGTTCTTCCGGCACACCGGGACGATCATTTGACAAAATGTAACCACAGGGCGGCGCATGCTTCTTGCGCCGGCGGGAAATTACAAAATCGACCATGGCCGCCATGGGCCCGCATCTTCTTCTTGTTCCGGTTTTCGACGATCGACCCGAAGAAGTCATTGTAACAGCAAGCGCTACCACGGTGTGCCCTCCTACATCTGAAACGCAAGTGCGCCGCGCCTGCGATCGATCCTCGAACGCGCGTACTGCGGGCACATCACGAACAGGTGCCCGGGATTGTCCCCGCCTTCAACGGGGATGTCCGCCGACACGGATTGACTGTAGCCTTCACTTTCGGCAATCAGAGAATACACTGCCGGCGCAACGTTGATAAGCACGAAATTGCCGTGGTCGTCGGAATAGGTGCATTGGCCGGTCTCGCGGATCCACACCCTGCTGTGCCTGATGGCATTGCCGTCCATGTCGAGCACTTTGCCGCGCACATGCCCCAGGTTGGGGTCCATGCGCTGCCTTCTGGCGTTTTCGTCAGCTTCAAAAGTGAAACAAACCATACCGTGTCCTCCTTTTCCTAGTTTTGTCGGTAATAAAATTACGCCTCACGGATTAGAAGTCACTAAGGGCATTGTTAGAAATTCGTTTTGAAAAGCGATGAACCACTACGGGCAGTGGTTTCCGGTCATGCACAGGGAACTAATGAGCCTTGCCTGCGAACTGGCGACGGTTTTCATTCCGTGCTTCATTCACGCTCAGCGTCGCCATGGAAGGCGGGTGCTGTTTGTATTATTTTTGATGGAAGGCAGATGCTTCTGACGACGCACCTGAACAGTGTCACCCTGGGCTGCACATGAATTTCTTTTGCCGTCTCCCGGTTTCTTCTCTTTTCTTCTTTGTCATTCTGCTCCATTCGGCCTTTGCTGCCCAAGAAGCGGGTCGGGCGCTGGAACCGGTTCTTCTTGGCGCCAAAAGTTATGTCGAGATCTTCACCCTTACGGCCATGCATGACGATCACACCTTTGTGCAAGTCCAGATGACCTTTACAAACCTGGGACTAAAGAACAGAAACGCCGCCTGCAAGGCACTTGTGCTCAACCCGGCCAGGAAGCCCTGGAAAGCCAACGAGAAATTTAACGGAAAGCAATGGAGTTACTCGGACGCCAAAGTCCCCACGCTGCGGGTAGGAACCAACACCCTGATGGCACTTAAAGACAAGACCTGCCTCTTTGCAGACCTTGGCACAGGCACGGTGAACATTTCCTTGCAGGGAGTGCCTGCGCCCATAGAAACGCCCAACATCGCCTTTCCGAAAAACGCGTCCGGAAAATTCTATGCACACACAATCATTGTTCCCTGGTGCCGGGTTGAAACGACGCTTGACGTACCCGGATTTCCCCGGGAAGAGCTGCATGGATTCGGGATGCTCGAACAGGCGCGATCCGTGGGGACGTCCAGGGACGTGTGCCGGGGATGGGTGACGTTCAGAGGATTTGAGGGAGACAATTATTTTCTGGCCGACTTCCGGCTTCCGCCGAAGGAAAATTCCCCCGCCACCGGCTGGATCTGGAAACACGGGCAGCACGAGCCCCATGCCATGACCGGCCTGCGAATCGGGAGCGAATTCTCTATAGTCGACGGGAAGAAAACAGAGGTCCCCATCGTTTCTGCGCTCGATTCTTCCTTCAGGATTTCCGGCCGGGGCCTGCTGCGCGAATATTCGTTTGTTGACGAACTCGGCACCTTTACGGGAACTCTGGTGAAGCTCGTAATTGGAAAACCCCTCGTCAGATATTACGACGCGGATGTCGAACTCTCCGGCGGAAAGCCGGCACTGCACGGTGTTTTGGAGCTGACGACGATCGAGTAACGATGGACACAATTCCTTCGAAAAGGTTGTTCTAAAATGCTCAACCTTCACTTTGCCCCGTCCGCCGGCCTTCTGGTTCCCGAGCTGCTCGGCAGGATCCGTTCCGTCTGGACCGACCCCTTCCAGCCGCCCACGATCCTTGTTCCAAGCCCGGCAGTCGGCACCTGGCTGCAGCTGCGCCTTGCAGATTGCGATATTCCGGGGCCTCACGGACACTCCCGTGCATTCGGGTGCACAGCCAACCTTAAGATGCTCACGCTGGAACGCTACCTGTGGAACGTCCTTGAGCCGGCAAAAAATATGCAGCGGATGGATGTGACGATTATGCAGCAGGTGATTTGCGCGTCACTCAATTCCGGCCTGCTCAAAGAGAGCTCGTATGCATCTGTCAACGAATACCTGAAGAAACCCGACACCACGGTTGACCCCTTCAAGCGGGTCCAGCTGGCATCCAAAATTGCTCGGCAGTTTCTGGAATACGAGTTCAACCGGCCGAGCGTATGGGATGACAAACAGCGCCAATGGAGACTCTACGGCGTCGATGCAAAATGGCTCAAGGGTCAAACCTATTTCGGCGACACTACGGAAAACGAGTTGTGGCAAAAGGACCTCTATTGCAGAATCCACGAATATCTCGACCGTGCCGGCCCTCGTGATAATGTCCGATACATCTCTCTTCCGCACCTCTACAGGCTGCGGCGGGAAAAAGGCCTCGAAAACAACACGCAATGGACGGTTCCCCCCGACGATGTCTTTTTGTTCGGCGTATCCAAGGTGAGCCACTTTCACCGGAATACCCTGGTTGAGATTTCCCAGATGCCGGGCATCAACATGCACGTTTTTCTTACAAATCCATGTGCCGAATTCTGGGAGGATGTTGATACGCGGCGCAACCGCAGTGACCTTCGCCGCGCGTGGAAGCACGATTCGGGGAAGAAAGATGCGGGTATAACCGCCCGCAGCCGCGAAGATTATGCGAAGGAGGAACTGGGCGAGATCGTACAACTGCCCCGCGACCACGCCCTGCTTGAACTTTGGGGGAACGCGGGCAAGGCGAACATCTTTCTCTGGTGCGCGGAAGCACAGTGGAATTTTGAGTATTACGGCCCCGGCTGGGTTGAAGAGGAAAAAGATCCGGATACGCTCCTCAAAGCCGTCCAGTATTCACTGCTGAGGTGCCAGAACGAACTCCAAGGCGGATGCAGAGCCGATGCATCTCTTCAGGTGCTTGCCTGCCCCGATCCGGCGCGCGAAGTTGAGGAGCTGCGGGAGCAGATCCTTGACTTAGTGGAACATAACGTGGTCCGGCATTTACATGAAATCGTTGTCTACCTTCCCGATCCCGGCGCCTATAGAGCGCAGATCCATCGCGTTTTCGGCTCCTTAAAGCAAAGCGACCCCGGTTACATTCCCTACTCGGTGCTGGGCGCGCCGGGAAGCGACAGCCTTTTTGCGCAGGGCATGAACACGTTGCTGGAAATCATCGGGGGGCGTTTCGATCGGGCCAACGTTTTCGCGCTGCTGCGCAACCCGATTGTTCAATCCACGCGGAAGATCTCTCCTGAGGATATTGTCGTATGGGAAGGATGGGCGGAAGAGCTGGGCATCTTCCGCGGCTACAACCGCGAACACCGAAACGAAATGGGAGACCGGGGGAAATCCGTCACCGACGCCCACACCTTCGAGCTCGGCATAGGGCGGTTGCTTATTGGTAATCTGGCCGCAGGTGAGGCAGACATGAGGTACCACCTGCAGGCAAGCGACACGGAGCGTGCGGTTTTTCCGATCCCTGCGTTCCGCGATTTCGACACCTCGGACGCCGACTGCGTCGAAACCTTCTGCGGCACGGTGGAAAACCTCTACAATAACGGAGGCCTGCTGCTCGCACAGGAGTCGTTGTCCGCGTCCATAAGCGTGATGACGCGCCTGGTGTGGGACTGGTTCGGCATTGTTCCGGAGGGAAGAACGGCGGCCATGGCCGCCGAAGGCAGGGTGAGAAACGAGTTTCTCGAAGCGCTGCGCACGATCATGGTGCAGGATGAGCTTGCCAAACGCGAAGAACCGGCCGGACTGCATGAGTTCCTTGCCCTGGTGCGGGACTGCCTGCCCGAAGAACTTCCGGCCGCCTCCAAAGCATGGACCGGCGGCATCACCTTTGCGCCCCTTCGGCCGGCAATGATCGTTCCGCACAAGGTGATTTTCGCGCTGGGGCTTGACGCAACGGCATTTCCCGGCACCGGCGACAAATCCGGCTGGGACCTGCTGTCTCAAAAACGCATTGTGGGAGATTCCGACCCGGTCCGGGACAACCGTTTCGCATTTTTGGAACTGCTGCATGCGGCACAGGAACGCCTTGTTCTTTCTTTTCGGGCCCGCAACATGCAGAAAGAGGAGGAACTGCAGCCTTCGAGTGTTGTTCTTGAACTCGAGTCCTATCTTAAAAGTCAAGGCCTGAAGTCAAACACCGAAGGGCGCTGCCTGGTGCGGCGGGACATACCGTGGATCGTCCGCGAGTCCCTGGAGGTATTAAAGGGAACAGTGCGCCACCGCGGAAGCTGGGACCTTTCCGAAGTGCGGCTTGCGCGTATTGAGCAGGCGGCCGGGGCGCAGAAAGCAACCTACCGTTACGCGACCGCCTTCGAAACAACGGAGAATGCCGGGCGGGACCATCTTCGTACCACCGCGCGCGACCTCCGCACGTTCTTTGCCAATCCTCTTGAATACCACTTGTCAAAGACGCTCGGCATTGAACTGGATGAGCAGCCGGCCACCGCGGGGGCAACCGACGAACCCTTGCAATCGAGCCCGCTCGAAATGTCGGGTCTGCAGAAGACCATCTGGACGGAAGTGCTTCGAACGGTTTTTCCTGACGACGAAAAGGACGAGTGTATCGACGCCGGCGTACTGGAAGAGAAGGCGGAGAAAATCGCACGGGAAGTTCACGCCCGTTACGTTGTGATGGGCGGCTCGCCGGAGGCACAATTTTGCATGATGGAGGAGCAGCTCCTGAGTACCTGGGCGAAGGATTGCGCGGATGCGACCTTAGGCATACGCAACACCTTCGGCACACACAAACTCTTGCAGAGCGTCGATGTGTCGCTCAAGCAGCCGGGGGCGGCCGGTGAATTGACAGTCGAAATAGGATACGGGACGCAGTGCTCCGTGGAGTGCGGGCACCAGCTGGTGCTGGCGCCGCGTTGCGGGTCGGGGGAGATCGGCATTCTCGGCATCAACAAAGAGGGGGAGGCAGCGGAAAATCCGGCCCTCTGGCTGACGGGAGCCCTCCAATGGCTGGCGGACAAGAAAAACGGCAGGCAGCGGGTCATCCGGCTTGTCCAGTTGAACCGCGGGGGCGGAGAAAAGAAGAAAGCGGGATCAACCTGCGCCAGAATGAAAGAACAGTGCGACGGCGGCCGCGATATCGAACAATGGCTCGGCGATTTGATCCGATCCATGCTTATAGGGCGGTCGTGCGACCATTTGCCTTTCGCAATAGTCCGGGAGCTGTGCAACATAGGCGACGACAAGAATCTCGATGTGAAGGGATTGACCAGAAAGAACATCGAGGAACGGCTCTCGGGCGACCACAATCCCTATCATTGTTATCTGGAGGCCTTTGCCCTCGTTGATGCGCGCATCCCGGACGCACGCGATGAAGAACTGCAGCAATGCGCACGAGCCCGGTTCGCGCCGATGCTGGAGGGATGGATCCATGAGTAACGGTACAATCCTCAAAGACGCCGGAGAAATTGATCTCGGCCGCCATGGCGTAATCGAAGCGCACGCAGGCACAGGGAAGACCCATACCATCGTGGAAATGGTGCTTCGCATCCTTCTGGAGCCGGTCGCTACTGTCAATGGCGAACCGGCATTGAAGAACCTCGTCCCGCGGGACGAGGCATCTTCCATCCCTAAGGAAGAAGACTCTTGTAGTCGTTTGCTAACCCCGAAGCAAGCTTCGGGGAATGCGCAAACTTTGGGATTCACTCACATCCGTAACCTGCTGCTCGTAACCTTCACCGAAAAAGCCGCCGGTGAGCTTAAGAAACGGATCCGGCAAGGAATAGAGAAACGAATCGCCGGACTTCAACGCGAGGGTTCAAGTCCCGGGCTGAAACAGCACCTCGAAGACTGTCTCAACAACCTCCACGAATCCTTTATCGGCACTATCCACGGCGTGTGCCTGCGCCTGCTCCAGACGTGGCCTTTCGAAACCGGCGTGCATTTCAAGACGGAGATAACGGATGATTCCGAAGGGCTGGCGGACGCGCTGCGGGAATCGATGCGCACCGACTGGCAGGATGAGAAAACCCGCATTCCCTGGGCGCTGGAGCGCTTGCAGGCGCAGGGAATGCAGCTGAGCAAAAAACACTTCTCGCTCGTGTGTGAAATCGCGGAAACATTGCTGGACAAGGACACGACGATTCTTGACAGGAGGTCATGCGAAAATTTCCGGCTCGGGAGTTTGAAAACTTTTTTTGATAAGGAGTTTTTGGCCCACCTGCCCGATTTCATGAAGCGTGTAGAACGGATCAAGGATTTCCTGGACGGGTTTGCGCCGGATGGCACTTTTCATGAAAATGCAAAGACGGCCGTTGCGTCCGCGAGAGCGTGGGCCGAGAAGGTCATCGCCGGAACGGTGCCGATTACCGGAGAGGCCGTTGCGTCCCTATCGAAATTCAAGAAGCCCGATAAGAACGGCGTGATGAGGCCCTGCGCCATCTGTGACGCCGCGTTCAAAAAGACAGTGCATGGGAGCGAACTCGGAAATCTTTTTGAATCCTTGCAGAACCACCCGTGCATTTCATCACTCACTACAATCGAAAGAAACCTCCCTCTCACCCTCCTCTGCGATGCGGCGGAGCTTCTCCGCGACCGGTGGGCAAACACCAAGCAGGAAAAAGGACTCATCTCCTTTCAGGACATGCTTCGCTTCATGCACAAGGCGTTAACGGGCAATCCGAGGTTCTGCGCCGCGCTTCGCCGGCGGCTGCGCTACGGCATCATCGACGAGTTTCAGGATACGAGCATTTTACAATGGAAAATATTCAAGCGCCTGTTTCTCGAAACGCCGGAAGAGAGCGGCCCGCGTCTTTTTATCGTGGGCGACCCCAAGCAGTCAATATTCGCATTCCAGGGCGCCGACGTGCAAAGCTACCTGGATGCAAAAAGCGCCATTGAAAGGGAAAAGGGGCGGGTGTACGGACTGATAAACAACTATCGGGCCCTGCCTGAAACCATAGCGGGCTGCAACGCTATTCTCAAACCGCACAAGAACGGGGACTGGTTTGCATTTGATACCGCCCCGCCCGGACAGGGCACGATATCCTACCCTTCCGACGGCGAAGGCGGAGCGCTTGCGCAGGCGCCGGAAGGTCGCACCGCCAGACCCGGTGGCGAGTTGCCCGGCAAGCCGGTGCAAATCATGGCGCTTGAGGGAAACGTACCGAGACGCCTCGCCGACATGGCACAATGGGCAAGCGTTGTGATCAGATCCCTCACAGGAAAAACCATCTCGGTCCCCAAAGGGCTCGGGTGGGAAGCTGTCACGCTTGAATACAGGCATTTTGCGGTGATCGTGGAAAAACACCGTTTTGCCGTGCCTTTTCTGGAGCGATTCCAGGCCGACGGCATACCGGCTGTAAAGTACAAAATGGAAGGCGTGTTCCAGTCTCCCATGGCGCGCGATCTGCACGCACTGCTGCGCGCGGTGGTGCACCCTGCCGGAGACCCGGCGCCGCGGCTTGCAGCCCTTCTCACCCGTTTCTTCAACCGCCACCCGGCCGCGATCAAGCCGGACTTGGACCTCGAACCCTGCGCAAAGCCCCGCGGCGAATGCAACCGCGGCGGTTCCTGCATTTTCCACTCGTTGGAAGAATGGACTTTTCTTGCCTCACAACAGCTCTGGTCCCAGCTCTTTGGGAGCATACACGAGCTCACACGCATACGCGAGCGCCTTGTCCGTCTTGTCGATGGGGAAAGACATCTGGCAGACCTGCGGCAGGTGAGCGACTATTGCATCGAAAGACTGTATCGCGGCAACGTGAGCCTCGAGCAGCTCGTGGAGCACCTGGGCCGCCTGCTTGCAGAAGAGGAATCCGCCGGCCGGGACAGGAACCTTTTCATGCTGGCGACGGACAAGTCGAGCGTTCGGGTTTTGACCATACATGCCGCCAAGGGGCTGGAGTTTCCGGTGGCCTTCGCGGTAACAGGCGGGTCGGAAAGCAGCAGGAAAGGCATGAGCACGCTCCGCTGGATCGAAAACCATGCCCAGCGGGTGATGCCCGCACTTTCGTTCGGCAGGGATCTGTTGAAGAACGTGTTTGACGAAGAGGAAACAAACATTCCTCCCGTTCTCCAAAGGAGGCAGGAGCGCCGCCGCCGCCTTTACGTCGCCCTTACCCGCGCCCAGGCAATGGTGTTTGTACCCGCGCACATACATGGGGAGCCCAACCATGGAAACAAGGCCGCTTCCTGGGCCAAACGGCCTTTGCCGCCCAACCCGGACGAAGACCTTACTCCCCGGCTCCTTCAATTGCTTGACGATAAGGACCTGGGACGGAAGGACATTGAATTGTTTGACGCCGGCCGCTGGAAAACCGGGCCTGCCGAAAAGACCAAGGAACCTCTCGACCATCTCGACCCGGAATGGGTGCCGCCACCCTCAGCTGTGGCGGCTTCGGATGAAATGGAAAAACGGATGCAGGCGCTTGACCTGCCCGGCCGTATCTGCCGGCAGACGAGCTACACCGAATTGAGCCGCGAAGCCGACTCCGACCGTGCAACCGACCACGGCGAAGAAGAAGACGAAACGGAACCGGCCGGCGTGTCGAACGCTCCCCCGCCGCTTTTGCCCGGCGGCAGGCAGACCGGTGACGCGCTGCACAAGGCAATCGAAGAACTGTTGGCGACGGAGAACACCGGGGCTTTGACAACCGATATACAGTCTGTGTACACCGTTGTCAGAAAATATCTGGACGGCAATGGAGTTCTGAGGGGCCTCAAACATGAAACAGAACACACGCGGGCGGTTGAGGCCGGCGTTGAATATGTCAATGGCGCCTTGACGACCTCCTTGCCGCTGCCCGGAGGAGGGACGGTAACCATCGCCGATCTGAAACGTGGGGACCGTATTCCGGAAATGGAGTTCTTCCTTGGAGTCCCTCCTCACTGGGTGCACGGGTACATGGACCTTGTGTTCCGGCTCGAAAACAAGAATGCGCTGCATCCTTGGAGGTACTTTGTGCTGGACTGGAAAAGCGACCGGCGTGAACAATCCGGCGAGCAGTCGGTGGAAGCCTTCATTCATGAACGCCATTACGATCTTCAGTCGAAGATTTACTGCCATGCGCTTGACAACTATCTCGGTGGAATACTGGGTGCGGCGTATGATCCGAAGCAGAACCTCGGCGGCGCGGTCTATGTGTTTCTAAGAAGTTTTGGGACCGCGCCGCCCCCGGGTCAAAGCCGCACATGGATACGTCCTGCGAACCCAAAAGAAGATTCGAAGTTCACACACAATCAAATAGACAATCTGATCGTCAAGAGATCCGGTCGAGCTTGACGGAAATGGCATCCGCAATGGAACTGTTGGAAGCGCTGGAAGCCTATCTTGTTGAAACCGGCCAAATTCATCCCCTGGCACGGCGTCAGGCACGGCTGCTGTCCGGCTCCGTAGCAAACGAAACTCTTCAAAAGGAAGCGCGGATATTCCTGCTCCTCAATCTTGCCGCCCTTCACGCGGGAGCCCCTCGCGCGCCGAGAGATTTTCTCCTTGCACCGGTGCAGCCCGATGTTGTTCAACGGCATGCCGAGGTTTACAGAAATGAACACTCCGACGTAGGACCCGCGTGGGAAACCATGCTCACCGATCCGGGCTCGAACACAACGGTCTCCTCAAACCTGGATGAGATATTACAAAGCCCCCATCGTCTTTCGCCCTTGACGGGAGAGGAACCTCCGGATGAAAATGCCGGCTATCCGCTCCTGATCATCGGCAGGCGGCAGAACGCCCGCGCCGGATTTTCACGATACTGGCTCGCAGCAGCCGCTCTGGAAAAGGAAATGCTCAGACGATTGCAGCAACCGCCCCCTGCGCTGTCGGATGACACGCCTCGCGAGGCCGTGCGCCACGTATTCGGCGCCGGTTCCATCCTTCAAGGAAACGGAAGGTTTCACTACCGTCAAGTGACCGCCGCGGCGCTAGCGCTCCGCACGCGTTTTCTGATAATTTCGGGCGGCCCGGGGTCCGGCAAGACAAGTGTGGTGACGCAGGTTCTCCGCACGCTTATGCATGCCTGCGGAGAAATAGAGCCGGACCGCATCGTGCTGTGCGCCCCTACGGGCCGCGCAAAAGCCCGGCTGGGCGACAGCATCGACCGGGCAATCGATTGTCTTGAGAAAGTGACTGCCCCCGGCGACGCCACAAGGAGAGAGCGCGACCTGAGCCTCAAGAATCTTCAGCGGAAGACCATTCACAGCCTCCTGGGCGCAAGGCCCGACGGCAGCACGAACTACAACAGCGCGAACCCGCTTTCTTATCAGGTAATCGTGGTTGATGAAGCGAGCATGGTTGACCTGTGCCTTTTTGCCTCCCTCATGGACGCCGCCGCTCCCGAGTGCCGGGTGCTGCTAGTGGGCGACATGCACCAACTGCCTCCGGTGGAGGCCGGCGCGGTGCTGGGCAACCTCACCGACCGCTTTGCAGGGATTGGCGGCACCCCTACCCTGACAAAGCGGACTGCCGACTGGGCGCACAACATCGTCAAGGACGTCCCTGTTGACGGAGCGGAGGGCGGCGGCGCGCCATCTCTTGTTCTGTCAACGCCAGCCGCGATCCAAAAGGCCGGGCGCCTTGCGGACCATGCGATCATCCTTCTTCATTCTTACCGGTCAACAAGGGAAATCGTGACGTTTAGCGAACAGGTAAACTGCGGCGACGCCGAGAACGCCCTACGGTCGATTACCGGGAATGACGACTCCTCCGTCGTGACACTGGACACCGGCACAGGGATCGGCCCGATCAAAAACTGGCTGAACGACCGGTATTCAGGCGACACACTGCATCCGGTGAAATCGTTATGGGGCATGGATGTTGACGCGGTCCGCGATCCCGGACACCGCGATCATGCTTCGACACTTTCCAGTCTCGATAAGGCGTTCCGGCTTTTTGACGCATCCCGCATCCTCACGTTGGCTCACGGCGGACAGCGCGGACGGATTTCGATCAATTCCCTGGCAGACAGATTACTTCGCCCCGCATTGGATGAAGACGGCAGGAAGCGGTTCTTTCATGGCCAGCAGGTCCTTCTCGGAAAAAACCTGCATGACCTCGATTTATATAATGGCGATACGGGAATGGTGGTGTACTCAAAAAACGCCGGACAAGAAGTGGTCTTTCGCCGCGGAACAAAGTATTCAATTCATCCACTTGAACGCATACCCGGGCTTGAGCCCGCCTTCGCAATCACCGTTCACAAGTCGCAAGGTTCGGAATTCGACGCCGTGTTGCTGGTTTTGCCGGAATACAAAAGTCCCCTTCTCACCAGACAGGTTTTGTATACCGGGATTACCAGGGCAAAGAACCGGATTCGCATTCTTGGGACAAAGATGCAATTACAAACAGCAATTGAAACAAAGGAAGAGAGACCGGGCGGGCTGAATCTGTAAGGCGGCGGAAATCCCTTATGGAACACGTAGTGTCCGGATAAACTGATCCCCCTAAAAATCCTCTTCGCCAGGCTCAGCGCGAACTGCATGCGCGGCTAGTCGAGAGCAGGCACACCCTCATAGTCCGGCGCCGGGCTACCCTGGAATTCGCCGTATTCGATATATTCGGCATCCTTGTGGTTGAGATACCAGATTTTGACATCGAACAGAAATTCCTTTGAAAGATCCGCCAGCATAAGAAGAATGGCATTTATCCTGGTGTCCTTTTCGACGGCAGCATAATTCAGGTAGAATTCCAATTCGTCGGCAGCAATTTCGTGGACAATATTGAATATGTCATGAAAATCATCCTCGACTTCAGCCGTTTGCGGGCCTATTCCGGCAACGGGGTCACTGCCGGAATGCTCCGACGCCACTTCTATACCTTGACTGCGTGCGATCTTCTCGATTATCAGACGTTGAGCATCCTTTTTCACGCTCATGTACAGAAAGAAAGCCCTCTTGAGGCCGTTGCTGCAGGCTGCCCCCTTTTCCTCAAAAAATCGGACCGCCTCAGACGCACGATTCACCGCCGAAACAAATATCTTCGAATAGTGCAAATCATCGTCATGTGCGGCGTGATGGTTGGCTTTGGAAACCTCATTGAAATTGCGCGCGTAAATATGTTCCATCACGTTCCTCCGTTGTATGTCCGCTTGTTGCATCCCGCTCCGTCCCAAGAGCGGTCAAATTACCTTTATCCACCGTATAAAATTTGCAATTCGTATGCCAACAATTTTTGTCCGGCTATTTTGAAACAATTTGACTGCGGTATCCGATTTGCTGTTACACATAATGGAGGAGTTTGAAGAAATGGATAAGGACGCTCCAGGAACCGATTAATGCTTAAGTGCAAGACCGTGATTGCCCGCGAGTGCGCGAGCATTCCGATTGTCTCTACCCTTTCCTGCAATCAGATTCGGAATGAGGGCCTGATGAGCGACGCTGCCAACGCTGTAACGAATCACGGTGGCAACCGAGTGAATGAATCACAAAAACAGGAAGAAGAACGACAATGGTGAGAATGCGGGCCGCAATTAAGGAACAGGAGATTTCGCTCCCTGGCCGGTTGAACGGTTGTGCGAAGGCTCTGTCCTTTATCGTGACCGCCGGTGGACTCACGGTTATTGCGGGGTGGATATTTGACATCGGGGTGTTCAAAACCATCTCCCCGGCCTTTGTCAGCATGAAGTTTTCTACCGCATTCTCTTTCGTGGCAAGCGGAATTTCTCTTTACTTTCTGGTAAGGACACATGAGGAAGAGCTTGAAAAAGCCCAGGTTGCCCTTTCCATAACCTCGTTCACTCTTTCGCTTCTCATGGGCCTGCTTCTCTTTTCCGTTATCTTCGGCATAGACACCGGAATTGAAAACCTGTTTATGAGGGAAATCGGCGCCGTCAAGAGTGTTGTTCCGGGCAGGCCGTCTTTACCCACCATGGTAAACTTCCTGCTTATCGCCTTTGCGGGCATCCTTGCCCTTCTCAATCCCGAAAGACCGGCCCCGAGATTGAAAATCGTCGGCATAGCAGTCTGCGCCATTGGGGCGGTTGCTGTGGCAGGTTATATTTTGAATGCTCCGCTGCTTTATTATTATGTGCCGGCGGTCAACTCGGCAATGGCCATTCATACGGCGCTGTTATTTGTGTTGTGCGGGATGGGGTTGGCATGTCTATAAGAGTAAGGCTTACCGTTATCATTCTTGCACTTGTTTCTCTTCCCCTGATATTTGTAAGCGTCATCACCTTTTCGCGCTATCAAGATTCACTCACCACAAGCCGCCTGTCGCAGTTGCAGAGTCTGGCCCGGTATAAGGCTGAAAAAATCGAGACATATTTTGAAGAATTGAAAAATGTCCTCAGCATGTCCCAGGGATTCTATAATGTCCGCCAACACCTTCCTGTTCTGGCCCGGTTGCATAAGAGCCCTGATGAAAAGGGGGCCGCAGCAGCCAAAGAGGCCCTCGACGGACAATTGATAAGGATGCAGAAAGTACTGGATCTTGCCGACGTCATGCTCGCGGACAGGAACGGCACGATCGTCTATGTGAGCAACCCAAGCCATTACACAATGGACCTCTCCAAGTCTCTCGACGACATTTCGCCGGAATCATTCAAACAAGGAACAAAAGACGTTTACTTTTCCGATCCCTTCATCAACAGGGTCGTGGAAAACAAGCCCGAAATACTGGCCATTGCCCCGGTTTTCGACTTACAGGACGTCCCTGCCGGGACCATCATCTTTGAGATCGACATGGCGCCTATGTTCCGTTTGATCCAGGACACCGTCGGCCTCGGCGCCACAGGCGAAATCCTCATTGGAAAAAGATTCGGGGACCACATCGTTTATTTGAATCCTTTACGGCATGATAAAACGCCGGTCATGACGAGACGCGTCCACATCGGAGGAAACCAGGGCCTTCCAATCCAGCGTGCCGTTTCCGGTAATACGGGAATCGGCGAGTCGGTAGATTACCGGGGAAAAAGAGTTGTGGCTGCGTGGACGAGTATTCCGTTCCTTGGTTGGGGGCTCGTGGCCAAGATAGACACACAGGAAGAGTTTGCCATCGTGACAAATCTGCAGCGGCTGGTACTCATGATACTGGCCGTTATCTTCGTTCTGGTGGTCGTCATAACGTATTCGGTCGCGAAATCCATTTCCGTTCCCATACAAAATCTTACAAGAGGCGCGGAGATAGTCGGGAGCGGGAACCTGGACCACAAGGTGGGGACCAACCTGAAAGACGAAATAGGCCGGCTCTCGCGCTCATTCGACAAGATGACACACAACTTGAAGACGACAACCGCTTCGCGCGACGACCTGAACAGGGAAATGGCGGTACGCAAGCAAGCGGAGGCGACCCTGCGGCTGACGGCCGAAGACCTTACCCGCTCCAACAAAGACCTGGAGCAGTTCGCCTATGTTGCGTCGCACGATTTGCAGGAGCCGCTCAGGGCCGTTGCCGGTTTTATGGGTCTGCTCAAAAAGCAATATTTCGATAAACTGGACGACCAGGCCCGGGAATACATCGATTTTTCGGTGGAAGGAGCGGAACGGATGCAGAGCCTCATCGAGGGCCTGCTCGCCTTTTCCCGCGTGGGAACCCGTGGCGGCAAATTTGCCGCCATGAACGTGAAGGATGCCGTTGAGGGCGCGCTCAAGAGCCTCCGGGCCCTTGTTGAAGAAAATAGTGCCGTTGTCACGTGCGACACCATGCCCGACGTCTTTGCGGACCTGTCGCAGATCACCCAGCTTCTCCAGAACCTCATCGCAAACGCAATCAAGTTTCACGGCCCCGCGCGGCCCGAGGTGTTTGTGGGCGCCCAGCGGAAAGACCGCGCCTGGGAAATTTACGTGCGCGACAACGGCATCGGCATCGAACCGCAGTACTTCCAAAGAATATTCCTAATCTTCCAACGGCTCCATACCCGGTCGCAGTACAAAGGCACGGGCATCGGCCTGGCACTGTGCAAAAAAATCGCGGAACGCCATGGCGGGAAGATATGGGTCGAATCCGCCCCCGGAAGCGGATCGACCTTTTACTTCACTATTCATGACAAAGGAGAAAACACATGAGTCCGATTGAGACCCGGCCCATCCAGATATTGTTGGTTGAAGACAGCCCGAGCGACGCGAGGCTGACCATATCGGCGCTCCAGCTTGCAAAGGTGGCAAACGAGCTGCACCACGTTGAAGACGGCGTGGAGGCAATGGAGTTTCTCAAGCGGCAGGGAAAGTACCGGAATTCGCCGAGGCCGGACCTGATTCTACTCGACCTCAACCTTCCCAAAAAAGACGGTCGGGAGGTTCTTGAAGAAATGAAAGTGGACGCAAAACTCAGCACCATCCCGGTGATTGTGCTGACCACGTCCAGCGCGGAAAAGGACGTTCTGCGGTCGTACCAGCTTCATGCAAACTGTTACGTCACCAAGCCGGTAAACTTCGACCGCTTCCTGGAATGCGTCAGGTCCATAGAACACTTCTGGCTGTCGGTGGTGGTGCTGCCCACAGAGGAGAATAGCTATTAACCGTTGCCGCACCGTCCATGGTTCCGACGGGACCGCGCCCAACGTTACGTCGGGGGTTCAACCTATTCCCATTGAGGCGATCAGTTGTTTTACCTTCTGGGGAGAAACCGGTTTTTCGAGGTAGAAATGCGCTCCCAATGAAAAAACCTTTTCCTTGGTTTTTTCGTCGCCGTAAGCGGTCATGACGATGATTCTGCATTCTTTCTGTTTTTCGGCGACGGTCTGGATAACGGCATAACCATCGTTGCTTGTGTCACCGCTCAGCCTGAGGTCTGCGATAACGGCATCGTAGGGGTTACGTTCTATGAGGTCCATTGCCTGGCCGAGCGTTGCCGCAGTGTGGATATCCAGACTGGGCGCAGCCAGTACCTTTTTGAATGCGAACAAAATCGCTTCTTCGTCGTCTACTACTAAAATCCTCTTGGGTGCGTTATTCATTCCTTGTTTTCCTTATATAAAAAGCCGTCACTTCGGGACACCTTTGCGTGGGCGTACCAAAATGACGCCCCTCAACTATTATTTCCGCAATATTCTTGCCAAAATGTCCAGAGCTTCCAAATCATGGGGAAACGGGTTGATTTCCTGCAAATAATGACTGGTGATTCCTAAAACCGGTAACCAGTCTTCCCATTAGCGGAACAAAAAGGAGTGCCTTGCCCGCTGGAAGAGCCTGCAGGTATTGCAGGCGCCTGGCATGTCTATTGCGGTTTTTAACCGCCATGACTAAAAGGAGGCCGCAGGGCTTCCATAGAGTTTGAGGAGCTCACATCCCGGCCGCGAGGTCAAAGACCGTTTGGCCGGGCGCAGCGAAGGTTCTTGTAAGGCGGGAGTGGAGAACGGAGGCCAGGTATGATGAGTGTTGACAAAATGCAATGCCTTGAATGCAGTGAGAACGCGCTGTGTCCGTCCGACACACGCGTGTATGTCAACTATTGCGGAAGCATGCCCGATTCGCTCAAGGACGATATTTACCGCGCCAAAGTGGAGTGCCGCATGCGCCGCCGCCGTTTGAGATATCGCGGACTTTCTGAAGGCTCTTGTATTTCCGTCGGCGTGGTCACGGTGAACCTCACCGCCGTGCCTTGCAGTATCTGAGCACGACAATCTCGAATTGTATTCAAAACTTGCCGGGCTCGACAGCAATCCAAACACAAAACTCCTGTTCAATTACCTTTGCATTTGCAAATGAGTCACATCGTCTTTGTGGAAAAGAAGCTCGTTGAGGCCAACGGCCGTTTCTTTGCAGACTGGAACGGGTCGCATTAAGAAACCGCAGCGTTGGGTGTGAAATCACTTTCATGGCCGGCGCGGCAGCTCGACGGTGCCCTCGCATGCGGACCGCCGTCCAACCTCACGCTTTGGCGTTCTCACTGATTTTCGACAACTTCCTATAGAGGGACGAGAGTGAGAGGCCGAGCACTTCGCTGGCCTTGTACTTGTCGCCTTTGCAGTGTTCGAGCACCTTCAGGATGTGCACTTTTTCCATCTCGTCAAGACTCACGAGCGAA
>Ga0181527_1000491_pt1 | contig 45348 bp, 32 predicted proteins | sample PEATcosm2014_Bin_30_FD_119762 | JGI IMG/M metagenome (GOLD analysis project Ga0181527, IMG submission 119762) | Peatland microbial communities from MTU Mesocosm Facility, Houghton, MI, USA - PEATcosm2014_Bin06_60_metaG | ecosystem: Environmental > Terrestrial > Soil > Wetlands > Peat | place...
ATCGCCCACAGGCTCGTCGGTGGCACCGTCGGACACTCGCTGCAGTGCGATACGCCCGACCGTGAGCGTGCCGGTCTTGTCGAAGCACAGCACGTCGACCCGCCCGAGTGCCTCGATGGTTCGTGGGTTGCGCACCAGCGCGCCGCGTTCGGCGAGCCGGTGCGCGGCGGCGAGCTGAGCAACGGTTGCCAGCACGGGCAACCCCTCGGGCACCGCGGCAACCATCAAGCTGACGCCGGAGTTCACCGCGGCACGTGGCGAGCGGCCGCGCAGCATGCTCAGGCCCGTGACTGCTGCCCCGCTGACCACGGTGGCGGGCACGGTCAACTTCGTCAGCGCGGAAAGCCTGGCCTCGACTCCGCTCGGGGCAGGCTCGGGCGCATCGGCCAGGCTCCGCCCGACCTCGGTCTGGTCCCGGACGCCGACCACGACGGCGAGAATCGTGCCCGTTGCCACCACCGAGCCCTCGTAGACCATGCAGGTCCGATCGGCGAGCGTCACGCAGGCGACAGGCACGGCGTGCTTGGCCACCGGGAACGACTCACCGGTGAGCGCGGACTCGTCGACCTCGCACCCGACGGCCTCGAGGATGCGACAGTCGGCGGGGACCATGTCGCCCGCCTTCAGTTCGAGCACGTCGCCGCGCACGAGCTGACCCCTCTCCATGGCCCTCACGCGGCCACCTCTGCGCACGTCGATGCTTGTCGTCATGGCGTGCAGCAACTTGGAGATGGACGCATCGGCGCGGACTCGCTGCACCCCGCCTATCAAGGCATTTGCAGCCGTGACACCGGCGACGAGCCCGGCGTCGGTGATCGACCCGACAGCCGCGGCGAGGCCGGCACCCACGGCCAGCACCGGTGTGAGCGGGTTGGCCAGCTCGGTGGCCACGGCGCGGGTGAACGAGACGCGAGGTGACCCCTCGGCGGGCAGCTCCGCGTGGCGACGCGCCGCTTCGGCGGCCGAGAGCCCCCGGCGCGACGAGCCGAGCGCACGCAGCACGGCGTCCGGCGCCATGGCGTGCCAGGCGATCTCCGCGACCGGCGCGGGCGCGGGGCGCCGGCCCAGCGATGAGGCAGCCGCCATGCCCGCCGCCTGCGCCGCGAGCGCGGCCACGTTCACCGGCACGGCCGCTCGCCGTGACGCGCTGGCAGCAGGGCCGAACTGCGACCACGCCGCGCCCGCCGCGGATCCCACTGCCGATAGGGCGACGCTGCGCGTGCTGACGGCGCGCGCCACCGGCAGGGACTCCACCACCAGGTGTGCGTCGGCCAGACCGGGACGCGTCAGCAACGCGGCGCCCCACGGCGGATGGTGGCCGTGACCGTCGACACCGACTCCGACATCGGCCGCGCGAAGCGCCGCATGCGCCGAGCCGCCCGACACGAGCAGCACGCCGTGACCGGCTCCCTGCAACGAGCGCACCGAAGCCGCCAGGCGGGTGCCGCCGGCGACCAGGCCGTCGGCCGCGAGCCGCTCGCGCAGCCCGCTGCGCAGCCCGGCTACCAGGAGCTGGCGGCCACCGCGACGCACCGACCGGGCAAGGGGCTCGGCCAGGGGATCGAGCTCCACCTCGAGGGGGATCACACCGACCAGAACACCCGACCGGGCCACGCCGAGCACGCCGGGGCGGCCCCGCCCCAGCGTTCGCGCCCGCGCGGCAGTCCCGGCTGGCAGCTCCGCATCGATCGATTCCAACGGCGCCACCCTCCACACACCACGCCGTGCCGCGCGCCCGGGCTGCGCCGGGTCGAACAGCTCGAGCGCCTTGACGCCGACCACGGCCGCGTCGAACCCGTCCACCAGTTCCACCCCGCCTAGCACGAGCCGACCAGTGGTGAGCACGGCGGCGTCGAGCACGACCACATCGACCCTGTCGAGCCGGCGCAGCGCTCCGCTGTCGAGTACGACGACATCGCGTGCCGCGAGCTCGCGCCCCAGCCGAGCGGCGAACGCATCGCGCCCGTGGCGCGCCGCTTTCGGCACGGCGGCTGTCACAATGCCACCGGCACGCCGGGGGCTGAGCGTCACGACGAGAGCGGCCGCTGCTCCGGCCACACTGAGCGCCCCGGAGACGTCCGCGTAAGCCTCCACCGGCCCTGCACCGAGCGGTGCTCCGCGTGGCGGCAAGCTAACTGCGTCGAGGGGCTCGTCGCGTGGCGCGTCGCAGAGATCCGCCTCGCGCCGCTCCCACGTCCGACGCATCGCCACCAGCTCGCCGAACTGGTTGGCGCGGTGCGCGATGTCGGTCACCAAGGTGAGCGGTCCCTGCGACAGCGACTGTACGAAGGCACTCGTGACACCGAGCCCGAGGTCCGTGAGGGCTACCCCAAGATGCTGGTCGAGGAAGCGCCGGACCCGAGGCTCGTTCTCCGCCAGCGCCATGAGCGAGCCCAGCTCGGCGGGGATGGGCGTCGCCCGCAGCAGCTGGCCGAACACACCTCCGCTGAGCGCAACGACGTCCGCCCCGATGGCGATCGCCTGCCGTCGCACCGGCTCGATGTCGCCAGGGTGCTCGGGGCGCTCGTGGGAGAAACGCTCCTTGTGGACCTCGTGCGCCTCCTCCACACCCTCGATGACGCCGAGCAGGTCCTCGGTCGAGGGACCCTCGGGATCGAACGCCACGATGACGCGGCCGGCGACGGCATTGACCTGCGCCCACCGCACCCCTGGCACGGCCCGCAGCGCTCGCTCCACGTCGCCCACCAGGACCTTGCGCGCGGGGTCGTGGACTCCGCGCACCTCGATGTGAGCCTTGCCCTGGCCAACCCACAGCCGGCGCCGTCGTCGTCCCGGGCTCAGACGGTCGAGCGCGCCGCCCAGGGCCGCGCCGGGTGCCGCCGCGCCCTCACGCAGCAGCCTGAGGGGGTTCACCCGCCCGGGTTCGTCGGGCCGGTTCCCCTGGGGGGAACCTGGTCAGGCGGCCGTTTGCAACGCGACGGGGCGGCCGCGAGCGGCCGACCGGTCTCCGACCCACTCCAGCAGGCGCCAAAGCGCGAGCTGGACGGCGACGGCCAGGAGCTCCACGAGCAACCGCTCCAGGAAAACCTCCACCGGGCCCCTCCTGTCTCGACACTGCGTGACTGGTGAGGTTGATGGTAAGGAAGTGACATGAATTTCAGGCGACCTACAGCCGACACCTGGACGAATTCTCGATGAAGGCTTCGCGTGCGGCAACCGGTGGGCAACGTGGCGGCCGGGGGGTCAGGAAAAGAAGGTGCTCAAGCACGCCGGTGGCGGGCGATGGCCACGCCGACTCCGGCCAGCAGAACCAGGGGCCAGTCGAGTGCGCCCGCCGCCACGGCCGCAGCCAGCCCACCGTAGAAGCCGACCTTCACCACGGGCTCGGGCACGTGGACGTGGACCACGGGAACCACGTAGTCACTTGGAGAACGCCCGTTGTCGGCCGAAGTTTCCCGCTTTGTCACCGCAGGGCGTGTCGCCATGATTCCTCCTGGTCGTCGTGCTAGCCGATGCTATCCAGCAGGTGGCAGGGATCGTTGCGCGGGCGCCAGGGCGATGCGAGCTACGGCGGCGGGGCCAGCTCGCCCGGTCCCAGCCGCGTCACGCGCTCCAGGCGACGACGCGCCCGCGAACCGACAAAGCGACCCGGGTGCCCTCTTCCGGCAAGGTCCCCGCGTCCGAGGTCCGGGCGATGAGGACCTTCGAATCGTCCCAGTCGGCGCGCAGCCTGACCACTGCGTCGTGGCCGTAGAACTCGGCGTCGACAACACGAGCAGTCGCGCGATCATCGCCGGGCTCGCTCGAGAGCACGATCTGTTCGGGACGGACCAGGACCAGGAGCGCGGCTCCATCGACTCTCGTACCGCCCGGTGCCGTCCCATCCTCGAGCCGCAGGAGCCCAAGGGGCGTCTCGACGCCGCCGCCACGCGTGATCCCGCGAAGAAAGTTCGTCTCACCGAGACCGGCGGCGAGCTCGGGGCTCAAAGGGCGAGCATAGAGAGCCTGCGGTGTGTCGTATTGGCCGATCCGCCCGTCGCGGATCACCGCGACTCGATCGGCGAGCGAGAAGGCCTCGTCCTGGTCGTGGGTAACCAGCAGCGCGGTCGTCCCCGCCTTGCGGAGCACGCGCCGCACATCTTGGCGCAGGGCTGCCCGCAAGCTCGCGTCGAGGGAGGCGAACGGCTCGTCCAGCAGCACGAGCGATGGTTCGATGGCAAGCGCCCGGGCGAGGGCGACGCGCTGCTGCTGGCCGCCGGAAAGCTCGTGGGGATAGCGCCCTTCGAGCCCTTCGAGCCCGACCATCTCCAGGAGCTGCGCCACCCGCTGCCCGCGCCGCTCGCGACGGGGGAGGCCGAAACCGACGTTCTGCTGTACCGACAGGTGCGGGAAGAGGCTCCCGTCCTGGGGCACGTAGCCGATGCGGCGCCGATCGGGCGCCACGAAGCGTCCGGTGCCGTCGACGAGCTCCGAACCGAGTCGCACCACACCGCGATCGGCACGTTCAAAGCCCGCGATCACCCGGAGCAGAGTGGTCTTGCCGCTCCCCGACGGCCCGAGGATGGACGTGAACGACCCCGCAACGACCGCGAGGTCGAGGCCGCGCAGCACGGCCCGGCCACCGTAGGACTTGTGGACACTGGTGACCTCCAGATCGGTCACGTCACGGCCTTGGGTGTTGGGCGACCGCCCGGCGAAGGGGAAGACGGTCGAAGAAGCGCCCGAGCACGTAGCTCGGCACGGCCGCGATCGCGATGATGACTAGCGCAAACGGGGCGGCCTGGCCGTAGGAAAGGTTCTGCTGGTAGGCCCAGAATTGCGTCGCCAGTGTCTCTGCCCCGGTCGGGATCAGGATCAGGGTCGCTGTGAGCTCGGTGACCGCCGACAAGAACACGAGGCAGAAGGCCGCTCCAAGCCCGGGGGCGATGAGCGGCAACGTCACCCGGACAAGTGTCCCGGGCCTGCGCACCCCGAGTGAGCCCGCCACTTCCTCCAGCCCAACAGGTGACTGCGCGACCGACGCCCGCACGCAGACGAGCGCGAGCGGAAAGAACAGGATCGAATACGCGAGGACGAGCAGTGGTGCCGACTGGTGTCCGAAGCCGTTCAGGTCGTGCTCGGAGAAGTAAGAGATCGCGAGCGCGACGACGAGCCCGGGCATCGCCAGGACGAGGAACGTCGTCCTCTCGAGGAGAAGGTGCAACCCACCGGGATGGCGGACGACCAAGAGCGCGACCGGCACTGCCATCGCGGTCGCGACCGACGCTGCAGCCAGGCTGTAGCCGACGGTGTGCAAAGCCGCTGAGCCGAGCGGCGCGCCCACGAGCGCGTGCGCTCCGCCCTCGAAGATCCAGTAGATCGACGATCCGACCGGCACCCCGAGGCCGGCAAGCACGAGCAGGGCGTACGCGGATGTCACGGGCAGCTTGCCTCGCCCGAGGCGTCTGCGCACCAGCAGCCGCTGGGCCCCGGGACCGCCCCGGCTCAGCCTGCCACCACCGCGCCAGGCGCCGTCGCCGACAAGCAGGACGAGGCTCAACGCGACGAGGACGAGCGAGAGGGCGCATGCCGAGGACGTGTCGAAGCCGATGGTGAACTCCGTGAATATCTCCGTCGTGAAGGTCTGGTAGCCGAGGATCTCGAACGCGCCGTACTCGGCGAGGATGACGAGCGCGACGAGGAGACACCCACCGAGGATTGCCCGGCGGGCCTGACCCAGCGTGATGCGGACGAACGTCGAGAGCCGGCTCGCTCCGAGGCTCAGCGCGATCTCCTCCTGACCGGGGTCCGCGCCCCTCAGGCTCGCCGAGACAGGAAGATAGACGAGGGGATAGACGGCGAGGGTCATGACTACCACCGCGCCTCGGAAGCCCTGCACCCAGGTCGACAGCGACGACCAGCCGAAGCTGACGACGAAGTCCGGGATCGCGAAGGGGACGACGACCAGCACTGCCCAGACGCGTCGCGCGGGCAAGTCCGTCCGTTCGACGCCGTAGGCCGCAAGGGTCCCGATCACGGCGCAGAGCACGGTGACGACGACGGTGAGGCGGACCGTGTTCCACAGCAGGCTCGCTGTAAGCGAACGCCAGACGAGGTGCCAGAGCTTCGTCGCACCGGAACCGTCAGCCTCGGTGAGGAGAAAGGCGAGCGGCAGCACAACCACGGCGACAACGAAGAGACTCGCGCCGAGCAGGACCTTCGGTCGCCTGGGGCGCAGAGCGGTCACGATCGCGTCGTCACCGCCGAGCACCGGCCCGGACGACCGGGGACCGAGGCGTGGCGGGGAGATGGTCACGGCCGCCACACGGACATCGCCGGCAGGTGTCGCAGTGGTCTCGCCGCCGTCACAGCAGCTGCGCCTCGCTCAAGAGAGCGACCGCCTGGGCTCCGGTGCCGAGCTCGCCGACGTCGATCGGGTTCGGCTCGAGCTCGTCGAAGGGCGTCTCGGGTTGCGGGCTCTGCACGCCGGACGCGATCGGGTACTCGAAGCTGATCGAGTGGCCAATTATCTCCTGGCCCTGTCTGGAAACGAGAAAGGCCAGGAACTTCTGCGCGGCCGCCTGGTGCTTGGACGACTTCAGGATCCCGGCACCCGAGACGTCCAGGACGTAGCCAGGGTCTCGCGGCGCGAAGTAGGCGATCTCCGAGCGCATGTTCGACACGCCGATCTCCGCGCGCATCCGGTACCAGTAGTACTGGTTGACGACCCCGAACGCGACGATGCCCCGGTTCACCACCTCGGCGACCGTCTCGTTGTCGGGGTAGATATGGCTCCCCGCATTGACCCTGATGCCGTCCAACCACGTGAGCGCCCTGGCCTTGCCGTAGGTGCGCAGCACGGAGGTGACGACCGGCTGGAAGTCGGTCTCGCCGGGCGCGAGGGCGAGCTTGCCTCTAAAGCGCGGATCGGCGAGCTCCAGGACGTGGGTGGGAAGCGCCCTTTTGTCGATCAGGCCAGGGTTGTAGATGAGGACGCTGACGCGCGCCGAGACACCGACCCAGTCGCCCTCTGGCGAGCTGTACTTGCTCGGGGTCTGCGCGAGCGTCGAAGGATCGACCGGCGCGAGGAGGCCCTTCTGCTGGAGGTACTCGAGCGGCGGGGAGTTCTCCGTGAGAACCACGTCTGCGGGAGACCGCGTCCCTTCGGTGACGATCTCGGCGTCAAGTACGTCTTCGTCGTTGTTGCGAAGCGCGACGCCTATCCCGGTGGCCTTCTCGAAGGCGGCGACGAGCGCCTCGGTCGTCTGTAGGTGCTGGCCGTTGTAGAGAGTGATCGTCACGCGGCGGGCCGCCATGGTCGGCGAAGTGCCCGCGCAGGCGGCGAGGGACAGCGGCAGCAGGACGATCGACGCCATGCTGAGAAGCCGGCTCACCGATCCAGGTGACCGGATGCACGCGGACGTTCCGAAAGAGGACTGCATCGCGGTCGCTCCTCGTTGATCCGGGGTCCCCCCACTTCTGGCCGACGTGACGAATAATACCGGGCGCACCTGGGCGACAAGCCGCGAGCCTTGCGACGGCGGGCCCTCTGTGCCCGCCCGGCCCCGGTGAGGGGCCTGTGCCTAGCCTGCGCAGTAGGCGTCTGCCACCGACAGCGCCTCGTCCAGGATCACGATCCCCTCGCGGGCCTCGGCTTGGGTCACGGTACAAGGAGGCAGCGCGTGCAGCCGGTTGGAGTTGGTGAACGGCAGAAGGCCGCCCTTAGCGAAAAGGGCCGAAGAAGTGCACGACCCCCGCGCTATGGGCTCGACGAGCGCCTGCGCCGACCACGAGTAGTGCACGTGGTCCCCATCGGTGGCGTGGACGCGCGCGCCTTCATCGGCGGTGGAGGCCCGGGTCGTGGTGTTCCTCGTTTCTCTGAGGGGCCTCGGCGACGAGACGAGCACGGCGGGCGCGAGGCTCCCGGTTCAGCGGCTCAAAAGTGGTCGAGCACCGCCCGGCTGATGCCCGGGCCGTCGAGGCCCAGACGGGCCAGGATCTCGGACGCCTCGCCGTGGGGGAGGTAGGCGGTCGGGACGCCGCAGTTGACCACCACCGGGCCGATCCCGGCCGGCGCCGCACGGCGCAGCGAAGCGTTGACCCGTGACCCTACGCCGCCCTCGGCTATCCCGTCCTCGGCGGACACCACGAGCTCGTGGGCCATCGCATCCTCGATCATGGCGGGATCCAGCGGCGACACGACGCGCGCGTCCCAGACGGTGGCGTCGACGCCCTTGCCAACGAGAATGTGGGCGGCACGCTCGCAGGCGGCGACGAGCTTGCCGACACCGATGAGGCAGACCTGAGATCCGGCGCGGACCTTGCGTGCCCGGATTCCGCTGCCCACCTGGGTTGCCGAGCAGGCGCCGCCCTTCGGCCACCGGATGGCAACCGGGCCGGATGTGATCGTCAGGGCCTCGTGCAGCATGTTGCCCACTTCCTGGTATGACGAAGGCGCGAAGACCGTCATCCCGGGAACCTTGGTGAGCAGCATCAGATCGAGCACGCCGTGGTGGCTGGGCCCGTCCTCGCCGGTGATGCCGGCACGGTCCAGGCAGAAGATCACCGGGAGTCGGTGAAGCCCTACGTCGTAGTACACCTGGTCCCAGGCTCGGTTGAGGAACGTGGAGTAGATCGCCACGACGGGCCGCAGGCCGCCCATGGCCATGCCGGCGGCCGCGTTCACGGCGTGCTGCTCCGCGATGCCGACGTCGAAGAAACGTGCCGGATAACAGTCACGAAACTCGATCAGTCCCGTCGGCCCCGGCATGGCGGCGGTGATCGCGACTATTTCGGGGTGTGCCGCCGCCTCGCGCACCAGTGCTGAGCCGAATGCCTCCGTGTAGCTCAGTCCGGGGCCGGCCGCATCGAGCGCGACGCCCGTGTCGGGATCGAAGGGACCGACGTCGTGAAGGCACTTCTCTTCGTCAAGCTCCGCAGGACCGTAGCCGCGGCCCTTGGAGGTGTGGACGTGCAGCACCACCGGTCCGGGGCGGTCGGCCGCCCGATGCAGCGCCTGCTCGAGGGCGTCGAGGTCGTGGCCGTCCACGGGCCCGAGATAGCCGAGGCCCAGGGCCTCGAAGAAGTCGCGCGCCGGGCAGCGGCCCGCAGCCGCGACCTCGGCCAGGCCCGGCGCCAGCCTCGCGAACCGGCCTGCAGACGAGATCCTGGACACCGTCGGAGCGTAGGAACGGCCGTTGTCGTTGAGGACGACGACGATGTTCGCGCCGGAAACCCCGATGTTGTTGAGTGCCTCGTACGCGACCCCGCCCGTCAGCGCTCCGTCTCCGACGACGGCAACGACGCGGCGCGGGTCCCGGTGAAGCTGGCGCGCCTTGGCGAGCCCGTAGGCATACGAGAGCGCGGTCGAAGCGTGACTGTTCTCGACGAGGTCGTGCTCGGACTCGGAGCGGTTCGGGTAACCGGACAGGCCTCCGCGCTGGCGCAGGCCGGCGAACCCGTCCTGGCGGCCGGTGACGATCTTGTGCACGTAGGCCTGGTGACCGGTGTCCCACACGATGGCGTCGTCGGGAGACGAGAACACGCGGTGAAGCGCGACGGTGAGCTCCACGACTCCGAGGTTCGATCCCAGATGACCCCCGGTCGCCGAGACGCTCGAGACAAGGAACTGGCGGATCTCCGCCACGAGCGAGACGAGCTCCCGGGAGCTCATCTCGCAAAGGCGCTCCGGTGAGACCGCCGTTGCGAGCACTGAGTCGGCTGGGACCGTGATGACGCTCATGTCGATCAGTGCGTGCTCACGAGCGCGCGAAGACCTTGGCGGAGCGAGCCCAGGCTCGCGATGACGGCCGAGGGCTCGTAACCGCAGTGGGCCATGCAGTTCGCGCACCGCGGGTCCTTCCCCCGTCCATAGGCGCTCCAGTCGGTGGTCTCGACCAGCTCGTGGTAGCTGGCCGCGTAGCCGTCGGCCATGAGGTAGCACGGTCGCTGCCAGCCGAAGACCGAGTAGCTGGGGATGCCCCAGGCCGTGCACTGGAAGTCCACCTTGCCTTCGAGGAAGTCGAGGAAGAGCGGGGAGTGGTTGAGGCGCCACTTCTTGCGCCGCTTGTCGGCGAACGCCTGCTTGAACAGCTGGCGGGTCTGTTCGGTCCCGAGGAAATGCTGTTGATCGGGCGCCTTCTCGTATGCGTAGGCGGGCGAGATCATCATCGCGTCCACGCCGAGGTCGTCGTTCAGGAAGTCGAGGACGTCACGAACCGTCTTCGGCGAGTCGGTGTTGAAGAACGTCGAATTCGTCGTCACGCGAAAGCCGCGCGACTTCGCTTCGCGGATGGCAGCCACGGCCTCGTCGAAGACGCCGGCTCTGTTGACCGCGGCGTCGTGCCGCTCACGCGTGCCGTCGAGGTGGATGACCCAGGAGAAGTAGTGAGACGGGCTGAAGCGGTCGAGGCGCCGCCTCAACAGCACTGCATTGGTGCACAAATAGACGTAGACCTTGCGGCGCAGGAGCTCTGTGACCATGCGCTCGATGTCGGGATGGAGCAGCGGCTCGCCGCCGGCGATCGACACCATGGGCGTGCCGCTCTCCGAGACGGCTCCGATCACGTCCTCCACCGACAGGCGCTGCCGTAGGACCTCGGTCGGGTGCTGGATCTTCCCGCAACCGGGACACGACAGGTTGCACGCGAACAGCGGCTCGATCTCGACGATGAAGGGGTAGTACTTGGTCTTCTTCAGGCGGTGCCGAACGAGGTGGGCACCGATGCGGACGTTCTGACGGAGAGGGATCGGCATCAACGCACCTGTGTCGGGAGAGAGAAACGGACGGTCTCTTCTGCAGTCCTCTCCTCGCTGAGGCGCACCGGCCCGAGCAAGGCGAGAGTGTCGAGCACTTCTTGGACGAGGAGGTCAGGAGCCGACGCGCCTGCGGTGAGCCCAACGCTCGTGACGCCTGCAAGCCATCCCAGCTCGAGCTGTGAGACGTCCTCGATCAGCTCCGCTCGGCAGCCTTCGCGCAGGGCCACCTCCACGAGGCGGGCGGTATTGGACGAATTCGCCGAGCCCACCACGAGCATGAGATCGCATCGATGGGCGATCTGGCGGACCGCATCCTGGCGGTTCTGTGTGGCGTAGCAGATGTCGTTCGCGGGGGGCGCTGTGATCTCCGGGAACCGGCTTCGCAGTGCGGCCACTATCTCGGCCGTCTCGTCAGTGGCCAGTGTCGTCTGTGTGAGGTACGCGACCGGCCGGCGCGGCTCGGGCGCCAGCTCGAGCCGGTCGACGTCGTCCGCGCCTTGCACGACTTGAAACCGGTCCGGTGCCTCACCCAGGGTCCCGATGACCTCCTCGTGATCGGCGTGGCCGATGAGGACCAGGTTGTAGTCCTGACTCGCGTAGCGACGCGCCTCACTGTGCACCTTGGCAACCAGCGGGCAGGTCGCGTCGATTACCTTGAGGTCGCTGCGCTCGGCGGCCTGCAGCCGCACGAGCGGGGACACCCCGTGCGCGGCCAACACCACGACCGCGTGCAGCGGCACTTCGTCGATCTCCTCGACGAACACGGCGCCCTTGGACTCGAGGTCTCGGACAACGTGCAGGTTGTGGACGATCTGACGGCGGACGTAGACCGGCGCTCCGTGGCGCTGAAGCGCTCGCTCGACGATCTCGATCGCGCGGTCCACGCCTGCGCAGAAGGACCGGGGCGAGGCGAGCACCACCTCATGTTCACCGCAGGCGCGTGCCCAGCGCTCGAGCGGCCGGCGCACCGCGAGCAGTGACCCGAGTGCCCGGGCGCCACCGAGCACCGGCCCGCGTTCGGTGGTGTCCGAGATGGAACGGATGACGGCAAGCGGGTTGTTGGGCAGACAGCCCATGACCCAGGCCGATTCCATGTCAACGGCCACTGCGCCCGAGGCTGCGAGCTCCACGCGCTCGCAAGCCCGCACATATCGAGGCGACGAGACCAGCGGCCCCGTGAGAACGCCGAGGCCGGCACGGCGGAACTCGGCGGCGAGAAACGACCCGCCCGGGAGGTCGAGCGATCCCGGCGACTCGGTGCTCCGCAGTTCGCTGGCAACGACGAGGTCCCCCGGGTGCAGGTCAGCCGAGAGACCGCCTGCCACGCCGACCAGCGCAACAGCCGTGTCTGCGTCGAGCCTCGCGGCGAGCTCGGCACCGGCACGCCGGGCACGGTCGGGCCCGGCGCCGATGATGACGTCGGCGCCTCCCACGGCGAAGGCTTCGACACGAAGCGCCGTCAGGACCTTGAGCTCAGCCGTGGGGTTCTCCGTTCACGAAGCGTCCCAGGACCGCCACAGGGAATACGAGCCGGTAGAGGTGATAGTTGATGTAGAAGTCGCCCGGGAATCCGGTTCCCGTGAACCACGGCTCGTCCCACGAGCCGTCTTCGCACTGGGTTGCGACGAGGAACGCCACGCCGCGCTGAGTCGCACCCGAGCGCTCACCCGCGGCCAGGAGCGCCAGCAGGGCCCAAGCCGTCTGGGACGCCGTAGACGACCCGTGCCCGCGTAGCGAGTCGTCCCTGTACGAGCGCAGGTCCTCGCCCCAGCCGCCATCGGGGTTCTGGTGGCCTTCCAGCCAGGCGACGGCCCGGCGTACGGCGGGGTGGTCCGTGCCCAGCCCGGCGGCGACGAGCCCCGGGACCACGGCGCCGGTGCCGTAGAGGTGGTTGGCGCCCCAGCGCCCGAACCAGGAGCCATCCTCCTCCTGCGCGCCGAGGAGCCATTCCACGCCGCGATCGACCGAGTCCCGCGGGTGTCCGAGCCTTGCCAGCATCTCCACGACGTGGGCGGTCACGTCTGCGCTCGGAGGATCGATCAGCTCCCCGAAGTCACAGAAGGGAAGCTCCCTGCACAGCGTCTGGGTGTTGTCGACGTCGAAGGCCCCCCAGCCCCCGTCCCGGCACTGCATCCCCTCGATCCAGGCGACCGCGCGCTCGACCGCGCCGGCCGCCGGCTCATCGGCTCGGCCGAGCGCGAGCACGACCTCCGCGGTGTCGTCGATGTCGGGGTAGTTGTCGTTGGCGAACTCGAAAGCCCACCCGGCCGGCTCGAGGCCCGGACGCCGGACGGACCAGTCACCGAGGACCGAGATCTCCTCGGCGAGCAGGTAGCGGGCCGCAGAGCGGAGCACCGGATCGGTGGGCGGGAGCCCGCCGTCGGCAAGAGCCGTGACCGCGAGCGCCGTGTCCCAGACCGGTGACTGGCAGGCCTCGATCCGCCTCCCGGCGTCGTCTTCGATCGTGAAGCCGTCGAGGCCCTCGATCCCCGCCCGCATGACGGGGTGCCCGAGCGCGTAGCCCTGCAGCCGCAGGGCGATCAACGAGTACACCCAGGGCGGTTGGATGCCACCCCACGAGCCGTCCGCCTCCTGATGTTGCACGATCCAGCGCTCGGCCCGCCTCAGCGCGGCCTGCCGGACGAACTTGACCGGATGGCGCTGGTACACCTTGAGGACGCGGTCGAGCGCCTGGAAGAAGCCCGGCCAGGTGCCGAGCGGCGCCGGGGCCGCTGCGGGGAGGCCACTTCGGAGCTCGTCGACACCAAATCCCAGCCGGTGAACCGGTCGGTGCGCGCTCACCACCGTGAGCGCGACCACGCTCTGGCGTGCCCAGCAGGCGAAGTCGTAGATGTTCAGCGGGACGAAGCTCGGCAGGAAGATCAACTCCGGCGGGACAACAGGCAGCTCGGCCCAAGGCCACAGTCCGAACAACGCCAGCCAGATCCGGGTGAAGACCCGGGTGCGCTCGAGGCCACCGGAGCTCTGGATGAACAGCGCCGCGCGCTGCAGGTGCGCAGAGTCCGCCGGGTCACCAGCCAACCGGAGCGCGACGTAGGCCTCGACGGTGGTCGAGAGCTCGGGCGGCCCTCCGTGGAAGTTCGCCCACGTGCCGTCCTCGCGCTGGCGCGATCGGATCCAGCGCGCCGATGACGCCGTCAGCTCGGCCGTGCGGATGCCCAGGAACTCGCGCAACAGGAGATCCTCGGCGTCCATGGTGACGTTCGTCTCGAGCTCGCCCTTCCACCAGCCCTCGGGATGCTGAAGTGTGACGAGGGCGTCGATGGCCCTGCGCAGGCACACCTGGGCCTCGTCGTCCGCGTGCCGCATCGGCGGAGGTGACCCCGCGACACCACTTGCGACTGCCGCCTTGCGACGGGCGCGTGCGCTCATCGGTCCCGTTCCGTCACGTACCGGGCGATCGCCACCAGCTCCGAGGTGGGCCCAAGCGCCAGGGCAGCCCGCTCGAGGGACGCGAGCGCGGCACGAAGCTGTAGATCCCCGATGGCCAGTGTCTCCTGGCGTGCGCCGCACTGCTCGAGGAGCAACGTCGCCCTGGCGACTTCGGCCTCGGTGAGGTCACGCTCCAGCAGTGGTCCGAGCCCTGCGGGCAGGTCGGCGCCCCGGGCGAGCGCTATCGCGATCGGCAGGGACTTCTTGTGCTGGCGCAGGTCGCTGCCGACCGGCTTGCCCGTGACGCTCGGCTCGCCCCAGATGCCGAGCACATCGTCGACGGCTTGGAAGGCGATTCCGAGATGACGGCCGAAGTCCGCCAGCGCGTCGACCGTCGGCGCCGGGGCGCCGGCCAGGATTGCGCCTATGGCAGCAGCGCAGGACAGCAGGGCCCCGGTCTTGCCGGCTTCCATGTGAAGGCATTCCTCGACGGACGACGAAGCCTGAAGCTCGCAGGCCATGTCCTCGGCCTGACCGGCGATCATCGCTTGGGTGGCCTCGGCGAGCCGCCCCGCGGCCCTGACCCGCTCGGCGGTCGGCTCCTCGAGGAGGACCTGGAACGCGAGGGTCGCAAGTGCGTCGCCGGCGATGATGGCATGACCCACCCCGTGCTCGGCCCACAGGGTCCGGCGGTGTCGCCGTTCGAGATCGCCGTCGATGATGTCGTCGTGGACGAGCGAGAAATTGTGGACGAGCTCGATGGCAACCGCGCCGACGACACCCGCGGTCGCCTCGGCTCCCGCAGCGGCCGCCGAGGCGAGCGTGAGCCCCGCGCGCACGAACTTGCCTCCCCCGGCGAGGTGCTCGCACACTGCGGGCCTCAATGCGGGGCAAAGGCGGAGCACGGCCGCGTCCATAGCCGGGACGACCAGGGATCTCGCCCGTGTCAAGGACTCCGCCGCGCACAGAGCGCTGTCGCGTCTTGCCGGAGAGGAGACCGCCGTCATGTCCCGGCCGCCTCCAGCTGCCGCGGGTCCCCCGCGCGCGTGCCCGAGAGGAGCGCCAGTGCCTCGCAGGCCGCCTGGTTGCCGCCACGAACCGCACCCTCCATGGTCGCCGGCCACCCCGTGTCGCACCAGGCGCCGGCGAGGAACAAGCCGGGCACCTCGGTCCTGGTCTGGGGCCGTAGCGACCTGGTGCCGGGAACCGCCCGGAACGTGGCCGCTTTCTCCCGCGTGACGACCGCATCGACCAGCTGGGCCCGGCGCGCGGCGGGGAACAGATCGCGCAGCGCCTCGAGGAACATGCCCACGAGCTCGGGGGAGCTCCTGGCGATGTAGCTGTTCGCTGCTGAGAGCGAGATCACCAGGCACTGACCCGAGCGGACCCCGCTCGCGCCGGTGCGGTCGAAGACGAACTGGACCGGCGAGTCGACACAAGCGGCCAGCGGGAGGTCCGTCACCTTCCGGTCGAGGACCAGGTGGACATTGACGATGGGAGAGGTCCCGAGGCGCTCCGCGTCTCGGGCGAGCTCGAACGGACCGGTCAACGCGCCGATCCTCGCCGACACATGTAGTGGAGTGGCCACGATCACGGCGTCTACGACCACGCTCCTGGAGCCGGAGCCGACGCTGAACGCGCCCAGGGACGAGCGACCTATCGCGCTGACCGGGCTCGCAAGCACCGCTTCGACGCCCGCGACTTCCATCGCCCGTGCGGCGTTGGCTCCGTGAAGCTCGGCGAGCGGGACTTGTGACCACCCGATGTCGCCACCGTCGCACCGGTCGAGAAGACCGGCCCGGAAGACCTTCGTCGCCAGCCCGAGCGATGCCTCCCCCGCTGGGACATTGAGCGTCGGCAACGCGATCAGGTTCCAGAGGCGGTCGACTGCCCGCTCGTTCTGGCCATGGTCGGCGAGCCAGCCGCCGAAGGAGATGTTGTCGAGCGACGCGTCTTCCGGGTCGAGGCGCCGGAGCGCGAGCGCAGCACGTGCGAGCCGCGCCCGCTCGCGCACCGAGAGATGACGGTACCTTCCCAGCGACCGGGCCATGTGCAGCGGGGCAGGCAGGGCCGAGCGTTTGATCGAGGCGCGCGAGCCGTCCGGCGCGAGCACCGGCACGTCGAGCCGCTCCTGCAGGAACACCTGGCCCGCCGCCCCGATGCGGTCGAGAAAACTCCGGTAGGCGGTGCAGCAACGGAGGAACACGTGCTGGCCATTGTCGAAACAGAGCCCATTGTGCCGGATGGACGACGTGAGGCCACCGAGGACCGGGCGCCGCTCGAAGAGCACGACCTCGGCTCCGCCGTCCGCAGCAGCAAGCGCGGCGGCCATTCCCGCCAGGCCGCCCCCGATCACGCCGACGCGAGCGGGGCTCATGGCCGGGCTCCGGCGAGGCTCCGCACCGCGACCAACGCCTTCTCCCAGGTCGGCAACGCCACACGCCCTTCTGTGACAGCAATCGGCTCGCGCTTGATGCGGTCCAGGAGGCGCCGGTAGATCCCGGCCATGGCGGCGACGCAAGCTCGGCTCCGGCCGTCGAGCAACGGCAAGAGCCGCAGCCCCTCGGCAAACCACTGGTCCGCGCGACCGCACTCGAACGCGACGAGCCGGGCGACCTCCGACGCCGGGCCGGTGAGGTCCGTGGTGCAGCCGACGGACTCGGCGTCGTTGCTCGGCAGGTACACACGTCCGGCGCAGCGGTCCTCGACGACGTCCCGCAGGATGTTCGTGAGCTGGAGAGCCACGCCCAGCGCATCGGCCAAAGGGACCGCCTTGTCGAGGTCCGGCGACCCGAACACGGCGAGCGAGAGCCGGCCCACCGAGCCCGCCACCTTGCGGCAGTAACCGACGAGGTCGTCGATCGTCTCGTACGACGTGCCGGTGACGTCCATCTCGCAGCCGTCGATGATCTCGCCGAAGCACGACATCGGGAGCCTGTAGCGGCGAGCCGCGTCCGCCACGGCCACGAGCACCGGGTCGGCCGCCAGCTGATCGATCGGGTCGATGCTCTTGCGAACGGCCTGGAGCCCGGTGAGCTTGTCCGCGGGCGCGGCCTGCCCGTCTCCGATGTCGTCGATACGCCGGGCCAGTGCGTAGACCGCCGACAGCGCCCGGCGCTCAGGCTTTCGAAGCAGCCTGATGCCGTACGCGAAGTTCTTCGCCTCCCGGTGGGTGACGGCCTCGCAGTAGTCGTAGGCGATCTCGGTGTTCACGAGCTGGCTCTCTTCACGCTCGCCGCCACCAAGCCATGAAAGGCACGGCTCGCGAATCGGAGCTTTCGGGGACGGCAGCGACTCCTGAGCACGTCGTCACCGGCCCGGTCGATGGAGTCGAGCGCGGCCATCCCGCCTGCAGCAAAGCCCACGACGGCCATCCGGGGACGAAACCGGAGCGACGCGGCGAGAGGCACGCCGGCGGCAAGCAAGCTACGCGCCCGCCGCACCTCCATGGCGACAAGACGCCGCAGGGCCGGGGACGAGTCGGGCCGCAGCAGTTCAGTTTCGTCGCACCCGGAGCGCTCCATGTCCTCGGCCGGCAGATAAATGCGGCCTCGCCTCGCGTCCTCTCCGATGTCTTGAAGGTGCTCGACAACCTGCAAGCCGATGCAGACCTTGTCCGAAAGCGCGATCCGCCCGGCCGTCGAGACGCCGAACACCGCCAGCACAAGCCGGCCCACCGGCGCTGCAGACAGCATGCAGTAGTCCACCAGGTCATCGAAGCTCTGATAGCGGGTCACGCGCTGGTCCACCCGGTTGGCCTCGATAAGGCAGCGAAACGGGTCCAGGCTCAAGTCGAGTCCCCGGATCACCGGCGTGAGCTGCTTGAGCACCGGGTGGGTCGCGTTGGCGGCGGCTGCACGGTCGAGCTCGGTCTCGAGCCAGTCCAACAACGCCAGGCGATCGCCTTCCGCCTCGTCACCGAGGTCGTCGGCCAGGCGGGCGAAGCCGTAGATAGCCATCAGGTTCGCCCGGACGTCACTGGGCAACAGACGCGAGGCGACCGGGAAGTTCTCGTTTCGTGCCTTCGTGGCGAGCTGGTCGGGCGCGTCGAAGCCTCCTCCGAGGGAGCGCCCTGACTCAATCGACACCATCGGCCACTCCTTCGCGTAGTGCCGATGACCACCAGTCCACCTTTGTTATACGTGCGCGGGCACCTTCGTCAAGGGACGCCCCGGCAGAAGTCGGACTCCGAGTCCCACAGGCGCCCGATACCGGGGTAGATCCGGGGCGCGACCTGCGGGTCCCGAGCGCCCGGAGCTCAGGCGCTCACCGAGCAATCAGGAGGATGGAGACTGCGAGGTCGTGGCTGAATCGAGCGTCGGCCGGAGCAGCCCGACCAGCGCCGCGTCGACGACTCGCCGGGCAGCCGGTCTGGCGGCCTTGCCTCTCGTGCGCAACCTCGGCACCACGCGACTGGCGAGGCCGGCGGTGATGACACCGACGACGCCGACCAGATTCGGCTGGTGCCGGAGCTCCCCGGTCGCCACCTCGAGCAGGAGCGGGGCCAAGGGACCGAGCAGCAGCTGAAGCTTCTCGATCGCCTGAGGCTCGCTCATCGGCGCGGGCAACTCGTCCAGCTGCTCGCCGACGGCCTCGACGGTGGAACGGGCCGCAGCAAGGAAGATCGCCTCTTTCGAGTCGAAGTACCGATAAAAGGTCCCCTTGGCGACGTCAGCGGCGCTGCAGATGTCCGCGACATTCACTCCCGCGTAGCCGTGCTGGGCGAATGCCTCCCGGGCGGTGGTCACAAGCCTGGCCGAGACGACGGCCGGCCCGGACCGCTCCAGGTACGCGACGATGACCTCGTCCCAGGTGTCCGGGCTGAACTCACCCTCACGGCTGAACGCGAGCAGCTCGGGCAGTACTTCGCGGATGGACTCGAGTGACAGGTTTCGTTGTTCACGGAGCAGGTGGATGACATTGAGCGCCTCGACGTGGCGCTCGTCGTAGAGGAAGCGGTTGGAGGCGACCTCGGTCACCTCGGGCAGGAGCCCGAGGTGGCGGTAGTGATGAATGGTCGGTACCGGCGTGCCCGTCTTCTCGGCGAGGACAGAGATAGTGAAACGGGCCTCTGGACCCGCGAGCGAGGTCTCCGCGCGCGGCGTTGGCTCCGGGAGCCCCGGGCTTGGCTCTGCTCGTGACTGATTCCAGCTGCTGCCTTCCACCGGCCCTCTTCTATCGCTCCACTACTCGGGTGCGGCAATCAAGATCCTATTTCCAGATAGTTAGTTGAAAGAAACGCCCGAGGCAATAGATACGATTCGCCGCACTCGTGAGCTCACGAGCCCGGCGCTGCTGCCGGGTCGGAAACCGCAGCTGGCGGCGACGGCCGCCTAGTCGCCGACCGACTCAGGACGGCCGAAGAGATACCCCTGACCTGCCTGAACGCCAACGCCCCTCAGAAGATTGAGCTCCTCCTCGGTCTCGATGCCTTCGGCGAGGCTCATCGCGCCCAAGCGGTCTGCGAGCGACTTGAGGGCGGAGGCCATCGCCTGCTTCATCGGGTCCGAAGCGATCCCGTGGGTGACGTCGATGTCGATCTTGATGATGTCCGCGTGAACGTCGAACAGGCTGCTGAAGCTCACCGTCCCCGACCCGGTGTCGTCCAGGGCGACTCTCACCCCAGTGGCACGGAGAGCTCCGACAGCTTCGCTGACCTCTTCGTAGCCGCCGGCAGCGGCGTTCTCGCTGATCTCGAGAACGACACGCGATCCGTCGACCTCACCGAGGGCAGCCCGGAGCTCCTCCGAACCAGCCGTAGCCGGAGACACGTTGACAGATATGAACGCGTCCGACGGCAGCCGCTCGAGTTGTTCGAGCGCCGCGCGGATGGCGGCCATCTCGAGCTCGAGCAGGACCCCGACCTCGGCAGCCTTGGCGAACCATGCCCGCGGCGAGATGCTCGGATCGCCGGGGAAGCGTGCCAGTGCCTCGTACCCGATCACGTTGGTCGAGGCGAGATCCACGATCGGCTGGAACGCGACGCGAATCGAGCCGTCCCCTGGCAGCTGCCTAAGACCTCGGAGCGCTTCGGCAAGGCGCGGACCGTCTGGCTGGCTGCCGACCGAAGCCTGCTCAGCGCGACCGGGGGACTCCTCGGCCGGGTCCTGCACGCGGGGCTCCGCCGGAGGCTCGACGCGGGGCTCCGCCGGAGGCTCGACGCGGGGCTCGGCCGGAGGTTTGACGCGGGGCGCGGCCGGAGGCTTGACGCGGGGCTCGGCCTGCGCCTTTGCGCGCGACCCGGCTGGGTCCTGTGCGCGGGGCTCCGCCGGAGGCTCGACGCCTTCGTGAGGATCACGCACCAACGCCTTCTTCTTGCCCAGGGTCCGGCTCCTCTCAGGTTCCCGATATCTTCATCGTCCAGGGGACGACAAGACTTGAGGACCCCGGCAGCCCCGCCCGAACACAAGGCGGTCCCGGGTGATGTGACCCGCGGGCGACCCAGGTGCGTCGATGCGGGTCGCTCATGGCCCGGATCGAACCGGCCGGTGTCGGGCAGCGGGCCCGGAAACCGGGACGTATGCCGGCCCAAGTGGTCAAGTTCGGGAAGTTGACGCCGACAATTCCTGTAATGAAAGTCCACTCAATCTTCGGCTTGTCCGCGACATCGCAGCCCAGACAGATGGCCGTGCCCTTGGCCCTCGGGCTCGTGGCGCGACAGCGAGTGATCCCGTGAGAGTCTTCAATCGAAGCGTGCCGCGTGAGGCGTATGGTCTGCCGCTGACCGTCAAGGAGACCGAGCGCGAGAGCGAGGAGCAGTTCAAGTCCCTCCTCGTCCACATCCCCGCTGCCGTGTATCGCCGCGAATGCGTCGAACCTTGGACGATGCGCTTCATCAGCGATCACGTCGAAGTACTGACCGGTTACCCGGCCAGCGAGTTCACGAAGGTCAATGCACGGTCCTTGCGGTCGATCATCTCTCCGGAGGATCGACCGCGCGTGATCGGCGTGGTCCGCGACGCGCTCAGCCGAGGGGTCTCGTTCTCACTCCAGTACCGCCTGGTCCACGCGAGCGGCGAAACCAGATGGGTCACTGAGCATGGCCGGGCTGTCGCGGGTTCCGACGGGCGGCCACTTTGGATAGACGGCGTGATTCTCGACGGTTGCGCCCAGACGGAGGCCGAGCAGCTCCACGAGCCTGCCGAGGCGCAACGTCGTCATCAGTTGGGGTATGACGTCCTGACCCGTCTCCCGAATCAGACACTGGTCCGCGACCGCCTCCAGCAGATGCTGCTCCGATCCCAACGAGAGCGGCAGCTCATCGCCGCCTTCCTCGTCGATCTGGACAACTTCAGGTCCATCAACGACGACCTTGGGCAGCAGGCCGGGGACGAGCTGTTGAAGGCGGTGGGGGAACGCCTGGTGGGCGTCATGCGGGCATGCGACACCGTCGGGCGGCTCGGCGGGGACGAGTTCGCGATCCTGGCTGAGGGGCTGTCACTTTCTGGAGGGCCGGAGTTGCTCGCCGAGAGGCTGATGGACGCTCTGAAGGCGCCCTTCCGAGTCGAAGGGTTCGACGACGTTCCTCTGTCGATCTCGGCAAGCATCGGCGTCGCGACAAACGACCGGGATGAGCCGGACGATCTCCTGCGCGATGCGGCCATCGCCCTCTGCCAGGCGAAGGCTTGGGGAAGGAACTGCCACATCCGGTTCAAGCCCGAGATGAAGACACCGGCGATGGAACGGCTCGAGCTCGAGACAGATTTGCGCGAGGCGCTCCAGGAGAACCAGTTCTTCCTTCTCTATCAACCGATATTCGACTTGGACAGCGTCGGCGTGTGCGGCGTGGAGGCCCTTCTTCGCTGGCGTCATCCCGTCAGGGGCATGGTCGATCCTGAGTCCTTCGTCCCGGTGCTGGAGGAAACCGAGATGATCATCCCCGTCGGGTCATGGGTGCTCAAGCAGGCCTGCCGGCGAGCCGCTGCGTGGCACCGGGTCGGCCATCACCTGACGATGTCGATCAAGGTCTCGATGCATCAGCTCGAGGCGGCGGGCTTCGTCGATCTGGTCCGAGAGACTCTCTCGGTCACGGCGCTCGAGCCCGGATCGCTCGTCATCGATGTCGCCGAGCCGAGCTTGATGAAGGACAGCGACACGATGAGCCGGCGACTTCGAGAGCTCAAAGAACTCGGCGTGCTCGTCGCCGTCGACGACTTCGGCACCGGCTGTTCATCGCTCGCCCATCTTCGCCAGTTCCCCATCGACGCCCTCAAGATCGACCGCTCCTTCGTCGCCGCGATGGCGGACTCGTCAGAAGCGATCAGCTCCATCCACGCTCTTGTGCAACTCGGCCGGTCGCTCGGGATCGAGACGCTCGCTGAGGGCATCGAGGAAGACTGGCAGCTCGAAAGCCTTCAGCACGAGCAGTGCAAGTTCGGCCAAGGGTCCCTGTTCTCGCAACCGATCGCGCCCGAAGCCCTGGAGGCCATTCTCGCCCTCGAACCGTTGTTCTCCTGAGGGGCCGGCTTGTCCGTCTAGCCGTCCGGCCGTCCGGCATCCACGATGCGGCGGAGGAACTGTTGAGCACGACCACTGCCAGGCGTCCTGAACACCTGCGTCGGCGGCCCCGGGTCCGGTGCTTCGACCTATTGACGGCCGGGCATGAGCCGAATACGGTATCCACACTTCATTTGGACGGTACGCAGCGAAAGACCGTACCCGGCGCCACCGGGGGGTAAGGCGCCGGGTGCCACGGTGGAGGGGGCGTCGGCGAGCCGCATCGCGACCGTCGGCGCCCTCACCACCCACTCTCGGCGTCGATCGCCGGCCGCCTCGCCCCGGACGCTGGGTGCGTCGTGCGAGACTCGATACCCGATGGCCCGCATCCTTTTGACCTCGCGGCTGCCCGACGATGCGCTGGGTCCGATCGTGGGCCATGAGCTCGTGATGCCGAGCTCCGGCGTGCCTCTGACCACAGACGAGGTCGCCGACTTGGCCCGGGACGTCGATGCGATCGTCTGCCAGCTCACAGACCGGATCACCGAGGCGGTGCTCGCCTGCGCGTCGCGCCTGGCAGTCATCGCAACCGTCTCGGTGGGCTATGACAACCTCGATGTCGGGGCCGCAACGCGCGCCGGCGTCGCTGTGTGCAACACGCCCGGTGTGCTTGACGACACGACGGCAGATCTCGCCTTCGCCTTGATCCTGGCCGCGTCCAGGCTGCTCTCGGATTCCGAACGCGACCTGAGGAACGGCGGGTGGACCGATTGGCGCTTCGACGGCTATCTCGGGCAGGACGTGCACGGAGCCACTCTCGGCCTGGTCGGCTACGGCCGCATCGGGCGGGCGGTGGCCCGGCGCGCGGAGGGATTCTCGATGCGGGTACTCCATCATGCCCGACGGCCTACTGGGCTCCAAGGCTATGTCATCGAGCTCGACGACCTGCTACGGCAGGCAGACGTGGTGAGCCTGCACGTGCCGCTCACCCCGGAGACGCGCCATCTGATCGACGCCCGCAGGCTCGCGCTCATGAAGCCGACCGCGGTTCTCGTCAACACCGCCCGGGGGCCGGTTGTCGACGAAGAGGCCCTCGGCGCCGCGCTCGAGTCGGGGCGGCTCTTCGCCGCCGGCCTGGATGTCTACGAGCACGAACCGACCATCCATCCGCGGCTTGTCGCCGCACCTAGAACAGTGCTCCTCCCACACATCGGCAGCGCCTCGTTCGCGACCCGCACGGCGATGGCGCGACTGGCGACCTCCGCCGTCGCCGAGGTGCTGGCCGGCGGCCGTCCTCCGAACACGGTCAATCCAGAGGTGTTCGGCAACTAGCGCCGGCCCGGGCAAGGGTCGCGCCGTGCGCCCGGTGTGAGACCTGCGCCATGCTGTTCTGTGTGGCGCGGCGCACTCGTCCTTCACCGTTGCTGTCGCGGGGCGCAGTCCGGGTCCCGGAGATCACGGCGTACTTCTGGGTCATCAAGGCTCTCTCGACTGCGATGGGGGAGGCGACGTCGGACTATCTAGTTCATGCGATGAACCCCGTTTTCGCCGTGGGCCTCGGGTTCGTCGGCTTCGTGGTCGCGCTCGTACTCCAGTTCTCGATGCGCCGCTACCTCGCGTGGACCTACTGGCTTGCGGTCGTGATGGTCGGCGTCTTCGGCACAATGGCCGCTGACGTGCTCCACGTCCGCTTCGGCGTCCCTTACCTCGTGTCCAGCGTGCTGTATGCCTTCGTGCTCGTGGCGGTGTTCGTGACCTGGCAACAGACCGAGAAGACGCTCTCGTTCCACACCATCGACACCCCGCGCCGGGAGGCCTTCTACTGGGCCGCGGTTGCCGCCACCTTCGCCTGCGGCACCGCCGTCGGAGACCTGACCGCGACGACGTTCCACCTGGGCTACGGGTTCTCGATCGTGCTGTTCATCGGGGTGATCGCCGTTCCCATCGTCGGCTTCTGGCGATTCGGCTGGAACCCGATCTTCTCTTTCTGGTTCGCCTACGTCATCACCCGCCCGATCGGCGCATCGTTCGCCGACTGGGTGGGCAAGCCTCAAATTGCAAGCGGTCTCGGCTGGGGTGACGGGCGGACCAGCCTGGTGCTCACGGCCGTCATCGCCTGCCTCGTCGCCTACCTCGCCCTCACGCGCAAGGACGTGCAGCGCGAGACGGCGCATGCACCCGAGACGTGAAATGGGAGGGCAGGTGGCCAAGACAGGACCGCGTCCTGCGAGCGCGTCCCTTGCCGCGGCAAGTGGCAAGGCCCTCTCGTGAAGGTCGCCGTCGCCCAGTTCGCGTCCAAGCCCGACGCGGCTGCAAACCGCGCGCGGGCACTCGGTCTCATCAGGGATGCCGCTGAATCCGGTGCCGAGCTCGTCGTCCTGCCCGAGGCTGCGATGTACTGCCTCGACCGGCCTGCCGCGGAGCTCGTTCGCGCGGCCGAGGCGCTCGACGGGCCGTTCGTCACCGCCCTGGCGGAGGCCGCGTCCGCTCTCGGGGTGACCGCCATCGCCGGGATGTTCGAGAAGGTGCCCGGTCAACAGCGAGTGCACAACACGGTCGTGGCGGTCGGTGCGCCAGGGGTCCTCGGCCGGTACCGGAAGCTCCACCTCTACGACGCCCTGGGCCACAAGGAGTCCGATGCCCTGATACCAGGTCAATTCGACGGCAACGAGCTGTTGGCGCTGCCGCTCGGCGAGTTCGTGGTAGGCGTCGTGACGTGCTACGACCTGCGTTTTCCTGAGCTGTTTCGCGCATTGGCCGACAAGGACGTCACCGTGTTCGCCGTGTCTGCCGCATGGGTCGCCGGGCCGCTCAAGCAAGAGCATTGGACGACGATGTGCCGGGCGCGGGCGATCGAGAACACCTCTTATCTGCTTGCAGCCGCGCAGCCACCCCCCGCGTACTGCGGCCACAGTCTCGTGCTCGACCCCATGGGCGTCGAGCTCGCTGGGCTCGGGGAGACCGACGGCATCGCAGTCGCCGAGATTTCGCCCGCGCGGGTTCGATCCGTGCGCGCGGCGCTGCCGGTACTCTCCCAGAGGCGTTACGAGGTCCGGCCCAGGCCGTGAGGCCCCGGGAAGCCACGGTTCGCAGACGACATCACGGCAAGCCCGATTGCCTGTGCCCGCCAAGGGCGGCCCAGCCGGGCCCGGTCATGTGTCAAGGTGCAACAGCAGCCACTGCAGCAGCATCGTCTCGTTGGCGTTGCGGCTGAGTCGCGATGCGGCCTCGTCGATGGCCGCCATCGCGGCGAGGGTGCTCCCCAGGCGCTGCGCTGGTACCTCCGCCGCGACGAGGCGCTCCCGGTACACCGACGAGAGCGCGGCGAGCCCGGCGCGGAGCTCGTCTGTGCGTACGCGGCGCATCTCCCGGCGGTGGCGGTCCTCGACTGCGGCGCGGCCCGCGATGGCCCTCTCACCCCGGTGCTCGGCCTCCTCTTGGAGGAAGGCCAGCTCCTCGGCCTGTCGCGCGCGCACCACCTCGAGCGGCTCGGCGGCCGAAGCGAGCAACTCGTCGGCGAGCTCGGCAACCCTCGCACCGGTCCCGTCCAGCCGGCTCGGCACGGTTCTCCATCGTTGCAGTCGCCCGGCAAAGCCCGGGTCCCGCACCAGCAGCCTGGCCCGGTCCAGGCGCCCGCGCGCGGCCCCGGCGACAGACGTCGCGGTCGCGAGCTCGACTCCCTCGGTCAGCAGGATCTCGACGATCGTTTCGTCGGTGAGGGGCTTGAACTGGACCTGCACGCACCTGCTGGCAATGGTGACGAACGAGCGGGGAACCGTCTCTGCGATGAGGATGATCACGGTCGTGTCCGGCGGCTCCTCGATGGTCTTCAACAACGCCGGCGCGGCCTTCTCGACGAGGTCGAAGTCGACGAGGACGAGGACCTGGTACCGGCCGGCCCTCGGCGTGCGCAGGGCTATGCGCGCGACCTCGCGCGCCTGGTCGACCAGGATCGAGGCGCCGGCACGTTCGATCACCTCGAGATCAGGATGTCGGCCGGCGAGGGCTTCCTGGCACGACGCGCACTGGCCGCAGCCTCCGCTCGGGCACAGGAGCGCGGCAGCGAAGGCAATCGCCGCGTCACGGCGCCCGGTGCCGGGTGGACCGACGAAGAGGTAGGCGTGCAGGGGTGTGTCCAGCGAGCCGCGGAGAAGTCGCAGCGCTCCCGGCTGGCCTTTCACCCGGTCGAGAACGCGGGCGCGTGTCGAGCCCTGCACCGCGGTCACGAGGAACCGTCGATGCCGAGACGTGCCCGGACAGCTCCGAGCACCTCGGCGGCGACTTCGGATGCGGACGCAGAAGCGTCGATGACGACCCAGTGCGCGGTGTCGTTCGCGGCGATCTTGCGGAAGCCCTCGCCAACCCTCAGGTGGAACCCCGGTTCCTCGGCTTCGATCCGGTCGGGACCCACACCGGGGAGCTGTGCCTGTTGCGCGGCCCGACGACGCCCTGCGACCTCGGGCGGAAGGTCCAGGAGAACAGACAGGTCGGGCCATCTTCCGCCGGCCGCGAGATCGCAGGCCTGACGCACCTCGTCGATCGGCAGTCCGCGCCCGTAGCCCTGGTAGGCGAGCGTCGAGCCTGCGAACCGGTCGACTACGACGTCGCGGCCGGCGGCGAGCGCCGGTTCGATCCGCGCGGTCAGATGCTCACAGCGCGCGGCGAGCATCAAGTACAGCTCCGCCCTCGGCGCGAGCGTGCCCAACGACCGGTCGAGGAGCAGATCCCGAATTCGTTCGGCGGTCGGGCTCCCGCCCGGCTCCCTGCTCAGCTCGGCGCCGATCGCCGTGGCGAGGAGCGCTGACTGGGTGGACTTTCCTACGCCTTCGCCGCCTTCGATCGCGACAAGCCGGCCCCGGGTACCCACGACCCGAACGTTAGAGCCTCAGGCTCGGGCGCCCGGCTGCTCGTGTGGTCGAGCTCCGCGCCAGCAGGTCGTGTCACCGCGGCACGGGCCGCTCACGCGTGCGACGGCGTCATCCCTCTCAGCGCGTTCACCACCTCGGTGATGGCCTCGTCTTGCGAAAGGAGGTGCTTCTGGATCTCGATCGCCTCGTGCAAGACGGCCTCGGCATCCTTGTAAGTGTCCTCTGCACGCTTGTCGCTCGCCGTCGCCTGGATGTTCTGGCCGACGATGATGATCGGCAAGAGCACCAACTGCAGGAAATTCGAGCTGATCCAGGCGATGATTATCGTCAGGTTGTGGCTCTTGATCGCTGAGGGCAGGCTGATGAGGGCGACGATCGCGAAGATGTACGCGCAGATCATGGTGCCGACACCGAGGGTGATCAACAGTCCGACCTTTGCGTTGAACCGGGCGAAGCCGGTCTTGCCCTTGACGCGGTGGTCGTTGGTTCTTGTCGGTTGTGCCACGCCGTCCAGCACCGCCTTGGTGTGCGGGTGGATGAGGTGGCGATAGCTGATGATGTCGGGCATGCCCGAAGGCTAACGGTCCGACTTTTCCGGCACGGGGACCATGTGGCTGCCCGCTGAAGGCCGTCCCAGGTTGATGGTCGGAACCTCTTCCCGTCCGCCGTTCAGCGGATCGGCCGCCGGCGCTTGGCATCGAGCCCCGGAAGCCGGGCGCGCCCTACCAGTCGTCGTCTGGCTCAGAAGCCGACTCGGAGATCGCCGTCCTGGTCGCGGATCCCGGCGCTCTCCGGGCGCCGGCCTTCTTCGCCGCCCCGGTGGCCTTGCGGGCCCCGGCCTTCTTCGCCGCGCCTGTGGCCTTGCGGGCGCCGGCCTTCTTCGCCGCCCCGGTGGCCTTGCGGGCCCCGGCCTTCCTGCGCGTCCCGGCCTTCTTGGCACCTGTGGCCTTGCGGGTCGCCGGTCGTTTGGCCGGACCCGCGGCGCGACGGTCCGCGATCAGCTCCGCTGCGCGTTCGATGGTCAGGTTGCCCGGGTCGTCGCCACGCCGCAGCGAGGCGTTCGTCGTCCCGTCGCTGACATAGGGACCGAACCGGCCCGATCGCAGCACTATCGCCAACCCTGACTCCGGATCGGCGCCAAGCTCGCGCAGAGGTGCGGCGGAAGGGCCGTAGCGGCGCTTCTTGGGCGCCGCGAACAGAGCGAGCGCCTCCTCGATCGTCACCGTGAACAGCTGGTCCTCGGTGTCTAGGCTGCGGGTCTCGGAGCCTCGTTTCATGAACGGCCCGAATCGGCCGTTGGCCGCGGTGATCTCCTCACCGGTCTCCGGGTCAGCGCCGACCGTCCGTGGGAGCTGCAGAATCTGCAGAGCCTGCTCGAGGGTGATGTCGGACACGCTCATCGTCTTGAGCAACGACGCCGTGCGCGGTTTGTCGGCCTCGACAGCCGCCTCCCCGAGCTGAACGTACGGCCCGAAGCGTCCCGCCCGCACCAGTACGGCCTTGCCCGTCACCGGATCGTTGCCCAGGGCGCGATCTGAGGAGGGATGCCCGAGCAATTCCGCGGCCCGCTCCAGGGTGAGCTCGTCCGGGGCCAGGTCGTCAGGCACCGAGGCGCGGTCCTCGCCGCGCTGGACGTACGGACCGTAGCGACCGACGCGGATGACGACCTCACGCCCGCTTGCATCGGAGCCGAGTGAGATCGAGTTCACCTCCCGGGCGTCGATCTCGTCGAGATGCATCGACACGGCCTCCTTCAGGCCGTGGGCACCGACCACCGCAAGCGGGTGGCCGGGCGTCTTGGCGGGGTGCACGGCCCCCGGACTGTGCTCGCCGAAGTAGAAGCGCTCGAGCCATGGGATCTGTTCCTGGCTGCCCGAGGCGATCTCGTCGAGGTCGTCCTCCATGGCGGCCGTGAACCCGTAGTCGACCAGGTTCGCGAAGTGGTCCTCCATCAGCGCGACAACGGCGAAGGCCGTGAAGGACGGGACGAGCGCCGTCGCTCTCTTCCACACGTAACCACGGTCCTGGATGGTTCCGATGATGCTGGCGTAGGTCGAGGGCCGGCCGACGCCGAGCTCCTCGAGGCGCCGAACGAGCGAGGCCTCGGTGTAGCGCGCCGGCGGCTTGGTTGCGTGCTCCTCGACCTCGAGGCCGTCGCAGTCAAGACCTCGCCCGGCGACGAGCCGAGGCAGGCGGACATCCTGGTCGCTGCGACGCTCGCTCCAGCCATCGTCGTCTTCGTCCTCGCGGTACACAGCCAGGAACCCTGCATCGGTGATGACCGTGCCCGTCGCCACGAAGGCCGTGGCGGTTCCGGGCGGAGCAACCAGCGACTCGGTCAGGGTGCGCCCTTCGATGCGCGCCCGCACGGTCGTGCCGGTCGCATCGTTCATCTGCGATGCAACCGTTCGCTGCCAGACGAGCTCGTAAAGCCTGCGCTCCTCACCCCTGAGCTCGCCGGCGACCTGAGAGGGCGTGCGGAAGCGATCGCCGGCGGGCCGGATCGCCTCGTGAGCCTCCTGCGCGTTCTTCACCCTGTTTCGGTACATCCGCGGAGAGCGCGGGACCGACCTGTCGCCGTAGAGCGCCCGGGCCTGGTCTCGAGCGGCTCTGACGGCGGTGTCCGACAGCGTCGTCGAGTCTGTCCGCATGTAGGTGATGTAACCCCGTTCGTACAGGCGCTGCGCGACCTGCATGGTCCGCTGGGCGGAGAACCGCAGCTTGCGCGCGGCCTCCTGCTGGAGGGTGGAGGTGATGAAGGGGGCGGCCGGCGATCGCCGGTAGGGACGCTCCTCAACGCTCGCGACCTCGAACTCGGCGCCGGCCAGAGCCTCGACCAGGCCACGGGATCCCGGCTCGTCGAGGAGGACGACCTCATCGGGTGAGACGAGCGTCCCCGCCGGGCTGAAGTCCTCGCCCGTCGCGACCCGGCGACGGTCGATCTCCACCAGGCGCGCGGCAAAGGGCTGCGACTCGGAGGAGAAGCGGCCGTCGACGCTGTACCAAGTGGCGGAACGGAACCGCATGCGCTCGCGTTCGCGCTCGACGACGATCCGAGTGGCGACGCTTTGCACCCGGCCGGCGGAGAGGCCCTTGGCGACTTTGCGCCAGAGCACCGGCGAGACCTCGTAGCCGTAGAGTCGGTCGAGGATTCGCCGCGCCTCTTGGGCGTCGACGAGGCGGCGATCGAGCGGCCGGGGGTGCTCGATGGCGGCCCGGATGGCGGTGGGCGTGATCTCGTGGAACACCATCCTCAACACCGGGACCCGGGGCGAGAGCACCTCGACAAGGTGCCACGCGATCGACTCGCCCTCACGGTCCTCGTCGGTCGCGAGATAGACCTCGCTCGCTGCGCCGACGAGGCGGCGGAGCTTCGCGACCTGTTCCCGTTTCTCGCGCGACACGACATACAGCGGCTTGAAGTCGTTGTCCACGTCGACGCCGAGACGAGCCCAGGGCTCGGCCTTGAACGCAGCCGGCACGTCCGCCGCCGATCGCGGGAGGTCGCGTATGTGGCCGATCGAGGACTCGACGACGTAGTCACCACCGAGATAGCCGGCGATGGTCTTCGCCTTCGCGGGCGACTCGACGATCACCAGTGGCTTTGGCATTAGAGCTCGTCCCTCTAGGTGCGGCCGGCCGAGGTTGCGCCGGCCCGGTGCGGGTTAGGAACCGACGGCGCCATCGTCGGTGCTGTCTGCGGTCTCGTCGCCGGGTCCCCGGTTCACGAGCGCTGCGACCGGCACCGTCGCCTCGGGCTCGGGTCCCTGGTTCAGATGCGCCGCGGCAGGCACTGCCGCCTCGGGCTCGGCCATGGTTGTCGAGCGCTTCGAGAAGGCGATCGCCACCAGCAGGATCACGAGGGCAACCGCTGCGACGGAGAAACGCGCGGCGTCATGGTGCCGCAGCGTGATCACCGCCGGCAGGATGAGGAGCGACACAAGGTTCATCACCTTGATGAGCGGGTTCAGCGCCGGGCCTGCGGTGTCCTTGAAGGGATCTCCGACGGTGTCTCCGATGACTGCCGCCTTGTGCGATTCCGACCCTTTCCCGCCGAGATGGCCGTCCTCTATGTACTTCTTGGCGTTGTCGAAGGCGCCACCGGAGTTCGAGAGGAAGTTCGCCATCAGCTGGCCCGTCAGGATCGTGCCGGTGAGGAACGCGCCGAGCGCGATGTAGTTGATCCCGAACCCGACTATCACCGGCGAGAGAACCGCCAGCAGGGCGGGTGTCGCCAGCTCGCGTTGTGAGGCCGCGGTGCAAATGGAGATGACCCGGCCGTATTCCGGCTTCTCGGTGTAGTCCATGATCCCGGGGTGCTCGCGGAACTGGCGGCGCACCTCGTAGACGACCGTCCCCGCCGAGCGGCCGACGGCTCGAATGGCAAGCGACGAGAAGAGGAAGGCGATCGACCCGCCGATCAACAGGCCGATGAACGTCGTCGGGACCGCGACGTTGATCTGGGTGAGCGGGTTGTGGAACAGCGCGTCGCCCGTGACCTGCTTCAGCTGTGGCAGCTGGTTACCTATGGTCTCGATGAACGAGGAGAACAGGGCGACCGCTGCGATGACCGCAGAGCCGATCGCGACTCCCTTGGTGATCGCCTTGGTGGTGTTGCCCACGGCGTCGAGGCTCACCATGACCCGCTCGGCCTCGCCCGTGAACTCACCGGACATCTCGGCAATCCCGGCCGCGTTGTCCGAGACCGGGCCGAAGGAGTCCTCCGAGATGATCATCCCCGTCGTGGAGAGCATTCCGATGCCAACGAGCGCCACCAGGTAGAGCGACACGGTCAGCTTGCCGCCGCCCAGCGCGACCGCGCTCGCGATCGCGATGACGATGGCGATGATCGCCCACACGCTCGACTCGAGGCCGATCGAGATGCCGGCCAGCACTGTTGTCGCCGGGCCGGTGCGGGTCGCGTCCGCGATCTGCTGCACCGGGCCCCTGTCGGTCGAGGTGAACTGCTCGGTGATCAGGCTCGCCACGTTCGCCAGGACGATGCCGATGAGCACGGCCCAGAAGACCTTCAAGTCGTGGACGTAGAACTGCGCGACGAGAAACGCCCCGACGAGGGTCAGCACGGTGCCGGCCCGGAAGCCACGGTTGATCGGGGCCATCGCCGACTTGTCGCGCTCGCGCGCACGCACGACCAGGATGCCGAACGCCGAGGTGAGTATCCCGATGCCGGCGACGATGAGCGGGTAGAGCAGGCCGCGCGCAGGTGGCAGGTGGAGAGACTTGAACGCGGAGTAGCCGAGGATCAACGAGGCGATGATCGTGATCTCGTAGGACTCGAACAGGTCGGCCGCCATCCCGGCGCAGTCGCCGACGTTGTCGCCGACGTTGTCTGCGATCGTGGCGGCGTTACGAGGGTCGTCCTCGGGGATTCCCGCCTCGACCTTGCCGACGAGGTCGGCCCCGACATCGGCGGCCTTGGTGAAGATGCCGCCGCCGACACGCATGAACAGGGCGATCAGCGACGCACCGAACCCGAAGCCGACCAGCACGGCTGTGGCGCTGTTCTGGAAGATGAACACGATCGTCGTCGCACCGATGAGGCCGAGGCCGACACAGAGCAGGCCGGTGATCCCCCCGGTGCGGAAGGCGACCCTGAGCGCAGGTGGCAGCTTTCCCTCGCGGGCCGCGGCCGCCGTCCGGACGTTGCCACGAACCGACAGGCTCATGCCGATGAACCCCGTCATCCCTGAGAAGATCGCGCCGCAGAGGAAGGCGATCGCACGGGCAAAGCCGGACTGCAAGAACGTCAGTGCAACCGTCCCGTCAGGACGGACGACCTTGGTCGCGGTGAAGAACACGAGCACGAACAGCGGGATGACGATGATCGCGACCGTCTTGAACTGGCGGCGCAGGAAAGCGCGGGCGCCTTCTTGGATGGCGGCCGCGATCTCCCGCATCTTGTCGGTGCCAGTGTCAGCGGCGAGCACGCCGCGCATCAGGTAGAGGGCGGTTGCGATCGCCACCACGCCCGTCAAGAGCGCGAACACCAGCCAGAGCCGCTCGGTCCCTCCGAGCACGAAGGCCTGATAGCCGCCGGTCGCGAGAAGATGGGGAGGCACTACTTGCTCCTTTGGTCGGGTCGGGTCGGGTCGGAGAATACGGTAGGCGACGGACAGATACAAACTGCGCAATTGCTCGCACGGTTACCAGAGGCTGCCAGGCGTTGCTGCTCGCCTCGCCGCCTCGCCCGGCGCCGATCGGGATCAACAGGTGGGCGGTGGCCCTCCGCCGGACCGAGGCCTCTAGATGTGACCGGCCCCGCCTGCATCGTGCCCGTGGCCTCCTGGCAAAGGCGTCTCAGCGGGCTCGGGGGTCGAGATGATCCAGTAGAGGGGGTTCACCATCCCGGCGCTGTGGCCACGGGTGGCCACCATGCCCTCGACCACGACGCGGGCTCCCGGCTCGATGCCGGCCACGCGCCGGCGGCCTTGGAACACGGCCATCAGCTGGCCGGTTCCGTCGGCGATCGTGCATTCCAGCGACGGAACACCGGCTCGCGGCTGGACGCGCACCGTCCGGATCCGCCCCGCGACCCGGGCACGCTGACGGGGGCGCAAGTCACCGATCGGGATGGCGCCGGCGGCGAGACCTGAAGTGGAGGCGCTCCGGAAGCCGGCAACACGCTCGGCCGCCGTCTTTGCTCCCGCTTCGCGCGCCGCCCGGCTCGGCTCGATCGTGCCGAACTCGGCGTCGTGCAGCGCCGCCGAGCCCGACTCTCCTCCCGCCTTCCAGGGGACCAGTTGCCTCCGGCGCTTGCCGAGCTGGAAGGGCACGATCGTCGCGTTCACGTTCGGCAACTGGCCGACGAGTGCGGCGATGCGGTCAGACGTACGGTCGTGCAGCACCCGTTGCCAGGCTCCCCCGTAGACGCGATGGGGCAGGAGCACGCTGACCTCGGTCTGGCCGTCGGCCGCCACCTCGGCGATCAGCTCCATCGAGGCCCTGCCCAGGCGGCGGTCGGGGCATTCGATGAGGTCGAGCGGAAAGCGCGAGAGGCCGAGCTCGGCCCATTGATCCTCGAGCTCGGTCGCCCTCGAACTGTCCAGCACGAAGTGCACCGCCCGGAGCTCGTCCGGGTTGAGAGTCCGGGCGTACTGCAGGGCGCGGGCATCCGCGAGGTCCAGCCGGTCGACGAACACCAGGACGACATGGCGACGAAGGATCGGGGCGATGGCGGCCTTGCTGACGTTCTCCTCCAGCTCCTTGCGCTCCTCGTCGTACTGCTTGTGGAGCCGGATCAGGGTGGGGACGAGGATGACGAACAGCACGACGACGATCCAGACGCCTTCGCGGAACTTCACGATGACGAAGATCAGCACGACGCTGAGCGAAAGCACCGCGGCGAAGCCGTTGATGACGAGCTTGTACTTCCATCCCTTCTCGCGCAGGCGGAGGTGGTGCCTGGCCATGCCGGCACCGGCCATGGTGAAGCCGGTGAAGACGCCGACCGCGTAGACCCCGACCAGGACGCTCACCTGGGCGTCGGTCCCGATGAGGAGCGCCTCGGCGGCGATGGTGAGGATGATGATCCCGTTCGAGAACACGAGCCGGTGGCCGCGGCGGGTGAGCTGGCGCGGGAGGAAGGAGTCCTCCGCTACGAAGCTGGCGAGGTTCGGGAACCCGTTGAAGCTCGTATTGGCGCCCGTGTAGAGAATCAGCATCGTTGCGCCTTGCAGGAAGAAGTACCCGAACCTCCCGATGAAGGCCGAGCCGAAGACGTACCCCGCCTCCTGGGAGAGCACCGTCGGGCTGCCACCCGAGTAAGGAACGGCGTGGGTGACGTGGGCGAGCAGCGAGACCCCGAGCACGAGGAAGCCGAGGATCGTCGACATGATGACGAGCACCCGGCGGGCGTTGCGGCCCTCGGGTGGGCGGAAGGTCGCGACCCCGTTCGAGATCGCCTCGAGGCCTGTCAGCGACGACCCGCCATTGGCAAAGGCACGTAGCACGATGATGATCGAGGCGCCGTACAGCAGGCCGCTGCCGGGTGTGCCGATGTGCACGACTCCGCTCTTCTCAATCGAGTGGGTGTGCAGCTGGCCGAGAGCGGTCCGGATGACTCCGATGATGATCAACAATCCGGTTGAGCCGGCGAAGAGGTACGTGGGAAGCGCGAACGTCCGGCCCGCCTCGCGGATCCCGCGCAGGTTGCCGTAGGCGAGGAGGGCGACGACGACCACCGTGATCCAGAGCCCCCAGGACTTCAGCACAGGAAAAGCGGAGGTCAACGCGTCGGTCCCCGCCGCGGTCTGCACTGCGACGGTCACGATGTAGTCGATGATCAACGCGACGGCGGCCACCTGCGCCACCTTCACGCCGAAGTTGTCCCTGGCCACGACGTACGAACCGCCGGCTCGTGTGTAGACCATGACGACCTCTCGGTAGGAGAGGGTGACGAAGAGCAGCACGACGATGACTGCGAAGGTGATCGGCAGCAGAAGGCTGAAGGCGGCGACGCCAACGGCCTTCACCAGCTCGAAAAGGATCTCCTCGGTCCCGTAGGCGGTGGAGGATATGCAGTCCGGGGCGAGGACGCCGAGCGCTGTCGGCTTGCCGAGTCGCTCGACGGAAAGGCGCTCGGTGACCAGCGGAGGCCCGAGCACCGCCTTCTTCAGGCGGTAGGAGAACGACTCGGGTAGGACGACGACGTCGCCCAGTTCCTGGCGGCTGAATCTTGCTTCACCGGCGTCCCCGCTCCGAGGGGATGCCGATGGCGGTTGCACCTCCTCGACTGCGGGCTTGCCAAGATCGTCGGTGGTTCCGCCCGGCACGACCACGGAGCCTACTTTGCCGCCCCCGGGGCTATTGGAGGACCGGGCCAGGTCCTTTGAAGGCGCGTCGCCTGCTGGCTACCGGGTTGCCACAGCTGCCAGAGCGCGATGAGTTGTGCCGGCGCGCCCCCGGGTGTTCCATGGTTGCCGTGCACGTCATCGTCGTCGGGTGCGGGAGGACCGGTGCGGGGCTGGCGGCCGAGTTGACCAACGCCGGCCACTCGGTCGCGATCATCGACAAGCTTCCCCGCGCGTTCCGGCGGTTGCCACCCGACTGGCCGGGACAGCGGATCGCGGGCTTCGGGTTCGACCGGGATCACCTCGAGGAGGCCGGGGCGAAGCGTGCGGCCGCTCTCGCCGCGGTCACCAGCGGCGACAACTCCAACATCCTCTGTGCCCGCATCGCCCGCGAGACCTACGAGATCCCGAACGTGGTGGCACGGATCTACGACTCGCGCCGGGCCGAGATCTTCCAGCGACTGGGAATCCCCACAGTGCCGACGGTCCCCTGGACGATCGACCACGTGCTCCGCCGGATTCTGCCCGAGCGGGCCGTCACGGAGTGGTCTGACGCGACGGGCCACCTGCACCTGGTCGAGCAGCCGCTGCCCGCCGACTGGGAGGGACGCCGGCTGCCGGCTGCCGCCCTCCACGGCGAGGGGATCCGCGTCGTAGCTGTGACCCGGGCGGGCGCGCCGACGGTCGACGTCGACGATCTCGTCGGACAGGAGGGCGACGTCCTGCACCTCGTCGTCACCCACGACGTGGAAGCCAGGCTTGAAGAGCTGTTTCCCGGTCTGTCGATTGTCTCGGGATCCAGGGGCGAGGGGAACCACGAGTGAAAGTGGCCATCGCGGGTGCGGGCAACGTGGGCCGGTTTCTCACAGAGGACCTGGCGCGAAATGGGAATGAAGTGGTGCTGATGGATCGAGACCCCGACCGCCTCGTCTCCCTGCCGCCAATAGAAGGTGTTCGCTATGTGACCGCGGATGCGTGCGAGGTGTCTTCGCTGCAGGCGGCCCATTTCGACGAGATGGACGTCGTCGTGGCCACCACGGGCGACGACGAGGACAATCTCGTCATCTCACAGCTCGCCAAGCAGGAGTTCGCGGTTCCGCGTGTGATCGCGAGGGTGAACCACCCGAAGAACCACTGGCTCTTCAATGAGATGTGGGGCGTGGACGTGGCGGTGTCGACGCCTCATCTGCTCGCGGGCCTCGTCGAGGAGGCCGTGTCGGTCGGGACGCTCGTCCGCCTGCTGCAATTCGAAGGCGGCCACACCCGCCTCATCGAGGTGACGCTGGACGCGGGCTCGCCGGTGTTGGGGAGCGAGTTCGGGTCGCTCGTCCTGCCTCGTGGTGCCGCTGTGGTCGCCCTCGTGCGAGACGGACACGTGGTCGTGCCGCGGTCGGACACACCCTTGGATGTTGGAGACGAAGTCGTGTTGCTCGTCAGCGCGCAATGTGAAGACGACGAGATTCGGACGCTTCTCCTCCAAGGCTCGTGACCGACGCGGCGGACGAGGGGCGGGCCGGGGAGCGTCCCGAGCCGGCGCCGGCCGAACCGGCCGAGCCCCCGCAGCCGCCGGCCGCGTCCATTGAGCTGGGTGAGCAGACCAGGCCCGCGCAGCCGCCCAGACCAGAGCTGGCTGAAAGCACGGTCGGGACCGCCGAGGGTGAAGCGCCTTTGGAGCCACCGTCGCCGAAACGGCGCCGCAGCCGCAACCGCGGCCGCCATCGGCGGAAATCCCAGGCTGGACCGCAAAGCGAAGCTGCCGGCGCGAACGACGCCACAGACCAGGACGTCCCCGGCCAGGAGTCGGCCCACGACAGCGATCAGGACGGGTTCGTTCGGGTCGCCGAACGCCCCGTCCCGGCCAGTTACGGACCGCTCCAAGCCGCGTTCTTCGACCTCGACAAGACCGTCCTCGCGAAGGCTTCGATGGTCGCCTTCGGTCGTCCCTTCTACCACGGTGGCTTGATCAACCGTCGAACCGTGCTTCGGGCGCTCTACGGCGAGCTGGTGTACCTCCACCTCGGGGCGAGCGAGCAGAAGCTCAACCGCATCCGAGAGTCCGTTCTCCGACTGATCAAGGGCTGGCACCGCGACCGGGTGTGCGAGATAGTCGCCGAGGCGATCGAGGCGATCGTCGAGCCGATCATCTTCGCGGAGGCTGCCGACCTGATCGACTGGCACCACGAGCAGGGCCGCCTCGTCGTGATCGTCTCGGCGTCGCCGGACGAGATCGTCGCTCCGCTGAGCAGGTTCCTCGGTGCGGACGCCTGCATTGCAAGCCGGGCACGGGTAGACGATCAGGGTCGCTACACGGGCTCGATGCAGTTCTACGCGTTCGGGCCCTTCAAGGCAGAGGCGATGAACGCCCTCGCGGCCGAGCGGGGCATCGACCTCGCCGCCTCGTACGCGTACACCGACTCCTACACCGACTTACCGATGTTGGTGGCCGTCGGCCATCCAGTCGCCGTGAACCCGGATCGGGTGCTGAACCGCTATGCGCGGGAGCACGACTTCGAAGTCCTCAATTTCGGCCAGACCGTCAGCCTTTGGAGCCGGGCACGCGACCGGATCGGGACTGTGCCCCAGCGCCCCGCGATAGCAGTGTCGGCGGGTGCCGTCGCGCTCGGTGTCGCAGCCGCGGCTGCGGGCTGGTGGTTGGGCTCGCGCAGACACGACAGCTGACCTGAACCCGCCCGTTTGCAGGGCCGTCGGCCGATGCTCCGCCGCCACGCGCAGCGCCGCCTTTCGCCGTCAGCCCCTCAGCAAGCTGGTGAGTCGCCGCGGAGGCGCCTCGCCGCGATGATGCCCAGAGCGACGAGGAGAGCCAGGATCACGAGCTTCTTGAACATGGCACGATCGTACTCAGCCTGGCCCGGCGGCGGGCGCTGCGCGTCCGGGCGCCTTCGCGCACAGGCCCGGCGCTCAGCCCACGGAGACGACCGGAAGCACCCTTGCCGCGGGAATGACACGGATGTGATCCGCCTGCTCGGGCCCGAGAAACCGGGCCGGCGAACAACCCGGTCCCGGGCACGCCCGTGAGGGCGGGCCCAGGCTCAAACGGTCAGAAGGTCCCGAGCCCCGGTGTCGCTCGAGGGGTGCCTCAGCTTCGACATCGCACGCGCCTCGATCTGGCGTATCCGCTCCCGGGTGAGGTTGAAGTGCTCTCCAACCTCCTCCAGCGTGCGCGGTTCGCCGCGGTCCAGCCCGAAGCGCAGCTTCAATATCTCACGCTCCCGCTCGTCCAGCGGGGCCAGCAGACGATTGATCTCGAGCGGTAGCAACGCCGTCGCGGCAACCTCGAACGGCGACTCGGCCGAGCGATCCTCGACAACGTCTCCCAACTCCGCGTCGCCGTCTTCCCGCAGCGGCTCGGACAACGACAAGGGCTCCGCACGGAACCTGAGCGCCTCTATCAGCTTGTCCTCCGGCAGCTCCACCTCGGCTCCCAGCTCCACCAGTGTTGCCGGCCGCCCGAGCTTGAGCTCGAGTCGGGCTTGTGCCTTCTGCACCCGGGCCAGGGTGTCGCCTGCGTGCACGGGCAGCCGGATCGTCCGCCCCGTGTTGGCAATGCCACGAGTGATCGCCTGGCGGATCCACCAGGTTGCATACGTCGAGAACTTGAAGCCCTTGCGCCAATCGAACTTCTCGACGGCGTGCATCAGACCGAGATTGCCCTCTTGTATCAGGTCGAGCAACGGCAGCCCGGATGCCTGATATTTCTTCGCGATGGAAACGACCAAACGAAGGTTCGACTGGACGAAGGTCCGCTGTGCGGTCTCGCCTTCCCGGACCTGTCGATTGAGCTCTCGGCGCCTGGTCGGGGTCGTTCCCTTCGACTTCGCCCTCAGTTCCTCCTCGGCGCTCCAACGGGCCTCGATCGCCTGTGCAAGGCGCACCTCGTCGTCCTTGGTGAGCAGCGGGTACTGGCCAATATCGGTCAGATACAGCCTGACGAGATCCTCCTCGTCGCGCTCGACTCGCTCTTTCGCCAAGGTTCCAAAGCCTCCGTGGGTTCGGCCGGTACAGCGTCGCGCTGCTCCGAGGATATTGACGCGCAGGCAGGGCCATCCGCGTCCGACCGTCGCTGCCCCACACCGCGCCGGTCAGCGAACTTTGCGCTCCTTCATTACTCGAACGTAAGTGTAACGGTGGAGTCAAGCTTGGCCGTCCGCCGTCCTTGCCCTGGAAATGCTGCCGTGCTATTGCAAAGTCATTTCGAGGACCGCCGCGGGACCACAACAGGCGCTGGGAAGAACTGAGCGGGGCCCCGCCGGGCTCCAGCCGAGCTCCACGCGGCTACCCAGGCCGGCCGCGGAGGACGGCCCCCTCTGCCCGCACTACCTCCAGGTCGGCCATGGCCCTGCCCATCGCACGGACTACCGCGCCGTCCGCGGCCGGGCTACAGAGCTCCAACCTGCGTGCGTACTCGGCGAGGAGCAGCGGGTAGAGCCGACCGGAGAGGTCAGCTATGAGCGACAGGCCGTCGTATTCCCGACTGTCGCGATCTCGGGGATCCCGAACGCGACCGCGCTCCGCCAGAGCCTGGCCACGGTCGGGAAGAGCCCGGGCGAGCTCGTCGCCGAGGGTGCCCTCCGGAAGAATCGTGAGCTCCTCCAGGCCCGGGAGACCAGCCGACACCGGAAGCAGGACCTCCAGGAGCGAGGCCCTCCAGGCATGCGCGAGGCTTGCCGATGCAGCCCAGCGCGCACAGCTCGCCGGCACAAGTCGCGGCGCGCGCTCACCTAACCTGCGAAAACACGTCAACTCGACGGCACGAAGCCCTCCGAGATGCCTGGAGGAGTCGAGGAGGTTCAACGAGCGGTCGGGTCCCGATCGGAGCCCGTAGCTGCACGACGGCCGGCGCTGGTCGAAGCTGCCGTCCCAGCCGACGCCCGGAACTGGTTCGTGATCGGCATTCGCCGGTCCTTGCCGAAACCACGACTTGTGACCCGGGGCCCGGGCGGAGCTTGGCGCCGTTTGTACTCGGCGTGGTCGACGAGATCGATGACCTTCCTGACCGTTGCCGCTTCGAAGCCTGCGGCAACCAGACCGGAGAACGTGAGGTCTCGCTCGACATAGCCCTCGAGGATCGGGTCCAGGTCGGCGTACGGCGGGAGGCTGTCGTCGTCGCGCTGGTCGGGTCGCAGCTCAGCCGATGGAGGCTTGGAGATCACCGCCTGCGGGACGAGGTCGTGACCCGCGACGGAGTTCCGGTGCTCGCACAGCTCGTAGACGAGCGTCTTCGGCACGTCCTTCAACACCGCGTAGCCGCCCGCCATGTCCCCGTAAAGGGTGGCGTAGCCGACGGCCATCTCGCTCTTGTTGCCGGTGGTGAGCACGAGCCATCCCCGCTCGTTGGAGATCGCCATCAAGATGATCCCGCGTATGCGTGCCTGAAGGTTCTCGCCCACGAGCCCGGACGAAGGGTCCCCGGTGCCGAACACGGGCTCCAGCATCTCCAACAGCACGCGGTGAGCCGCCTCGATAGGGACGGTGGCGGTGCCGATTCCCAGGTTCGTGACCAGCGCCGACGCGTCCTCGACCGAGCCCACAGACGAGAAGCGGGACGGCATCGACACGCCGTGCACGCGCTCGGCCCCAAGCGCGTCGGCTGCGATCGTGGCCACGAGCGAGGAGTCCACACCGCCCGACAGGCCCACGAGCACATCGGTGAACCCGTTCTTGCGAACATAGTCGGACGTCCCGAGCACGAGCGCTTCGTAGATCTCAGCCACCCGGGACAATCGGGGCGCAACGGGCGTCAGGCGCGCAACCGGATGCTCGGAGCGCACGACCCCGCCCGCGAGCGGAGCCTGCGAGATGGTAACCAGCGGCAGTGACGAGATGCCCTCGTGGCCCCGCGGGTCGAAGAGCCGCTTGCGGAACATCGGCTCGACCGCGAGGTCGCAGATGGCAAGGGCCTCGCGGAATTGCGGAGCCGACGCGACGAGATCGCCGTCGTGGTCGAAGACCATGGAGGCACCGTCGAAGACAAGCTCGTCCTGGCCTCCGACGAGGTTGACATAGGCGAGCGCGCAGGATGCATCGGCAGCGCGCGTGGCGAGCATCCGCTCCCGCTGGGCGAGGATGCCGGCGCGGTACGGCGACGCGTTCAGCGTCACGACAAGCTCTGCGCCCCCCGCGCCCAGCCGACCGACGGGCCCCGAGGGGCTCCAGGCGTCCTCGCAGATGGTCACTCCCACGCGGACTCCTGCGATCAGAAAGAGTCCGTCCCGGCTCGCCCCCGGAGCGAAGTAGCGCCGCTCGTCGAAGACTCCGTAATTCGGGAGCAACTGCTTGCGGACTATCGCGCGCACCTCGCCCGCCGCGCACACCGCGGCGGCATTGTAGAGATCGCCGTCCTCCTCGACGAAGCCGACGACCGCCGCGCAACGCTGGGTCGCGGCGGCAACCTTCCCGAGCGCGAGAAGGTTGCCTTCGACAAAACCCGCCTCGAACAGGAGATCCTCCGGGGGGTAACCGGTGAGGACCAGCTCGGGGAACACCGCCAGCTGCGCTCCCGCCGCCTCGGCCTGGGCGAGGTGCGCCATGACCTTCTCGGCGTTGCCCTCGAGATCGCCAACGGTGACGTCCAGCTGACAAAGTGCGATGCGCAGGCTGCCCACGGGAGAAATCCTACCCGTGGCCTGAGCAGGAAACGGTAACCACCATCAGGGTCGGGCCCCGCCCGCGAGGGCAGTAGCCTGCGTGCAGAGGACTCCCCTACCGATGCCACCGCCACAGCTGCTCGACGAGCTCGTCCGCGCGTCTGCGGCTCCCGACACGGTGCGGTTGGTGGCCGATCAGCTCTTCGCCGCGTTCCCGACAGCCCGCGAACGACTGGAGTCCGAGCCCGGCCTCGCCGCCAGCTTCACAGCGGTCGTGGCCGCCAGTCACTCGTTGTCGCGCGTGATTGTCACCGACCCTGCGGCGCTGGAGGTGCTCGCGCAGCTGGAGGCGCCCGCGCCCGGCCCGGCCGCAGCCCCGAATCAAATGCGCTGGGACCCTGCTGAAGCAGACGATGTCGACGACCTCGTCCGTCGCAAGCGTCTCTCGCTCCTCGAGGTAGCCGCACGTGACCTCATCGGCCTGAACGATCTCGAACAGGTGACCGGCGCGCTCTCGCTGGTCGCCGACCGGGTCCTGGCCGGCGCCATCCGCCTTGCGGGTGCCACCAACGGCCTCGCCGTCATCGCCATGGGCAAGCACGGGGCCCAAGAGCTCAACTACTCGAGCGACGTCGACTTCGTCCTCGTCGCGTCTGATGCCGCCGGCGTCGATCCCTCCCTAGCGCGCTCGGTCGTCGCCATTGCCTCCCGCGCGTACCGCGTCGATACCAACCTCCGCCCCGAGGGCCGCTCCGGCGTGCTCGTCCGGTCCGTCGATTCCTACGTCGCGTACTGGAACCGGTGGGCCCGTCCCTGGGAGTTCCAGGCACTGTTGAAAGCGCGCCATTCCGCAGGCGATGCCACCGCCGGCCGCCTGTTCGAGGAGGCGGCCTCCGAACACCTCTGGTCCCGGCGATTCGGCGCCGACGAGCTCGCCGAGCTACGGACGATGAAGGCCCGGGCGGAGGCGATCATCGCAAGCCGGGGTCTCGACCTGCGCGAGCTCAAGCTGGGCCGCGGCGGGATCCGTGACGTGGAGTTCTCCGTGCAGCTGCTGCAGCTGGTCCACGGCGGCCGCGATCCGGCCCTCCGGTTGAGGGCGACACTTGCATGCCTCGCCGAGCTGGCGGACGCCGGGTACGTGGCGGCTGAGGACGCGGCGGCCCTGGCGATTGCGTACCGTTTCCTGCGCACCGTCGAGCACCGCCTCCAGCTCGTCGAGGAGGCACAGGTTCACACCGTGCCCTCCGACCGGGAGTCGAGGGACCGGCTTGCACGGGTGCTCGGCTTCCGGGGGCGACCAGAGGAGACGCCCGGCGAGCGCTTCGACGCGGTCCTTGCCCATCATCAGAGCACCGGACGGGCGATCCACGAGCGGCTGTTCTTCAGGCCCCTCCTCGAGGCGTTCGCCGGCGGCACGCCACAAAGGCCCGCCCCTCGGCGCAAGGACCAAGCGGCGGGCGACCACGGTTTTGCGCCGGATGCTGCGGAGGAGAGGCTTGCCGCCTTCGGCTTCGCCGATGCCGACCGGACCCGCCAAGCCCTCAGCGAGCTCACGCGGGGCCTGACCCGCTCCTCGCGACTCATGCAGCAGCTGCTGCCACTCCTTCTCGACTGGCTCTCGGAGTCCCCCGACCCCGACCAAGGTCTCGTCGGGCTTCGAACCCTCGCCGGTGGCCCGCATCGCCGCGACCTTCTGGTGACGGCGTTCCGCGAGTCGCCCGAGGTCGCGCGGCGGCTCTGCCTGCTGCTTGGAACGAGCCGGCGCCTTGGCGAGATCATCGCCCGTCACCCCGATCTCGTGGAGCTGCTCGACGACAAGACCGCTCTCGCCGCCGTGGAGCCCGAACAGCTCGTCCAGGGGGCCATGACCGCTGCGGATCAGGGGCCCGACCGGCGCACGGGCGCGCTCCGTCACTTCTTCGAGATCGAAACCGTGCGCATCGCGGCCCGAGACCTGCTCGGCCTCTCGAGTCTTCGCGAGACCGGCCGCGCCCTCGCCGACCTCGGGACCGCGGTCGTCACCGCTGGCCTGCACGCCGTCGCACCCGGCGTGCCCCTGGCAGTGATCGCGATGGGGAGCTTCGGCGGAGCGGAGATCGCCTACGGCAGCGATCTCGACGTGCTGCTCGTGTACGAAGCGACGAGTGCTCCCGACGCGGAGGCCGCCGAACAGGCGGCGTCGGCACTTCTCCGGCTGTGCAACGGGTCAACGCCCGCCGAAGGGATCGTCCGGATCGATGCTTCGCTCCGCCCGGAGGGGAGGCAGGGTCCGCTCGCCCGGAGCCTCGACGCGTTCGAGCGGCACCACCGGCGTTGGGGAGAGACCTGGGAGCGTCAGGCTCTCCTGCGCGCCCGGCCGGTTGCAGGCAGCGCCGAGGTCGTCGAACGTTTCGTGGCGCTGGCCGACCAAGCGGTGTGGTCCTCGCCGATCGACGAGGCCGCCGAGCGGGAGATCCGCCGGATGAAGGCACGGATCGAGCGTGAGCGGATCCCGCCCAGCGACGATCCCCAATTCCACCTCAAGCTCGGCCGTGG
>Ga0181527_1000493_pt1 | contig 45253 bp, 34 predicted proteins | sample PEATcosm2014_Bin_30_FD_119762 | JGI IMG/M metagenome (GOLD analysis project Ga0181527, IMG submission 119762) | Peatland microbial communities from MTU Mesocosm Facility, Houghton, MI, USA - PEATcosm2014_Bin06_60_metaG | ecosystem: Environmental > Terrestrial > Soil > Wetlands > Peat | place...
CTGTCGTCGGCGGTTCGTGCGGCGAGAGCACGGCCTCTCCTGTCAGCCCTGCATGTCCCAGGCTGGGTTTACAGTGAACCACCCGTCTGCGGATGGCAAGGGGGGATAGTGGGTCCGTCTGGGACGTCACCCAACACCCCCCTCACCGCGAGGGGAGATCCGACGGAACAGCTCCACCGCACGAAGGTGGCCATGGAGGCGGTCACCGCAACCCGACTACAGCGAGGCTGAGGTACGCGGCGGCGCAGGATCGCCTCGATGAGGCGGCCCACTGGGTCGTCGGAGAGACCGCCGCACAGAGCTTCGATAAGCAGGTCGGCGCGGAAGAAGCGGACCCGGAACCCTGCCTCCGCCGCTGCCCGCCCGAGCGCCACCGAGAGGTGCGACTTGCCGGTGCCGGTCGGACCGACGAAGGCGACGTTGCGGTAGGTGACAATCCACTCCAGGCTGGCCAGGTAGTCGAAGGTGTCGGGCTGATCGTCGAGGGGGGAGGGGTGAGCGATGCCTATTCGAGGACTGGGATGCCCTTCTCCCGGCAGAGCTCGGTCAGGATCCGAGGCCACACGCTGACGCTCACCTCGCCAAGATGAGCCTTGCGCAGCAGCAGCATCTGGGTACGTGACTGACCGATCCCCCCACCGATGCTGAGCGGCACACGGTCTTCGAGGATGGCCCGGTGATAGGGCAGAGAGAGCCACTCGGTCTGCCCGGTCAGCTCCAGTTGGCGGCGGAGCGCGGCGGCGTCCACGCGGATACCCATCGAAGAGAGCTCGTGGCGGCGCCGGGTCACCGGGTTCCACACCAAGAGGTCTCCATTGAGACCATGGGTGAGCCGACCGCCCGGGCCGGCGACGGGGCTCGACCAGTCGTCGTAGTCAGCTGCCCGGAGCTCATGAGGAAAGCCGTCGGCCAGTGTCCAGCCGATCCCGATGATAAACACGGCGGGGATCTCCTGGAGGATGCGGGTCTCGCGCTGCTTGCGCGGGAGGTTGGGGTAGCGCTCCAGGACCTCCTCGGCATGGAGGAAGGTCACCTCGTCGGGCAGATCGGGATACTCGCCGGCCAGCTCGGGATGGCGCCGGTGGGCCTCCGCCTCGGCCAGCTTCAGCACCCGCCAGATCCGCCTCACCACGTCCTTGAGGAAGTCGAGGTTTCGCTCCTCGGGACGGATTGCCAGCTCCCAGTCCCACTGGTCAACGTAGGCACTGTGGTCATGGTCGAGGAAGTAGTCCTTTCGGACCGCGCGCATGTCGGTGCAGAGACCCTCGCCTGGGGCCATGCCGAACTGGGTCAGCGCCAGCCGCTTCCACTTCGTCGCTGCTTGGACGACCTCGGCTTCGATCGGATGAAGGTCCCTGTCGTTGCTGATGTGGAAACAGATCGGGGTGCGCGAGCCGTCACGATCGAGCATGTCGTTGACCCCGGTGTCGCTGGCCACGATCAGCGGGACCTGGACCATTGTCAGGCCCAGCTCGGCGCACAGCCGGTCCTCGATCAGCCGCTTGACAACGAAGATCTCCTCCTGCGTCTCCCGCAACCCCAGCCGCGGCCGGTAGTCGGTAGGAAGCACGGCGGCCACCTCGTCGTACGTACCGATGCCGGGCCCGGAGAGGTCAGCACGCTTGCCGTCGTCGAGCGCTGCGGAATCGCTACCGGTCGTTGTGTCCAGCGTGGACATGGCAGTCACTCCTCATGGTCAGAGCGATCCGACAAATACTGAGTCCCGAAGGCTTCCCTGCGCGGCTGCCTCGTCGAGTAGGTCCGCTGGCGTGGCACGCGCTGCTCGTGAAGCCTACCACCCTTCTGTTGCTCCCATTGATCCGAGGGGGCGTGTCGAGAACGAGCGATGCCAAGGCCCGGTCGCGAACCCTCCGTCACAAACAGAGGCCCCCCTTACCCTTGGCTTGGGGAGCGTTCGTGACGCCGCCACGGAGACCGTACGGGACGCCGTCACCAGGGCCGCGACCCTCCCCCCGATGCGCGGCGGTGAGGTGTCGACGGTTCAGGGCGAGTTCGGCGACCGCGGGGTCTACACGGCGTGAGCGGCGGGACCGTGGCCGTCAAGCGGACCGCGCGCGAGGAGCGCCGCCAGGCGAACAGCGACAAGGTGAAGGTCCAAGCCGTTCGCGCGCCGGCGGCTCCTCTCGGTCCCGCTGCCGGGCAGGCGGCGCCCTCTGGTGGATGACGCGCTCGGTGCAATGTCCCAGGATCGGAACTCTCAGCGGTTACCCTCGCCTACCGCGTCCGAGGCCGAACCCACCGTCCGTACCCCCAGCCAAACCCCCACCGCGAAGGCACGAGGCGACACTAGGAGTTCTGAGGTTTCTTCTGCTGCTTAGCCAGGTCCAGCTGCACTCCCACCATGAGTAACCACGCACCTGCTATGAAGAAGGCGATGTTGATGATCATAGCAACTGAAGCCACGTATATCCCTGTGATGTGGCCAAGAATGAGGATCACGGCACCAACTATCTCAACCACATAGCATGCCACACCAACAGTCAGTCGCTTGAAACTGAGTCCAACAGAACTGCGTCCGCCTCTTCGAGCTTGTACGTAACCGCTGATGTAGGTGGTCGCCGCAATACACGCAACTACAAGCCATTCAGCGCCGACAGCCAGATGATTCTGCCCGCCCATGGTCGCAAAGGCACAGATCATAAAGACGTGAGTAAGGCCTGTTAGGTTACAGATCGCACGGTATCTATGATTGGCATCCTGCACAATGACATCAAGGTTGAGCGATATCGACACAAATACCAGTCCAGTCAGTGCGGCCGCACCGGTACCAACCAACTGAAAGAGGTTATCCCATGTTGCCGGATGATAAATATCGGCTGCCATGATCATTTCGCGTACTCTCAGCTCTCACTTATCCTGGTGGCTACGAAGCTTCTGCGGACAGCGCCGAACCCGGCTGGGGACCGCTGGAGTGCTCGCGCCGCCATCTGGAAGGCGGCAAGCGGTAGCGCTTGCTGAAGGCGCGGCTGAAGGCTGCTTCCGACTCGTAGCCGACCATCGTCGCCACGACGTTCACCGGCTCACGAGTCTCGAGGAGAAGGCTGGCGGCGTTCGCGAGACGCAGCTGCGCAATATAGGTGGCTGGTGCCTCGCCGACCCGCCTGGTGAACCGGTCGGCGAACGCAGAGCGGGAGAGATTGGACCTCTGCGCCAAGCCTGCGATGGTCCACCGATGGGCAGGGTTGGCGTGGATCGTGGTCATGGCGTCGCCAACGACAGGTCCATCGCACCGGTCAGCCAGCCCGGCGTGGCGTCGCCGCTGGTTGCCCACGCACGCAACACCTGGATGAACATCAAATCCAGGATTCGAGAGATCATCTCTCGCGACCCCTGTGTGGGCTCGACCATCTCCTTCAGCAGCATCTGCGTGGCCACCTGCAGTCCAACGAGCGATGGGTCTCCCGCTGCTCTCAACTCGACGACCGGAGGCAGGCGGTGGAGCAGGTCTTCAGCGCGCGAGTAGTCGGCTGAGAACCTGCCGGTCAGTCAACGCGTCCCTTCTCCGTGGGTGATCCCCTCGACCCGGCTGGCGGCAGCGGCCAGTCGACGTGGGCTCACCCGTCGGCCATGCCGGATCACATGTGGCCGGCCGACCGGCAGCATGAAGACGTCGTCCTGCCGGTAATGATGCATCTCGGGCTGCTCGTCGAATTGCAAGTCCAACTCGCCCTGGCTCACGATGTGAATTGTCCCCCCCGGGTGATCGAATGAGATCGCGAACGGAGACGCCGGCGCGCAGCAGACGACCTCCTCACCTCGAAGTCGCACCGTTCTCAGGGAGCACTGAGAGCACGTCGCGCGATTGGACGCTGTCGCCATCGAGGCTGTGAAGCATGCTCTCCCCCCCTGTCGGACGATCTGCCAGGTGCTTCAATGATCCAAGCACAGGCCTTGCTCAATCGTAGCTCTCACCATGAGACCCGCGGGCGCCATCGGGCCTCCACCCCGGCGAGGCAGCTCTCCCTTCGGGATCTCGCTGGGCACCAAACAGGCCTTGTGCGCCTGGCCTCCGAACTGAGGCTTGGCCAAGCTGGTCCAGGGGAAGGCTCCACAGGTGCTCAGCGTTGCCCGGGTCGACCACGTGAGAGGCGACCCCACACTTGGGGGAGCGTTGAAGTCAGGCCGAGAAAGGAATCCTTGGGTCCCGCCGTCCCCGACGCATCAACCTGGTGGCGAAACCCGCTAGCGGGACGACGTCAGCGTTTCGGCTGCCTTCGCGATGAGCGAGGCGACCGCGCCAGGCTGGGACACGAAGATGGCGTGAGGCCCGGCCACCTCGACCACCGTGGCACCGGCGCGCTCCGCCATGGCGCGTTGGGCAGGCGGGGGGATCATGTGGTCATCGGTGGCGACGAGGTACCAGCTTGGCTTCACCCGCCAGGCGGGTTCGGTCACGGAGCCGTTGATCGCGTTGACGTGGCAGCCGACCTGGGAATCCGCCATGAATGCGGACTGCTCAGGGGTCACGTCCGCCGCAAATGCAGCACGGAACCCATCCCGGTCGAGGAACAGAAAGCCATCCTGCGGAGGCAGGATCGGTGGCACCGGTGCATCAGGGGGCGGGTTGGCGAGCAGTGTGCTCACGGACTCGCCCTTGTCGGGCGCATAGGCGGTGACGTAGACGAGGGCCTCGACCCGGGGGTGGGTACCGGCCTCGGTGATCACGGCTCCGCCGTAGGAGTGGCCCACCAGGACGACCCGCTTGCCCCGAGCGTCGATGACCTGGCGCGTCGCGGCTACATCGCCCTCGAGGGACAGCGTCGCGTTCTGGACGACGGCCACATCGTAGCCCTCCCGCTTGAGCTGGTCGTAGACCCCTCGCCAGCCGGACCCGTCGACGAACGCGCCGTGGACAAGCACGATAGTGGTGTCTGAACTCGTGTTCACAGTGGTTTCCTCTGGTTCCTTCTTCGCAAGCCTGAGTCGTTGTTGCGGCCGAAACTACCCTTGTCACACGTCCCGTCAGCGTTTACGACGATCACCAATCGTCAGGGGTTCCCAACCGTCGGAAGTCGCTCATGAGGTACGCAGGTGCGGTGGCGCTTCTCGTCCCGCAAGGGCATGGTAACGCTATGATTGACCCCTTTCCATGACCAAGACGCCGGAGAACTTTGCAGATCGTCCGGCGACGCGCACGTGGATGCTCTGCGCGCCCGCCAGTGAAAGACGAGTGCCTTCGCGTCTGACAGCGAGGACATCCCCGCCTGCACGCGGCTAACTGGGGGGTTCGTTCGGTTCAGCGTGGGCGCCTCCGCGTGGCGAGGCGCGGGGCCGCGCGGCTGTCACACCTCGTCGCTGACGAGGGCGCGCAGGCTGGCCATCGCGGCGTCGCCGGTGTCGTCCGGAAGAGAGCACCCGGGGGCGACCACGAACCGCGGCCCTAGATGCTTCACCAGAGCGGCGATGCGCGCCACCGTCGCCGGGTTGACGGGACCGGATCTGTTCTCGGCGATGCCGCCCATCACCAGCTTGCCGGCCAGAGCCGCCGCGCCCGCCTCGAGGGTGATCGAGCTCTCCACCTCGCTCCAGCCCACCACCTGGACCGGGTAGCGCGCGTAGCGGTCGAGGCCGCCGTCGACCGCACCGTGGAGGTGGAGGAGACGGAACTCCGCTCCCGCCGCACCGCGGAGACCCGCCAGGTCATAGGGGACACCGAGCTCGGCGTACTCGCCGTCGCTCAGCACGTCCTGTCCCCAGCAGGAGTAGTACACGCCGTCGGCCCCGGCATCCACGCAGGCGGCGGCGAGGTCGTGGACGACCCCGGCGAGGGCCCAGAGGACGGCGTGAGCCACGGGTCGCTCCCCGTCCGCCATCTCGCGCAGCCCGACCGGGCCGCACCACAGGCCGATCAGCGCGAGAGGAGAGAAGAGGGTGACCAGCAGCACGTCGTCGCCGCCCAGCTCCCCTCTCGCCAGCTCGACCGCGCGCACATACTCAGCCGCGCGACCGACGCTCATGACCCCCCCGAACCGCCGCAGCTGGGCGACCTGCGAGAAGGACGAGAGTGCACCGTCCGCGAAGAGGAGCGGGATGTCGGGCATGAGCTTGGCCGCAGCCAGGCGGTGGTCGCGGTAGAAGCGCACGGTCTTGCGCGCCAGCGCCCGCGGCTCGTCGATCCGGAAGTGTTTCCAGAGCAGGATGGGCGGCTGGTCCAGGGGCTCCGACCGGATCAGCGAGCGCAGCGGGCTGGTCCGACCAGAGAGAGTCACCATATCTCCTGCATCAGGCTCCGCCAGCGCCCACCTCAGCGCCCGGTCGATCGATGGTCCGATCAGAAGGTACTCCCTCCGGGGCATTCAGGGCTCCTGGCCGGCCAGATCTCCTCTCACACCGCCGCCTCGGGCCCTTCACCGGTTGGGGTGGAGCCCGGCCGAAGCCGGGCTCCACCTTCTGCCCTGTCGACTGGGCGAGATTACGCCGCGACCACCGCCTCGACCGGAGAGCCGGTGCCGCCTCGGGCCTCGCGGGTCTCGCCGGCGACCAGGGCACCCGGGTTGAACCCCTTGAAGGTGAGCCACAGGCCCAGGAACGCCTCCCAGAGGAACTCCGGGACCGTCGCTATGCCCTGCCACGCGGAGCCTGCCGCGAAAAGGCCGAACAAGATCGCGATTCCCGACGCCGCGAGCAGAGGTCCTCCAATGAGCCCCAGCAGGGCCACGCGGCGGGGCACCAGGCCGGACCGGTACATCAGGTAGCCCAGCATCAGCCCGTTCCCGAGGCCGGCAATGAAGCCGGGCCCGAGCAGGAACGTCCAGTTGTGGATGGCGACGAGCGACTTGCCAATCGCGACCAGCGAGCCCGCATCGACGCCCGCCACCCCCTGCCGCAACGTCACGATCGCAAGGAGGGTGACGATGCCGACCAGGATGAACGTGCATTCAACAAGGCGCGCGGCGACGTAGCCGAGGGCGAGACCTTCGTTCTGCCGCTTGAGGATCGGGAACAGCACGACGGCGGTGCCGATGTTGGTGATGATCAGAAGCAGCTCCATGAACGCCCCCAGGAGCACGCGGGTGTCGGCGCCGCCACCACCGGTGACGAAGTTCGCGTCGGTGAGAACCGGTCCGTATGCAAAGACTCCGGCAATCGCCGTGACGAAGGTGAGGATGAAGAACACTCCCGCAACCAACGCGGTCCGTCTTGTCGAGTTCACCTGGACTCCTCCTCTTGATCTGGTCGTTCTCTTTATGGCTCTTGGATTCATCTCAATCTCCTTAGGTCTCCCGAGGTCCCGCCGCGGTGCCCACCGGCTGCCGAAGGGGTGGTCAGCGGAGGGCCATCAGCCTCCTCCGTCCGCTCCGATCCCCCCATGTGAGGATTTGCCCTGCCCACCAGCCGTGGAAACCACCGGCGTCGAGGTCAGGCCGACGACTTCGTAACCGCGCAGTGCTTCGAGAAACGGCTGAACGCTGCCGCTCACGAGACAGCGCAGTCGACGGCCGGCGACCTCCACGTCGCTGACCCCTGACGCCCGCCCTATCTGTCCGGTTGGGGGGAGGCCGACGAAGGTGACCTCGACTCGTCGGGTTGGAAGCTCCTCGTTCATACTGACGAGCGTGAGGGAGCAGCCAGGAGCGCGACATCGTCAGGATTGCTGATTCGATACGTAGTCGACCCGATGGCGAGCATGCCCGCGTGACAGCTCAGGTCCGGGATGGCCCGGCCTAGGCTCCGGTCGGGCAACCTTCCCGCGGAGGTGACCAGCTTCGTCGGCCGCCGCCGGGAGCTTGGCGAGATCAGGCAGAAGCTCGCCACCGCCCGCCTGGTCAGCCTCGTCGGCCCAGGCGGTGTGGGGAAGACCCGACTTGCACTTCGGGCGGCACGCGATCTCGAACGCGGGTTCGCGGACGGCGCCTGGGTGGCCGAGCTGGCTGAGGTTCGCGATGGGTCGCTCGTGAGCAACGCCGTGGTGGCGGCGCTCGACCTCCGAGACCAGGCCGCGACGAAGCCCCTGCAGATCCTTCTCTCCCACCTGCGGGAGAAGCACCTGCTCATCCTCCTCGACAACTGCGAGCACCTCCTCGGCGCGGCCGCCCAGCTCGTGGGCGACATCCTTCGCGCGGCACCCGAGGTGCGGGTGATCACCACCAGTCGGGAGCCACTTCAGGTGCCGGGCGAGCACGTGCTCCCCATCCCGCCGCTGGACCTACCTCTGGGAGGTGGAGCAGAGCCACTCGCCCAACTCCGACAGAACGAGGCCATCGCGCTGTTCAGCGCGCGGGCGGCAGCTGCGTCAGGTGCGTTCGAGCTGACCGGTGCGAACCAGGCGACCGTCATCCAGCTGTGTCGACGACTCGACGGCCTGCCTCTGGCCATCGAGCTGGCTGCGGTCAGAACCCGCGTCCTCACTTTGGACCAGATCCTCGACCGCCTCGGTGACCGATTCGCGCTCCTCACAGCAGGGGGCCGGGCCGCGCTTCCTCGTCATCAGACGCTCCGAACCACCGTCGACTGGAGTCACGACCTGCTGGCGCCGGGCGAGCAGGCGCTCCTGAGGCGGTTGGGCGTCTTCGCCGGCCGGTTCACCCTCGAGGACGTCGAGGCGGTCTGTACGCCGGGTGAGCGGGCATCCCATGCCCTGGAGGCGATGTCGTCGCTGGTTGACAAGTCGCTGGTGATGAAGGAGGAGGTCAACGGCCTCGGGTGCTTTCGACTGCACGAGACCATGCGTGAGTACACCAACCTGAAGTTGCAGGGAGCGGGCGAGGCGGACCTGCTCCAAGAGCAATACGTCGAGCACTACCGGACCAGGTGCCGGCAATCTGCAGACCAGGCCTGGTCGCGAACGCTGGAATGGCTCGCCTGGACCGAGCTGGAGATCGACAACATCCGATCGATCCTGCAGAGATGCATCGCGTGCGCGGATGCACAGTGCGGGCTCGAGCTCGCCGGCTCAATGGCGTACTACTGGATCATGCGCGCGACCACGGAAAGCGTGCGCTGGCTCGACGAACTCTTCGCGTCCGGACCGAGTTCGCCGCACACCCTTGCGCGGGCGTACCGGCTTCGGGGATGGTTGAGCCTGATGCAGGTGGATCCTGTCGCCGCCCGGCCGTGGCTTGCTCGGGCGATAGCGGCCGCGCGAGAAACGGGACCGCTTTCGCTGTTGTCGGAATCACTCACGACGGCTGCAAACGCTGAGACCGTAGCGGGTGATGCGGTGGCCGCCAGGAGGTTCCTCGACGAGGCCGAAGCGTTGAGCTCGCAACTCTCCGACTATCCGTCGACCGTGGGCGTGATCCAGGCTCGAGTCGTCGCAGCGATGTTCCGAGGCGATCGAGATGCGGCCGGATCAGCCGCGTGGGAAGGTGTGCGGGTGAGCAGGGACGTGGGTGACCTCTACATGCTTGGGCAGATGCTGCTCAACGTGGGCCTCGTCGCGATGATGGGCGGTGACTTGGAGGCGTCGCAACCACGATTCCTCGAGGCGCTGGGGGTCGCTCAACAGATCGACGATCGCGCCGCCCAGTTCTTCTTGCTGAACGCTCTCGGCTGGCATGCCGCGAGCTCCGGCCAGCCGCGCTTGGCGGCACGGCTCCTCGGCGCGGCGGAGACCGTCGGAGCCGGGGCCGGCTCGGGGGTCGCTGGACCGTTTGTTCCCATGGTCGCGGCAGCCAAGGAGTCGTCGATCGGGGCGCTGGGGACGGCGAAGTTCGATGCCGCATTTGAGGCAGGCAGGCGCTTGAGCCGCGGCGAGGCGGTGCGCCTCGCGCTTGGCGCTCCCGATCACGTCGAGGTCCCTGCTGCTGGCGCGGGCGCCGGGCCCCTCGCCGCGCGCGAGCTGGAGGTCGCGCGGTTGATCGCCGAGGGAATGACCAACAAGCAGATCGCTGCCCGGTTGTTCATCTCCGACCGCACCGTCGCCACTCATGTCGGCCACATCCTCAACAAGCTTGGGTTCAACTCTCGCGCCGAGGTGGCCGGCTGGATGGCATCGACAAATCGATGACGGTTGCCGAGCCGTCAGCCTGCTGACGGCGTGCGACGGGCTCCGGCCGGTGAGGGCTGGGACGAGCGAGCGCCGCGGCATCCAACCACTACAGACTTGTCGTCCCTGCCTCCGCCAGAGCTGGTGGGAGATAGAGCCGGCGCGACCGGGAGAGCGGGCGCCTGAATGGTGAGTGGCGGCGCCGCCTGAGCGGCGGACATCACGATGGGCTCGGCGGACCTTTACGATGGGATCGATGACCGATGTCGTGATCGTGGCCGCGGCCCGGACCCCCTTCGGCAAGCTGGGCGGCGGGCTCAGCGCGCTCCCCGCCGTGGAGCTCGGGGCCGCGGTGATCCGCGAGGTGCTGGCGCGCACCGGGACCGCTCCCGGCGAGGTCGACCAGCTGATCATGGGCACCGTGCTCGCCGCCGGGCAGGGCCAGGTCCCCTCCCGCCAGGCCGGGCTCCGCGCCGGCCTGCCCGCCTCGGTCCCCTCCTTCACCGTCAACAAGGTCTGCGCCTCGTCTCTCAAGGCGGTCAACCTCGCCGCCCTGCTGATCCGGAGCGGCGAGGCCGAGGTGGTGGTGGCGGGGGGCATGGAGTCGATGTCCCGCTCCCCCTACCTGCTCGAGGAGCAGCGCTTCGGGAGCAAGCTGGGCGATCGGGTGGCGGTCGACGCTCTGATGCGTGACGGCCTCTGCTGCCCGGTCGACGGCCTCCAGATGGGGGTCCACGGCGACCAGGTGGCGGCCGAGCTGGGGGTCACCCGGGAAGAGCAGGACGCCTGGGCCCTGCGCTCGCAGCGGCGCTACGCGGAGGCTCTGGCCGCGGGCCGGCTGGCCGCGGAGATCATCACCGTGGCCACCCCGAGCGGCGAGGTCGGCGCCGACGAGCAGCCCCGACCGGACACCTCCGCGGCCAAGCTGGCGACGCTCCGGCCCGCCTTCTCCGAGAACGGCACGATCACCCCGGGCAGCGCCCCGGGGATCAACGACGGCGCCGCAGCGCTGCTGCTGATGTCCGCGGAGCGGGCCCGGGCAGCCGGCCTCAGCCCGCTGGGCCGGTGGGTCACGGCCGCCGATTCGGCCGCCGAGCACCCCTACCTGGCCACGGTCCCGGCCCTTGCCGTCGAGCGGGCCCTGGCCCGGACCCGGGGCGAGGTGACCATCGACCGGCTCCAGGCGGTTGAGATCAACGAGGCCTTCGCGGCGGTGGCCATCACCGCCACCCGGATGCTGGAGGTGGACCCCGAACGGGTCAACGTCAATGGCGGGGCGATCGCGGTGGGCCACCCCATCGGCGCTTCCGGAGCCCGCATCCTGATGACCCTGCTCTACGAGATGGGCCGGCGCGGGGGTGGCTACGGCGCCGCCGGCATCTGCAGTGGCATGGCTCAGGGCGAGGCGACCCTGGTCCGGGTGGACGGGTGAGCCGCCGCCCCCTCGGGGCGCGGCCGCAGGCAGCTGTTGATAGGTCCCCATCGGAGAAGCGGCTCGTCCATCCGCAACATCCGCTGCATGGAGGGGCCGGCCCTCCGGCCGGCCCCTCCATGCTGACTAACCGGAGACCCTTCGCCGCCCCCTGAAGACCATTCCGATTGCGAAGAGCCCGCAGAGCACCAGTGCCATGCCCAGCCCGATCAGGGGCACGCTGCGCGCCGGCACCGCTCCGCGAGTCGAGGGGGCGGAGCCGCCTGGGCCTCCGCCGGTGACCGGGACCGTCGACGTCGCGGCAGGCGGGTCGCCAGCGATCGTCACCTTCTGAGACCTGGCGGTCTCACTGTTGCCTGCGTTGTCGACGGAGAAGAATCTGATGGTGCTGGTCACCGAGATGGTGAAGGCCCCGCCATAGACGGTGCTCGACGTGGCGGGCGTCGCTCCATTGGTGGTGTAGTAGGTGGCCTTCACGCCGGAGCCGCCGCTGTTGTCGGTGGCCGTCAGACTGACAGTCACCGGGGCCGTGTACGTCCCTGCCGAGCAGGCTCCTCCGTTGCAGGCGATGCTGGTCGTCGGCGCGGTCCTGTCGATTTGGATCAGCGCGGACTTCACCGCCTCCCTATTGCCGGCGTTGTCAACCGAGAAGAACTTGACAGTGCTGGTGCTCGACACCGAGAACGCCCTGCTGTAGACGCTGCTCGACGTCGTCGGTGTCGCCCCGTTGGTGGTGTAGTAGCTGGCCTTCACCCCAGAGCCGCCACTGTTGTCGGTCGCGGTCAGGGTGACGCTCACCGGCGAGGTGCTGTACCATCCCGTCGAGCAGGTGCCGCCGTTGCACAGGACGCTCGTCGTCGGTGCGATGGTGTCGATCTGGACGATCTGGGACTTCACCGCCCCCCCATTCCCCGCGTTATCGACGGCGAAGAACTTGACCGTGCTGGTGGCCGAGACCGGGAACGGTCCGGAGTAGACGGTGCTCGACGTGGTCGGTGTCGATCCGTTGGTGGTGTAGTAGATGGCCTTCACCCCGGAGCCGCCACTGTTGTCGGTTGCGGTCAGAGTGATGGTCACCGGTGAGACACCATACCATCCAGTCGCGCAGGCCGCGCTGTTGCAGGTGATGGTCGCGGTCGGCGCGCTCGTGTCTATCTGGATCAGCTCGGACTTCACGGCCTCCTTGTTACCAGCGACATCGATTGAGAAGAACTTGATGGTGCTGGTCTTGGCGACCGTGAACGATGCTTGATAGACGGTGCTCGAGGTGGTCGGTGTCGTGCCATTCGTGGTGTAGTAGATGGCCTTCACCCCAGAGCCGCCGCTGTTGTCGGCAGCCGTCAGAGTCGCGGTCACCGATGCCGAGTACCAGCCGCTGGAGCAGGCGGTTCCGCTGCAGGCAATGGTCGTGGTGGGCGGTACGCCATCAACCTGAACCAGCTCGGACTTCACCGGCTCCGCATTCCCGGCAGCATTTACCGAGAAATACTGAACAGTCGAGCTCTGAGAGACGGTGAAGGCACCGCTGTAGACAGAGCTGGAGGCGGTCGGAGTCGTGTTGTCTGTGGTGTAGTAGGTGGCCGTGACCGGGGAGCCGCCGCTGCTCGCGGTGGCAGAGAGCGTTCCGGTGACCGAAGCCGTGTACCACCCACTGGAGCAGGTCGCTCCGTTGCAGGCTATGGTCGTGGTGGGTGCGCCCGTGTCAACCTGAATGGTCTGAGATTTGACGGACTCGCTGTTTCCCGCGGTGTCCACCGAGAAGAACTTGACCGTCGAGGACTGAGAGACGGTGAACAGCACAGTGTAGACCGAACTAGAGGTGGTCGGAGTCGTGCCATCGGTGGTGTAGTACGTTTCCGCAATCGGCGAGCCGCTGTTGCTGACCGGCGTGAGGGAGACGGTCACCGCGGCGTTGTACCACCCGCTGGAGCAGGCCGCTCCGTTGCAGGCGATGGTCGTGGTTGGCGGGGCCGCGGTGGCGATAGTGATCAACTGGGACTGGTAGGGTTCCTGATTGCCCGCGTTATCCACCGAGAAGAACTTGATGGTGCTGGTCGCCGAGATCACAAACGGCGCCGTGTACAGGGTGCTGGTCGGGGTCGGCGTCGAGCCGTCAGTGGTGTAGTAGGTGGCCTTGACCCCGGAGCCTCCGCTGTCGGTGGCGCTGAGGCTGACGGTCACCGGGCCGGTGTAGACCGCCGTCTGGCAGGTCGCGCTGTTGCACTGGATCGACGTGACCGGCGGAGTGGTGTTCGAGGAGTTCATGACCTGGGCCACGTCCTTCACGACCACTCCCACCGGGGCACCGCCGGGCTGCCCGGCGGCGTTCAGCCAGTCAAGGAACTGTCCGAAAACGTCCTGCATGGTCGACGCGGTGTCGGTGTTGCAGTCCTCGTAACTGGGGTCGGCGGTCGGGCAGATCTCGTGGAAGATGAGGGGTACCCAGCCCCCGCCGTTAGCGACGGCAGCGTTGACGAAGGCCTCGAGGTCATTCAGGCTCTTCATCGCCGGTTGGTCGACATCCACCGCAGGGATGGCATAGGGATCGGCCGGGGGAATGGACCCGGCCCAGGGTGCCGTGGGGGTTGTGACCGACATCGAGAGGTTGCCCGCGGTCCTGGCGTCCTCGAAACCGCAGGACTTGACGATCGCCTCGACCGCGGCGGTGTAGGCGCCGTCCGGGTAGGCAAACGAGGTGGGATCGGGAACGCCGCTGGCGATCAGGTCGTTCCGCTCGGTGCAGACATCTGCGGTGGTCACAGCGGTGCCGTCGTCCGCGAGCTCGACGGTGAGGTCCTCATGGTTGACCGTGTGGCCGCCGATGTCGAAGCCATCCTTGTACAGGGTGAGGATCTGTGCGTACGTGAGCTGCTCATCGTCCGTGTTCGACGGGTCGATCATGTAGAAGGTGGCGGTCATGTTGTGGGAGAGCAGCAGGGGCACGCCGTAGTTGTAGGTGCTCAGGTAGCCGTCGTCAAAGGTGAGCGAGACCACCGTCCGCGAGGGCCCGACGAGGATGTCCTGGGTGGTGACCGCTCCGACGTTGCCGGCAAGGTCGACCGAGTAGAACTCCACCACGTACTCGTAGGCCGGTGTTGCCGGCGACGGCTGGGTGAGGGTGAAGGGTCCGGTGTAGATCGTGCTCGCGGAGGTCGGGGTGGTGTCGTCAGTGGTGTAGTAGGTGTCGGCGATCCCCCAACCCGAGTTGTCGACGGCGGTGAGGGTCACCGCGACCTGGCCGTTGTATGCGGCTGTCGAGCAGGCCGCCCCGTTGCAGCTGATGCTGGTGGTGGGTGGGATGCCGTTGTTGGACGGCTCCTGGATGGTCAGCGACAGCGTATGGGCGGTCTCCTGGTTGCCGACGTTGTCCCACGACGCGTACTTCAGCGTGGTGGATGCGGTCAGCGGGATCGGCCCGGTGTAGAGGGGGCTCGCCTGGGTTGGGGTGGTCCCGTCGGTGGTGTAGTGGGTGCTGGCCACCCCGGAGCCGAGGTCGGTCGCCTGCAGGGTCACGTCGACGGTGCCGTCATAGGTGGCCGTCTGGCAGGCTGCCCCGTTGCACAGCGCCGTGGTCGTCGGCGCGCTCGTGTCGTTCTGGGTGGCGGTCCTCCCCATGGTCTGGAAGACGGCTCCGCTGGGAGCACCGGTTGTCCCGGCCGCCTGCATCCAGCTGACGAAGCTCTGCAGGTCGGCGAGCTCGATGTAACCCCAGGATGCGGTGCAGGCCGAATAGTCGGCCGCATCGTCTGCCTGTGAGCACACGTTCTGGATGACGATGGGCACCCAGCCTCCGCCGGCGTTGGCGGCTGCGGTCACCAACGCCTCGAGGTTGGCCAGGGTGACCTGTTGCGGGGCATACGCATAGACGGCCATCCAGTCGTGGGGAGGAAGGCTGTCGGCGTACGTCCCTCCGCTCGGAGAGAGGCTGCCGCCGCTTCGGGCGTTGCCATAGCCGCAGCCCTCCACCTCGCTCTCGGTGGTGGAGTTGTAATCTCCATCGGGGTAGGCGAAAGTGTACGGCGTGATCCCGTGGGCGATGAGATTCTGGCGGTCGTTGCAGATGTCGCTGGTCGCGTTCGGGTCGGTGGTCAGGTCGGCGCCGTCGACCGTCTTACCACCGATCTCGTCGTTCGCCGCGGCCAGAGCGGAGAGATCGGCCCACGACATGAACCCAGAGGCACTGCCGACCGTCCCGCTGTTCACGTAGAAGGTTGCGTGCACACCTTGGGGTTGCAGAGCCTGCGCGAAACCCAGGTTGTATGCACTGAGGGTGTCGTTGTCGAAGGTGAGCGAGACGATCGTCGAGCCGGCGGCCCGGGCGCCGACGGCTCCGAGGGTGCCGAGGCCGAACATCAGAATTGCCACCGTCATGAGAGCGGTGGTCAGTCGGATCCCGCGCCCGGGGGGCTGCCCCGACCGGGTCTGCCGTGGTGCCGCAGGTTCGTCACGCCGTCCGATGATTTGATGATCCACGTCTTCCACCTCCGCTACCCAGTCACCCGGACCGCGATCGCCAACCTGGAAGAGGTCGGCGCTCGCGGTTCCATCGAATTCCCATGTCCGAAAACGGTTAGGCCTGTATCGGCCCGGTCTGTCTTGTCGTTCAGCTCACCAGGCAGAGGGGCCCGGTGATCGAGGACCGGGCCGCCGACGAGCCGCCGATAAACTGCCAGGTAGGCGCTCTCCTGCCGGTCCCAGGCAAGTCGCTGCTCGACCAGTTGCCGCCCCCTCCGTCCCATCTCGGCACGCCGTGGGGGATCGTCGAGCAGGCGGTCGACGAGCTGGGCCATCTCGGCGACATCCCCCGGCCGGGCGTAGGCCGCAGCCCCCTCGGCGAGGGCTCTCGTCTCCTTCAGGTCGAAGCTCACGAAGGGCACGCCGAAGGCCATGTACTCCATACCCTTGACCGGCGAGACGATCGCTTCGAGGTTCGACTCCAGGCCGAGGTCCGCTGTCGACAGGTAAGCGCTTCGCTGTTCTGGGCCCGCCCAGCCGGTGAACGTCGTCCAGGGCAGCAGGCCGAGACCCCTGGCCAGGTGCTCGGAGGCGATCCGGCTCTCGCCATCGCCGAGGAAGGCGAAGTGGCAGTCGGTTCGCCCCCGAACGGTGACCAGGTGATGGATCACCCGCAGGGCGACGTCGACCCGGTCCTGAGGGCCCATGAAGCCGAGCCAGCAGCAGAGGAACGGTCTCTCCCGCTTCAGCTCCGGCTGCGGCGGCTGCGGGCGCACCTGGGCGAGGACCGGTCCGTTGCCGACCACGCTGACCGTTCCCCAGGGCAGGCCACCTCTCCGGTACACCGTGCTCTCCAGCGAGCGGTTCACCGTGATCACGTGATCAGCAGCGCGAAAGCTGCGCCGTTCGAGCCAGAGCAGGGCGCGGTGGACAGCGCCGTCGCGGCGCCCGTAACGGGCTTCGAACAGCTCCGGAGAAAGCTCGCGCTGGTCGAGGACGAGGCGCCCGCCGATGAGCTTGAAGGGTGCCCCGATCGCGAAGTAGATGTCGGGAGTGCCGCTCACCTGGATGGCGTCGAATGGTTCAGAGAGATAGACCTTGACGGTGAGCCAGGCGGCCATCGCGAATGAGTAGCCGTATTCGCGGATGAATCCCAACTTGCTCTTGGCATCGTTCGGGGCCCGGTAGTCACAGACTCGAGCCAAGGGGAAGTCGTGGTTGCCGGCATCCCTGCGGCAGATCACGCTGACCCGATAGCCGCTTCTCGCCAGCGACGCCACCTGCTTCTGCAGCCGGTGGTCGCGGGCGAGCGCAATGTTCTCGACGACGAGCAGGATGTGCGGCCGGTCTTGGCGGTTGCCCGTCCGCGACACTGGCGGCGCCTTCCCTGGCCCGGTTCGGCTCATCCCACCACCACCCCATTGCCCGCAGCCGAGATCGCCCGACCCGTGGGCCGCGCACCATTGCCGTGCTGTTGCGCCGGAGCGACAAGCCGGATGGTGCCGTCCTCGATGTGCAGTTCCGTCACCGAGCCGCGGTTGACCGTCCGGCGCCACTCCTCGCCATCGGCGCCGGTCAATTCCATCAGCACCAGCCGGATCATGACGGCGTGGGTCACTGCCGCCACCGCCTCACCGGGATGCCGGGAACCGATGAGATGCAGCGCCGCGAGGATCCGCTCTTGCGCGTCCAGGAGTCCCTCGCCTTGGGGGCAGACCGCTTGCCTGGGCGACGACAGGTACAGGGCGAAGGCATTGGCGTCGTAGATCGCCGCCTCCTGCGCCGTCATCCCCTCCCAGGCACCATAGTCAACGTTGTTCAGCCCGGGAAGGATGCGAAGGTCGGGAAGCTCGGCCAGTTCGGCGATGATCTCCGCCATGGCGATGGTGCGGCGAAGCGGACCCGCATACACGGCGGTCAGGCCGATTTCGGCAAGCCGCCGGGCGGCTTCGACTGCGTCCCGGTAACCCTGCACGTCAAGCGGGACGTCCCGACGGCCCCGATAGCGGTCCTCCAGATTCAGGGTGGTGGTGCCATGCCTGACCAGGTACACCCGGCAGGCGGTTGTCTGACCCTGCCGTGGGCGGGTGATCATCAGTTGGCTAGCCATCGAGACTCCTCCCCCTAACCGTGCGTCCACCCATCTCGGCAGGCTCAGAGCCTGGAACGCTGGCAAGCGATGGGCCGGCGGCCGAGGTCGCGGGCTGCACGCCGGAGCCGCCGTCGCCGGCCACGAGGACAGGCTCTTGCGGCCTTGCTTCTGGGGCCGACGGCGGAGCCGGCAAGCGCCGCACCGGGCCCACGTTGTCGAGCACGCAACCAATAATCCGGTCCCGCGCATACTCGAGCTGACAGGTTGCCGCCCGCAGCTGGACCCGGGTGGAGAGCTTGGCGTCGGCGACAAGCAGAACAGCCGCGGAGCCCTCGACCAGCGCCCCGGTGTCCGCGCTGGCCAGTACCGGAGGAGCGTCGATCACCACCAGATCGGCCCGGTTGCGAAGCTGATCGAGGACCCACGGGAAGAGCGGGAGTTGCAGCAACGCCCCCGGGTCGGGGACCGCCGGGCCGGAGGAGAGCAGCTGGAGCCCGTTCAGGTTGGTGTCGCGCAGCGCGCATTGGAGAGTGGCCTGTCCGGTCACCACGCTGGTGAGCCCGACGCTGTTGTCCATGCCGAAGAGCTCGTGAGCGCGCCCCGGCCGGAGATCGGCCGAGAGCAGGATGACGCGCCGGCCAGAGGCGGCCAGTGTGGCCGAGAGGTTGGCGGCGACAGTGGTCTTCTCCTCCCTCCCCGGGCTTGTCACCAAAAGGGTGTCAGCCCCTTGCCAGGCCATCACCTGCAAAAGCCGCGTCCGCAAGTTGCGGTATGCCTCGGCAACACGGCTATCCGGGTTGCGAACCACCACCAGCCGATCCGCCGGACTGTGCTTCTTGCTGCGAAACGCAGGCAGCACACCGAGGACTGGGATGCCGGCTTGGGCCTCGAGGTCATTCACCCCGCGCACCCGATCATCCAGGGTGTCACGGAGCCAGGCCACTCCCAACCCGAGGCACAAGCCCAGACAGAGGGCCACACCGACATCCAGCTTGCGGGTGGGACTCGACGGCCCCGTGGGCACACCGGCATTGCTGATGATCTCCGCCTGTGGCGTGCTGGGCGAGGGGTGGGTGGCCCGATACTCAACATAGGCAGAGGCAACACCCTGGGCGAACACCTCCGCCCGCTGGGGGTTGGCGTCCGTGATGGAGATCTCGAGCAGGTCCCCATCGGCAGGAACCGTAACCGAAAGTTCGCTCTCCAAAGTGCTCACGGAAGTACCCAGGACCGGTGCGGCCATCGAGAGCACCGATTGGGATTTGGCAACTCCTTCCTCCGTTCCCATCACCAAGGACGCCAAGCTGCTGTCCGCACTGGAGGCGGGGGGATAGACCACGACCTCAGCTGTGGCCGTGTACATCGGGGTCATGAGCTCGACCGCCGCTCCCGCGGCAGCGGTCACCAGCAGCGTGACACCGACGATCCAGAACAAGTTCGCCCTGAGAAACCGCCACCAAGAACCAGGCTCGGGGGGAACCCTCGACGGCGGAGGGGCAGCGCTGTTCCCGTCTAGGCGAGCCGGTCGCAATCGAGGAGCGTCCAGCGCAGCCTCGTGGGGATGACCGTTACGGGACCCACGGCTCGCTCGCGGAGTTAGGGCTTTGTCCAAGCCGTCGGACCTGTCTACGACCACATCAGACCTCCTCGGAGGAATGCCCAGGAATGGGCCGGACGGGAGTTCCTCGGGAGCCCTCGTACAGGGGAACAGAAAGGGCCAAGAGGATGAACAGGGCATCCCCTGATCCTCGAAAGGTGAGGTGGGGGTCGAAGATCATCATCACGGCCACCACCACCACGGCGACGAATAGCGCTGTGCCCGCAACACCGACGGCGTCGAGATTGCGTCGGGCCGCCTGCCAGCCGCGCCTAGCCCCCGCGATGACGAAGACGAGGAAACTACCCAGCAGAGGCAGGCCGCCTCCCCAAAGCAGCCAGGTGTAGCCACTTTCGATCCAGACATAGCCGGTGCCTTGGGTGGAGACAGCAATCCGGGCGGCAGGTCTGACCCCGAGAATGAAGTTCCAGTTCGAGAAGAGCTGGGGCCAGAAGTAGCCCTCCAGATTCTGCAGCCGCGTGGTCCAGCTCACAGGGAGGCCGGTGATCGATTGAAACCCGCTCAGGCGGGCGGCGATCACGGGTTCCATCACCAGACCACCCAGGATTGCCACCGGGATGGCAAACTTGAGCAACCGAGCGGAGTTGGTGATGACCATGATGCAGATAAGCCCGCAAACCAGGCCGATGGCGCTGGAGAACTCACCCGCCGAGAGGGCGGCCACGGTGAGCAGCGCAGCGATACTCGCCAGAAGGATCCGGCGCCGATGGTCGCGTAGCCAGAAGCCGGTGATGATGGCGAGGTTGAAGATCATCAGGTCAGCGGTCGCCGCGGGCAACCCCAGGGTCGAGCTCCCTCGAGCGGAGTAGGCATTGGCATACCCGTCAGGAGCGTAATAATCAGCGAGAAGCCGGACCACGCCGGAGACTCCCAACGACTGCAGGATGGCGAGAACGGCCACCACCGTGGCGGCGGCGATTGAGATCCAGAGGCAGCGCCGGACCTCTAGGTCGGTGCTGACTGAGAGCCGGATGAGGACGTAAAGCCCCACAAACTTCCAGAGCACCAGGGCGTAGAGCAAATCGTCGCTGGTGATCGCCCGCTGACGCACGCCCATCCAGGCAAGCGGGAGCACCGACGAGCAGACGGCGAGGAGAAGTACCGACACCTCGACGGCCCCGAGTCGCAGCCGGGGCAGCTCGCCGGAGCGCAGCCGGTAAAGGCAACGGGAGATCAGGGCCACCCCGACCAGAAGGTCGATGGCCTCGTTGGGTCGAAGCAGGGGTAGAGCCGAGCCCCGATTGATCCCCGTGGTGAGCGGGGTGAGCCCGATCACCAGGTAGGCAGCCAGGACCGGCCACCGCCACACCGCCACAACCACCAGCATCACAAAGAGGACGAGAAGGGCTTGCAACGGATAGACGGTGCTGACCGCGCCAACTCCAAGAGCACCGATGAGGCACGGCAGGTAGAACCATTGAAAACCGGCCCGACCTCGAGCGCGCGAGATCAACGCCGCGCTCCAGGTCGAGGCCATGGTTGGTTGGAAGATTCCACCCCTATCCATGGAAGGCCTCGGCAACTACCCGTCGATTCTTCATGCGGAGCTGGTTGAGGCCCCCGACAAGCCAGCCCAATTCGGGGGTCTTCCAGCCCGCCTGAAGAGCCAGGAAGATCGCCGCGCCGACCAGTACCGCGGCGAAGATGCCGATCCGCGAGCCGAGGGAGTGGCCGAGCCAGGCCGGAATGGCGGTGGCGACCAGCCAGGCCGGTCCGGCCATGACCATGGCGCCGCCCACGAATCTCAGCAGCGAGGGGGTGAGCCGCTGGGTTCCCTGATGGCCGAGCGTGCGCCACATCCGAACCGTCAGATGAGCGGCGCCCAGGGCCACCGACACCGACAGGGCGAGTCCGACGACGAGGAGCACAGTCGGCCCCTGGACAAATAGCGCGAGGCTTGCCAATCCCAGGCAGCTGACCGCCTGCACCACCATCGAGATGAGCGGCGAGCGGGTGTCCTTGCGGGCGTAGGAGGCGTAGGTCAGGATCATGAACATGGTCTGTCCGACCACCGCCCCAGCCAGGGCAACCAGGGAGAGGGCGACCATGCTGACTCCTTGGTAACTGTCCATCCGGCCGAAGGAAATGGCCCGGGCCAGCGGCATGGCCAGGCACAGATACCCCACCGCGGCCGGGATGGTGATGAAGAAGCCCAGGGCTAGACCGCGGACCAGGGTGTCCCGGAACCCGGCGAGGTCGGAGATCAGATGCATCCGGGCGAGCCGCGGCAAGAGGGCAAGCGCCACAGGCGTGGCGCCCAGGGCGATCGCCAGGTAGTAGAAGTTGAGGGCGATCTGGAAGGCGATCACCCCCCCGGGCAGCCGGTTGGCCAGCACCAGCAGGAAGAGAACCTGGAGGGCGATGAGCCCTTCCTGTCCCAGCGAGGGCAGGGCGCGGCGGATGACCACGCGAACCTCCGGGTCGTGCCAGCCCGCCCGCGGCCGCAGCGTGACCCCGGCGTGCCGAGCTCCCCACCACTGGGTGGCCGCGTGGAGACCGACGGCGCCTGTCGAGCCGAGTCCGAGCAGCAGCATCTCGCCAAGGGGCACATGGCTCAGGCTGGTGCCGGTTCCGTAGATCACGGCCACGGCGCCGAGCACGGCGATGGTGCCCAGGTTCTCGAGCGCCGGTGCCCCAGCGGCCAGGGCGAAACGGCGACGGGAGTTCATCACCGCGGTGGAGGTCCCGACCACCCCGTAGAAGAAGATCTGAGGGATGAACATGAGGATCAGCAGCTGACCCACCTGCACCTGAGCTGAGCCGGGCAGCTGCGGACCAGCACCCAAGGTGGCAAGGCGCAGCACCAGGGGTCCGAGGATGATTCCAAGCGGGGCGACCCCCAGGAGCACCAGGAGGGTCACCCCCAGGAAACCCCCGGCCACCCGTTCCGAGGCCCTGCGGTCGCCCTCGTCGACGTGATGCACGAGCGCCGGAACCAGCAGCGAGGAGAACATCGAGCCTGCCAGGAACCCGTAGTAGACGAGGTTGGGCAGCGAGTTGGTGAACTGGTACGTGTTTCCGAAGAAGGTCGGGCCCAGCACCGCCCCGATCACCGCGAATCGCATCACCCCGGTGACCCGGCTGACGATGGTCCAGGCGGCCACCGTGATCGAGTCGCCAGCGGCCGAGGCGGCCTTCTCGTCGTCCTCCTGCTCGCTGGCCAAGGCGATGCCATCCCGAGGCAGGGCTCTCATAGCGCACCTCGCATGGAGAGCACCGCGGGAACCGTCTTCAGCAGGATGAGAAGGTCAAGCCCGAAGCTTTGCCGGCGCACGTACTCGACGTCGAGGTCAAGGCCTTGCCTCATGGTCAGAGAGCTCCTGCCACTCACCTGCCATAGGCCGGTGAGACCGGGGAGGACCAGGAAGCGTCGGGAATGGGTGGTGCTCATCAACTCCCCCTCCCAGACCAGCGCCGGCCGCGGTCCGACCAGCGACATCTCCCCCCGGATCACGTTCAGCAGCTGGGGGAGCTCGTCGATGCTGGTCCGGCGCAGCAGACGGCCGACCCGGGTGATTCGGGGATCAGCATCGAGCTTGTACAGCCCTGGCCGCCCGCCGGTCGGCGCCTTCTCTTGGGTGAGGAGCCGGCGCACGTACTCTCGGTGGACGTCATCGCCACTGCCCGAGTACATGGTTCGGAACTTGTAGAGGGTGAAGGGACGGCGATCCAGCCCGAGTCGGGTCTGGCGGAAGAGAATGGAGCCGGGGGTGGTCACCCGTACCATGACGGCGGCGCAGAGGAGAAGCGGAGAGGTGACCACCAGCAGGGCTGCAGCCACGCAGGTGTCGAAAAGGCGCTTGCCGGGGCGGGTCCGGGCGATGGCGTCCTCTTGGCTTCCGTGCCGAGACACGAGAGCGGGTGATCGGAGTGGCCCCTGGAGAATCATGGGAACGTGAACCCGGCGGCGGAACCCTGGTCCGGGATGGCCAATCGGTAGCGGCTGGCCGACTCCGGCACCGGCAGGATTCGCCGCTCGATGGCCAACAGATCACTGACCTTGCCGCGAACCCGGGCGGGGTTGCCGAAGGCCACGCAGCCCTCAGGAATGTCCCGCGTGACCACCGAGCCTGACCCGATCAGGGCTCCGGCGCCGATCCTGACGAAGGGCAGCAGCGTGGCATTGACCCCGATCTGGGCACCCCGGCCGATATGGGGCCCGGACATCCGCCGCGCGGAGGCGTCCTGGCCGGGATAGAGGTCGTTGGCGACGCTCACCCCGGGGGCCAGGAAGGCGTCCTCGTCGATCTCGGTGAATTGGGCGACGTAGCAGCCGGTGTGGATCTTGACCCGGGCGGCGATCCTGCAGGAGTAGTCGACCACCGAGTTGCTCCAGAGCGAGAAGTCATCGCCGATTTCGCAGTTTTCGCGGATGACCACGTTGTGACCGGTCTGCAGCCGCGCCCCGATCCGCGAACCCAGATAGATGACACTGCCACTCCGGATCCGGGCCCCAGGTCCAATCACCAGGTCGGCGGCCGCGATCCGCGCTGACGGGTAGCCGATGATCGCGCTCGGATCCGCCTCAAGCCCCTCGCCGATCAGCACCTCAGGCAATCCCGACCGCCTCCGTTGCCAGCGCTGCGTGGAGTGCCTCACAGACCCGGTCCACCTGGTCGTCACTCATGTGCGGGAACATCGGCAGCGACAGGATTTCCCCGGCCGCGGCCTCGGCGTGGGGCAGCGGACCGTCCACGAATCGGCGGTAGGGGGCGAGCCGATGGCAGGGGATCGGATAGTGGATGCCGGTCTGCACGCCCATGGAGGTCAGCCGGTGCTGTACCCGGGGGCGATCCGGCACCCGCACCACGGCCAGGTGGTAGACACCGCGCCCTCCCGGCAGCTCTTCGACCATCCGACCTGGCCCGGAGGCCAGCGCGGCCCGATATCGCTGGGCGACCGATCGGCGCGCCTCAGCCCACTCCGCCAGGTGGCCGAGCTTGGCCGTCAGCACCACCGCCTGGAGGGCATCCAAGCGGCTGTTGGTGCCGACCATATCGTGCTGGTAGTGGGAGCCGCGAACACGACCGTGGTCGCGCAGGCTGCGGATGTTTTCAGCCAGATCGGCGTCTTGGGTGACCACCGCGCCGGCATCCCCGAAGGCGCCGAGGTTCTTGCTCGGGTAGAAGCTGAAGCAACCTGCCCGTCCGAAGGATCCGGCCGGTCGGCCCTGCCAGGCGGCGCCATGGGCCTGGGCCGCGTCCTCGATGAGCACGGCGCCAGCCCGGTTGGCAACCCGGCAAAGCGCGTCCATGTCCGGCATCTGGCCATAGAGATGGACCACGATCACCGCCCGGGTGCGCCGGGTGATGGCCGCCTCGAGGGTGGCCGGGGTGAGCAGCAGAGTGTGTGGACTGACGTCGGCAAAGCGGGGTCGGGCCCCGACGAGAACCACCGCCTCCGCGGTCGCCACGAAGGTGTTGGTGGGCACCACCACCTCGTCGCCGGGACCAATGCCGAGCCCGCTGAGGACGAGCTGCAAGGCGTCTGTGCCGTTGGCAACACCGACCGCGTGGGCAACGCCACAGTAGTCGGCCCATGATCGCTCGAAGTCCTGGACCACCTGGCCACCGATGAATCCGCTGGTGTCAAGCAGTTGGTCCCAGCCCTGCTCGATGCTGGCGCGGACCTCGTCGGTCATTGCGCGAAGGTCGGTGAACGGAACGACTTGCTTCATGTCGAATCCTAACGCGGCACGGTGAGTGAGGCTGTCGAGATGGGCGCCCGGTCGGACTCCGCCGCTCGAAGTCCGGATCTACCTGCATCTGCCTTGCCCCGACCGATCAGATGAACGATCTGCCCGCGACCATCAACCTCGTCGAGTAGCACTGGCCGGTCCAGTCGGCGGGAGAGATGAGCCGCCTCCAGGGCCTCGACCACGGCGAGCCCGTCCTCGCCGTCACTGAGGGGGGTGGCCCCCGTACTGATGCACTCCACGAAGTGCCGGTCCTGGACGGCGAGAGGTTCATCCGGGGGGATGAAGGGGACGGCGATGTCGCCGTATCGATAGGAGGTCGGCGGCTGGGTGAGATTGCCCCCATCCGGCGGCATCGAGACCCCTTTGTCGAGGATGCGGATTCGCTCCTCGGCCAAGAGGTCGTCGTAGACAGCCATCTTCTTGCTGCCGACCGCAGTCAGCCGGCGGACTTTGCAGGGGTCGAGCCAGCTGACGTGGATGTGCGCGGATAGTCCCTGATCTACGAAGACGTCGTCGTAGTAGAGCCGCAGGTAAGCGACATCCTCGAACTGATAGTGGGCGTGACGGGCGGCCCAGGCCTGGACCGCGACCGGTTTGCGGCCCAGCACGTAGTTGAGGATCGAGATGTCGTGGGGGGCGAGGTCCCAGATGACGTTGACGTCGTCCTGGTACAGTCCGAGGTTGAGCCGGGCACTGTCGATGTAGTACAGCTCGCCGAGCTCCCCGCCCTGGACCAGCTCGCGGAGCTTTCTCACCGCAGGGTTGTACTCGAAGGTGTGTCCCACCATGAGCACCACGCCTGCTGCCGCGGCCGCGTCGACCAGCTGCCGAGCGCCCTGAGCGGTGGTCGCCAGTGGCTTCTCAACCAGAACGTGCTTACCGGCGTCGATCGCCTGCTCGGCGACCGAGACGTGGGTGCTCGGTGGGGTTGCGACCACCACCGCGTCGACGTCGGCCAGGCTGGACCGGAGATCGGTATGACACGGAGCGGTCTTGTAGCTTCGCCCCAAGCTCAGCAGGCGCTGAGCTCGGGCGTCGACCAGGACCACCTGGGCCACACCATCGGTGGAGTCGAGGACGCGGACGTGCTTGGACCCCCAGTACCCGCACCCGACCACGGCAACCCGCGTTCCAGGCCCTCTTGCCGTCTCAATCACTTGAGCCCTCCTCCACTTCCCGGACCCCCTCCTCGGCGAGTCGACTCCGCACGGTCATGCCCAGCGCCTCGGGGATCGGCTTCAATCTGCCCGCGGCGCAACCCAGAACAGGAGCGGCGCCTGCGCCCGTGAATTGGCGACTGCGCTCCCGGTGCTCGCCCACCTTCCCCATCGCCTCCCCCCGCCGGATCCATAGACTTCCAGAGGAGACGACCTTAGGTCGCCACGCTCCGGGCCGCTATCCGGCAAACCCCGTAGTTCACCACGTAGATTTGGCGAGCAAGCTGGTGCCCCAGTCGGCCCCCTACCAGCGGGGCGGCCCAGGCCGGCACGGCCGCCGCCGGGGGCTCACCCAGAGCACGGGTTACGCTATTCGCCGGTCTGGCTCGGCTTTGGCAACCATAGATGGGATTGCCCGAGTGCGATGGTTGGAAGGCACCACGACCACGGCCGTCGACCTCGAACCCTGCGCCAGATCACGACGTGCCCAGCCCCAAAGCCTCGAGATGCTGCCGATAGGCGACCCCCTCCGCCGAGGGCGTGCCGCTCGCATAGTCCGACTGGCTGGTGCCGAGCAGACTGGGGCCGTCGCAATCACCCGCGAACCAGGCCCAGGCCAGGTAGCTCACCCCGTTGGCGTCGGCGAAGTCGAGATAGGGCGGGTACAGGGTGTCGCCGCAGTCCATCTCGCCGAACTCTCCGGTGACCACCGGCACGACCTCGGCGAGCGGGGCGATCTGCCCGGTCCAGCAGCTCGAGGTGTAACACGGCGACCAATCCGGGCGGCTCACCGACCACCAGTACACGTGGATTGAGGCTGCCAGCTGGGCCGGACGGAGGCTGTCCACGGGCTCGTAGGCGAGCCACTGGTCGACATCCCCGGCATACTGGGGGCCGCCGACCATGACCACGTTGGTCGCGCCCGTCGCCCGGACTGCGTTCAACATGGCTTGCATGCCAGCGGCGGGGTAGGAGAAGCCCGAGCAGGTGCCCCCGGCGCTGCCCTCGAGGTCGCAGGTCCACGCAGCCGCCGAGTCCGTGTTGTTGTTCGGGTAGGGCTCGTTGAAGAGGTCGAAGATCACCGCGTGATTGGCCTTGAAGGCCGAAGCGACCGACTTCCAAAAGGTGAGGCTGTAGGCCGCATCCGGCATCGGCTCCTGCCCCTGGGCGTCGGCGCTGCCGCCCGTGGTCGAGAAGTGCTCGTCCACGATCACGTACATGCCGGCGGCCTCCAGCTCGTCCACATACGTCTCGATGGCCGTCTGGTAAGCCGCCCCGCTGTAGGCGGCCGGGACCCCCTGCACCCCGAGCCAGCAGCTCTCATTGAGGTTCACGCGGGCCGCGTTGAAGCCCCAGGCCTCCATCGCGGCAATCGAGGCGGGGCTCGCCTCAGCGGTGCCGTCGAAGATGGAGTCCTCAGAGTCGCAGGCGTACTCCGTTCCACTGGTGTCGGCACCCCGCAGGACCACCGTGTTCCCTTGCTGATCGACCAGGTGGTTGCCGCTGACCGCGATGGACAGGACCGTCGGAGCCGGCGTCGGGGTGGGGCGGGGCGCGGAAGCAGAGGCGCTCGAAGACGTCGGGGTGGCGGTGGGGGTCGGACTGGCCGTTGGGGTGCCTGCGGTGACCGGTGACGGCGAGAGGGTGGGCGTGGGCGTCAGGCTGCCGGTGACGTGGACGGTCAAGACCGCCGGTGAGCTCTCCCGGTAGCCGCTCGCATCCGCACAGACCTCGAAGGTGTACCGGCCTGTCGTGGAGACCCTGACCTCGATCGTCGTCGCCGAGGTGTGGCCGAAGCCCTGCTCTGTGTCCGCAACCCGGTACCTGGTCGCCTCGGGCACCGCCAGCCAGCTCAGATCCACCTCCTGGCCCGTGACCACGGCGGTTAAGCCGGTTGGCTGACCCAGCCTGGGACCGCTGAAGCTCGTCGAGGCGCTTGCCGCGACGCCCAGGCTTGCCACCGCGGCAAGACCGAGCATCAGAAGCGGCGCGACAACTGAGGTTCGTCTCCGTTTCCACCCGCCAAAGGTGCGCATCACCTCGCCTCCGGCGCTCCCCAGCCCCCTTTCGGGAAACGCCCAACTGTGGGAACGACGAACTCCGCAGACCGCAACCGCCCGACCGGTGATGGCCGGTCCAGGTTGGAAGCGGACTTGCCGCTCGGTCGGTGCGGCACTCTGGAAGGTAGCGCAACAGGCGGAGCGTCACAAGCCCGCAACCGGTTCGTGATCGGGGCGTTACTCATCGCAACCGGTGTGCCGGCTTTGACCAGAGAGAGGACGGCCACGATCGCCACGGGTATTGGTCCCCTCCACGTCCGGCGATCGAAACCCCCCAAGCTGATCCGGAGTCCTGCCACCAAGGCTCAACCCACCGTGACCTCGATCCTGCCATCGCTGCCCGCACCGTCGACCGCGACCACCGCCTTGGCGGTGGCCCTAGGACTGGCTGGTCTCGTCAGCCCCGAGGCCGACCGCGTGACCCGCCCCGAATCCCGGGTGCGGCTCTCGACCCGGGCGAAGCTCCCCATTCTCCGGCTCACCACGGTGGCCAGCTCTACGCGCGAGCGCACCCCGAGCTTGGCGTAGATGTTGCTCAGATGGGTCTCCACCGTCCGCGGCGACACGAAGAGCCACTGACCGATCACGCGATTGCTCAGCCCTTCGACGACGTGCCGGACAATCTGGCGCTCGGCCGCGGTCAGCTTCTCCAGGCCGGATGGCACTGACGGCACGGTCACCCCAGTGCGCTCCTCGAAAGGTTGAGGTGTGCCTTCCAGCTCGACGCCGCGCAGGAGATGGTAGGCGACGGCCCGAGCGTCCCCACCATTGGCAAGAAGGGAGTTTCCGATGCGGAGGTGAAGGCTGGAGCGCGTCGCGGCCGGCGTCTTCTCATAGAGGACAATCCGGACCAGCTCCTCGCGGAAGTGAAGGGCTCCATCGGCGTCACCGAGGATGGCGGCGGCCATCGCCTCCCGGAGATCGGTGAGCAGGTCGGGGACCGCTCTGTTCGCCGCCGCCGCCAGGCTGGAGACGCTGAAGGGCTGCGCCAACACCGCAGCGATGGTGAGCAGATCCTGGCAGCCATCACTCAGCTGGGCGATCCGAGCCATGACCGTGGGATGCATCGTCCGCGGCGGGACGGTCGCATCAGTGTCGGCGATGCCGCCTTCCACCCAGAGGGCGCCCTCGTGGCGGAGCCCATTGAGGAGGCTGATCAGGTAGGCGGGATTGCCACCTGCCGCGGCGGCCAGGGAGCTCAGCCTCGACGCGGGATCGCCTCCGGTGACGGTCCGGATCAGGGCGGCCACGGCATCGACCGGCAGCCCCTCGAGGTCGAGCCGCTCCACCCCCAGCTGGGGTCGGCTGAGGATCTCCTCCACCGCAGCATTGACCGGCAGGAGTCGAGTGGTCATGACCATCCCAAGCGCCCTCTCCGGCATCCCCTCGAGAACGGCGGAGATGGTGCCCATGGACAGCGGGTCCGCCCACTGGAGATCCTCGAGCAACAGAGCCAGGGGCCCGGCGACGGAGAGCCGGCCAACCAGCCGGGCTATGCGTGGGACCAGGGCACTGCGCAGGTCGGCGCGAAGGGGATCCCGGGCGCGGACGATCAAACGCCCGATTGCGGCACGCTCGGGGTTCGCGCTGCTGGCGTGCAGATCGAGAGCATCGACGAAGAGGCCGAAAGGACGATCTCTCTCGAACCTCGGGGCGCGACCGGTGAGGACCGCCAGCCCTGCCAGTGACGGTCGGGCAAGTGCCTCGGCGACCAGCCGGGACTTGCCGATGCCGACCTCCCCAGCGATCAGGAGACGGGTCGATCTCCCGTCGGTCAACCCCTCCAGCGCAACCCGAAGTTGCTCCAACTCGGCCACGCGCCCGTTGAAGCCCCCGTCGCCGGCATGGTAGTTCAGGCTGCGGACGGTGATCCCATCGCCAACCCGGCGTGCCCCAGCCACGCCGTCCCAGCCTGGAGCTTCCTTGACCAGTGCTCGAGCGGAATCGGCGGTGATGGTCATGACGCACGAAATGCCGTCGCAAGAACTATCGGGTGCCGTGCCCTGCCAACGAGGGCGCGCCGGTACCGACGATCAACGACTGAATCATCCCCCTTGGCCCCAACTTCCCTCTCACCGTGCGGGCCACGCTGATGCGAGAGAGTCGGTGTAGCAGTCATGAATCTGGTTTCACCAGGGAAGGTCCGCACGACTTCGAGAAGGCCTTTCGGCCCTGATACACAACGAAGGTAATCTCTCGCAACAACGGGACCTTTGGCATTGGATAAGGTCGCAACAGCGACGTACCGCTTGTTGTGGAGCACCGCTCGTCCGGCGCGCCACGACGGGCGTCAACCTCGACTCGTCGCGGGCGTCCTGAGCGGCGAAGAAGGCGGCGACCACCGGAGGTTCACCCAACGGCGGCGCGGCTGGGTGCCTGAGGCCGCAGGCGCCGGCGCCGGCCGAGCTGCGGACATTGCGATGGGCCAGAACGGCTCGTGGCGCCCTCACGCCGACGGCGAGAGCTCGAGCTGGGTGAGCTGGTGCCCGCGGGACGGCGGCCACGACCGAGCACGCGGGACTGGAAGGGCCCGAGCAGGGCGCCCGGATGGCATGCGGAGGACCACGGGCTCGCACCTTGACCGTCAGACGCCCGTGACGACGCCGTGGTCACGCTGGCACCATCTGCGGCGTACCCTCTGGATCGCAAGATGGATTCGCTGGTGGCTCCGCGGATCGCCCGCCGGGTGCGCCGGGCCGGCGAAGGCGGCGGGTCGCCGATCCGCCGGCTACTGCTGGCTGCTCTCCTTGCCCTGGTCCCAGCGCTCTTCGCCGGCGCGGTCGAGGTCGGCGCCGACAGCTACCCCCACCTTGCCTGCAGCGCCGACACCTTCGTGAGCTCCAACTCGTCGGCTCAGGCTCAGCAGCTCCTGCCCCAGGCGCTGGAGTACTGCGCCGAGTACAACCAGGTCATGGACCTCCTCGATCAGGCCGCCTCCGACGGGTGCCTGAGCGCCAGCGACCGCTCCCAGCTCGACAGCCTAGTGGCCAAGACCTCCGCATTCGAGAGCAGCTACGGGACCATCTTCGTCACCGAGCTGGATTCCTGGTACGAGCCGGAGGCGGAGGCGATCACGGTCTGCGGAGCCGCCGGGGGAAGCGCGGGCGGGCCCACCCCGTTCTCCATTGCCGTGGCCGCGTGTGCGGGCCTTCTGGTCCTCGGTGGCGTGGGGCTGGCGGTGCGGAGCAATCGGCGCCGCTCCCGGGCGATGGCGACGGCGGCGGCCACCACCGGCTGGACCAGCACCCCGACCACCAGCTCGCTGCAGGGGCCGGGTATCGCCCAGCCACCCCCGACGACAGCGGGGCTGCAGGGCCCGGGGATCTTCCAGGCCGGTCTTCCGCCCTTCATCGGCGCGGACCAGGGGGGTGCCCCGATTGGTGGAGCGGGCGCGTCGGTGGCGCCACCGGAGATGCCGGCGGTGCGCGACCTCAATCTCGTATGGGGCCCCGACGGCCGGCCGACCATCACGTGGCAGCCGCCCCAGCTGGACCCCAGCCGCTGGGGGCTGAGCGGCTACTACCTCTACCAGTACCAGTTCACGGGCGGAAGCACGCTGCCACAACCGCTGACCATCGCCACCGTCTCGCCGGCGAGCACGTCGGCCACGATCAACTGGACGGCTGCGAGCCAGACTCACATCTTCTCGACCGGGGGGGACGTCGCCGGCTGGGGGGTGCAGCCGGTCTTCCAGGTGATCGGCGGCCAGTTCGCGGGGAGCTCGGTCACCGGGCCGGTCGGTTGGGTGCCCCTCGTTGCGGGGGCCGGATGAACCGTGATTGCGACGATGGAGCTGACTGAGCGATGAGCATCCCGCTTCTGATCTGGACGCAGGGCATGCCCGCCGACATGCCCAACTGCTCGCAGTATCCGGCCGCCTGCGCCAACTACAACGCGCAGCAGTCCGGGACCCTCTGGGTCTTCCTGGCCGCGGTCATCATCCTTGCGGCCGTCCTGGGGGTGGCCACGGCGCTCCTGATCAGGCAGCATCGTCGGGGACGCCGGCACCTTCCCCCTCCCCCTCCAGCCTGGCCCGGCCAGATCTGACCAGCCGATCCAGCGGGGTGGGCGTGTCTGTCGGAGGGTATCTGTGGTCGCTGGGACTGACGCTGCTCATTGAGGCGCCTGTCTATGGCGCTGGGCTTGCGCGCCTGCTTGGCGTTCGCGTCCTTCCTGGCGTCGTGGCGGGGGTGACCGTGAACGTGATCACCCATCCGCTCAGCTTCCTGCTGATCGTTCCCGTGCTGCAGCCCCGCATCGGGTACTGGCCCGCGCTGGCCGTGGTCGAGGTCTCGGTGTGGCCGGCGGAAGCCCTGATGCTCTGCGCCTGGCTCCGGCGCGATCTCGGAACCCTGCTCGGGCTCAGCTTCGTGGCCAACGGCCTGTCTCTGGGCATCGGGCTCCTCAGGTAGTCGGGATTCCGAGCGCCGCGCAAGCTTCGGCCCAACGGCTCTGGAGATACGAGCCATTCGGCCGTAGCCTGCGTGCGGGGCGGGTGCCATGGTGGGGAGTCGCCGGAGGGCTCCTCCCCCGACCACACACGGTGGAATAAGAGCGTGGTTTCCGCACCGACCCAATCGACACCGGCACCGCAACCGACGTCCTCCGATCTGCCGGGGGGGCGTGACCTCCTGGCCAACCCTCAGCTCAACAAGGACGCCGCCTTCACCGAGCAGGAGCGGGCCGAGCACGGCCTGCGCGGGCTGCTCCCGTGGCGGGCGCTGACCATTCGCCAGCAGGTGGCCCTCGAGCTTGAGCACCTCCGGGTCAAAGGGGACGACCTGGAGCGCTACATCGGGCTGACCGCGCTCCACGATCGCAACCAGACCCTCTTCTACCGCCTACTCATGGACCATCTCGAGGAGCTGGCTCCGATCGTCTACACGCCCACCGTGGGCTACGCGTGCCGCGCCTTCAGCCACGTGCTGCGGCGCCCCCAGGGTCTGTGGATCACCCCCGACGACATCGACCGCATTCCCGAGCTGCTGCGCAACGCCGACCGGCCCGACGTCCGCCTTATCGTGGCCACTGACAACGAGCGCATCCTCGGCCTCGGCGACCAGGGCGCGGGGGGTATGGGCATCCCGGTCGGGAAGCTCGCGCTCTACACCGCCGGAGCCGGGATCCACCCCATGCTCACACTGGCCGTCTCGCTGGACTGCGGTACCGACAACCCTCTTCTTCTCAACGATCCGCTCTACCTCGGCTACCCCAAGCCACGGCTGCGAGGCGCCGCCTACGACCGCTTCATCGAAGCCTTCGTGGCGGCGGTGGCGGACGTCTTCCCCCATGCCTTGCTGCAATGGGAGGACTTCAAGCAGCACAACGCGATCCGGCTCCTCGACCGGTACCGGCATCGTCTCCCCAGCTTCAACGACGACATGCAGGGAACCGCCGCGGTGGTGCTGGCCGGCATCCTGGTGGCTCTCGGCGAGACGGGGACAGCGCTGTGCGACCAGCGCGCGCTGTTCGTCGGAGCGGGCGCCTCGGGCATCGGCATCGCCCGGCTTTTCCAGTCCGCGATGCGGGACGCGGGTGCCTCCGAGCAGACGGTGCGGCGTGCCGTGGTGATGATCGACTCGCACGGACTGATCTTCGAGGGGCGCGACCACGTCGAGGACGACAAGCTCCCCTTCGCGCTGCCCGGCGAGGAGTTGACGCGACTCGGCCTCGAGCCCGGCCCCTCCTGCGAACTCGAGACCGTGATCCGCCAGGTGGCACCCACCGTGCTGGTGGGCACCAGCGGCCAGCCCGGCACCTTCACCGAGCCTGTGATCCGCGAGATGGCGGCGCACGTCCAACGCCCGGTGATCCTGGTGCTCTCCAATCCGACGGCGAGCTCGGAGGCGGCGCCCGCCGACGTGCTGACCTGGACCGACGGCCACGCCCTGGTGGCCACCGGGAGCCCGTTCCCGCCCGTCGAGGTGGAGGGCCGGCAGCGCCTCATCGCCCAGGCCAACAACGTCTTCGTCTTCCCCGGAGTGGGGCTCGGCGCCGTGGTGGCCCACGCCCGGGAGGTCACCGACGGCATGTTCATGGCGGCGGCCGCCACGCTCGCCGAGATGGTGACCCCCGAGCGGCTGGCGCAGGGGGCAGTCTATCCGCCGCTGAACGACCTCCGGGCGATCTCGCGCCGGATCGCCATCGCCGTGGTGCGGGAGGCCCGCGACCAGGGACTGGGCCGCCTGTGCGCGGACGACGAGATCGAGGCCGCGGTGGACGCGGCCATGTGGAGTCCGGAGTACTGACCCACGGCGACGCTCAGCCTGGGGCCGGCGCTGCCATCCCGCCGGACGCATCGCCGGGATCGCGGGGGCCCGGGTCACCAGTGCGCTCCACCGATCACAGCCGGAGGCAGAATCACTGAGTCGGCTGCGGTCGCGGCGCGGTCTGATGCTCGCCGCCCATCGGCTGCCGGCGGGTCGGGCTCACGCGCCCGGCAGCAGGGTCCGGTACCGCTCGTGGGTGGCCCGGTCGAAGCCGACCAGGAGGATGCGGTCCCACGCCGAGGGGTCCGCCCTGCTCACGGTCTCGACGGCGATCCGTGCGGCCCTCATCTCGGGAAACCCGAAAGCCCCGGTGGAGATGGCAGGGAAGGCGATCGACCGGGCCCCGGCCCCACTCGCCACCTCGAGGGACCGGCGGTAGCAGGAGGCGAGCGCCCCATCCTCGCCGTGCCCGCCTCCTCGCCAGACCGGTCCCACCGTGTGCACCACCCAGCGCGCCCGCAGCCGATGGCCACGGGTGAGCCTCGCGTCCCCGGTGTCGCAGCCACCGAGGAGACGGCACTCCTCCAGCAGGCCAGGACCGGCGGCGCGATGGATGGAGCCGTCCACCCCGCCCCCACCCAGCAGCGAGCGGTTGGCGGCGTTGACGATCGCATCCACCTCCAGGGTGGTGATGTCGCCGCACCAGGCCTCAATCCTCATGGCCGTCGCGCCGATGGTAGGGGGCCACAACCCTGCCTGGCGCGGGCCCAGCCGGCGGAAGTGTCACCGTCACCTCGGGAAGGGGGTATACCTTCCTAGAGGGGATCACGGGAGTCACGTCACACCAGCCGATATGGCCACCCCACACCGCCTCGGCCACCTCCGAGGGATGGTGCCGCTCCTGGGCGTCGCCTGCCTCGTTACCTCGTGCGCGGGCGCGGTCTCGGTCGCCGCGCCTCCGCACCGCTCGGCGAGCGCCGGCGCGCCGACGGCCCCGCCGCAGCCGGCCGATCCGGGGCCGGGAGGCCCGACCGCGGTGGCCGCGGGCCCCCCGACCGAGTCGTGCAACAACCTCACGGTGATCTCGGCGTGGAGCCTCAGCCGGCGCGCCGCCCAGCTGGTGGCTGTCGCGGCCGCCGAGACCGACGTGGCGGCGGCCGCACCCGCGGTGGCCGCGGGCGCGGGGGGAATCGTCCTCTACGGCAGCTCCGCACCCGCGACCCTCGGCTCCCAGCTGGGGGCGCTGGAGGCCATGGACGAGGGAGGCCTGGCGCCGCTCGTGATGACCGACGAGGAGGGCGGCGGCATCCAGCGGATGGCCAACCTGGTCGGATCGCTGCCCTGGCCGGCCACGATGAGCGCCACCATGACCCCCGCGGCGGTGGAGCAGGCGGCTGAGCAGGTGGCCCAGGCCATGGTGGCGAACCGGGTCAGCGTGGACCTGGCGCCGGTGCTCGACCTGGCCTCCGGGCCGGGCCCCGACGCGACCCACATCGACGGTCCTCGCTCCTTCGGGGTCTCCCCCACGACCGCCACCACCTTCGGGCTCGCTTTCGCGGAGGGCCTCGAGGCCGGGGGGGTGATACCCGTGGTCAAGCACTTCCCGGGAGAGGGGAGCGCCGATGGCAACACCGACGACGGGCCGGCGAGCACGCCCCCACTGGCCACCCTCGAAAGCGCTGACCTCCTGCCCTTCGAGGCGGCCATCGGCGCCGGGCTGCCCGCCGTCATGGTCGGCGACGCCTCCGTTCCCGGGCTGAGCCAGGGGCCGGCAAGCCTCGCTTCCGCGGTCATCACCGGGCTGCTCCGCCGGCAGCTCGGGTTCGAGGGGCTGGTGCTGACCGACTCCCTCTCGGCCGACGCCATCAGTGACCTCGGCATCACAGTTCCGGAGGCGTCCGTGCAGGCCGTCGCCGCCGGAGCCGACATGGTCCTCTCCAATCCCATCGACCCGAACACCACATTCGACCAGACCGTCGCCGCCCTGGTCGCGGCCGTGTCCGACGGGCAGGTGCCGCTGATGACGCTGAACACGGCGGTGATGCAGGTGCTCGCGGCCAAGGGGGTCGACCTCTGCGCCTGACGGGCGCTCGCGGGGCCCCGGGGCGCACCTCAACACACGGCAGCCGGCCGGGGCTCCGTCCCACGCATATTGGTTATTGACGGAGCGTCGGGAGCCGCCGACCCTGGCGTGGGCCGCGCAGACGGCCGAAGGGTAGTAGGAGAGCGCCCCATGCTCCGACGTTGCCTGACTCTGCTGGCGTCTTTCGCAACCCTCTCCGCGGCTGCGGCCGCTGCCACGCCGGCGGTCGCGACCTCGTCCGCCCCCGCGCTGCTCATGACCAAGGAGGCGACCGGCTGGACCTCCGGCAACTGGTCGGGCTACGCGGGCTCGACGGGAGCGGCAGGCTCGGCGACGTCGGTCGAGGGGTACTGGGAGGTGCCCTCGGTGAGCAAGACCTCCAAGAACACCTACTCCTCGACCTGGGTGGGGATCGACGGCTTCGGCAACTCGGACCTCATCCAGACCGGGGTCGAGCAGGCATGGGTGGGTGGAGCAGCCAAGTACACGGCGTGGTGGGAGATCCTGCCCGCATCGCAGACCAACATCCCCAGCCTGGTCGTCCACCCCGGGGATGTGATGTTCGCCTACATCGCCAAGCAGACGGGCAGCACCTGGGAGATCGAGCTCGAGGACACGACCACCGGGAAGTCGTTCGTGACCGACAAGACCTACACCGGGGTGGCCGACACCGTGGAGTGGATCGTCGAGGCCCCGACCGTCGGCGGCAGCGTCTCCACCCTCGCGACCTACAGCACGATGTACTTCGACAAGGATGCCTTCAACGGCTTCTACGCGGCTTTCACCACGGCCAACCGCGGGGTGATGATCCAGGGGGGCAAGCACGTGTCGACGCCGTCCAAGCCGGACTCGGACGAGGACGGCTTTGCGGTCGCGCACGGCGCCAAGACGCCACCCCCGCCCGCGAGCTGACCATCGCCTTCCCGCCGTCCGCGGCCTGACGAACGCCTCCCGCCCCCAGCGCGCTGACCATCACCGACGGCCGCCGTCCCGCGGGGTGTCAGCCCGTCCACAACCGGCTAGGATGCCTCCGCGGAGATGCGCGGCGTGATCAGCGTGACCACCGACCCGGGGCGGATCGACCTCGGCCTCGCCCATCGCTGGATCGTCTCCACTTACTGGGCCACCGGCATCCCGTGGGACTGCTTCGAGCGCGCCTGCGCCCACAGCCTGCTGTTCGCGGCCCTCGACGGCGAGGTGCAGGTCGGCTTCGCCCGGGTGGTCACCGACCAGGCGACCTTCGCCTGGCTGGCCGACGTCTTCGTGGCCGAGGCCAAGCGAGGTCGCGGGGTGGCCTCCCGGCTGCTCGGCGCGATCATCGGGGACCCCAGGCTGCAGGGTCTGCGCCGCTTCGTGCTCACCACCTCAGACGCCCATCCCCTGTATGAGAGATTCGGGTTCGAACGGCTCGGCGACACCGCCGGACGCTTCATGGGGATCACGCGCTCGGCGTCGGAGCTGTACCAGGACTGAGCGCGCCGGAACCTCCTGCAGGGGCTGGCTCAGCGGGCCGCCAGGACCGTCGCGCGCTGCTGCGGTGAGAGGGGTTTCACCGCCTCCCGGACGGTCACCCCCGAGGCCCGGCGCGCCCGTGGGAGCAGCCACTCGAAGACCAGCTCGGGGCGCCTTCTGGCCGTGTCCCGCAGCACCCAGCCGATCGCCTTGCGGATGAAGAACTCGGGCTCGTCGAGCATCCCGTCCGCGTACCGTGCGAAGCGGGCGAAGTCCCCGCCACCGCGACGGAGCGGCACCAGCAGGGCGAGCAGCGCCGACCGGCGGATCCAGAGGTCCGGGTCGCTGGCCCAGCGGTCCAGCACCGCGCCCAGCTCGGGGTGGCGCTCGACCAGCCCCCCCACGACGACGGCGGCCAGCTCGTCGACCAGCGCCCAGGTGCGCGCCTCCCGGAGCAGCTGCTCGACCAGGCCGACGTCGGACGCCTCAAGACGATCGCCGCGGATCTCCAACAGCTCGACGGCGATCCGTCGGCGCTCGTACACCCTCCCCTCCCAGAGGGCCTGCACCAGGGCGAGCAGGTCCTCCCGGCCGAGGGCGGGCCGCCGGGCGGCGACCCGCTTCGCCACCGCCCGGATGGCGGGAACGCTCACCCCAAGGTGCTCCAGGTCACTTTTCAGGTACGCCCTCTCCTGCGCCGCCCGCTCCGGGAAAGCGTGGGCTCGGAGCTCCGCGTCGATCTCGTCGACGCCCCGGGCGGGGTCCGGTGCGTTCACCTCCGCCGGGCCGCCAGGCAGCAGTGCTTGTACTTCCGACCGCTGCCACACGGGCAGGGATCGTTGCGCGAGGCGGCTCGCCAGCGCTGCCGCTCAGCGCGCTCCTCGACCGCGAGCACTCCCATGATCGCGGCCACCCCTTGACCGGACCGGCCCAGCCGGACCATCCGCTCGAGGTGGGGAAGCATGTGCTCGAAGGACACCCGGTATCCCTCGCAGAGGTGGTTGAGACCCGGCTCCCCGTCGGGCGCGAATGCGAAGCGGTCCTTGGGACATCCGCCGTTGCAGAGGAACCGGACCGGGCAGGACCGGCAGACGGCGGGGAGGCTCGCCCGCTTGGCCTCACCGAAGGCGACCTGCGCCGGCGAGCCGACCAGCGCGCCCAGGCCTTCGTGGGCGACGTTCCCCAGCCGGTGACTCGGGTCGACGAAGTGGTCGCAGGCGTAGACGCCGCCGTCGTGTTCGAGAGCCAGCACCCGGCCGCAGGTCTCGGACATCACGCAGAGGTTGGCGGGGGTCCCGCTCACCACCAGGAGCGCCTCGGCGAAGTTCTGGACCACGATTCGACCCACGTCGTGGCGGACCCACTCGTCGAAGATGGTGCAGAGGAAGCTGGCCATGGTCCCCGGCGCGACCGACCGCTCGGTGACACCGCCATCCGCCGCCCGCTCCACGACGGGGAGGAACTGCACCCAGCGCACCCCCTCGTCGAGGAAGAAGCGATACACCTCGAGCGGCGCCGCCGCGGTGCGCGCGTTGAGGGTGCAGAGCACGTCCGGCTCGACGCCGTGGGCGCGCAGCCGAGCCAGGCCCCGCATCGCCCTGGCGTGGGTCGGGTTCCCCCGGCGGTCGGGCCGGCTGCGGTCGTGGAACCGGGCGGGCCCGTCGACGCTCAGGCCGACCGCGAAGCCATGCTCGGCGAGGAAGGCGCACCACCCATCGTCGAGCCGGGTCCCGTTGGTCTGCAGGTTGTTGATGCACCGCCATCCCGAGGGCAGGTGGCGGCGCTGCAGCTCCACCACCCGACGGTAGAAGGCGAGACCGGCGAGGGTGGGCTCGCCCCCGTGCCAGGCGAAGCAGACCAGGGGCCCCGGGCTCGCCTCGATGAAGGAGCGGACGTGGGCCTCGAGCACCCCGTCGCTCATCCGGTAGCGCTCACCGGCCGGGAAGAGGCTGGTCTTGCCCAGGTAGTAGCAGTAGTCGCAGGCGAGGTTGCAGAGTGGGCCGATCGGCTTGGCCATGACCACGAAGGGCTCCGCCTGGCGACGGAGGAGCAGGTCCGGGACGAGGGCGACCGCTGCGGGCAGAGGCGCGGGAGGCGGGGTGGGGGGCATCGGGTTCATGGGCGGATGGGCGAGCGCTGATCATCCGCTCCTCGGGGTGGGCGTCGCGGCCGGCGCCCGGGCTGCGCCCCTACCGCCCGGCGAGCTGCGCCACGGGCTCCTCGCCGGCCGGCGGGCTGAGCACAGATTCGGGCCGGCTTCGCGAAGAGCTCGTGGCAATTATGATAGTCACCACCTCTTGACATTCACTTCTATAGTGGTTACTCTCGGATGGAAGTCAGTGTCAAAAGGAGGACACCGCCATGAACGCACCGGCCATCGCCTCCGGAAGCGGCGTCCGCAAGTGGTGGGCGCTGGGCGGCGTCATGCTCGCCGTGCTCGCGGTCGGGCTGGACGCGACCGTGCTGAGCGTCGCCCTGCCCACCCTGGCCGTCAAGCTCCATGCCTCGGAGTCCGACCTGCAGTGGTTCTCCTCCGGCTACCTGCTGGTGCTGGCCGCGCTGATGCTGCCCGCCGGCCTCCTGGGCGACCGGTTCGGCCGCAAGCGGGTGATGCTCGGCGCCCTGCTGCTCTTCGGGCTCGCCTCCGCCGGCTGTGCCATCTCCCAGACCTCGGGGGAGTTCCTCGCCGCCCGGGTCCTGCTCGGCTTCGCCGGGGCGCCTTTGATCGTGATGGCGATGTCCGCCCTGGCCGTGCTCTTCACCCCGGAGGAGCGGCCCAAGGCGGTGGGCATCTGGGCGGCGGTCAACTTCGTCTCGTTCCCGATCGGGCCCATCCTCGGCGGCTACATCCTCAGCCACGCCTGGTGGGGCTGGGTGTTCCTGATGAACGTCCCGGTCGCCCTGCTGGGTCTGGTCGCCGTCCTGGCCCTGGTCCCGGAGACCAAGTCCGCCGAGAAACCGGGGCTCGACCCGGCCGGCGTGGTGCTCTCGACCGCCGGGCTGGTGGGCCTCACCTACGGCCTGATCCAGGCCGGTCAGGACGGCTGGGGAAGCCTGAGCGCCGTCCTGCCCATGGTCATCGGTGTCGCCCTGCTCCTCGCCTTCCTGCGCTGGGAGGTCCTCGTCACCCGCCGCCCCGGCGGCCAGCCGCTCGTCGACGTCGCGCTCTTCCGCTCGCGGAGCTTCACCTGGGGCGTGCTGCTCCTGGCCGTCTGTGGCGTGGTGATGGTGGGCGTGATCTTCACCCTGCCCCAGTACTTCCAGGGGATCACCGGCGTGGACCCGATGGGCAGCGGGGTCCGCCTCCTTCCCCTGATCGGCGGCCTGATCCTCGGGGCGGTGCCCTCGGCCCGCTTCATCCGCTGGATCGGCATCAAGCTGGTGATGAGCCTGGGGTTCGTGATCCTCGGGCTGACCGCCCTCTGGGCGGCGACCACCACCCTCGGCACCGGCGAGGGGGTCACCGCAGCCTGGATGGCGGTGGGCGGGCTCGGCCTTGGCCTGGTCTTCGCCCCGGCGGCGTCGGCCGCGCTGGCCCAGATCGACGCCGAGCGCAGCGGGGTGGCGAGCGGCGTGCTCCAGGCGGTCAACAAGGTGGGCGGGCCGCTCGGCGCCGCCGTCTTCGGCAGCGCGCTCAGCTCGGTGTACCAGGGGCACCTGCCGATCGCCGGCCTGCCCGGCCCCGCCGTCGCCGCCATGAAGGAGGGGCTGAGCCAGGGTCTGGCGGTGGCCCGGCAGCTCGGCTCCCCGGCGCTCATCCACGGGGTCCAGACGGCCTTCGTCCAGGGCATGGACGCCGCCTTCCTGGTCTCGGCGGGGATCTCCGGCGTCGGCCTGCTGCTCACCCTCGTGTTCATGCCGCTGCGCACCCCGGCGCTGGCCTCCGCATCCCCGACCGGCGCCGCTGACTCGCCCGCGGTGCCCCGGCTCGCCGACGCCGCAGCCGCGCGGACGGCGTTGTGAGCCGCTAGGATCTAGCCGGACGCCCCAGCAGGTTGAATGAGAATCGGGTCGAGATGACGTCATCAGACACGGTCGAGGGCCGGGCCCCGTCGCTCCGCGAGCGGAAGAAGGCGAAGACCCGCGCCGCCATCCAGCAGGAGGCGATGCGCCTCTTCCGCGAGCGGGGCTACGACGGCGCCACCGTCGAGGACATCGCCGAGGCCGCCGAGGTCTCGCCCAGCACCTTCTTCCGCTACTTCCCGACCAAGGAGGACGTCGTCCTCCGCGACGACTACGACGAGCTCCTGCTGGAGATCTTCGTCAAGCTGCCGCCCGATCTCACTCCGCTGCAGGCGTGCCGGGAGGCGGTGCGCAGCATCGGCGGGATCACCGGCTCCTTCTCCCCCGAGGAGGTGGAGCTCGAGCGGGTGCGGATGCTCCTCACCTTCACGGTCCCGGAGGTGCGAGCCCGGTGGATCAACGAGCTCGTCCGATCCTTCCGGGTCCTCGCCGAGGCGGTCGCCGTTCGAGCGGGGCGGCCCGCCGATGACATCCGGGTGCGCACCTTCGTGGGCGCGGTGCTCGGGGTGATGATGGTGGCGATGGAGCCGCTGGTCGAGAATCCGCATCGGGACTGGACCGAGTTCCTACCCGACATCGACGAGGCGCTCGCCTACCTGGAGCAGGGCCTCCCCCTCTGACCCGCTTCCGACAGCCTGGGCGCGGAGGCCTCCGCAGTCGCCCAGCGGACCGCGCCAAATCGCGCAACTGCGTCCATGCCGGTTGCCCCTGCCTGCCCAACCCCTTAAGGACAGAAATGTCCTTAACTGGTTTCACGAGGAGGAGGCCCGGAGCCGGTGCTCATCTGACGCGTTCGCACTGAGCCGAACGGAGGCGCCCAGCCGGACGGGAGCACGGCAGGGCAGGGCCCGCATCGGCGGCACTGCGCCGGTCAGGGCACCCCGGCGGCGGCCCGCGCCGGGCCATGTGCCCGAGCGGCGGGGTGGCGTCCCCGGCCCGCGTCAGCTGCCGGCCAGCTTCCCGGAGAGGAAGTCGTCGTACGCCTGCAGGTCGAGCAGCCCGTGCCCGGAGTAGCCGAAGAGGATCACCTTCTCCTTGCCCTCCTCGCGGGCCTGGATGGCGGCGTCGATGGTCGCCCTGATGGCGTGGGCCGTCTCCGGCGCCGGGATCGTCCCCTGGGTCCGCGCCCACTGGATGGCGGCCTCGAACACCGCGGTCTGGGTGCAGGCGGTGGCCCGCATCCGGCCGGTGCGCACCAGGTTGCTGATGATCGGCGCGTCGCCGTGGTAGCGCAGCCCGCCGGCATGGATCGACGGGGGCACGAAGTCGTGGCCCAGCGTGTACATGGAGAGCAGCGGGGTGAGCCCGGCGGTGTCGCCGAAGTCGTACTCGAACCTCCCGGTGGTGAGGGTGGCACAGCTGGTCGGCTCCACCGCCAGCAGCTCGACGCCGTCGTCGGGGACGAAGGGCAGCGCGATCCCGCCCAGGTTCGACCCGCCGCCGCAGCAGCCGATGACCAGGTCCGGCTTCTCCTCCCCCGCCGCCTGGAGCTGCTCCTTCGCCTCCAGCCCGATCACGGTCTGGTGGAGCAGCACGTGGTTGAGCACCGATCCCAGCGAGTAGTGGGTGTCCTCGCGGCCGGCGGCATCCCGGACCGCGTCGCTGATCGCCATGCCCAGCGAGCCAGGGCTGTCCGGCTGGTCGACCGGCGACGGCACCACCTCGCCACCCCAGGTCTCGATCATCATCCGACGGTACGGCTTCTGGTTGTACGAGGCCCGCACCATGTAGACCTTGCAGGTGAGGCCGAAGAAGGCGCACGCGAAGGCCAGCGCGCTCCCCCACTGACCGGCGCCGGTCTCGGTGGCGATCCGCTTAACCCCCTCCTCGCGGTTGAAGTACGCCTGGGGGACGGCGGTGTTGGGCTTGTGCGACCCGGCGGGCGAGACCGACTCGTCCTTGTAGTAGATGCGGGCCGGGGTGTCGAGCGCCTGCTCGAGGCGGCGGGCCCGCACCAGGGGAGTCGGACGCCAGAGCCGGAGGATGTCGATCACCTCACCCGGGATGTCGATCCACGGGTCGGTCGAGACCTCCTGGAGGATCAGCGCCATCGGGAAGAGGGGGGCCAGGTCCTGCGGGCCCGCGGGCTCGCGGGTGCCGGGGTGCAGCGGAGGCTCGATGGGCTGCGCAAGGCGCGGCACGACATTGAACCAGGCTTCGGGCAGGCTCTCGGGTGGCATGGTCCAGCGCATGGATCTTCCCCAACGATTCGGCGGACGGTGGTCGGGGACTCTAGCGGAGTCCCCGGGGGAAGGTGCCACCGGGGATCGCCAGCAGTGGCGGGCTGGTCCCCCGCAAGCACCGGCAGGTGGGGCGGGGTGGTGCCCGAGGTCGGCGCGGGGCGGCGAGGGCGGCGCCACCGGGATCGGCACGGAAGCAGCTCCGCGGCGGGCGGCAGCCGGTGACACGATCTGGCCATGGTAAGCGTTTGACAGGAGAGCAACGATCTGGTAGTGTGCGGCCATTCGTATGAGGGAGCCCGCCACGAGCGCGGTGGCGGGAAAGGGATCGGAAGGTGTCGAGATTCAGGCGCCACACCCCCGTCGAAGCCGAGGTCGTGGGCGTTCCCGCATCGCCCGGACAGCCGACCTTGCAGCTCTGCTCGGAGCCCGGCTGCGACGGCCCTGACCGGGTCACCTGCGACTACCGCGACCGCCGCGGCACCCCCTGCCCCACCGCCTGGTGCCCCCAGCACATCGTCAAGGTCAACGCCTGGCACCTCTGCCGGCGACACGCCCGGATCGTCCAGAGCCTGGCCCCGGTGGAGTTCCGGGGTGAGCTGCCTGCCCCCGATCTCGACAACCGGGCGCCCTCGCTCGCCTCGTACCTCGCCGACACCCTCGACAAGCCGATGCGCACCCTGCTGTCGGAGCTGGCCCGGCCGGCCCTCGGCGAGTACGTGGCCGCCGAGGCGCTGAACCTGGTGACCTCGGTGAGCGGCGGGCGGCGCTGGTCCCAGGGTTGGAAGCTCTTCGACAACACCGGTCCGCTGCTCCGGATCGGAGTTGAGGTCGACGAGAAGCGC